>Ga0315336_1000461_pt1 | contig 113439 bp, 104 predicted proteins | sample ASW5metaG_FD_204512 | JGI IMG/M metagenome (GOLD analysis project Ga0315336, IMG submission 204512) | Ammonia-oxidizing marine archaeal communities from Monterey Bay, California, United States - ASW #5 | ecosystem: Environmental > Aquatic > Marine > Intertidal zone | place: USA: California... | reverse complement strand
GCTCCAGACAGGAACATCGGCCGCAAGGTCTACAATTCGTCTATGGAGGGAGGGGTGATCGTTCGTACCGCAACAGATATTGTCTCATTGAGGCCGCCACTGATCTCTACTGAAGCTGAAATTGATAAGATTGTTGAGGTGGTCGCAAATGTCGTCAACGAGCTTGCTACTTAGGATGGGACCACCACTTAGGGCGGCATCATGAAGGCAGTTAGGATGCATGAGTTCGGTGATGTCTCGGTGCTTCGGTTTGAGGACGCGCCTGAACCCCAGCCTGAGGAAGGTGAATTGCTTTTACAGGTTGAAGCCGCAGGTGTGGGTTTAATGGACGTTGAAGCGCGCAAGAGCGGAAGTAGATCTAGCCGTAATACAGACGTGTACAGACCAATCAAGTTTCCCCATATTCTCGGCGTGGAAGTAAGCGGTAAGGTTATCGAAATAGGATCTGGCGTCGCGGGTTGGAAGATCGGTGATCTCGTGATGGCTCGTGTCGGCGGCGAAGGTGGCTATGCCGAACGTGTAACCGCACCGGCTTGGCAGGTCATGCCGAGACCTGGTTCATTTACATCTGCTGAAGCAGCGGCTTTCCCAGCAAGTTATCTGACGGCATATCATGCATTGCACACAAAGGGACAGCTCAAAAGTGACGATAAGGTTATGATACATGCCGCTTCCGGTTCTCTCGGTTTGGCCGCCATTCAGATTGCTCGAGCCGAGGGGGCCAGAGTCATCGCTGTCACAAGTACGGCTGCCAAAGCGCAGAGACTGTCGGAACTAGGCGTTGAGCTGATCGTAAATGCATCTGAGAATGACTTCGTGACAGCAGTTCATAGCCACACGAACAATGAAGGTGTGGATTTGGTTTTGGATAGCGTAGGTAATGATATATTGCTCCGAAGCCTGGACACCCTTTGTGCGAGAGGGCGGCTCGTGATAGCAGGATATAGTTCGGGCGTGCAGCCTCCGATTCCTAGTTATCTTTTATTAGAGAAAGCTTTGACGGTGGCGGGCATGAATCTGTCGCATGTCAATCGGACCGAGGCGATGGATCGTTCGGTAGAACGACTCCTTAAATTTGCTGCACAAGGACTAATCAAGCCGGTCATCGATCAGACTTTGCCTCTAAAGGAAGCTGCTAGTGCACATCGGATTCTTGAATCGCGTGAGCATTTTGGAAAGGTGGTCTTGGTGCCGTGAGCTCGGATAGCCGTCGGGTCGGAGATGGTGCCGCTGAGTGGAATCGAACCACTGACCCCACCCTTACCAAGGGTGTGCTCTACCCCTGAGCTACAGCGGCACAATGGGAGAAGAGAGCTGGAACATGCCACATGGACCATAACCGTGCAAGCGCAGGTGATCAACACGAGCTAACGCGCTTCTCTCTGCATTTCAGGGAGAATCTTAATAAAGTCAGTTATCAATATTGAGATTCCTGCGCCCTTATTATAATCGATGTGCATATGCCATTGACCACCTCTACCCAAGCGCGCTATGCCCAGGTTATCATCACGATGATTTTTAGGCTGTACCAAGAAGTGACTTTGCGATCCAAGATCAGTTCCATAGGTTTCCACAAGTCTCGCACCAAAGCGCAACGGGCAGAATCCAGGGTTGCATTGGCTTTGCGGGAAAATCTAAAACGGCGCAAGAACCAACAGAGAATCCGACGGGTGGAAAAATCCGGAGTCAGTTCTGGTGGGAATAAGGAGCAACCGCATTAGGTTGTAGGTCAGAGGCCACTAGGCTACAAAACATAAGAAACCAGACCGGCGGGGACCCAGGACCACCGCCGCTGATAGAGAGGCCGTAAATATGCCTGTTATGCCCGATCACTGGATCCGGAAGATGGCCACTGAAAATGGCATGATCGAACCATTTACTGATACCCTGAACCAGGATGGAGTGATTTCGTATGGTGTGTCGTCATATGGCTACGACGCTAGGGTGTCCCGAGAGTTCAAGATCTTTACAAATGTGGACTCAGTGGTAGTTGATCCCAAGGCGTTTTCCCAACAAGGATTCGTTAACCGCCAAACAGATGTTTGCGTGATTCCGCCTAACAGCTTTGTTTTGGCTAGAACGATAGAATATTTTCGCATTCCGCGGGATGTGCTCGTTATCTGTCTCGGAAAATCCACATATGCTCGGTGCGGTATAATTGTAAACGTGACACCCCTGGAACCTGAGTGGGAAGGCCACGTTACACTCGAATTTTCCAACACTACTCCTCTCCCAGCCAAGGTACATGCTAATGAGGGAGCTGCGCAGTTCATTTTTCTTAAGGCAGATAAAGAATGCGAAACGTCTTATGCAGATCGCAAGGGAAAGTACCAGGGTCAAAAGGGTGTCACTTTGCCGAAACTTTGACGCCATGTACCTAACCTGTTTCCAATCCATAGGGAGCGTCGGTAAATATTTTCTTCCGTTTGTTATGTAGGAACTAACGTGGACCGTATTAGGATAAAGGGCGGTGTACCGCTGACTGGAACCGTCACCATTGCCGGTGCGAAGAACGCGGCGTTGCCACTTATGGCTGCTTCTCTGTTGACCGAGGAAACGCTGCTCCTGACTAACGTACCTTACCTAGCAGATATTGCGACCATGGCCGGTCTTCTTGAACAGCATGGTGTTGAAAAGCAGAGAAGTATTGTTGGTGATCTAACCTTAACCGCGAGAGAAATTACTAACATTGAAGCTCCTTATGATTTAGTGCGGCGAATGCGTGCCTCAGTGCTAGTTTTGGGGCCTCTTTTGGCGCGTTGCGGTGAGGCACGCGTATCCTTGCCAGGAGGCTGTGCCATTGGTACCCGCCCAATTGACCTGCACTTAAAGGCACTTGAACAGATGGGTGCACAAATAACTCTAAAAGAAGGATACGTGGAAGCCCATAGCAGGGGACGCCTTAAAGGTGCTCATATTGCCTTTCCAGTCGTAACGGTGGGAGGCACGGAAAACGCATTGATGGCGGCCTCCCTGGCAACCGGTGAAACAGTTATAGAAAACGCAGCGCGTGAGCCAGAAATTTCAGACCTTGCTCATTGTCTTGTGAGTATGGGCGCAAGAATAAATGGAATCGATACTGATACTCTATCTGTGTGTGGAGTAGAAAAATTGCATGGCACTCAACATAGAGTTTTGCCGGATCGAATCGAAACTGGGACCTATGCTATTGCTGCTGCTATCACGCGGGGGCGCATCAAGTTACAGGAAACCAATTGGGACTTATTAGAATCCGTTTTCAAATCTCTCATGCAGGTCGGAGTGGAAGTTGAATCCCTCGATGACGGTATTTTAGTTTCTGCTGAGAGTAGGCTTGTAGGTGTAGATGTTATGACGGAACCTTTTCCCGGATTTCCAACGGATATGCAGGCTCAGTGGATGGCACTAATGACCACGGCCGAAGGCGCTGCCATGATTACGGAAAGTATTTTTGAGAACAGATTCATGCACGTGCCAGAGTTATCGCGATTCGGTGCAGACATCAACGTCCATGGTGCCTCAGCCATTGTTCGCGGCCGCAAACAGCTTTCGGGAGCACCTGTAATGGCAACTGATCTGAGAGCATCCGTATCCCTGGTTTTGGCGGGTCTGGCTGCTTCAGGAGAGACGATTGTTAATCGTGTCTATCATCTCGATCGCGGTTATGAAAATCTCGAAGAGAAACTAGCCTCTTGTGGTGCTCGCATCGAAAGATTGGAAGATTATTAACGGGCTTTTACACTGAAATGGAATTAGTGAAGATTCTTAGAATTGTTGATACTTCCGGGGCATGAATGCATTCACGTATTAGCGCAAATTAGACCAAAACCAAGCTTCTGGGTTACCCGGAAGTAAGCTTTTTCACTTTGTTATGAATTACTTAAGTTATTTGGGAATAACGGGGAAATTACGATGACCAAACCTTTCAAAGTAGCGGCAATCCATGCCGCCCCAGTATTTATGGATACGGCGGCAACCATTGACAAGGCTTGCAAACTGATTGCTGAGGCTGGGGCCCAGGACGTAAGGTTTGTCGTCTTCCCCGAAGTCTTTGTGCCAGGCTTTCCATACTGGATTAACTGTTATCCTCCCTTGATGCAGCCGGGTCTGATTAAAAGGTATCATGCTGCAGCCCTGACTGTACCGGGGCCCGAAATCGAAGCCATTCAAGCGGCTGCCAAAGACGCCGGTACGGTGGTAGCTTTGGGCTTCAGTGAACGGAGTTCTGTAAGTAGCACTTGCTATAATTCTCAGGCGTTTATAGATGATGATGGCGCACTACTTGGGGTTCATCGCAAACTGCAGCCGACTTTTGCCGAACGCTATGTGTGGGGACAGGGGGACGGATCGACTCTAAAAGTATGGGACAGTGCTGTAGGTCGTGTCGGCGGACTCGCGTGCTGGGAACACACAAATAATCTCGCTCGGCACGCTCTTATCGTCCAAGGTATTCAGATCCATGCGGGAGCTTGGCCAGCCCTGTCGACAATGGCCGGTTTTACGGAGGTCTACGATCCGCAAGTAGACGCTATGATGCGGTCACACGCTATTACTGGACAGTGCTTCGTTATTGTTGCTGAAAGTCCAGTAGATCAACCTGCAATGGATTTCCTAGAACAAGAGTTGGGGCCGCAAGAATTTATTACTGTGGGTGGTGGATGGTCTTCTATTATTCATCCTATGGGGGTGTTTGTGGAGGGCCCTCACGTGGGCGCGGAAGAAAAAATCCTCACCGCGGAAATTGATCTGGACGCAATAAAAGATGTTAAGGTCTTTGTGGATAGTGCCGGCCATTATTCCCGGTCGGAAATTCTGCGTTTGATTGTGGACAGCGAGGCAAAAACGCCTGCGGTTGACGCATTACCAGTGTCAGCCGAACCATAGGGGCATGGTTTTGTGCTTTTTTGTCCTGCGCTCTGCACTAAGAACTACAATGTGGTTCAGGCTAAGGTACGCAATCTGCTAGCATCTTCCGTGGGTGCGTCTAACGTCAATAGTGTCAGGGCTGAGTCGCTATGTTAATGTGAACTAGCCGGCACCAGCTTTAGTTATCGTCGACTAATCCCGCTCTAGCTCGACTAACTCAAATGCCGTGTTCCAGTTCCCACCTACTAATGCCTTTACGAAAAGGTAGTCACCGTCCGCGGATGTCCATAGGTCGTATGGAGGATGCCCGTTGCTGGCATCCACAAAGCGGAAATGATGGGTGACAAAGGATCCGGCGCGCACAGTGACTTTCTCTTCACCGACATATTCTATCGGCGAGGATATGGACATAATGTAGGGACCCGTTTTGCCAACATGTTCGGAAGAACACAGAGGTATATCTTGGAAGTATTGCCGGCCGGGTCCCTGGCTAAGGTCGTAGCGGGCCAGCAGCCAGGCATCAGACTGTACTGCATGTGTGGCAAAAGTAGGCACGTATCTATCCATGGGCACATCCTGCGAAAGACGGCCTTCCCTGACCGTATAGGCTTCACATTGGGCGACTGTTTCGGTGAAACGAAACCAGGCCATCCCTTGCAGGGCATCATTGACCAGAACTCGCACGTAACAATCTAAAGGTTTGTAGTCGGCGTCCATAGCTAACACAACGTCGCGCAGTAGTTTGTGATCGTAGAGTTCGCAGAAGGCACGCAGAACTCGAGATCCGTCGCTGTGGCGTGTAATAATAAAGTCTTCCTGGCTGCGGCCGCCGCGATCGCTTTGATACTTATTATCTGAGGCCTCATTCCAAGAAACAATCCGACCCCTCAGAGTGGTGTGGTCCATAACGCTCCCTATGCTGCTCTAAATGTATGTTTCTACATTCTACATTAAGTACAATCTGTATATAGTCTTATGTATCGAAATACTTTTAATCTAGCCAAGGGGAGCATAGCTATCGCGCACTGTTGGGCTAATTTTTTCTGATTAACACCTCGAGTGCATAGGTTGTATTGAGCCAGTTTTCGGTTATCAACTTTGGAGGAGGCTAAAAAATGTATGTACTTTGGTGTCTTACACTTGGCGGACTCCTTCAAAGAGTGTAAAACCCGGCCTCCGTAAGTCACGTCTTGAACCTGGTCAAAGTAAATTGAGATAAACACATGACGCAGGATCCTCTGGTGTTTGCGTTACCTAAGGGGCGTATCCTTAGCGAAGCCCGACCCATACTTGACAGGGTTGGGATAGTTCCGGAGTCTGCCTTTGACGACACCAATGCGCGACAGCTTTATTTTAAGACAAATCACGACCACATAAGTCTGATTCGGGTGCGCCCATTTGATGTGGCTACGTTTGTAGCTTTTGGTGCAGCTCATCTTGGAATAGCGGGCAATGATGTTCTTATGGAATTTGACTATGCAGAACTGTATGCACCTCTGGATCTTGGTATAGGACGCTGTAAATTATGCGTTGCTCAACCGAAGGATCTTAAAGACGCATGGAATTTGAGCCACGTCAGCCACGTGCGTGTTGCTACGAAGTATCCTGAGATAACAAGCCGGTTTTTTGCCGAGAAAGGTATTCAGGCAGAGTGCATCAAATTAAATGGGGCTATGGAGCTTGCGCCTGCTCTGGGGCTATCTCCTCGTATTGTCGATTTAGTGGATACCGGCCAAACCTTGGAGGCTAATGGACTGGAGGCGGTTAAAACTATTGCTGAAATTTCCTCTCGTTTAATTGTTAATCGTACGGTTCTTAAAGTGAGATCAGCGGAGATTAACAGTTGGATCGACAGTTTTCGGGAGGCAATCAATGGCGCTGAGACTTGAAACGTCAGATCCGGCGTTTTCTGATGCCTTTGATCTATTTGTTGCAAAAAGCCGTGAGCAAAAGGCTGGTGTGGATAAGGTTGTCGGGGAAATATTATCAGAAGTCAAAGAGCGAGGGGACGAGGCAGTAATTGATTATACCAGACGTTTTGATCGACACGATGTGACAACGGATGGATTTGAATTTTCGCAAGACGAAATCACCACCGCTGAGCAGGAATGTGACGATCAAGTGCTTGGCGCTATTAAGGATGCTGAGCAGCGCGTTCGCGCATATCATGAGCGACAGATGCCATTGGGAATGAATTTTAGGGATAGTAGCGGTGTTGAGCTAGGCTATCGATATACCGCAGTGGAGTCGGCAGGACTATACATTCCCGGTGGAACGGCGGCATTATTTTCTTCGATATTGATGAACGCGATACCTGCAAAAGTGGCTGGGGTTGATAAATTAGTGGCAACTATGCCGACACCGGATGGTGGGATTAGTCCTTTGATGCTTGCTACATGCAGGATAGCTGGAGTCGATACTGTTTATCGCCTTGGAGGTGCGCAGGCTATTGCCGCACTCGCCTATGGTACTGACACCATTTTGCCAGTCGATAAGATCGCTGGGCCAGGAAATATTTATGTGACAACTGCCAAGCGTATGGTTTTTGGTACTGTCGGTGTTGATATGATAGCTGGACCGTCTGAGGTGACGATTGTTGCAGATGATAATAATGATCCAGAGTGGATTGCAGCTGATCTGTTGGCCCAAGCGGAGCATGACGTTTCATCCCGGTCGGTTTTAATTACTGATGATCACGAGTTTGCTACAGCAGTGGAAGATGCCATTGAGAAGTACCTAAAGGTACTGCCTCGCGCTAGCACTGCAGGGAAGAGCTGGGCCGACAATGGTGGTATTTTTGTCGTTGATGATATTTCTTTGTCACCTATGCTGGTTAATCAGATAGCCCCAGAGCATTTGCAATTATCTGTGTCGGAATATGAACCACTGTTAGCAGCGGTGCGGCACGCTGGTTCTATATTTGTTGGCCGATATACACCTGAAGCTATCGGGGACTATATCGCTGGTCCGAGTCATGTCCTACCTACGTCTGGATCTGCACGTTTTTCTTCCGGTCTATCCGTCTTTGATTTTCTGAAACGGACCTCCATTATTAACTGTTCCGCTGGTGGGCTCGGCATTATAGGCCCTAAAGCTTTGGTGATGGCGCGTGCTGAAGACCTGGAAGCTCATGCGATGTCGGTTGACCTGCGTCTCAACAAGTTGTCGGACACCGGTGGATGACCTCAGGTGGAGATGATTCTTGTACATCTAGAAGGTCCATCGTCTACATCGAATTGGACGAAGAGTCATTTTCTCGCCATCGCCCCGAAATCGTCCACGAGCGAGCGGTCGCTATATTTGATCTTCTGGAGGACAATTATTTTGAATTGAAGGGTGATGTATATCAATCTGGACCCTACCACCTCAAGCTATCGCGGTTGCAGGACCAACTCATTTACGACGTCCAGACTACGAAGGGCACGACAATTCGCAAGCTCAGGCTAGCAATCAAGCCATTTCGTACGGTAATCAAAGATTATCTCATTGTATGCGAAAGTTACTTCGACGCTATTAAAACCCAAAGGCCTGCACAGATCGAGGCGATAGATATGGGGCGCCGTGCTCTTCACAATGAGGGGGCGGACATGCTTACAGAACGCCTCGAGGCACATGTTAATCTAGATCCAAACACAGCGCGGCGGCTATTCACTCTACTTTGTGTATTACATGTGCGAGTTTGAGAATTGGATAACCTTCCTAAGAGCGTTCTTTTTGCATGTACCGAGAATTCTGTTCGGTCGCCGATGGCAGAAGGTATTATGCGATCGTTTCATGGCCGCAGCATTCTTATTGAGTCAGTAGGTGTTTTTGCCGGCCATAGAGACTTATTTATGATTGAAACTATGAAAGAAATTGATATTGATATGAGTGATCATCAATCAAGAATCTTTGGCAGCGTAGCTGACGATACGTTCGACTATGTGATCGCCCTTTCTACGCATGCCCAAAACACTGCTGTAGAATTAACCCGTTATGTGGAATGTGAGGTTATGTTGTGGAATACGTTTGATCCCACCGTAGTGGAAGGGAGCAGGGATGTGCGCCTGAATGCCTATCGCGAGGTGCGTGATTTCCTTATACGCCGCATATTAGAGGTTTTTCCGGTTCCAAATGAACGGGTATTTTAGCAACACACTGTACTAAATAGCAGATATTTTTCTAAACTACTTGACCGAAGGCCCTGTGCTTCGCACTTTAGGCTTCTGGTTTTTCTAGGTGTTATATTGGGTTCAACTGTTATTTTAAAACAAATGAAGAGGGCACGTGGCTAAAGAAGAACTGATGGAATTTCCGGGCATGGTAATGGAACTTCTTCCAAACGCCATGTTTCGAGTCAAACTGGAGAATGGGCATGAAATACTTGCTCATACATCGGGTAAGATGCGAAAAAATCGGATTAGAGTTTTGGCAGGTGACCGGATTAATGTGGAGATGACTCCGTACGATCTAACCAAAGGCCGCATCACCTTTCGCTTTAAGTAAGTTTGTGTGATGGGCGTAATGGCGGATCAAGAACGTCCGCATAATGATACATCCTTTATATTGGCGTCTGCCTCACCCAGGCGTCTTGAACTGCTTAATCAAATAGGTTGTACTCCGGCGCGTGTTGTCCCCGCTAACATCGATGAAGCCCCTTTGCCGAAGGAGTTGCCTAGGCAGTTAGCAAAAAGGCTTTCTGTAGCTAAGGCCAGAGCGATCGCTTTTAAGCATCCAGACGAAGTCGTTCTTGCTGCAGATACGGTGGTAGCCTGTGGTCGGCGTCTTTTGCCTAAAGCGGAAACAGAGCAAGAAGCCACAACTAGCTTACAGTTTCTTTCTGGACGGCGGCACCGGGTATTTGGTGGTGTTTGTGTTATAGCTCCTGGAGGTCATATATGGGAACGGTTGGTTGAAACATCCGTTGCCTTCCGACGAATCTCATCGATTGACATTTCAGTTTATACAATGACCGATGAGTGGCGCGGAAAGGCTGGTGGATACGCAATACAGGGGCAGGCTGGTACATTTGTTCGTTCCATAAATGGATCCTACACGAACGTAGTTGGGCTTTGTGTCTATACGACATTAGGCTTGCTCAGGTTAGCCTGGTCTCATGCCCGTTATTGACACTATTCTGGTTTGCCGAGGTCCCGGGGAAACACGCCTTGCTGTTCTAAGTGGTGATTCGATTGTCGAAATTTACCATCACCGTGATATTGAGGCATATGTTGGTGATATTTTTCTTGGCAAGTCCGGCAAGCCGGTCCCAGGCTTGGGTGCTGTTTTCGTGAATATAGGGTTAGAGAAGGATGGAGTTTTGCAGGATGCTACGCCTCTTCCGACTGAGGGTGAGACTATTGCGGTCCAGGTGATCCGTTCTCCTTATAGGGAGAAAGGAGCAAGTTTAAAGTTGGTGAATTCAAAAGAAAATCGGGTGAGTGCTGAAACGGTGCATCCGCCAGCGCGGTTAGCTTGCGGACCTAATCCCCTAGAGACGTGTATGTCGTTCTACGGTGAAACGGTGCAACGAATTTTGTGTGAGCCAGCTGCTCAAGCACGTGAATTAAAGGCTCATTTTTCGAGTAGAAGCTCAATTATCAGTGGTAACAGCTCTCGCCAAGGTTTGTTTGAGTTGCACGGTGTAGAAGATGCAATCATGACCGCCATAGATCCGGTGGTACCTTTGCCTTCCGGTGGCCGACTTATCATTCAAGATACACACGCTATTACTGCAATTGATGTCGATTCTGGCAGTGGGGACCCGAAAGCTGCAAACCGCGAAGCCATCGAGGCCACTGTCCGCCAGTTGCGTTTGCGAAACATTGTTGGTCATATACTTGTGGACTTGATTCCTGGAAAAAAGGATAAAACTTTCCTGCAAACGATGCAGATGGCAGTTGCTGACGATCCCGTTCACACGCAGGTTACCGGATATACTCCGCTTGGGATGTTGGAGCTCACGCGGCAGCGTGTGAGACCGTCTTTATCAGAACTAATGTTAATAGGTGATGGCGGAGCAAGATTGACAAACACCGATACAGTGGCCTATGCGGCACTGCGAAATGTGATTCGGCAGGGCTTGGCCTCTGCTTCTAGCTATGCGATGCTCGAGGCGCACCCATGCGTGATTAGCGTCTTGAAGACTAGACTTAGGTCAGCTCTTGATGAAGCCTCAGCAAGCCTCAAGATGGAAGTGGTTCTATGCGCGAAGGAGAACTTTGTATCGGGACGGGTAGAAGTGGTCTTACACTAGTACGTTGCTAAAGTGGGAATGATTGTCAGAGAACCGAAGATGAATAAATCAGGACAAAACCTCAATCGGCCAGACGGTGTTAGGATCACGGCTCCAAAATGTGTCCGGTGCAGCCGCCCCGTAGAACCTCGTTTCCGTCCCTTTTGTTCTCAACGGTGCGCTGACCTTGATCTGTCTGGATGGCTTAATGGTATTTACAGGATTAAAACAGATGAAGAGGCAGACGTGACAAAAAATACAATCGAATCAGAGAAAGACTGATAATTTCCCTATGCTGGACAGCAAGAGTATTTATATCTATAAAACCGCGGTTTTCCTACGGTCAGTTCCCGCCCAGGTAGCTCAGTCGGTAGAGCAGTGGACTGAAAATCCTCGTGTCGGTGGTTCGATTCCGCCCCTGGGCACCACTGTCTTTGTGTGCGCTCAAATGACATAAAGGTGTGATATGTAGCTTGAATGAACTAATCGTGTGGATACGGTGTCTAAAGGGTAACGTGGTAGGCCTGCACAATACTCTGTTCGCAATTTCTTCGCTTAAGGGGTTTACTGATAGGGTGGTAACGTTAAACTCTTAAAAGGGGAGTTTCTCAATTTTTCTTATAAGAATGGCATAATTTGGCTTCAGGCAACGAGGTGGTCTATTAATGCTGGCGGTTGTTGGAGTGTTACCAAGGCTGTTAAGGTTTTTCTTGTTTCTTGCATTGGTTGGGACGGGTGCGGCCAAAGCCGCTGAGTCGTTGATACCTCTATATGCTGATGCAGTTCATTTAGGGGTTTCTTCGTGTGCTGGATCTAGTTGCCACTCATCGCTTGTGCCCTGGCAGGATTCTACAGTTCTTCAAAACGAATATGTTTCTTGGTTTGAAGATGATCCCCACTCAAAGGCATACCAGGTTTTGCTATCGGATGAGTCCCAGCGTATAGCAAGTAATCTGGGTATAGAAGCCGCACATGAAGCTGATCTGTGTTTGGATTGTCATGCCGACAATGTCCCGGCGGAGCTGAGGGCAAAGGGCTTCCAAATTTCTGATGGTGTGGGCTGCGAAGCTTGCCATGGTGGTGGTGTGAATTGGTTGGGAATTCACGTTTCGGGTGTTGCATCGCATAGTGAAAACGTTGCCGCAGGAATGTACCCTACGGAAGAACCTGTTGCGCGCGCCCGGTTATGTTTGTCGTGCCATTTTGGTGATAAAAATCGTTTTGTGACCCATCGCATCATGGGCGCGGGGCATCCGCGCATGTCGTTTGAATTAGATACCTTTACTGCAACCCAACCTGCTCATTATGTGATTGACCAGGATTACAAAGTACGTAAACGCGTTGCAAATAGAGTCCAGGTATGGGCAGTTGGTCAGGCATATGCATTTGAGGCTCTTCTAGATGCTATGCTGGATCCCAACCGGAATCAGGATGGTATATTCCCTGAGCTAGTTTTCTTTGATTGTCACGCTTGTCACCATCCAATGTCTAACGTGCGATGGCAGCCAAGGGAAAGCCATAGTATTGGTCCTGGGATTCCGCGCATTAATGACTCTAACCTTGTAATGTTATCGGTCATTCTCGACCATGTTGATCCATTGTTGGCAGAAAAGTTTAGAGCTAACTCCAAACAGCTTCACCAGGCAGCCATGAGTGGTCATGAAGCGACACTCAAGGCTGCGGCAAGTCTGAAGGCACTGACGACAGAACTCGTACAAATGCTTTCCACGCACAATTTTGGTGCATCTGACATGCGTTTGCTATTGGGTGGGTTGATAACGCGCGGGTTAGAGGGTGAATATGCAGATTATGCTGCTGCGGAGCAAGCTACAATGGCCGCGTCAGCGATATTGCAAGCGATGTTGGATGCAGAAGTAATTGACGAAGATCAATACCTCGAGCTTATGGATGTTATGAGCACGTGTTATGAGGCTGTCGAAAAAGATGAGGAGTATAATCCTCGCGAATTCCTAGCTGCTCTCCAAGCCTTAGAAATGGCCGTGCCGAGGTTATAGTTTATATATCAGTACAGTTTCTCTATTCGAGACTACTATGTTTATTTCCAACTCGCTGTGTTTCTTAGCGGGAAGCTTGGGAGTCGTTTAGGTGTCTCGCCTGCCACATGATCGTCCATATCCACATCATCTTTCACAAACCATGGATTCCCACTCTTAGTAAGATAAAGTCTTAGGCGCTCCTCAGTTGTGAATGGTCGGGAACCCAAACGCCCGAAGACGGCAATCTGATTACTTGTTTCATCAGCTGCTCTATCTCGGTCTAATCCCTTTGACAATGCTAAGGCAGACCATTTGGTTGGCCACCACGCGATTAGTCTCGGATTGGGGTCAGGGCTGAAACCGTAATACTTAGGCTGAAGGTCGGGAGATGTCAGCTGCACGACCTTTAGTCCATTCTTGCCGTCGGCTATATAAGCAAACAAAGACGCATTGGTTGATCCTACGATAACATCTTGCGCATCTGTGATGCGACCTTCCGCTGTGTAAGATTTATAAACCGTAGGCTGTTCGGGATTTTCTAAATCAATAATAACCAGTCCATCCTGTCCAGCGGCAATATAACCAAATGTACGTGCTACATAGATGCGGTTGGCTTGTGGTAATGGAATTGAGGCTGATTCAATCCGACGTGGGTTAGATGGGTCGGTTACGTCTACAACATGAAGTCCATTCCTATCAACCGCGAAGAGATACCGGAACTGAAGTGCCGTGGCCCGCGCACCATCGAACGGAATGATCGAAAGCACTTTTGGCTCAGTTGGGTTATCCATATCCAGAACAACAACTGCAGTATCTGTCGCGACATAAAATATTGAGCCGGCGACGGTTAGATGGCGAGCGGTTGTCAAAACGCCATCTTTGTTCCAGGTCATGGCTCGTTCAAGAAAATTATTACGGGCTTCGCCATCTGCCAAGACGTCTACGTTGATAGCTATAAGGCCCTCTTCGGCATCAGTGACAAAAGCGTACGAATATAAAGGATGAATGGGTTGCTCTTGGTTGTCCTCCTGCATGAGCCGGCGCGTCGCCTCATCTTTATACATGCGACTTGGGGCGATGGACTGGTTGGTAGGAAGTGCTACGCAGGTTGCGTTTTCCGACTTGACTTGGATGTCCTGGCCGATTGGGCTAAATGGTGCTGTGATGATCCGCTGGGAGACCCCTTTGTTAGCGATTCCTGCTATATCGTAAACTCGTACACCACGGTTTCCTTCTGCTACATAGAGATACTCGCCTCGCATTTGCAGACATCGCGCCTCGCCACCAATATGAGTGTGGCTTTCGTACAGTTTGCGGTCTCGTTCTTCATGTTCTGTATACCAATCAGGGTAGGCATAGTGATGAAGATAACTTCCGATAACGGCTTGTGGCTCGTCCCACTCTGTAACTCGAACTGCCTCAACGCCTCCATCTCCTCCCACCCAGGCATTGTAGCCAACAAAGTTAACAAAGTTTGTGCCCTGCAACAAAAGCTGGGCCATGATAGCGTTGTTGTCATTGGCTTCGGATAGATGGCAGTCCGAACAGGTCTTTGTCTCTGTCTTGCGGACTGTATGCGGGAAATGAGGTGCAAATGCTTGGCTAGAGTAACCCGATGCGGAAATCGGTGGCTGCTGAATGTATAGCTTTTCACGATTGATATTGGTGGATGATAAAATTAGAGCAGATGTTGAACGAATAGGGGCGATTGTATTGCCTTTAGTTGTTTGGTGTATACCAAGTTGGAACATCTGATCGCGGACCACTTGTGGATTGTATGTGGCAAAGTTGCGGGTCTCGCCGCCTTCGTAGTGATGCCGAGGCGTCTTCCAATTCGCTTGAATTGGTAGATGACAGCCAGCACAAGATGTTGTCCAGGATAGATGGCATGTATAACATTCCATTTCATCTTCCTTATGTGCGCGGCTGTTTAGGTCTATACCCAAACCCCATTGCATTTCTGTGCCGGTGCTCATTAGTTTTGCGCGAGCGGCCTTGGGATTGTATGAGCTCTTGTGGGGGTCAATAGCGTCCTTAACGAGGCTGAGCTCCCACTCCAGTTCCGGGTCTAGGCTAGAACGTTGGAATAGTTTGCAGTCTCGGTGTTCGGTCACTGGCAAATCGCACTCGCTACCTTGCCACTCAAAACGGCGACGACCATCGGGTGTTCGAAGCATTGCTAAATTTGTTCCGCCAGGCTTGGCGGCAGGACCCGATGTGGTCAATGTGGGATGAGAATTTGCTGTTCCATGACAATCAACGCACCGTATTTCAATAGCGTTGGCTACTTCCCCATGAATATAGCCATTTCCATGTGCGTCCTGAGAATAATGGCAGTCTACACAATGCATGCCTACTTCCACATGAATAGATTTCATGTGGACCGCCTTTTCAAACTTATCTGGATCATCATGCGAAATGAGATTTCCCTTAGCGTCGAGAAGATCTCCTTTTCGGTTTTTCTTAAAAATAGCGCGAAAATTCCACCCATGACCGTGATAGTCAGCGAACTGAGTATTTGTTAGTTCTGGATTTAGTAGAGAAACATCCTTCAGAAAATCTAGGTCAGCCCACTTACCCCTTACTACTGCTTCTTCTGGGTTGCGCTCGAGAACTTCGTGCATCTCAGAGTCACTGGGATAGCGCTGCTCTTTGGGCCACATGCTGGGTGCATCTGACTCGTAATCCCACATAGTGTACCCAAGCATGGAATTCAAAAAGATATTGGGTTGGTGCATATGGCACGGCATACACTGACTTGTGGGGATAGCTCTGGTAAAAGCGTGCTGTAGAGGATGGCCTGACTCGTCCCTGGGTATAGTAGGATCTGCAGTAGCGGTGGTACCCATATTCCCAAAGCGTGCATATGGTCCAGAATGATCCTTTTCCCGATCGTTGGCGTAAACGACGTGACAAGAAGCACACCCGGACGAGCGATAGTCGCCTGGTTGATCATTGGTACCAAGGAACCAGGTATTTGGGTCATTCAATCTAGTTTTATGTATGTTAATAGATGGAACAGCAATACGCAGCCCAGTTCCGGGGCCCCGATTGGATTGCCTTATGTCAGGTCGCCCGGGTTCTTCGAGACGTTGAAGGCTACCCACCAGGGTGCCAACATTAGGCAGTGCGATTTCAGGGAACAGATTCAGAATATTGCGTCCGCCTCGCTCAAACACCCGAAAAATGTCTCCAGGTGGTGTAGTCTCCCAAGCTGGTAGAGGTGCAAGTTCCGGCAGGATCCCGCGTTCCTTAGTCATCCATGGCTCGACCTCTCCCGGACTTCGCACCAATGCCGCTTCTCCCTCTCTGGTGTATGCCTCACCGAGAATATAGTTCTTGTAGGGTAAAATCCCATTGTTGTAGGTCGCTCCACCCCAAAGCATAGCACCTGTCGCCATCAGACTTCGCTCGGCCGCCTGGAGTATTTCTAAATGGCAAGCACCACAGGACTCTCTAGCTACTCTGTAGTCTGATGGATTCACAAATCTTATGAACTCGGGGCTTTCCTTGTTGAGAAGGGTATAGCTTTGCTTTGGATTAGCGCTAGAGGGATAGTGCCATGTTTCTGGATACAGCGGTTGGACGTGGGCAGTGTCACGAGATATTTCGTACACGGAATCTTGTTTTGTAATTCCAGCCGGTAAAAAAATATTTGAGTCGCCACCATGACAATCAGTGCAGCCCAGTATAACTGCTGGGTTTTCATGCATGGTTGGCTGATCGGTCGCTATATGACAAGTCAAGCATCCCTCACTCTTGCGATCTGCTTGGTCTTGGGTTTGTAAACGCGGTGCTGAAGGGTAGTCAGGATAATCAATATGCTGCGCATGTTCGTCCTCGGCTGCTACGGCGGCCCCGTACCCAAATAGAAAAATGACAGAACTTAACGCGAATTTTTTCATTGCGTCTTCCTAGTATGTCAAAATCAGATTTATGAGTACTGAATAGAACGTGTCGTTATCGCGATCTGTAGCAAAGAGTTCATCGAAGGCCCCTCCACCAAACAAAATAGCTCCCGATGCTCGGAGAACGATATTTTGGCTCATTAGCGGCCTATAAAGTGCGGAAATAGATGTATCCCACCCGATATTAGACGAGTTGAAAGGTTGATTGCGAAGCACTTCGAGGACGCCGGTTTTTTGGAAACTAATATGATTGATATTTGTCGATAGACGTAGTTCAGGAAGCACATCAAAATCAGCGCCAGCGCCCACAAGCACTGTTCCAGGATTAAAAAAGTTAGATTGACCAAGTTCCTTAGATGACCGAAGACTATTCAGAATTCCATTGCGACCAGACAAAACTAGACCACCACCGCCTATGAATGGAACGGGCTGACGCACCCAGAAACTTGTATCCGCTCCAGCAAATTGAGGATTTTCGAAGATACTGTCGAAGCCGCGGGCTTTTTTATCGAACGGATCATTATCGCCGCTGGCGAAAAGAAATTGTCCACGCAAACGTATCCAGTCAAAATCTATCGATGGTTCCACGGCAAAAAACCACGAGCGAATGTCCGCCTTTTCTTCGCGGAAGAATGAGGCGAAAGGATTAGCGGAAATATCGCCGAGTGCCGCGTAGAAGCTATGAGTAAGGTTAATTCTTCCAAAATGACCGTCACCGTTAAAGCCTAGGTAAACAACATCATAATTAAAACCGCGTTCTGTAGCAAAGGATGCGGGTCGCTCTAGAAAACCATTCTTGCTAAAGAATAGTTCATTGTTACCCTCGCGGTTGCGGTTATAAGTAACGGATCCTTGAACCGTATAGCCTAATACCGGCCAATCTTGCCGATAGATATTGGCAAAAATGATATCATCGTCGCGGAGGCTTCTGGTCACATCGTTAAGTCCCGAGTTGGCGTCCTTCTCGAGACGGCGGAACCACCCAAGGTTGTATTGCCAAATATTATTAGACCGAGTCCCAAAAAGACGAACGCCAAGTTGTTGGTCCTGAAACAAAAAACCACGAAAATCGAGAGTTAAGGGCTGGATGCCAACTCGAATAGAATCAAAATCGTATCGGTCCGAAACGTTACGAATGTGGTAGTCGAAGAACAACTCTTGCAAAGCTATCTGAGCATCCTCTCGTCTAGGACCGCGTGTAGGGTCGATGCGTAATGCTCGATTCTCTTCCACTCTGACATGGTTGTAATTAAAAACAGGTGTGATGCGAAACTCATAGTCGGGCGGCCTGAAAGCTGTATCTCCTTTAATGAAAGACAGAGATGTGATTAGGTTCTGGCTAAATACACGCTGATCGCCTAATCCAAACTGGTCTATCGAATTGGATCGTGCTCCCCCTTGCGGTCCCACGGGGGTCGGTAGACCACGGGGCTCAAACACAGTATCTGAAATTACGGCTAGGTTAAAAAACCAGTCGTCGAAAATAGGCCGGTCTCCCTTAAGCGTATTCTGGTTATAAGGATCCCACCACCTCTCATTTACGCCGATTGCTTCGACTAGTCTCCAGCGGTCTGGTATCGGAATTGTCTCACGTGGCAGCAGGCGGCTAGGGGGATGAACGGCTGTTGGATCAATTTCAGGAAGTGGCCGTTTTTCTTGAAGTGGTTCACCGGGTCTCTGTCTTTGATCTTCGGAGACATCGGTCTGCGCGCTAACTTGGCTCGTCCATAGAGCTGCTAACATAGATATAGCTGAAACAAGGGCTACTTGCCTCTGCATACCGCTTGCTCAGAAGAATCATTAAATGGTTTAAAAGGGCAGTTTACATAACGCAGATGAATTCCGCGAACTAAGAGGGTGTCAGCCCGCATGGCTATTGGGGCATTGCCTACCCCGGTTCCAAGGACCTGTCCCGCGTTGTGTAATCCTAAAAAGGAAATCATGTCATCTTGGTCTATGCCGTCACCGGATACCCCTATACCACCGACTAATTGGCTATCGCGGAATATTGGAACGCTTCCAGGAAAGATTTGCATTCCATTCGCTAAACGGGTGGGCGCAGGACTTGGTGTAGCACTTGACTGGGGGAGTAACGTGCATCCCTGCGGAGGTGGCGGACTACCGTCTAAACGGAGCACAAGGTCGCGAAGCACGAGATCCAGCTGAAGGCCAACATTAAATGGACTCCAGGTTTCAAATGGCACACTGAATGGACCATTGGGGTTTCCATTTATACCATCCGGGTAGAATGGGCGCGATAGGTTGCCACCAGAGCGGTCGGCAAAGGCGATTCCATCGGCTAACGCGTTGGGCCCCACGAAAGTTTGTACCGCGTCGACATAAACCCCTAACGAGCGAACATTAATTACGCCCGGCACCACTTCTTGGGCAGGAATAGCGCGAAGCTCTTCAGCGGTTGTGGGCCGTGAGGCAAAGACAGCTGTTCGTGCTTTCTGCAGTGAGACGTCTGTGCCGAATATTGGGGCATCAGGGGTGCGCGCGATAGCGAGTATATTAGCTTCAGAATCGACTATGGAAACACTTACTTCAGCACTACTACCAAGCGGCCGGCGAATTTGTGCTCTAGCTCGCTGAGCAAGTTCTAAGGCCTCGGAGAGTATCGTTCGCACCTCTAGTTCTGACAAACCACCATCAGAGACGGTTGGCGCAAAACTATTGGTGGGAGCGTATCGATTGTTTCCGTTGCCGTCATCAAGTACGAAAGCCTCTACTCCGTTAACTGAATTCATGTTGTCTGGGCGGATACCCGAAGCAATTGCACCGAACGTCTGACCACTGCGGCGTCCAGCAGGCGTATATCCGGGGATACCAACATAATTTTCAACATTGATAGTGACTCGCGTGCCGCCAGACCTCAGAAAGCTTGTGTCAACATCCGCATACCGGAACTGCTTTCCTTCGACAGTTATACGATGGCCTTTTATATCTTCAGGTGGTTGAAAACCTTGCTGTCCAGCCACTGCTATCAGTTCATCGGTGTCACGGTCAAAATCAGAGATAGTCAGATCAAGTCCGTAGACTCCATCGGCAACTACACCTATGCCGCCAACGACAACATTGTCTTTGTATAAGGGCATGCCACCCGGGTCGGCAGACAACCCTAGCGGAGATCTCCGTGGTCCAGTCCCTAACGCAGTACCAAAACGCATGAGATCAGAGCATGGTAATTGACTGAATTGGACTCCTAGCAAGGGTCCTCCTGGTTGGCCCATTTCTCCAGGGTTAAAGTTTTCTTGGACGATCTGACTAGCTGTTCGAGTTGTGAAGGCATTGCCACTTGAGGATAGATACGCACCGGTAATTGCTTTAGCGATTGCACCAAGTGTTGCCGGTAACTCTACCTGTTCCAACCCATTCCCAATCGATATGCCACGGCCCGAAGAAATTATCATCACAGGGTCAGGGAGGGTTGTGTCAATGACATAGACACCGAGGACGTTTCCAACACGGTCTACCACCGCGATGACACCGTTATCTACATTTAGAGCTTGTGCTTCTGCTAATGCCTGGCCAACAACCTGATCAACATCCATAACGCTAAGGGATGCGGATTCTGACGAACTTGATATCCCAGCTACGGCCAGTAGAAATAAGACACTTTGTGAGAATGCTTTCATGACTGGTCAAACGTTAAATAGCCCCAGAGAATCTCAGTCTCCGTCCTGTATGCCAGAGTGATGACCACGGGGAAAAAGATGTCAGGCAAGGTTTCGGAGCTGATGTCATAGACTATCACATTACCGTTTGGAATCAGATTCAGGTTCTCTATATCTCCAAACACACCATTCCACAGACCCCAGCTACCATCACTGCGCTTCACAAGAGGTTGGTTATTTTGAAATCGGGCCGTAATATGGGTGGTTATAGGACTTTGTCCTTGCAGATCAACAATCCAGGAGATGTCACTGGGGAGATTCGATACTACGAACCTGCCTAGGTCGGTTCCCTCTGTAGTCAAAACGTCTTGGGCACGGGAGCTGGGTGCTATGACACTCAAGATAAGGACCCAAACGAAAAATACTTTGCGCATTATTGTGAGCCACTTTCGTTTGGCGATGCATTGACGTTTGCAAATTTTACAATCAGCGAATCTAGATAATCTACCTTCTCCATCTCCTTAATATTTGGTGCGGTGTGCACATGAAAGTCGTGACACTTGACACAGGTGGTAGGCACTAGATTTTCGGCAGTTTCGCCGCCATGGCAGGATTGGCAAACCTCGATTGACGGCATTAGTACATCGCTTGAATCCACGGAACTCTGAGCCGCATGGCAGATGCCACAATCAATGGGGGTATGTGGTTCATGTGTAAACTTTGCTTTAGGAAACCAAAGACCTGTCACATAGGTTGGTTCGACTGCCCACCTGGGACTACCTGGTTGGTCCTTAATACTGTGGCACTCCTCGCAGAGACCTTTGCCAAAGCGACCATTGAGAATGTCTTGGGTTTTTGACTCCGCCCAATTCGTTGCGGTCTCTTTTTGTTTTACTGTTAAGGGTTCACCAGGTCTCCGACGAACAACAGAGGGTGCGTCGGCTTCTTCATATCCGCCACGCATCGCTACCGCGCCATATATGTCACTAACTTGCTTAAACAAATCGTTGGTATTGGCATGTATCAGTTCGCGATCGGGAACATATTTATCAAATTTCAGCACATGGCAGTCGTGACAGTGTTTCTCAAAAGTTATCGGGAGCATTGATGCGCTGCCATCGTCGGCTTGATGGCAATTCTCGCAAGCAAGGTTAATATTTCCTCGAAGAGGATGCTGAACGCCGGTGCCACGCATGTGAGCGTTGTGCGGAAACTTGAGACCCGAACTTTCAGTCGGGGCCGGCATTTGTGTTATATCGCGGTCGCGATTGAAGATTTGACGGGTGGGGTCTTGAATGACAGTTGGACGGAACTGCGGATGCCCTGCACGAAAACCACTAACTATTCGGAGCGTTGTATTTTGGGCCTGGGAGGTAAGGTTGGTGTGACAGTCAAGACAAAATTCTTCGTCTTCACGTACAATAGGAAAATCACCTTGGTGTTCTTTATGGCAGGACTGGCACAGGTCGTTTTCCAAGGACGCAAATTTAAACAAAGTCGGGTTTGCGTGTTGCTCAATACCCGTGTGACACCCTAGGCATGTTTCGTTTTGAACTCTTACAAACGGTGTTACATGACAAACATTGCAGCTTTCGCCAAAGAATTTGTGAGAGCCTGAAATTGTGCCACTACTCCAATATCCTAGAATTCCGGAGTCGGTAGAATCAACTTTAATCCCCTGCATCGCCGCGCCAGGCACTGATGGGGTGGAAGCTGTTTCCAATAGAGGAATAATGAGCACAACACAAATTACTGCAATTGCCAGCCCCCAGGACCACGCTCGTTTGGGAAAAAACGGAAGTGTGAACTCCGTGTTAGAGTTTTTAACCAGGTGTTCAAGTTCGTCACCAATTCGGGACTTCAGTTCAACTGTTAGAATAATATCGTAATCGTCCGCTGCTGGCTCAACGCCGAACTGATACGGTCCAATATTGAAGGTGTCTTCAACGCTTATAGATGCGCCTTTTGTGACGGTATCGTTGATCTCAATTTCACCGCTGTGCAGAGAACTAAGAAATGTAGTTTCGCCACTCTTAGTTATTCTTGCTTGATGGAGAAGGAGGCGTGGGTCGGAAAGCTGGATATCACAGTCAGAACCGCGTCCAATAGTGATGGTGTCTGTTTGGAGGATCTCGTCACGGACAGCGATTCCTCCCCTGCTTTTTCGAGTAATATGACGAACGAGACACTTCATGAGTGCTTACCAATAATAAAAGACGATAACCACATGTGCGGCTAGGGCCGCTATGGTTGCAAAGGTGAATGGCACGTGAACATAAAGCCATATGCGCATCCATGAACGCATTTGGACGTCCTTGCGCACTCGCTTAAGTATTTCTTCTTTTCTCACTATACGAGATAGAATCTGTCGTCTTATTTGTTCTTTATCATCCGATGAATGTGCTTCGATGGTCTTACGGGCCAATGTAGTGGGGCACGTTAGCTCATAACCCCGCAATTGAGAAAAAAACGATGCTCCGATACTAGTTTCTTGAACGGATGACATAATGGCAGCCATGGTTTGATCAGTCGAATTCATGGCTAGACGCTTCATTTCGCGATCTAAGTCAGCTATCTGAGTGAGCATCATTTCAGTTGTATGGCCGCGTCGGTTTTCAGCAATAAGACTAGGATAGCGAACATAAAAATATACCCCTACCAAGCCGCTTAAGATCACCACCATCATGACCACGTAAAGTAAAGCATGCACGTTCCAGCCTATCTGGAATCCGGAATGCAAGGTGGCTACGATCGCCAGAGCCACACCGAGATAAACATGTGCAGATAGCCAGGCTTCAAGCTTAATTTTTCCTGGACCATAAATCCGTTTGCGCACACCGAACCAAGATAGCCATAAGATAAGGATGCCTGAGATGGTTCCTAGGCTGTAACCAAGCCACGTCCCACCATTTGGTTCACCTATGGGGTCGTGATACGCGTAGAGAAATGCTGATATTGCTACAAAGCCAACGGCGATCTTGAGGTACCGGAAACCACGATACAAAAGAATAGATTCATGCATTGATCGGCTTACCTCTGCTCACTCGAACTTGCGATTGACAAAAATTGTTCCGGGCTCACTCTAATCGCTGCACCCGTTGGGCAGGACCTTACGCATGATGCACCCCCACTCACATCCTTACACATATCGCATTTAACTGCCGTTTTCTGTTTGGTATCGTCCAAATCAATATTTTTGGAAGCACCGCCGTTATAAGTCATGGCCTCACCAGGTCCAGGCCCCTTACCAAACAAGAGCCATTGAAACACATTGAATTCTTGATCCGGTTTCTTTGCCATTTGAATCACACCGTATGGACAATTCCTCTCACAGTTTCCACATCCAATGCACGAATCATCAATAAATACCTCGCCATTTGTTGCTCGATGTATAGCATCGGGTGGGCAGTCGGCCATGCAGTGGGGATGCTCGCAGTGTCGGCAAGAGGTCGGTACGTGGATTGAGGCATAAGAGGGCCCAGCCTCACGATTTAATCGCGATATTCCCCCGTGTGTTTCTGCGCATGCTTTCTCGCAATTATCACAATGAATACAGAGAGACTCATCAATTAGTAAAACGTCGGTGGCTTCTCCAATGCCTTGTTCAACAAGAAACTGAATTAGATTTCCAGATTCAGGCTGGCTCTCCATCAATTCGTTTTGCTTTAATCGGTCCAAGAATTTATTTTCAATACTAGCTTTGACCTCAGGCACTTTATCCATGAGATCCTTAAAAGCTTGGCCCTCAATACAAATCGTCTCTGTGAGATTGGCAGCCTTGACAGTTGCGGAGCGAGGTAGATCAGATAAGAGTGACATTTCGCCAATGTAGTTGCCAGATGGCACGTAGTTGAGCACCACATCCCGCCCACCTATCCGACGTGAAACCGTAACTGATCCATTGCGAATCAGATGCATGTCTTCACCAGGGTCGCCTTCGCTAAAAATAGGTTGCCCAGCTTTGTATTCTTGTATTTCAGCCGCATCTAGTATGGGTTTGAGAAGATCTTCCGAGACACCAGGAGCTAAGTGGGTCTGAATTTGGCGCAGGATGGCTGCACTATCCAAGGTTCGGCGAACGCTGGGAACGGATTGGATCAGCTTAAGCATTGTGCGTCGAGGCGTTTCAAAGACTATACAATCTGATGCCGCCATAACGGTAGCCGTGCGGCGGCGTCCTGAAATCAGGCCCATTTCGCCAAAGAAGTCCCCTTCGTCTAAACTAACCACCTGGGTAGAGTCATCGGGATCAATTTGGATACAAACATTTCCGGAAAGAATGGTGTGGAAGGTATTCGAGTAATCATTGCGCTCAAAAATGACCTCACCTTCCGAGAAGCGATGGACGCTGGAATCCAGCATAGCTTCGCGGAGTAACAATTGATTAAGTTCAGAAAATATTGGTATAGATTTGCGCACTGCGCCGAGCACATCATCGACGCTGACGTCACCCATGACGGCAAATTTTTCTTCTAGAAGAGGCTGGTCGGCGGGAGCAATGTTGTTGCCAAGTATATATTCGATAACCTCGTAACCCTGGTTCATTGCTTGCTTGATTAACGGGTATCCACCGAGAGCGCCAATAACGAAAAGCCCAGGCACATTGGACTCATAACTTGCACTAACTTCTGGAAGTGCGTTCCTGTCATCGCTGGGAAATTCAACTCCACAGGCCTCAACAAAGTTTCGTGGTGGCGAGGCACCTAAGCGAGCTATAATCCTATCACATTGAACCTCCGCCTCACCGTCTGCGGTATCTAGTATGATAGCCTGCTTCTCTACCCGGGCAGGAGACGACTTGTAGTAGCAGTTGATTCTGCCTGTTTCGACAGCGTTTTGGATCAGCGACAAATTGCCCTGTTTGGCGCGCGCGAACTCGTCGCGGCGATTAACAATCGACACGGTATTGTGCTCGGCTAGAGCGACCGCATTCTCGATCGCTGCATCACCAGCACCAATTATAACAATTCTTTCCGCCTCGTACTCCGCCGGGTCATCTAGCTGATACTGCACGAGGGGTAGATCAGCTCCATCACATCTTAACTTATTCACATTGCCTTGAAGGCCTATAGAGAGAATTACATTTTCAGCCAAAACTGTAGAGCCATTTGCGATCTTAAGTTCGAAGTGGTTCTTGTTTTTTTGTATTGCAGTGACTTCGGCATTGTATTCGACATTTACCTTATGCTCGGCAAGCCCGCCGTCCCACGCTCCAAGAACTTCTTCCCGTTTGCCGGCTTGGAATAACATATCTGATCTCAGGGGCAGTATGTCTGGCGTCGCCATGACAAACTTGCCTTTTTGATATTTATATATCGTATCAGAAGCGTGATCGGTGCGCTCGAGCAACAGATGGCTGACATTACACCTCGCGGCGTGTCCGGCTGCACTCAAACCGGCTGGCCCTGAGCCAACGACGGCTACCTTATATAGCTCTCCCACTACACTTTGCCTCATTTTTTGTAAATTTTATGAGCTGTTAGCACTTAAATCAATCAATCATTGAGGATAGTATGAAGATGTTTGGTAATATGAAGTCTGCGGCTGATTGCTGAGTTTGATTCTCGATCAGTCCGATTGTTTCAGCGCATTAACGGTTTTCAAGCAGTTATGTGCGCCACGATGGCAGATTACTAAGGAGAGCTTGCCTGATTGCATTGAGTAATGCGTTTGGTGCTTGAATACTCCAATAAAAGGGGGTCTCAGATCACTAGTTGTAGAAACATCCAAGTTCAGTAATGAGCGAAACAAACAAAATAGGACAAAGCCCTGAGCGACCATTTCGTATCTGTGCGAATTTGAATAGCAGGTCGTTTGGTGATTTCATAAACGGCTTGCTTTTCACCAATACGATGGCAAACCATTTTGATAATCACCAAACGACGATCGTTTATAAGAATGATGCGGAATTTAAGCGAGACTTAGTAAAATTTGTTCCCGGGGCCAACATAATTGCAATAGACGAGAACAGCATTTTACCCAGTCTCGAAATGCTAAATGCGTCTGCGCCTGTACTGTGGGATCAAAGTTTTGAGGAGTGGTTTAAGCTGGGCTTAAACCAACAAGACCTGCTCTTAACCGAGACAATGGCAGCCCCGCCGCTACTTTACCGTTTTGATCGTATAGCCCACCTTGAAATACCTGCGGACATTTCTAACTCTTGTAAAGACATGCTGATAAGTCGAGGCATATCGCCGGATCGCTGGTTTTGTTGTGTATTTTGCAGGGAGCCTGGATACAAGTACAAACCTGGTGGAAAAAATTTTAGGGATGCGGATCCGTCGGTTTTTATCGCTGCTACGAAACATATTATTGAACAGCTTGGTGGCCAAGTAGTTCGGTTGGGTCACCCGCAAATGACGAAATTTCCAGATTTTGATAATTTTGTTGATCTTAGTCGAGATGATGACTCTCATGTTCTACAGTCGTTTGCCGTTAGCCGTTCTAGGTTCTTGCTAAGCACACCGTCCGGGCCCGGCGCCATAGCCTATGCGTTCGACGTGCCGACCGCATATGCCAACGCTGTCGATATGTGGTGCTCTAGCCCAAAGATTATCCATAGGACGGTAGATGTTATTACACCAGATGGTGCGGTGATTAATCAGCAAGAATACAAGAAACGCGGATTATCAAAGTTAAAATTGCTGAATCTTCTGAACGAGAAGAGCGACTATCGTGTGGTGCAAAATTCTGCGGACATCGTTAAGTTGCTGGCGGACGCCATTTTTCAAAGTACAAAAGAGACCTTAGGCTGGAGAACTAATACCTTAGGTGCAGAAATTTTCCGTCCAAACCAATTTGTTTGGCCCCCAAATATGGAACTAACTACCCGCTTCTTATAATTTAAATTGTACCAAACGTAAGCCTGATCTCTGAATAACCGTTGTATTCTAGAATGGGCCTGTGAACCAATCGCCTGGTACGTCGTGCGGATGCTGTCTTTGTTTTATCAGAGGTGATAAATCGACTTCTTTATTAAGAATGTCAGATACCTCAGAAACAATATGCTCTGCCCGAACGTGATAGTGCTCAGTCAGTTTTTGGCTTGTCGCTTCAGGGAAGTCTGGTGCAGTCAATCTTGATGGGGGTCCCTTGAGAGCTTGCCAACACATCGACGTAATGCGGGCAGCTATTTCACCGGAAATTGATCCAGTCGCGGTGCCAGTATCTAACACCAGCAGCCGTCCTGTTCGATTGACCGAGTTTTTTATAGTAGGCCAGTCTAGAGGACGGATGGTCCTCAAATCGATGAGGTCACACTTGATCCCTTGCGTCAGAAGGTAATCAACGGCGTGGATAGCTTCGATTGTCATGTACGACATTGCAACGATTGTTGCATCATTGCCGTTACGCAATATGCGAGCTTCACCCAAAGGCACTCTGCAATCACCCTCGGGTATCTTGCCCCGCAGATTATGCAGCCACCTGTGCTCTAAGAATACTACCGGGTTATCATCGAAGATTGATGCCAGTAGCAAGCCTTTAACATCATCGGCCATTGATGGCATGACCACTTTCAAGCCAGGAATATGTGCGAACCAAGCCTGGAGGTTTTGCGAGTGAGTAGGACCTTGCCCCCAGCCTCTTCCAATTATCATTCGAATAGTCAAAGGTACGCTGCGATGTCCGCCGAACATGAAACGCCACTTGGCCGCGTTATTGACAAGCTGATCCATGGTTAGCAGAGCAAAATCAAGACGCGCATGAGTCATAACAGGACGCAGTCCAAACAGCGCAGCGCCAATGCCAATACCTGTCATGGCGTTTTCTGAGGTTGGCATATCAAAAACGCGGTCTGGACCGAATTTGTCCTGAAGGCCAAGGGTAGTGCCAAATATACCTTTGGGGTCGTCCACACCGAGTCCGTAGCAAATCACGTTTTTATCGACCGACATTGCAACGGTGAGAGCGTCTTTGATACCTTCAGCGAATGTCTCAAGGGCCATCTTAGCAAGCCTGTTGGGTGTTGGCTGACGTATCGGATTCAATATACAAGTCTGTATGCGCTGTTTCGGGTCTAGGAAACGGCGATTTCTCGGCGAATTCAAAGGCGGCGTTTACCTCTTCCTCTATTCGTTTCTGACCGAGTTCTATGTCTGGCTCAGTTAATACCCCGCTTTCGATAAGCGATACTTCTAGACGGCCGATTGGTTCTCCTGCTTTTCCTTGGTCGAATTCGTCCTGTGTCCGATAGCCAAGTTCGTGGTCGAAGAATGGTCCGCAGTGTTCAAGCCAGCGGTATGTAGAAAATTCGAGAAACCTAGGACCGCTGCCAGTTCGAATTTCCTGTAACGCCTCCGTAGTCATCTTGTAGACCAGTCGGGCATCATCACCATCACCTGCAAGGGACGGGACGCCTATGCCCTCAACCATCGAAGCTATACTGCGGCCTTCCGGTTGACGGACGTGGAGATGAGAATAGACTGAATACAAGTTGTTTTCGCAGACGAATAATACAGGGAGTTTTTTTAAGACAGCAAAGTTCAGTGACTCAAAGAAGACCCCAGCCTCGGCCACAGCATCACCATGAAAAATGCATGCCACTTGATCAGTTTTTTTTATTTTCATTCCATATGCTAAACCAACGCCCACAGGAACTGTGCCTGCGACAATCGCTGTGCTTCCCATAAATCCTACTCTTTCGTCAACGAGATGCATTGACCCACCTTTACCGCGCGAACAACCTGTGGCTTTGCCATAAATCTCCGCGAGTAATGCGGGTAAATCACCTCCTTTGGACAAATAATGTGCATGTGCTCGATGTCCACTAACAGCTAAATCATTAGTGCGAAGGGCAAGACCTACAGCTGTTGCAACACCTTCCTGCCCAACTGATAAATGTGTAGGACATCGCATCTTATTTTCTGGATAGCGGCGAGCGATTTCTTCCTCTACAAAGCGGATACGCTTCATGCCAAAAAATAATGCTTTTTCTTCATTGGCAGTTAAAGTTTGTGTTCCCATTGCCCGGTGTTCTGCCTTCATAGTTTAAAGTTTTTCTGCAATTTGAACTAAGCGCGCAGCGTGTAATTAGTTGGCCAGTTTTTTAACTGCCCTTTGTACTTCTTACCCCACGCAACCATTTCTTCTAAACCTTGATCCCACTCAACTTCAGTTTTCCAGCCGACGGCGTTTCGAAGAGCTGTGGAATCCAGCCAGTATCGGCTGTCCTGACCTAGACGATCCCCAGTGATTTCACACAGTTCGTCAAAGGCAATACCGAGAGCATTGGCACAACGCTCGACCACTTCGCGAATAGAGGTAGGTTTCATTGGCCCAGCATTAAAAACCCTGCCTTCCGGGCCGCGTTCGGCAACCAGATAAATTGCCCGACCAAGGTCTCTTGCGTGCATAAATGACTTCTCTGCTTTACCTCCCCCATGCAGGGGTAGTTTCTTGCCCAATAATCCAGAAACGATTGCTTTTGGAATGACCCGGTGCAGCAATTGCCCTTCACAATAACAATTGCTGGGGCGAATAATAGTCATCGGAAATCCAAGAAATCTATTAACTGATTGCAAATACATGTCAAAGGCAACTTTGGATGCTGCATAAGGACTTGATGGTTTTATAGGTTCATCTTCAGTGACGGCGTGATCAACGGAACCGTACATCTCTGAAGTGCCGATCTGAATAAAGTGTTCCATCCAATCACGTTTCATCAATTCTTCTGTTAGCCGAGAAAGCGCCATTGAATTTGTTTCGAAAAATCGCCAGCTGTGTTTCCAAGATACCGCTCCTTCGCCTTGGGCAGCAAAATTGATAATTACTTCTGGCTTCTCTTTATCCAGCAAATCTAATAATAATTCCAGTTCATGGGTGACGTGGTGCGCGTGATATTCGTAGCGTTTATGACTCTCAATCTTCAATGAAAACGGCTCGGGACGTAATGGATTGCGACCAATACCGATAATTTTTTTAGTATTAACAGCTGTAAGAAGATACATCGCCGTGTGAATACCAAATGAGCCACCGCCACCTAGGATTGCATACGTCTTGCCTGACATTACTTTGTATCCTTATAAGCCTTAAGAGTAGGGCGGAAACCTCTATTGAATGATTGTCCAGTCGTAGTCTCCGGTATAACCAGCTTCAGAGAATAAAGTAAGCCAACCGGAGGGAAAATCGTGAAATTCTGCTGTAAGTACCCAGCCTTCGAAAACTTCTTTTTGTTCAGTGTTGTGGTAGCTGTCAACTCTCACAAATGCTCGACCATCACACACTCTCTCGATTTCAGTAAGAGCTGTTTTTGCACGCTCCCGTGGCAAATTGTGTATGCTATCTACAGCGAGTGCGGCCGTAAAAGCATTGTCTGGAAACGGTAACTGGTCCGCGGTTCCCAGGCATAGCCTGCCCTTGACGTCGGCCGGAGAATTGACGAGTGCATAATGAGAAATATCCAGGCCGAATACGGTGAGACCCGGAAGGGCGTCTCGCAGGTCTCTTACAAGAAATCCTTTGGCACAACCAATGTCTAGCACTTTGTCGCCAGGCTTAAGGTCAAAGTGATCAATGATGTCGTGTGCAACTGGTACCCATCTACCATCATATTGGTATCCGCCATATCCATATGCCCGCGGACCGTCAAAATACTTTTCGCCAAATTTCTTCGAAATCCTCACGGTGTCTACATTTCTTCGTGCTTCGCGGGTTTCAAGGTTGCGTTTGACATGGGGCAAAGTCTTGAGCAAATCAACTTGGCGGCCCATTACTTAGCTCCAGGATGATCGAGTTGCGCGTGTGAGAAGCCCTCGTTTGGCATTGTGTAGTTGAAGTCCGGAAATGATTTATAAGTTTCTATTGGGTCAAAAGGACGGTAGCCATTGTGAGGCATAGGACCAATTCTAGGAGAAGTTATAACTGACACAGGTATTTCTGATAGCTCTACAATCATATTTGCCACTTCGCGAAATGAAATCACTGTTCCGGTTGCTGCATTTAGAACTCCTTCGGATCTGTTTATAATGATCCGCAACACCAAGTCCGCCACATCTTCAACCCATATGTGATCGCGTTGTTCCTCTCCTTCTCCAAAAAGAATGATTGGTTCTCCCTTTTGAGCCAAGCGCCGAAACCGATTAGGACCGTATCCATTATGTGGATCGTTATGCCCATAGATGAGCGTCGGTCGAATAGTGGTGAAGACTGCTTCGCTTGTTGCCGCATTGAGCAGGAGTTCTCGCGCAAAGTGCATGACACCGTGCAAACTTACTGGTTCACGGCAAGAGTCCTCTGTCAGTGGGTCGGGACTGTCAGCGTAAATTGCGTCAGATCCGATGTTAATCAAGTGCGCTACTGGTTGCAGGATAATAGCATCGGCAATAGCCGTCGATAAGGTTATGTTATCTATCAACATGTCTGGTGTTTTGACAGGGGCTATCGCCGAGGCAGCAACAACAACATCTTTTGGTCTTAGGAGGGCAGAAAGTTCAGTTGCTGCATCGCTCCCGAGCAAATCGACTTTATCCCGAGTAATCGGAAAAAGTGGGATATCTTTCGATATTGCTTGGCGCATTATTGTGCTGCCGACAAAACCGTTTGCACCTATGACGACCACTCTATTTGGTTTGCCACCGTTGGGCCAGTGATGGGTTAACATGCATCCTCATTGTAATTCCAAGATCGGGTGGGGCTACCAAGAGCTCTCCACTCGAGACCAGCCTTTTGACACTCAAGGGGTGATAAGACTCTGTAGGGGTCTATTATCAGTCGGCCCGACATATGCTGCCTGATTTTCATTGGTCGAATATCGGCGTAGACTGGCCACGGTGCTAGTATTAACAAAGCGTCGCTTTCTCTTAATGTCTCCAGTGGCTCCGAAAGCCCGATGACTGAATCGTGGTTGACTACTTCTGCGGAGACAGCCGGATCATGGACCCTAAGTGTAGCATTTGGCAATTTCTCTAGGGTTGCCAGCGCTGGTGAATTCTTTGTGGAGTGGGTATTTTCTTTGTAGGTCAGGCCCCAAACGGCTAGCCGGCCCTCAGAGAGGTGTGCTGCCTTGACTTCTCGAACGGCCCAATCCCGGCGGTGCTGACTATTCTTGATCCAAGCTTTAGGAACGCTTGTATCAGTATGCGCTCTATCTCCTATGCTTATTAGCGACGCCAAGTCACGTTCCAGGTTACCTCCTCCCAGTCCCAACCCTGGCAACAAGTAGCTATGCGCTCCAATGCGGTGATCTAGTAACAGTGATGGAACAATTTCTGCCCAGTCGGCGCCTATCTGTTCGCATATCTCTGACATTGTGTTGGCGACACTTATAGACGCAACTAAACACATGTTTATTGCGATCTTAGCTAATTCAGCACTTTCGTACTGCATTGGAAGAATAGGACAACCATCTACCTCCAGGATTGATAGGTATGATCGCGGTAAGGGCCGCCGGGGATTTGAACAACCTACAATCAGCCTCTCCGGCTTTGTGGCTCGCTCTACGGCGCGACCGAAAATCAATGTTTCGACCTGATAGAAGAGGTGATTTTTATCCACGTTTAATTTGCGAGTAAATCCGGGTGGCACCTGGCACAGGATGATGAGAATCGCGTCTGCGGCGAGACAATCTATTACGCGAGAGACTAAGGCGTTGATACTTGAGAGGTTACTTACACCTTTTCTATCCGTTGGAACATCAGCGGCGATATAGACAACATTTGCTTCTTTCAGAAGAGAAAAGTCCGACGTGAATCGTTGTTGATTACCATTCTCCGCGATTAGAGTCTTAAGACCGGGTTCCCTGACGGGAAGGTCACCCGCTTTAATTCTCTTTACAAGTTCCTCACTATCATCGAGACCTATTACAGAAAAGCCCTTTGAGGCTGTTGCAGTTGCTGAGACCAAGCCCAGATGCGTCATCCCAACAAATGCAACTGTTGGCGTTGCATGGCGACTCATAGATCAGCTCCTTTGACTGGTGCTGTTTCTCCTAAATCAGCCAATAATCGGTAAATCCACAGGTCATTCGAAAGGTCTGTCCTTCCTCCACTCTCACACAGTGACTTGAAATGTCTATATTCAAGTTCCCATGTTGGGTCTTCTTGCCTCAATACGTCACGGTCTTCTTTTGGGCGACCACTGGGTAAGACGCGGGTGCGGTGGGCGAAGGTCGTTGGTCCCCACTTACATAACGATTCTATATGTGCTGATCCGCCCTCCGCATAGATATCGCAAGTAAAACTATTGCGCCAAGATAACAAGGTCATCTCCAATTCGAGTCTAGGTGACGTTGACTCCGAGCCTACTATTACATGGTCTGGAGCTTTGTTTTCAAAGCAATTACTTGCAACAACTCTAAAATCATCACCCAAGGAACCAAACCAATACGTTGCAGTGTCTAGCAAGTGAGACCCCAAATCATGCAAGACACCCGAACCCTGATCTCGCCAAGCTGATTCCCGAACCAAACGGGCGGTGCCATTTCCATAAAACATTCGGCAGCTATAGATGCGCCCCAGGTCACCCGAAGCTATAAGACCTTTCATACGTAAAAAATGCGGTTCAAAACGGTGATTATAGGCTGTGTAGCAAATAAGATTCTTATGTCTGGCTAGAGATTGGAGCCGCTCAATATGCTTATACTCACTTACCCAAAGCGGCTTTTCGACCAGAACATGTTTGTCATTGGAAAGAAGGTACTCAATAAGTTCAAATTTTGAATGATCGGGTGTGCAGCAGAGTGCGATATCGAAGTTCGACAAAGGCACATCAGAAATATCACGGTATTCTGCCGCTTCATTCAAAGGATCTACTGAGGCTACATAGTCATCACGGCAGACCCTGCGACGCTTCTCGCCCTGCACCCCCAAACCTATGACTAGTGCACGCATCGAATTGGTCGTTTAGTTATATGCAACCTTTTTCTCAATCGTATTTATCTTGTTAAGCACGTCTTCTGGCCCTACCGGGGTGTTTCCATCTCTCTCACAAACACAAGCTGCTGCTAACGACCCTATTATTGTGGCTTGCACTGCCGAACCAGTTTGCATCTGCGTCAATGACCCGTACGCTAAAAGTGCATCGCCGGCACCAACCGCATCAACGAGGTGATTGACAAATGAGTCTATGGTGAAAAAACTATCTTGTGCATCGTGATTGCTGTTAACGCAGGTGAGGACTCCACGAGCCCCCAACTTCAAAATAAGCGTTTCACATTCCGCTAAATCATATAGGTCGGAGGCGAGTGATCGAATAGGAGAGTCTTGATCTGCTAAGGAAAACCGGGCCTCCCTTTCATTCGGTGTTATCAAATCGAACCCTTTGAAATCTGTAATGTTTCCCCATCGACTTGCAACCTGACTATCGGCAACTCGAAAGCAACCACTGGGGGTTGCATCAATTAGCGGTGATATCGTACGACGATTAAAGATACCATGTCTAAAGTCACTGAACACAACCGCGTCAGTTTCCACGTTACTAATCGTGTCCCTCAAAGATGCTAATACATTGTCTCCTATTGAACGGTTATCAAGAGTGTCAATTTTAATTAGTCGGTAGCCCTCTGCCACGATAGCATTTTTATTTGTTGTCGGTCGTGTATTGTCTATTAGTGGTCGGACTTGAACGCCGGCAGTTTCAAGGTCGTCAAGTGCAAACGTTTTAAACTGATCATCTCCTAGGACTGTTGAGAAAACTACATCACTACCGGCAGCACGCAAGTGCTTTGCCACAACTCCTGCGCCACCAACAAAATCCCTCCGATCTTCATACAATACGCTAATGGTTGGTGTCTTCGTTTGCCCCCCGATCATCGTACAGTTTGTTAGACTATCAATAATTGTGTCGCCGACGACATGAATTTTTCTGTTGCCCAAAAGCTTGAGTGTGGATCGCAGTGTTTCAAAGGTTATTTCTTCTCTTTCCATGACTGTCATAAGTTTTTCATGCGCGATCGCGGGGGGAGCTAAGTCAATTAATTTTGTCGAAGAATATACAAAATCCCCAGGTGTAAATATGATTTCTCCGCCGTACTTCTCTATCACCAAAATTTCTTCAGCGGTTCTGGCATGAATGCCGTCGGCACCATATTCATAACCTTTCGCGAAGAAATCTGGTTCCAGAAACTTAAGATTTTCTATTGGCTTCTTATATTGATCAATAATGACGTAGTCGACCATTTCGTAAGCCGCTAGGTTAGCCGCCCTCAATTCTTGCGGGACGTGTGGTCGGTGCTTTCCTTTGTCGATGTGTTGGTCCGCGGTCAGACTGGCAACAAGGATATCGGCCTTGCTCTTGGCATATAGCAAGTGTCGGACGTGTCCTGGGTGAACTACGTCAAACACACCGTGGCACATAATGACTTTTTGCTGTCTAGGGTGGGGTCCTATTGCGTCACGCAACTCTTCCCTTGTCTTTATCTTGTCAGCAAATTGTTCTGTGAGAGAAAAAGTCATGCACGTCTTCTATATTGAGCAAGATCTTTGTGGATCAAATCAGCGGGCGCCATTACCCTTGCCCACGTAGTTAAACCATGTCTCGGTTGCTTTGGCTATGGTACCGGGTGTCCAGAGAGGAGCATCTTTCCAATTGTCTATTTCAGCCAACATCAAGGATACCCCATCTTCAAAGGACACTAACGGTAACCAATTAAGCTCTTTTCTAATTTTGGTAGTATCTGCCCAAGTAGTGTGCGGTTCACCTGGCCTTTTTGGAATGAATACTTTCTCTCCTCCTAGCAGTTCGATAAGCCGATTGATAGTTTGAGGATTGCCTGCGCCGAGGTTCCAGATTTCTCCGCTCAAAGGCGTTTCTGCAGCAGCCAAGAAAGCCTCTGCAACATCTGTTGCGTACAAAAAATCACGGCCTTGAGAGCCGTCCCCGATAACGGTAAACGGCTGATTCTCTATTTTTTGTTTAAGAAAAACTCCGAAAACTGCACCGTAAGCACCAGTTGTTCGGACACGGATGCCATAGGCATTAAAGATTCTTACTGAGTTAACAGGTAATCCATATACCTGATGCCAGTGCAGTGCTGCCATCTCCCCTTGATACTTAGATAGGGCATAAGGATATTGAGGGTTAATCGAATGATCCTCAGCGGTAGGTGTGCTCGCTATACCATAACATGATGAGGATGCGGCGTAGACTAACTTTTCCACGCACGCGGCGCGGGCGGCCTCCAGAACACTAACGGTGCCTTGTACATTAACTGACATGTAGTCGATAGGCCGCGTGATAGATGGGACAATGTCGCCAATTCCTGCAAAATGTAAAACAATATTAACATCTTTGAAGAGTGACGAATTTGGCTTGATCTTGCGAATGTCACTTTGTTCGAAGTCCAGGTCCACATTATTTGCGTGATGCGCTAGATTGCTTTCCCTTCCACCTATTAAGTTATCAATTACCCTTACCGCATATCCTGTCGCCAGCAAAGAATCGACCACATGGCTACCTATGAAACCAGCACCACCTGTGACAAGAGCAAAGGGTCTAACGGTCATGCGACGTTCCTAGCTTTCAAGGTTCTGACGTTGTAATACGCATCATTCGTCATGCTATTGGGTAATGCATTTGCTCTAAAAGCATCACACAGGTCTCGGATCGCTTGTTCGATGGAATGTTGCGGCCGAAAACCTAGTGTTCGTTGGATTTTGTCTGAATTGATGTGGTACGACCTGTTATCGTCGCTGGGTGTGGTGACTATCCCAATTGGCGCTTTTTCAGGAAAAACTTCTTCGACAACTTGTTTAACGAGTTTAGCTATATCCATAATACTCATGTTCTCGTATCCGACATTGAAAATATTATCTGCAATCTGTTTGTCATCGGCATTCAAGAACAATTCGACCACATCACAATAATCTTGGATATGAAGGTTTGGTCGCAATTGCGAGCCGCCAAAAACTGTAATCTTATTATTCGTAACAGCATGATTTGTTAGAATATTGACCGATAGATCAAGGCGTTGGCGAGGAGCATACCCACAAACTGTTGCGGGTCGAAATATCACACCGACAAAGTTTTCATTCGTGTGTTTTTTTAGTACTGGTTCGCACAGTCCCTTGTATTTGTTGTAAAGCGTAAGAGGTACCAAGGGGTGCTCTTCGGTTACGTCTGATCTATCAGATACCCCGTACACAGAACTTGAGGACGCATAGATGAAGCGTTTTATGCCAGACTCTTTTGCCGCCTGAACCATTGGTTCGAAGGCATCCATATTGACTGAAGTAGAAAGCCGCTCATCTAGTTCAAAACTTGCGTCATTGGATATGCAGGCCAGGCTTATGAAGACATCATGACCCCCCAAAGACGCGCGAAGGTGCTTGGTGTCGCGAATGTCACCACGGATAAGAGTTAAATTCGGATTGCCATGCGGCAAGAAGCTATTCCCAAAATACATGATGTCATAAACACTTACCTTGTATCCTAGAGACAGGAGCTGGGGGACAAGGCGGCTTCCACAATATCCAGCGCCACCGGTTACAAAGATAGAGTTGAATTTACGACCCATGTTCAAGCTCCCACAGGGTAACTATAATCACCATGGCTTGGTCAGCTTGTTATCGTGTATCCCGAGGATACTGCATCTCGATAAAACATCTTGACCGTTTCTCGTGAATAGTCATCTAAGTCTTTACCAACAAGTGATAATTTGGCAAACAGATCGTTTGTCACGGTTATTATATGGCATCCGATTTGATCAGCTTGGAAGATATTTAGCAGTTCCCGTGGACTTGCCCACAGTAACTCTGCTTTTGGGCGATAGCTCAATGATCGTAAACAGGCCTCCATATGGGGAACAGGGTCGAGGCCAGTGTCAGCAACCCGCCCCGCAAAAACAGATACTATGGCCGCCGTTTCGGGATCTAATGCCTCAGCCACTTCTTCTACCTGCGCGACCGTCATAATTGCTGTGATGTTTAAGCCCACTCCTTTCCTTGAGAGTGTACCTATTAGTTGGGCCGATGATTCGCCGCGTGTATTAGTTATCGGAATTTTTACATTGACGTTTTTTCCCCAGGACGCAATTGCTTCGGCCTGGATTTCCATTTCATCAAACTCGTCTGCAAATACTTCCAGGGAAACTGGTCTGTCGGTCACTTTTGAAAGTAGGGTCCGCGCAAATTTTTCGTAATCCCTAACCCCTGCCTTACGCATTAATGTGGGGTTTGTCGTGAAACCCCGAATTAAGGGGTTAGTATGCATTTCTAGAATGCTATCTAGATCTGCACCATCAGCAAAAATTTTTATTTTAAGCTCTTCAGCTACTTTCATTTTAGGATACTTTCAGTTGCACATTTCATATGAATCCGTCTTTGCATCCTGATCTAATATCCAATCGGTTGCTTGCTCGAGTGAGGCGACGGTTTGGGTTGGTGCAGGAGGGAGAGGTTCGGAGTATCCGTGGTCAATAAAAATCGGTGTCACGCCCGCCCGGCGAGCTGTTTCAACGTCGCTCGATCTATCACCGACCATGTAGGAATGGTTAAGATCAATGCCTAGCTTGGTCGCCGCCTCAAATAACATAGCTGCTCCGGGTTTGCGACGATCCGTGGCTTCCTCTTTTGTCTCATAGCAGACTTCAATCTCATCTACTGCAACTGTGGATCGCAGTCGTTTGTGCATTTCTTCTATGATTTTCTTCCCAACCTTACCCGCACCTACATCAGGCTGGTTGGTGACTACAACAACTAGAAATCCGTTCTTCTTTAGCCTGTCAACAGAGGTTGCCGCGTCGCTGTAAAGGATAAAGTCTTTTAGTCGCCTAGGAGCATAGGAACGTCCATTAGAGAAAAGGGGAATATTTATTACGCCATCTCGATCTACAAATACTGCTGGCTTGGTCACCGGAACACCTCACCACTTCGTTTCATTTTTTTTCAACAGTGGATGGGATACTAAACAATGCCATACCACAGCTTGAAAAGCTTCAGTGTGGGGGGTGACTAATGCGTCGTCGACCGTAGGAACGAGAACTACTTCATCCGCGACTTGACGTGCAAAGCCACCATCTCGGCCCACAACGGCGTATATGGTCAGATTTCGTTTTAAAGCCTCTTTTAGGCCGCAAACTATATTCATACTTACATTAGCTTCGACATTCCCTCCGCCAACTGAGAATACAAGGATCCCATCTTTCTTATTGGCGTTGCTTACTGCTAGCCAACCTGAGAAAACAGTTTCCCAACCCTCGTCATTGGTACGTGCGGTTAGTTCCGATACGTTATCCGATGGCGCATAGGCTTCAACGTTACAAAGCTTGCGGAAATCGTTCACGGCATGGCTAGCATTAGCAGCACTTCCACCGACACCAACGATGAATAGGCGGCCGCCCCGCTCTCTAATAGCTGCTATTCCAGCCGCCATTCTCTCAATCGAAGTGACATCCATCCGACTTGAGATTTCTACGGACTGTTTTAAGAACTTTTGTGTGAAACTTTCCATTCAGAAGCCTCTATATATATAGCATGTAGAAAAACGCAATGTGATTGTTACTGTAAAACTGGATGGCTATTATTCGAGTTAAAGATCAATTAGTAAGATTGTTATTCCAAATTTGAAACAATTACTTAGGCAGATTGGAACGCGATATGAACCAACAGACCAAGACAAAAAATAAATTTCGTGATCAATTCTGCCATTTTGTTAAAGACGAGGTAGGTGTCGCGGCGCTCCATGACTTGGAGAGCAAAGTAGTGAAGCCAACAGAATTAGACACTGACATTATCGTTGTTGGAAGCAGTATTGTTCATATGGCTCGAGCTTTGGTACTGGCATCTTTTGGAGCGAGAGTGACAGTATTAGAGCAAAGTCGATCATATGGTGGGGTTTGGTCGACAGCCGAAACTGTGGGGTTAACTGGCGTCGAGCGTGCACCTCACATTTTTATGCCATGCAAGATTGCGTACAGGTTCATTGAGACGGTAATTGGCATCGAAATGGTTGAGATGGACCCTCATCCAATGCTTATAACTTTGAATGAAAATTATGCTTTACAATCAAGAGGTTGTTTTCCGAGTACCCCAGTTACATCACATCCAAACGTGATGTATGAGGGTGTTTGCCGTCAACCGAATGGGGGCGCAAATGTACTATTCAAGAAATTGATTCGATTGGGTGAGAAGATGGGGATTAGGTTTGTTTCTGAAGCCTATGTAAAGACGTTGTCGCTAATGGACTGTCATGTAAAAGCAAAGGGAAGTTTTGGCGAGGTTACTGGACGCCGAGTAGTTATGTCACGAGGATCTCCAGTGACACATATATACGATGGGCACGCGGTTATTATTCCTTATCGATCGTCTACAAACATTAGTCTGCATCTGCTTGTCGAAGCAACTATGAAACCTGGGTTTTCATTTGTGCACGTTGACGGGCATCCATTAATAAAGGAAATCCACGATATTTCTAATTGTACGAAAGGTATTGCGACGGACCGAAGACTAATCATAGTCAAACTAAGATATAATATATTTGAACAGAACGATTTGTCGTTGATTGACTCGAAGGAAGTCTTTGAAGATCTTGTTGGATTTGGACTGTTTGCTTCTACCAATAGAGTTGTGGAATCAGAGATTACGGGATACGCCCAGACGCGCATTGGTGAGTCCGCTATAGAAGACTTGTCAAATCGATATGAGCCTTGCCTCGATATTGTCCCTTTTTCTACATTGGCTGATAAGAGTCGCAGGGCTGATCTCTGTGCTCAAGACATGTCCGTATCGCTTTCGGCAAAAGAATTTTATCAGACTTTGGCTGGAGCCTGGTGACGCATTTGTGTGAGGGCAATTCCCGGGTCTTACCGTCGTGGTGTAATTCCAACAGCAAGGAAGTATTGAGTCATTACCTCACGCCCTGTGTGAAGGGTTTCATCGTTCATCCCGAAGATTAGAACATTTCGAAAGTACTTAGACATAAACTCATTCATCTCATCATAGTTTTTGAAGTTCTCCTGATCTTCATGAGATTTAGAGTAACTATACTTTGTTGAATTCAAATTCTGCGCTCCCATTATATACATTGCGTCGTCATTAAGAGATCCGCATACGTTAATCATAAATTTTTCTTCATTGGCACGAGAAATACTCGACAGCACATCAAAGCTAAGGGCTGATTCATACTGTTGATTTAATGGACCGTCAGTAATCATATTATGGACCTCGAAGGTCACCGAAGTTGGAAGCACCCCTCGTCGTTTGTTATCCGCGATAATAGCTTCCTCTACATCGACACCGTGGACATGCGGAATTTCTTGTAACAGAATCGGAAAGCCGAATGCATCACCGCAACCAATATCAAGTACGTTGGTTTTACCACGTAGGAGCTTAGAGGATATTTTATAACGTGCGAGCATGAACACGATGTAACGGGGATCGTGTCGCCATTTGTATGATGCCAAAGGCCCAACCCACTGTTCTCTATCTGGATCGTATTCTTCGAAGTGGCTCTTATACATGTCTTGTTTTAAATTAGCTTCCATCGTCTTCCACTTAATTATCAATCTGAGTTTCGAATGTGGTCATATGTTTGAATAGTGTTGCTCAACCTTTAATATGGATTCAATCACATCATCCGCTTCTTTATCACCGTAATTCTCATTCAGATACACATTAAAAGAATTGTCACGTATCCATCTTGCATTTGGTGGATCGAAGTCATCGGCAGTATATGACTTCAACCATGACCAGTCCGCACACAAAAATGAATAGTGGGGGTTCAGAGGAATTCCTTCTGCCCTTACGGCCCGGGCGAATGATTCCTTGTCAACCGATATCTTAGCTGTGTCGACGATAATAGGTTGGAAAAAAGGAGAGTCACCAATTGTCCATCCATAGCTTTTGCAACATGAGGAGCGGGCATTTATCCGCTCATCCAAGGCTTTAACAAAATGTATTCTGTTTGCTCGCGTTTGTTCGAGACGAGCCAATGATGCAATGCCCATGGCGCAGCTAATCTCATCTCCGTTAAGGTTTAATGCAGGGAGTAAGTAGGTATTAGGATCGGTTTCGTCAAAGCCAGGATCGAGCTTCGGCTTGCCGCGATCAGCATATGATACGGCCTTCCGCATGAGGTCTTTATCTGGCGAATAAACAATTCCCCCATTTGCGCCAGATGTTTGGTTTTTCCTGGATCCTGTGGACCACGCCGCAATGTCCCCAAACAATCCAACTTTAGTGTTTCCTACTTGTCCGCCGATAGTTTGGGAACAGTCCTCGACGATTCGGATATTTCTGTTGTGTGCTTCTTCTACAATTTCTTTGATGTCCGTTATTGGTTGTCCAGCACAGTGAACCAAAACGACAGCACTCGTTTTGTCAGTAAAACGTTCTATTACTTTCTCGGCACCAACGTTGTAGTGTTTTGGTTTTGTGTCAGCGAATTTAGGCTTAAGGCCGGCAAGAATAATCGGACTGACAGAGCCTGTTTCTGTAATGGGCGAAACAATGACCTCGCTATTTCCCTTTAGGTCGAGTGCTTTCAGAGCAATATATACAGCCGCTGTCCCGGAGCACACCGCGTCGGCATAGCCGCCACCCATATACTCCACAATAGCACTACAATATCGCTCCTCGTATATACCGTCGTAGCCTGGGTCTAATCCGCGCTGTCTATAATAATCCAGCATTTCTAATAAGATGACTTTCTCGCTAGGCCCGAGCGAAAACCGTGGCGGCATGGGCGTGGAGCGAGTTTGCTCACCACCATTAAGTGCGAGACTAGGCGTTGAGTTAGGTGAGGAAGAGTGATGTGAAGACATTGTGCTCTTGTTAGTGGGTTAATCCATCAGCGCAGGATCCATTGGATAACAGTGATCCGTCACTACCTTGGTGGTCTATCGAATTTCCCCCCTCCGGAAAAGAGGCTAAATAAGCGTCTCGAAAATATTAGCTTCGACATTCTTCCCTCATTTTGGTTGCTAAGTCGTCAAGTGCAAGTTCGGGCTCAGGACTATCAATACCGAAAGAAGCAAGCTTAGAGCAATCCATCGTAGTATAATCCGGGAAAACAATTCCACTGTGGTCTATTGAGTTCACGGGGTGAACATAATTTATGGGCCATCCAAGTTTGTTGGCAAGAAAATACGCGGCGTCAGCATAAGAGATGTCCCGCGATGCAGAAAGCTGGGAAATACCAGGGATAGGCCGCTCCGCGACTAATCTCACTGCTCTGGCAGCTAGTTGAGTACTTACTGGTGATAGAGGTGCATTTGAAAAAGGGTAGATAATATTCTTATTCGACACGGACTCCGCCCAACCCTTAATCAGCGGTAACAGAGAATGAGACAGCTTACTAAACCTCAAAATGCAAATCTTATTACCCAAGGTAAGAAGCCTTGTTTCGGCCTCTGCTTTTTGTTTTCCATAAACTGAGCTAGCTGTTATTGGCGAGGTCGCAGAAGTATGGGGAAATTGCCCACTAAAAACTGCGTTTGATGACATATAAACCACGTTACTGCCCATGCTTAGGAATTCTTGACTAATTCTGAAAACACTATTTACGTTGACTTGCATTGATGTAAGTTGATCGTCTTCGCATGCTTTCTGTGAAGTGAGTGCGGCGCAGAAAATTACGGTATGTGGTTTAATAGACAACAAATTTGCAGGTGTTTGGGTGCTTGCGAGGTCAAGAAAAGTATTCTGTTTTTCTTGTGCTCTTTGGGGGCGCCGTGTTGTACACAACACTCTGCGACCAGCTTGAGTAAGCTCTAAGGCCACAGTCTGGCCCAGCAAAGAATTTCCACCGATCACCAAAACCGGATTTGTCATTGTACTCCATGTTTTCCATTCGGTGCGTTGAACCGAAAATCGGTTCGTGCCTTATGGAACTTATGTTTCAACTTATGAGGCCTCTGATGTACATAGATGAGATGTGTCAAATCATTCCTTGCGCCAGATAAACACCATCCGAAGAGCGACTTTCATGATGGTAAAAGGGGTTGAACTTCAAACTTATGCTTCGATTGATTGACCATATCCTGAAAGCTTCTAGGTCCTTGATAATTGCCAAAGTATTGTTCAAAAGTTGAAATGGAATGGTGACGCATCTCCTCTAGTTCTTCTTCCGAAATACCAACCATTCTGCAATACTTAGAACGCTTACTCTCTTTGCTAAAGTTTATTCGATCCCAATCGAATGCTCGAATGATGCCCATCTCGACCTCAGAAAATTCCTCAGTGTTGAAGAGCGCAACTGTCCGCTTGATGACCTTATTGACAATCTCAACGTCTTTAACGGCACCTTGCCGTATCAATTTCTTAGTCATACGCGTACCTATCATCGGTGTTGCAATAGAGAATACTGAATAGTCTATTTCCGGATGGGTTTCAGCGAATTTGACAGACTCTGATATCTCGCCTCGAGTTTCACCTGGCATGCCAACTACGAACATGCCAATAAGCTCTAGATCTAGCTTTTTAGCCCAAACCGCAACATCGTGATGCTGCTGGGTAGTTGAATGAATTTTCCCAACTACTTCCCTCAGAACACGATCGTTGCCTGACTCAAAAGGGGCAATCAAACGATACATACCTGTAGATGTCATGGCATGGAGTGTTTCAAAGTCTAAGAACCAAAGGTTCAGGCCCTGAGCCACGAACCAATCAAACTTATAATTTCTGCGCGATAGTTCATTGCAGATAGTAATAATTTCTTCTTTGGTAGCGGCAAAAAGATCATCGAAGAAATGTATTTCCTGAATTCCTTGCTCAAGTGCCTGGTCAATCTCGGCCATGACCATATCGGTAGTTTTTCTTCGGTACTTATTCATGTTTCCGCGGAAATGTGCAACACTGCAAAATGAACATCTCAAGACACAACTCTTTGAAGTCATTAGGTCACGATAATTGCGGCTCTTTTCTGGATATCGTATTTTTCCCCTCTCGACGGTTTGGGAATAGCCTTCAACATGGGCGGAGTCGAGTATTTCGTATGCCGGAAGCGGAAGGGTTTCTATATCCACCTTAGGATAGCTATCTTTATTAATTAGACCTTCGCCTGTTTTATAGGACAGTCCCGGAATAGATTTTAAATCGGCGTTGTCTTCGAGTGCGTCAATAAGATCAGGTAAGCTAAACTCCACCTCCCCTTTTATTGAATAAAGGCAAAGTTCTTCTTCAACGGCACGTCCCGGATAATTGGTGGCATGGGACCCGGTGAGTATAGTAACCGATTCCGGGGAGGTAATTTTTGCCCAGTCGAAAATTTCCTTACCATCCCAATCCTGAGCTGTTGCGAAGGTTAAGATTGACTGAACGATGGCGAGGTAACGAGGTTTGTGCGAATCTATAACCTCCCTAACCTTGACCTTTCTAAGACGGGTCTCAGTGAAGATGCCCATATCAAAAAGTTCCACATTATAGCCGCGATGTCGAAGAACCGCTGCAACCGTTAGGGGATCTATGGGAGAGATTAGCCGCCGATTTTCAAAGTCTGGCTTTCCCGCTTTACGATCTACTTCACTGTCATAGTCGACCAAAGGCGGAACAATAATAAGGACATCAGTTTGGCTGGTCATGGCATCGGTTCGGTAAGAATCTGTTTAACCTCTAGTTTCTATCATCTTGATAGAAGCTGATACAACAATATCGGATGTAACAATATATGAGACAAGATATTACGAAAAAGCCAATTTACCCATTTTTATTGATATAATTGGCGTCAACGCAGGTTATTTACGGGTTTGCCTCATGAGTTGGCCCGAGTAATCTGTATCTAGTAGCGAACGGGAGCAAAGTTATGCCAACTTGTCTTATTACCGGCGCTAGCCGCGGTCTTGGTTACGAATTCACTCGTCAATATGCTGCTGAAGGTTGGCATGTTATAGCCACATGTCGGACACCTGACACTGCAACTGCCCTTGCCGATCTGGCTTTGGATTCCAGCGTACGGGTTTCTATCGAAGCAATGGATGTTACCGATTTTGCCCAGATTGATGCCGTTGGCCAGAAACTTTCTGGTACATCTATTGATTTACTCATAAATAATGCTGGTATTGCTAGAGGTGATCTGGAGCATCAAAGAGTTGGTGGCATGGATTTTTCCGGGTGGCTCGATCTTCTTCGCACTAATACGTTGGCACCAGTTAAGGTTACGGAGGTATTCTTAGAAAATGTTGCGGCTAGTGATCAAAAGAAAATAATAAGTATCTCGAGCACCGTAGGATCCATGCAGGAAGTTAATTTTCCCGTCTACCCCTACGCGACTAGCAAGGCGGCTCTCAACAAGGCTATGCGTTTGATGGCGGAGCAGTTTAGTGAGCAGGAAATTATTGTGGCTAACCTATGTCCCGGTCACGCAAAGACGGACATGGGTTTAATGGCTGAAGGGGCAACCGTTGAGGTTGTTGATAGCGTTTCCGGTATGCGGAAAATAATATCTAGTTTAACAATTAAGCAAAGTGGATCTTTTACGCGGTATAACGGGGAGGTGATTGAGTGGTAATATCAACGTTACGTCTGGTTTAGGGGCAAGGCTGTAGTATATTTAATCTGTTCCATAGAGAAGCTGGATGTTACGTCTGACAGGGATATTTTTTCGATGAGTCCTTTATAGAATTCGTCATAGGCTTCCATGTCAGGTACTACGACGCGCAGTAAATAATCGATGTCCCCGGCTAAGCGGTGAAATTCTATTACTTCAGGCATTTCCTTTACTGCAGTTGCAAAATCCTTAAGCCAATTATCATCGTGCCTATTGGTTTTCATGGTTACGAAGACTGTTAGTCCCACATTAAGTTTTTTGGGGTCGAGTAGGGCTACGCGCCCCCGGATTACCCCGGTTTCTTCAAGCTTTTGAATGCGCTTCCAGCATGGTGCTGCTGTTAGACCCACGCGTTTGCCAATATCCGCTACTGTCAATGAAGCATTAGCTTGGAGGAGGGTAAGAATTCTTAGGTCTATGTTATCCATGATCGGATTTAGCTTAACCCTTGATCAATAAGAAATATTGTTCTATTATATTTATTATAAAAGAATATTGTTATTGTTTCAATACATAAGATTGGTATTTACAAAAATATATTTCCTTACGCTCTGTTTTAGTGTAGTGTCTGCCATCGCATTCTTGGTCGTTTAACGCTGGTATGGAACCGGAAGTTAACGTTCAACCCGCTTTTGCTTAAAGATTTTTCAATGGGGCTTATTACTGGTGGCTCAAAAAATTCTGCACGATAGTGGATCGTTGGAAGTTGCGGGGCCGGGCGTAAGGATTGTCGGCGCAGGTCCAGGAGACCCCGATCTTCTGACGCTTAGGGCTATCAAGGCTCTTGAAACCGCAGACGTGATTTTTTTTGATCACCATGTATCTGATTCGGTACTTGAATTTTCTAATTCTGACGCGGAACGTATTTATGTTGGAAAGCGCGCTGGTCATCACACGGCATCACAAGATCAGATTAACGCATTAATGATTGGAGCGGCGGGAAAAGGACAATCAGTAGTCCGGCTAAAGGGTGGTGATCCGTCTATTTTTGGTCGCGTGGGGGAAGAAATAGAGGCCCTCGAGGGAGCAGGAATTAAAGTTGAAATTATCCCAGGAGTGACAGCCGCCTCAGGCTGTGCGGCTGGTGCCCTGTTTCCACTCACAGCCCGCGGCTATGCATCGTCCGTTTCTTTTGTGACGGGAAAGTCTAAATCTGGAGAGGTGCCTGAGTTATCCGGTTTTGGAGGTCCTGGACGTACCTTGGTAATTTATATGGGGCTTGGCCAGTCTGTAAACATATCCCGAGCACTGCTGGATGATGGACTAAGCCCTGATACACCTGTTGCTGTTATCGAGAAGGGCACCCTTCAAGACCAGCGCGTGTTTACTGGGATTCTGCAGGATCTAGCAGAGGTAATTGAAAAATACAGAGTCGAGGGTCCAGGTCTAATTGTTGTGGGTGACGTAGCTGCTCTCGTGAGGGTGCCTTCTGAGAGATTAAACTTAAGTGCTGCCGGCGACGGCCTGCAGGCATTCAGTCAGGGTTGAACAGGGTCATGAAGATTCTTGCAGCAAATCGCTTGGTGGATGGCATTGTTGTCTATTTGACCGCTAATGGCACATGGACAGAACACATTACAGATGCCAGTAAAATATCCGATGAAAAAAACGAGGCGGCGGCCTTGGATATTGGTGTTCAAGCAGAAATTGCCTGTGAAGTGGTGGCTCCGTATCTTGTGGATGTTGCGTCGGGTGGAAATGCCGTGCGGCCAACTCGTCTGCGTGAACTCATACGTGAGGACGGTCCGACGGTACGGCGGGACCTTGGTCGCCAGTCATATCGGAAGGCGAGCTAAACCATGTACGTTTATGATACTTATGACAAAACTCTCATTAATCAACGGGTTGCCGAGTTCCGCGACCAGGTTACTCGTCGCGTCAATGGCGAGCTAACGGAGGAGCAGTTCAAGCCACTTCGGCTTCTTAATGGGTTATATCTTCAGCTGCACGCTTACATGCTTAGGGTATGCATTCCATACGGTGTGCTGTCATCTAACCAGATGAGAAAACTTGCTCATGTTGCGCGGCGTTATGACAAAGGATATGGCCACTTTACTACTCGTCAGAACATCCAATTTAATTGGTCCAAGCTTGAAGAAACACCTGAACTTCTCTATGAGCTAGCAGAAGTCGACTTACACGCTATACAGACTAGTGGTAACGTTATACGCAATACCACGTCAGACCATTTTGCAGGCGTATCAAATGACGAAATTGAGGATCCGCGCCCCTATTGTGAAATAATCCGTCAATGGTCAACACTGCATCCCGAATTTTCTTTTCTACCGCGCAAATTTAAGATCGCAGTAACCGGATCTAAGCACGATCGCGCTGCGGTCAAGTTTCACGATATCGGTCTTAGACTTAAAAAACGCGCTAACGGTAATGTCGGCTTTGAAGTGTTAGTCGGCGGTGGTCAAGGGCGGACGCCGGTAGTTGCAATTACCATTAGAGATTTTTTGCCCAAGCAGCAGTTGCTTTCATATTTGGAGGCAATCTTGCGTGTTTATAATCGTCATGGCCGGCGCGATAACATCTACAAGGCGCGCATCAAAATTCTAGTGCGAGATCTGGGTGGCGACGAATTTGCAAAACAAGTTGAAGATGAATGGCGTCATACGCGTAAAACTAACGTCAATGTTTCATTTGAGGAAGAACAGAGAATTCAAGTATTCTTTGAGCCACCTCCGTATCATACTGTCGAGACTCCTGTAGTATCTTTTGAAAAGGCCTGTTCTGAAGACCGTTCCTTCGGAAACTGGGTGCAGACCAATACGCATGATCATAAGATTCCAGGCTATGCCATTGTTACTATTTCGCTTAAGCCCCATGGAGGCATTCCAGGTGACATGGCTGACGATCAAATGGACGTTGTGGCTGATCTTGCAGACGCATACAGCTTTAGTGAGATTCGCGTCACCCACAAACAGAACCTGGTACTGGCTCATATCCGGCAAGAAGACTTATTCGTTCTTTGGAGGAAATTAGTAGAGCATGGAATGGGTACTGCCAACGTCGGCTTGGCTACCGATATCATTGCTTGCCCGGGACTAGACTATTGCGGACTAGCTACCGCGCGATCTATCCCAATTGCGCAACGGATCAGCGAGCGTTTTAGCGACCGTGATCGTCTCCAGGATATAGGTAATATCAGCATCAATATATCCGGGTGCATAAATGCATGCGGTCATCATCATGCCGGTAATATCGGAATTCTCGGCGTCGATAAACGCGGCAACGAAGCTTACCAGATTACGTTGGGAGGTAGGTCGGACGAGCGTGCCGCTATTGGTAAAAGCGTGGGCCGAGGCTTTAGTGAAGAGGGTATTGTCGATGCAGTCGAGAAGGTGGTGGAGGCGTATATCGAAAACCGTGAGGGTAAGGAGACCTTTATGGAAACCTTTGATCGTACTGGGTTAGATCCGTTCAAGGAGAAGCTCTATGGCACTTTATAATTCACATGGGCCCTTGTACGACCCTTGGGTTTGGGTTGGTGATGAAGAGCAGGTCCCATCGGATACTTCTTTCATTGTTTCTGCTTCACGGTTCTTGGAAACCGTAAAACTTTTGCTAATGAGCGATTCTCCCATAGGTGTTTGGCTTACCACTGAAGATCAAAAGGAACTGATCGAGCCTTACGCTGACAAACTCAAGCTCATTGCACTTGAATTTATCCACTTCAAGGATGGCAGATCCTTCTCAATGGCACGTGTCTTGCGCGAACGCAGTGGCTTTGACGGCGAACTACGAGCATTTGGAGACCTTCTCCCTGATCAGGCGTCCTTCCTAGTTCGTTCTGGTTTTGACACTTTTGAAATACCAGACACTTTCAGCCAAGAATCGGTCTGCAAAGCATTGAACAGTTACACTGTATGGTACCAATTTGCGGCTGATAAGAGAAAGACTGCTCCTGTGCTTCGTCATTGGCTTGCCGAGGAGGCGGGAACATGAAGTCGTCTCTTTCCATATACATGGAAAATCTCATAGGACTATATGGTGGTCTTGAAACGTTCGATCTTCTCTCAGCTCTGATCCTCGACGAGTTCGCGGGACGAATTGCGCTTGTATCCTCTTTCGGCGCAGAATCAGCAGTGTTGCTCCACATGGTATCGCAAATCGACCGAGGTACAGACGTAATTTTTCTCGATACGGGAAAGCTGTTTGGAGAGACCCAGCGTTATAGGGATAGTTTGGTTGAAAGGTTTGGATTAAGACAAGTGCTCGCTGTTAAGCCTGCCAAACAATCTATAAAAGATTTAGATTCCAAAGGAGATCTATGGCGCCATGATCCCAACATGTGCTGTCACGTGCGCAAAACTTTACCGCTCCAGGGCGTTCTCGGTGGCTTTTCTGCCTGGATTACCGGTCGTAAGAGCTTCCATGAAAACCTTCGAAAGTCTATTCAAATATTTGAAAGGGATAACGATGCATCCCGCATTAAGGTCAACCCACTAGCTCAATGGACTAGGGCGAATGTGCAGGATTACTTTCTATTACATGATATCCCGCCCCACCCATTAGAGGCTGACGGTTATCTGTCTATCGGCTGTATGCCATGCACCTCGCCGGTAAGAGAAGGAGACGGCTTTCGTGGGGGCCGGTGGCGTGGCCTAAGTAAGACCGAATGCGGTATTCATTTGCCTTCGTCAAATGAGTTAGCGTCGAGACACCGAGTTTCTTACACAAATTGAACGGGGTAGAGGGTGGGTTAACCCATGGTATCCAATGCTAAAATAGGTAACAGACCTTTCGAAGTCGTCAAGGGCGCATCTAGGCTGGTTGGAATTAATGGGCCCAGATATGACGAATATTTTAGATCATCACTCGAGGCGCTCAAACGTGAGGGAAACTACCGGCACTTTGCTCACCTTACAAGATTTGCTGGCGGATTTCCGCGCGCACTTCTTCATCGTAATAATGTCAGCAAGGAGGTTACAGTCTGGTGCTCTAACGACTACTTGGGTATGGGGCAGCATCCGGTTGTAGAGCGGGCTATGGTGGATGCAGCCCGTAAGTTTGGTGCGGGGGCGGGCGGAACGCGAAACATAGGTGGAACGCACGATATTCACTATAGGCTGGAAGAGGAACTTGCAGCCCTACATCAAAAAGAAGCTGCACTTCTTTTTACTTCAGGCTACGTGGCTAACGAAGCAATCCTATGTACCCTAGCCGAAAGATTACCTAACTGTGTTGTGTTTTCCGATGAAAAGAATCATGCCTCGATGATCTCTGGCCTTCGCAAGGCTAGGGTGGAAAAGCATGTGTTTCGTCATAATGATATAGATCAGCTAGAATCCTTACTGTCTGCCGTTGACCGCCAGAAGCCAAAGATAATTGTTTTTGAGTCTGTCTACTCCATGGATGGATCCATAGGGAGACTCAGGGAAATATCCGAATTAGCACGTCGTTATGGAGCACTTACTTATGTAGACGAGGTGCACGCGGTTGGCCTTTATGGTGAGCGAGGTGGGGGGATAGCTGAACAGGAAGGTCTGCTGGATAAAATCGATATTATCCAAGGTACTTTGGCCAAGGCATTCGGTGTTATGGGGGGGTACATGGCTGCCTCTGCTCATGCAGTAGACTACATACGTAGCTTTGCCCGGGAATTTATTTTTACCACGGCTCTATCGCCTGTTTTGGCGGCTGGAGCCCTCGCCTCGGTTCAATATGTAAAATCTAATCCTGAATTACGCCAACAGCACCGGGAAAGAGTGCACTACCTTAAACAAAAACTAACTAATAGAAGCCTTCCTGTTATAGCAACAGATACCCACATCATTCCTATCTTGGTCGGAGACCCGCTCCTGGTCAAACAGATAAGCGATGATCTATTGGATGAGCACAACATATACATTCAGGCTATTAACTTTCCTACGGTCCCCCGTCGAACTGAGCGCTTGCGTCTAACGCCTTCACCGTGCCACACGGATGAAATGATAGATCAATTGGTTTCAGCCTTGCAGCAAACATTTAGTCGCCATGACCTCATCTAGGCTCAGGATTGGCACACGCGGGAGTCGCTTAGCCCTGGTCCAAACACGGCTATTCCTTAATTCTCTCGCAAGAATTGCTCCAGAAGTCGCTGCCCAATCAGAAATTGTGACCTTACAGACAGCGGGTGATCGTGACCGCTCAGCAAAGTTAGGTAGCAACACATGCGCAGGATTTTTTACTGACGAAATTGATAGGGCTCTTCTTGCAGGGCATATCGACGTGGCTGTGCACGCCATGAAAGATATTCCGGTCGTTCGTCCGGACCGATTGGTTATGCCTTGCATGCTAAGACGCGAAGAGCCCCGGGACGTTTTCGTGTCTAAAAAGTTCAGTAAGCTGGAGCATTTACCTAGGGGCGCGATTCTTGGATCTGCCTCGGTACGTCGTGAAGCGCAGATAAAGTTGATTCGACCCGACATACAGTTTGCCCTTTTGCGAGGAGATGTTGAGGGTCGTTTACTATCGATGATGGAACGCAATTTAGCTGGCACAGTGCTTGCATACGCAGGACTTAAACGTCTTAGCCTTGATAAGTTTGTTAACCAGATTTTGAATGAGGACTCTGTTTTACCGGATCCGGGTCAAGGTGCTATAGGAGTGGAGTGCCTTGCTGAAAAAATACGACTAAGGCAACTTCTCGAGAGAATAAACCATCCTCATACACATTTGGCTGTAACGGCTGAAAGGTCATTTGTAGAAAGTGTTGAACCTGGAAGTGAAATCGCTATTGGTGGGTTAGCCGCGATTAAAGGAAACGCACTATATCTAAAAGGGGGCATATTTGCAGCCGACGGAACATCAGGGCACACCGATACCATTATTGGCTGTAAAGGCCAGGCTGAAGTTCTAGGGCGAATTCTGGGCCAACGTTTACGCGAGCGCCTGCTCTTGAGAGAGGCGGCATGATCGTAATGACACGGCCGTTGGAGTATAAAGATTCATTTCACGCGGCCTTCTCAAAGTTAGACCTTGCAATAGTCGACTGTCCGTTGTCGCGCACGGAACCTATCGAAGATGTGGAAATCAGTTTAGCCGGCACTGATATTCTAGTCTTCACTAGCCAGATTGCGGTGGGGCTTTTTGCAAAGTTGACATCCGAACGTAACATCCCCGCGTATGCAGTAGGTTCTGCTACGGCAAATGCCCTATCTAATTGCGGTTTTAGCCATGTTATCTGCACAGGGTTTAGCGGAGGACAAATGATTAAAGCGCTTAACAAGGTTGGTTTTCATAGTGGTCTGTACCTTTCGGCAGAAATAGTAGCTTGTGGGATCGATGAAGCGTTTGTTGGCAGGGTTCGAAGATTAAAATTGTACCGTATGCAGCCCGCGCAAGCTTTTACTACTCCGTTGTTGAGTGTGTTTAACAAAGAGCAAGGCGGAGTGATACCCTTCTTTTCCCGCCGCAGTTACGAAGTTTTTGAGACTTTATTGACACAATATGATCTGCGTGAAAAATGCAATAAGTTCGATGCAATTGGCATGAGTGCGAATGTTTTTACTAATGATTCCACTAAATGGCGAAACCGTCTGTTAGCTGACAAGCCAACGTTTGAGGGTATGCTATCAGCTTTTAATCGCACATTTAGGATAGCACCCCGCCCCGGTGAAGCTGCGTGACAGTTTTTGGTGCCTATCCCAGGACACGTATGCGACGATTTAGGCAATCGGAATGGGTGCGTGCGCTAGTAAGGGAACACCAGCTCTCACCATCTGACTTGGTGCAGCCGCTGTTTATTGTAGAAGGGCGGGGAAAGAGGGAGACAATTGCCAATCTACCAGGCATAGAACGGGTATCCATTGATTTGGCCGTTGAGCTAGCCAAGAAAATTAGAGACGCGGGTATTCCAGCTGTTGCTCTTTTTCCACATGTAGATTTTAGTGTAAAGGACAGCCAAGGTAGTGAAGCTCTCAATCCGAATAATTTAATTGTCCGGACAGTCGAAGCCCTTAAGGCAAAGGTTCCTAATTTGGGTATTATCTGCGACGTCGCGCTCGATCCATACACTGACCATGGCCATGATGGTGTGCTTGACGGTGATTATGTGTCTAACGATGCATCGGTGGATATCCTAGTACAACAAGCTCTAGTTCTTGCCGAATCTGGTTGTGATGTGGTTGCACCCTCCGACATGATGGATGGGCGTGTAGGTGCTATCCGCAAAGCTCTAGAGGAGTCAGGCCATGTTAACACACTGATTATGTCATATGCAGTTAAGTATGCTTCAAAGTTTTACGGACCATTCCGAGAAGCAGTGGGATCGCAATCTTTGCTCTCCGGAATGTCTAAAGAGTCCTATCAGATGGACGTTGCAAATGTGAATGAGGCTTTACGTGAGGTGGCGTTGGATATTGAGGAGGGTGCTGACTTTGTTATGGTTAAACCGGGATTGCCGTACCTTGATGTCCTAAGGGCGGTCAGACAAACCTTTAGTATCCCTGTGTTTGCATACCAAGTAAGCGGCGAGTACGCTATGCTAGTTAGTGCCGCGGAAAAAGGCGTGTTTGATCGTATAGAGAGTTTCTTGGAAACACTTATTGCATTCAAGAGGGCGGGTGCGTCAGCCATCTTTACTTACGTGGCTTTAGATGTGGCACCTCACTTATAGGCAATAGTGGCATGCTCCCTTTAGTTCTCGACCTAAGGCAACGAGCGGTTGCAATTATCGGGGGGGGGGATGCTGCCCTTGCCCGTCTAATGATGCTCCACGAAGCGGGTGCTACAACTGTGCATGTTTATGCTAACGAAGCATCATCGACTATAAGAGAGATGAAAAATTGTGTCTTAATAAACCGTCTACCCGATAGTGAAGATTTCGAGAAGCAGAAGTATTTCCTTATCTGTATCGCTGATCTTAATCCCGATAAATCAAAGCAGTTACGTCAGGAAGCGACAAGATCGGGAGCATTGGTAAATGTACAGGACCGTAAGGACATGTGTGATTTTCACGTTCCAGCACAGATACGGCGGGGTGACTTGTTGATCACTATTTCCACTAACGGTCGTGCTCCGGGACTATCGAGGATTTTGAAAAATTATGTAGCTGAGCATATCTTTGGTCCCGAATGGGGTGCTCGTGTAAGAGAGCTGGCTGGTGCTAGAGATGTCTGGAGGTCTACTGGGATGGCATTCAAAGAGTTGGCGGAGAAGGTGGATGGTTTTGTCGCTGCTAAAGGATGGTTGAATAAACGAGAGTAATAGATATTGCTCTCTTCTTCTCACTAAGAAGGTCTGGGTGTTGTAGTGAACCCAAATTTTTCATTAGCAATGCCTTCTAATAATGGTTGAACAGTCGGATAGAGTAAAATGAGGCATTGCGATCTGTCCCACATTTATATGCTGCTCACCGCTTCTTAGTTTGTTCTATTTTTTCTTATAACGATCCAAGAAATGCGATGATATCGTCGCGCTGATTCTTCTTCATGTTGCGGAAGGTTTCTTTTGAGGTTTCGGCCTCCCCTCCATGCCAGAGTATGGCCTCTTCGATGTTTCGCGCCCGTCCATCGTGAAGAAAGAAGCTGTGACCGCTAACCTTCTTAGTCAGACCAATTCCCCAGAGTGGTGGGGTTCGCCATTCCTTTCCTGACGCAAGAAAATCTGGGCGGCCATCAGCCAGTCCTTCGCCCATGTCATGCAGAAGTAAGTCAGTGAAGGGGTGAAACGTTTGATTGGATAGTGCTTTGGCTCTGGCATCGCTGCCGGAGACAAGGGTCGGAACATGGCACTGAGAACAGCCAGTGTCATTAAACAAGGCTTGTCCTCTCTGAACTTCAGGGAACTGAGCCCCCCTCTGACTAGGAACGGCTAGATTACGGACATAAGCATTGAGCCGTTGAAGAAAACCTCCGGACATTTCAACACCGTTATGAGTGGCTGATGCCTTACAGGCTTCTTGTATTTCTTCGCAATTATCGGCGGTCGCTAAGGGTGTTGTGATACCCATATCACCTCTAGCAGCACCGGCGTTTTGCAATGCTAGGCTCGGAACGTTAGCTTTCCAGCCAAAGCGTCCTATATTCATTTTCTTATATTGGGCGTCCCAAACAATATTTAATCGTCCTGATATTTCATCCCCATCATTGTCGTCAGGGTCGGCAAGCGCCAGTAGCGTCTCTTCTGGTACTAGTTCCAGAAGGCCCAAACCAATTACCGGGCTAGCCACCCGCAAGGATGTCATTGTTTCCGCAGGTAAGTCACCAAATGCGAGGTTGCTAAACACTAGGCGCGGCTTGCGCAATGAATATTGGGTTCCGTCACCGTAAATATAACTTTTCTCGTCCCAATGGACGGTAACTTGGCCTTCGGGTCTTACGCCTTCGATCGCCCTATCCTGCAATTGATCCCCGTAATTGGGAACAGGATTTGGTCCACCAAACGGGTCTTGTCCAGGAACACTCAGGCGGACTAACGCGGAATCCATACGCTCGTCCGAGGTGGTCGGAGACTGGCCGCGGCCATTGTTAATGTGACAATCGGAACAGGCCTTGGTGTTGAAAATAGGCCCCAATCCATCGGTCGTTGGTTGTGGGCCTGGCGAGGGGGTCCATTCAGCGGTGAAGACCTGATTACCGAAAGAAAACATGGCCCGGGCCTGGTCGTCTGCATTTGCCGCTACAAAGGTGAAAGAATCAAAGGTTGCCACGCTGCGCGCAGTATCACCCCCTAATTTGGGAGATACGGGAGCAGTTAGGAGGCTGGTGCGTGATGTAAAATCAATTTCTGCCCCAAGCACCGCTGGTTGTGCAGGTAGTCCCATAAACCATGCTACTATGCATAGGCGGAGGCCTACGGATCGGACTCTCATCGGGCTTCGGTTCCTGGGACTTCCGCAAGTGCAGCTAGTTCTGAATTCCAGACCTTTAAATTGAACTCCTTAGCAAGCGAAGGAATGTGATGAACTTTGTACGCTGTTAGCTGGATGCGTTCAAAATGCCGAGCCACGTCATCGGGATGAAATGAAAAAGTAGAAAACTCATCACCAGTTGCCATTTCTAGAGTTACAGAGGCGTGTCCCGTGCTACGACCAGCTGGCCCCGTCTTATAGGCAACTGCAGCAAGGTCGCCTGGTCGATCCTGACTGCCGTCTTTGCGCCATACGTGGAGATGGACAACAAAATCATCATTGGTACCGCCCGCAAGTTCTGAAGCCAAATAGTCGAGTGTAAATGTATAAAGCCCTGGACATAGCGTCTTGTAGACGGAGCCTGTCCACTCCCCAGGATTGGCATTTAGGTTGGTAACTTGCTTATCGTGGTATGCTACTCGCTGATGCCAAGAAGAATTATGCGTCACATTTGTTCCGACCATCGAGAGAGCGCGGGGAGAATCAGCGCAATACACGTCGATTTTTTCCTTTGCGATTTTGCCGTCCTTAATTAGTGCGAAAAAGCTAAAATCTTCCTCTGTCGAGGCAGGAGAGGCTATTAGAGCTAGAATTAAACCTAGGTGGATCAAGAATCTGTTAAGCATTATACTTTCTCACTAAAGCCTTAAAGTGTTTACCAACAAAAACGCGCATATGTCCATGAACCAAGTCACCTTCAAGAATTGTGCCCAAGATAGTACTCCAGGACCGGACAAAATGTATTGCCAGCGTCATAACTAGGATGCGACGTGGGTAAGATGTGCTTTTCTGTTAAATATAGCGTAATCTCCCATAGCGGTGGCTTGTTGTTTAGAAACCTCTAAGCGTTTGATGGTTTTGCTCAATAGGATATACCGCTTGGAACTACCCTCTTTATTTATCACTTACGCAATTGGATCTTAATTTTGGCATTACTTCTGTAGAGAAGAGTTCCATGTTTCTTGCCGTCAGATCAGCCGGCAAAGTGCCGAATTGAAGCATCGTCAATAGGTGCCCGAAGCGCATTTCTCTCCAGTAGGCTTCTATTTGCCGGCGTACGGTCTCAGGACTGCCACAGATCAGCATACCGTTATCTATGGAAAGCTCCAGTGTCACGTTTGCGTGAGTATGGGCTTTTGCTCTAGCGACTCCTTGCATGGATTTGATTGAGGTGTAGCCTGGTGGTAGGAGCATTTCTATAGGCATTTGCAAAAAACGATTACGAAAATTTTCGTAATGAAGCTTAGCTTCTGAACGTGCTTGTGAATCGGTTTCGGATACATAAATAGGCACAGCCCAACCAAGTTGATCGTCCGATGCTTTGTAACCGTATTCCAGCGCTTGTTCCCGATACTGCTGTAAGTATTTTTGTAATGCGGTAATAGGGCTAAAGGTTTGAAGATAGGTGTATCTCCGATCCGGATGGGCCGCCCAAACAATAGTTTCACGGGAACCTTGTGAGGGAATCCAAATTGGCGGATGAGGTGTCTGATAGGGCCTTGGCCATAGGTTGACGTACTCGTAATTGTAGTGTTTGCCGTGGAAACTAGTGATCCCTGGTTTGGTCCAGGCTTGTAAAATAAGGTCGTGGGCTTCACGGAAGCGCTCGTGAGAGAAAGCTGGATTTACTCCCCAGACATGATACTCCGCTCCTATACCGCGCACGAATCCACTGATCAGACGTCCTCTGGTAATACCGTCAATCATCGCGTGCTCTTCAGCGAGCGTTAGAGGATGGTCCCGCAGTGGGAGTGCGCTACCGAGAATGGCTATTGATATAGTTTTGGTGCGTCTAGCTAGGGCTGAGGCTGTGACTATGGGGGAAGGCATCATGCCATATGCGGTAGAGTGATGTTCATTCACACCGATCCCGTCGAAGCCAAGCTCTTCGCCCCACTCTAACTCCCCAAGATAACGATCGTATAAATCAGCACCCTTTTTGGGATCATACAGAGAATTAGGAGTGTGCAACCAAGCTGTTGGAAACTCCTTTGCAGCATCAAGATCTAGTGCAGCATAAGGCATGAGGTGAAAGAGGGTGAATTTCATGATTCTGCTCCAGCAAGGAAGTCAGAAATGAGAGATTCTAGCTGCTCGGGATGCTCTACGTATGGAATATGACCACACTCCTTAATTAGTGCGAGCCTTGCCCCGGGAATACTAGCCCTAAGCTTTTCTCCATATGGAACTGGAAATAGGTTATCATTTTCACCCCAGACAACCAGCGTCGGTACATTGATTCTATGTAGCCATTTATGAAGGTTAGGATCGAAGAAGCGCGGTTCCCATCCTAGCCGAGCGGTAGTGAATTCATTCTTGATGGAGATCGCCTCCGCTTTTTCAGTCGTTTTAATGCTAAGAATCTTTTCAGCAAGAGACTGATCGTAGACTAATTTGCGGATCCGGGTAGAAGCGTCCCACATGAACAGATCCCCTTTCTGAACTCCCGGAACGTTCAGGCCAGCGGAATTCATAAGTGTAAGGGTCGCGAAGCGTTCTATCGATCTTATAGCAACCTCAAGAGCAATCCAGCCACCCAGAGAGCTACCCACCACGTGCACACGCCTTAAATCTAACGCATCCATGAAGTCCAGATAGAAGTATGCAGCATCATGAATATTATCGAGCCACCCTGGATCCTCGGAATCGCCAAAACCTGGATGATCTGGAATTATGACATCAAAATTCTGTGCTAAGTCTTCGAGAAAGGGGATTGAATTAGCGGAGCCGCCGGCACCATGCAGGTAAAGGAGTATCTCGCCTGCCCCCCCACGTTGGTAACTCACTTTGCAGCCGGTAATGGCTATCGTTTCTTTTTTCAGTTTAACCATGGTCTAATCCTTACGGGTCCTCTGCTGTCGAGGGTGTTGGTTTGCGAAGTCTTTGTAGACATGGCGATAATGGTGTTTGTCTTGTTCTTTACCATGACATCTAAATGGTCTAAAAGTCGATCCTAGTTGATATTACTGCACCCATCCGCGAAGACTTTTTTTTGGCTAGTCTATGAATGAAGAACGCGAAAGATTATCAAAACTCTCCCACCCGAGTTTGTGCCCCATCTTCCTAGTTCTGGGTTTTCTATGCGTGGGCTTAGGTTTCCTTGGGGTATTCATTCCGGGCATGCCTACAACTATTTTTCTTATTATAGCTCTGTGGGCTTTTTCTAAAAGTTCTGATCGGTTGCGGTGGTGGTTATATAACCATCCACGGTTTGGCCCACCTCTTCGAGCTTGGCACGAGCACAGAGTTATTCCAGTTCGCGCGAAGGTAAGTGCCCTGATTGTAATGGCCATTAGCGTGGCTATAGTAGCGATTGTTGGAAATTCGAATTGGTTGTTCCCATTGGGAATGACGGCGATCCTTTTTCCTATCTACCTCTGGATTGCTACTCGGCGCAGTGTGATTCCAAAGATCGATTAGTAGCGGACCTAACTAACCCAGGAAACCTTCCTCTGTATTCTTATTAACGCTGGGCTTTTTAGCAAATACCATATCGTTCCATTCCCTCAATGAATAAGCCAGTCACGTCCCACATCTACACCAATGAAGCCGGATTCTAGAGGTCTAGAGACCCCGGGTTAACCATGCCATTTGGGTCTAGTACCGTTTTTACATCATGTAGCAACTTAGTTGAACTTTCTTCTCGTCCAATCATGTAGGGATAGCTCTTTCCGACCTGTAGATGTACCGCGCCAACAGATACAAATATTTCGCGAATCTTATTACGCATTTGTTCAACGAATTCACGAGCCTCGGGGTTTTCTTCATATTCTGGCAGCGTCTCGAGATAATCTTGTGGCATAAACCGTTTGTGGAATAACGTTCGGCTGTCTTGCCAATAAAAAACCGGTTCGTACAGAAAGGCGTGAGTGCTGATAGTCATGAACATTGCCGCGGTAACGATATTTAGCCTTTTCATGTCCGCCATACTTCCGTCGAGAAGACTCATCAGTTGCGCGTGGAATGCATGGGTCTGCGAAAAAGGCATAATGCCGTGAAGAGGCACCCATCTCTCTCCTTGTGGCCCAAGAATATTAGTTAAGGGCATAAAGGGTGTTGCTCGGACGACAGTGGGAATTGTATTGGGTACCTCGTCGCCGTGAGTGCTAACAACACTGCGAATTGCCGCTAACTGACTGCGCGCGTGGGCATTGTCAATACCTTCAACGATGAAGTGTGCTGAGTACTTGGATTTATCAAGAAACCGCTTACCCGCCACGGCCATGCGGATGAGCTTGGCAATGCCTTCGAGAGGATTACGCGAGTTCTTGAACACTGCAAAGGCAGCATCCGTGCTTTGCTTGGCACTTGTGTTGCCGAGCCAACCTCTTTGCATAACGGGATCGATACCGAAATTATCGGCAGTTACGCCAAGCTTGGCTGCTGACTTCATACCTTCGGCCATGCTTTCAAAGTCTTGAAACCCGAAAGAGGCTGACATTACAATTGGTTGTATTTTCATAAGTCGTAGCGTTATACGTGCTTTGATGGCCATAGCACCGGTATCACCAGTAAAAAGACCTGTGAGGTCCGGGCCGTAGTGGCGGAAGAATGGAGTACCATTGGCAGCGCCCCAGGCGCCCGTTCTAACTAGGGATCCATCGGCTAAAACAACTTCGAGAGCTAAAATAGAATCCGCTGAAACCCCGTGATTCCCGGTGCCAAAACTTACACTACCTTGTGAAGTTGAACCGCCCACGGTGGCCTTTAGGCCAGAGAATGGGCCCCAAAAAGGTGTTCTTAATCCCTTAGCCTTGAGGGTTGCATGTAATGCTGACCAAGTTACGCCGCATTCGCAGGTTACATACATATTTTCTTCAGAGATTTCGATATGATCTAGCCGCGAAGTTTCGATGCATATTGATTCTTCTGTCGTAGGTAGGTAGCCATCAGAGTAGGACGCTCCGCCACCGCGGGGTACTACTGCGATACCACTTTCTGTTGCCATTCCTACTATCCGAGCTAGCTCGTTAATTGTTCCCGGTCGAATAACCGCCATAGGTACGGCGATCTGCCGGTATACGTCGTGTGCATAAAAGGAGCGATCATTCTCGTCAGTTAGAACGTGCTCTGCGCCGACCGCTTGAACTAGTTTGTTAATTAATGGTTGGGGTGAGGCGTCCTCTGGTACCATGATTTTTTCCAATCAGCTGTGCTTGTTCTTTGTTATGCAGCCTCTTTAAAACGCTCTTTGTAGCGCTCAATGTGTATTTCGGGCGCACGTGCGGTCCGCTTGTAGCTTTCCCGACATTTGATAGCGTCCAGCCATTGACGCAGTCGACTGCACTCCTTCGGGATTCTTGCCCCGAACATTTCCTCATAAACCGGAAAGCGTTCAAAGAACGGTGAGTAGTGCAGGTCAAGAAGAGAAACTTTTTCGCCTAACCAGAAGGGTCCATCGCTGAGTTTACGCAGGCCTTCGGTCTCGATGTACAACATCACTTCTTCGATCTTAGCTAGAGCATCGCTCAGTTTTTCGGTGTTGTCCTTTGTGGCCCGGATACCAAATATTGAAGGAATATATCGGGTTTCACAGTAATCCATCCATATTCGTGCTTGAGCTCTCAACATGGGGTCGGTTGGCATCATAGATGGGTCTGGAAAGACTTCGTCTAGATATTGGTTTATGATAAAACTCTCGTATATTTTGCCTTTATTGTGGGAAAGCAGTGGTACTTTACCGTATGGAGAGAGCTCCGAAAACCAACTCGGCTTTTTAGCAAGGTCGATCTCTGTGAGTTCAAACTCTAATGCTTTTTCAATCAAGACCATTCGGGTTCTTTGTGCGAATGGACACCCTTCTGCACTATAGAGGTGAATATCAGTCATTTTTTTTCCTCATCCATGTTTTACTATTGGCATGGTTCACTGTAGCAAAACCTAGCAAGACTTTTCTAGGGTTTCAGGAAGATGGATGCTGTGCCTTACGATTTAAATGAAAGGTGGCGTCAGTGAACGGGCCCTATGCACTATCAGGTAATACTCACGTTAGAGGGCGTGTAATCTGCATGATCTAGGGGTCCGCAAATAATTGATCCGCATTTCAAACCTACTAAAGCGTGCCCCTAGACTAGACATAGCCCCATATAACTAAACGGATTAAGAATAATAGCCAAGCCCTTGTGAGGCGGCCGAAAGATGGTTTTGTATTCAGCGCTGACGGAAGGATATCTGCACAGTGGTGCGATATAAGGCGAGTTTAACGCTTGGAGTTGCTAGTGTTGCTAAGGTTCATATGGACCGGGTCGATAGTATTATTAGCGCCTGCGACGAATCCTAGATAAGCTCCAAGTGTGATTCAGCAAGACCACGATTTTGTAGTTAACTAAGAGGGGCCTATGGTCGACTTAATCATTCATCCGCAAACTATAGCTTTGGTCAATATTGATATGCAGAACATCTTTGTCGAAGGATATCCAATATCTGCACCAAACGGTCTTCAGCTTTTGAATCGTATTAACCGCCTTACAGACGTATGTCGAAAGCACGGGGTAATGGTGATTCATGTGGCCCACAAGTTGAGGGCAGACGACAGTAACATGGGGGTGTTGGCCGAAGTTGTACCAGCGATACGTTCCGAGCGTCTTTTGAGCGATGGCGAAAAATCTTCTGATCTCCACGAAAAACTCGACATACAGGAGACCGATATAGTCTTAACCAAACCACGCATAGACGCGTTTGTCGGAACTGACTTAGAACTAATCCTGCGGATAAACCGAATCGAAAATATTATGGTGTCTGGTGTATCCACTAGCGTCTGCTGTGATACAACGGCGCGTCACGGGGCCCTTTTGGACTTTAATGTAATCATGTTGCGGGATGGCACTGGCACCGGAGGGTTAGCAGAGTTCAGCGCTGACCAAGTTCAGCAATTCACTTGCGATCACTTCGCTAGTAATTTTGGTTGGGTGGCTACCGTGGGCGAAATGATATCAAGAATCGAAAGTGCTGAGATTGAGAGATCGATGGACTGATTTGGTAAACCTTCGACTTGGTACTATTGTAAAAATTCAATCTCATCGTAGTTGATGTATCCGAAGGTATTGTTAAATCCTCGAATGCGTTTGCTAAGGCCGGCAAAGAAAACTGTTTCGTACAAGAAAATGCTTGGCGCTTCATCGTGATAAAATCGGTTAATACTCTTACGCAGATCCATGGCGCGACTCTTATCCCATTCCACTTGTGCTGCTTTGATGAAGGGCATGATCCGTTTATCACAGTACCATCCGTCGGGCTTTAGGCATGAGTGCAGGCGCATAGTCTGTAGTGTGTCGAGGACCGGGTAAGCTGGCCAAATCATGGTAAAGGCGTCACCTTCGGTGAGCCCACGAGCAAAGTTTGCTAGGAAAGCAATCGTTGGCAACACCCTTAGGTTCATAATAATTCCTATTTTTCTAAGGTCGTTAGCAACTCGCTGTATAACCGCAGAGCCGTTCGTGCCACCGAGGGACGTTTCGACTGTGAAACTAAATCCATCAGCATATCCAGCCTCTGCAAGCAATGCGCTCGCCGCTTCAGGATCATATGGATAGGGTGCTATTGTTGGGTTATGTCCAAAAGCGTTACGGACAGCTGGTTGTCCGCTTAGCACCGTCTGACCACCAAGCAGTAGGTCGATGATTGTTTGACGGTCGACGGCCATGTTCAACGCTCTGCGTACTCTTACGTCTCCAAGCGGCGTGTCTTGCTTTGTTTTCAAGAATATGCCCGAAACTGATGCATCTATCCAACTTATAACCCGCCCACCAACTGCTTCGATTGAGTCAATGTCGTCCGGTGTTACCAGTAACGTGATATCAATCCTGTTGGATTGGAGTGCTTGAATTCGCGCTGAAGGGTCAGGAATAATCAATACTTCCAAACCTTCGACTTTAGGCGTTCGCCATGATGTGGGGACAGAGACCAGTGTGGCTCTGTGCGGTTCCCAGTTGACCATTCTGAAAGGTCCTGTGCCGATAGGGGTCTCAAAAAACTCTTCGCGTTCCATACCTAACCAGGCATTGGGTTCTGGTATCCAAAAACTCACCATGTATTGTGGCAGATTAGGTACGGGGTATCTGGTGATAATCTCCACAACATGCTTAGAGCGGGCCTGTGCGCCAGCCAGGAGCGATAAATTCCGCCGCACCCCTTCAATAGCTGGGCCGGGTTTAACTAAATAGTCAACAGCAGTTACTATGGCCTCTGCATTGAATGGGTATCCGTTCGAAAACACAACATCCTGCCGTAAAGTAAACTCCCATGTGAGTGGGTCTATGTTTCTCCAGCTCGTTGCTAGCCAAGGTATTAACTTGCCATTAGCTTGGAGGCGGGTTAATCCGTCGAAAATTCCGCCAGTTATATAAATGCTAGGCGTTTGAGTGTTGCTAAATGGATTGCCTTTTTCTGGCGGAAGCCCGTTAGCCGCAATTCGTAGGGTGCGGTCATCCGCTTTAATTTCACTCACTAGGGAAAATAGCAGGAGCCAAATAAAGGGCCAAAGCATATATTTTTGGATTGTGCTTAGCATTTAGAAACGAACATGTGTTTTGTATCCAAGCAGTCTTCGTAGGCCGGACTCACAGAAAGGGGCCTATGGCGCAGACGGACGTCACTGCTATTATCCCACATGAAAGTTCTTACACAAGGCGGCTCGACGGAGAATAGTACGGATAAAGAAGGGATGTTACCTTGAAGGACAATATAAACTGTTGGCGTCAATACGCCGACTGCCGTTTTGGTCAGGTGCACATGCGATGTGCTCAGCCAAGGAATCATGACCTTGCGCAAAGTACACCGCTGATCTGCTTACATCAAAGTCCTCAATCTGGTGCTCAGTATCGTTTGTTCCAGAATGTAATGGCCGAAGATCGTCTGGTCATCTGTCCTGATACTCCTGGTTTTGGAAGTTCGGACATTCCGTCCAGTCCTCCCGAGATCCCTGACTATGCAGGAGCCATGGCCGATGTCTTAGAAAACTTGGGCTACGGCACCTCGGGTATGGGCCCGGTCGATGTTCTGGGCGGGCACACTGGAAGTGTAATTGGTGCAGAGTTGGCCGCAAGTCGCCCTGATCTTGTTCGAAAGATAGTGTTTCTAAGCGTTGCATTGTTTACGCCTGAGGAGCAAAAATTCATGCTCGACAAATATGGTGGACCACCAAAATACTTTTCGGACGCTGAATTCGTTGGGAATTCTTATAAACAGTCGGTGCTTGAAAATAACTCCGAAGTCCCGCAAGACCGACGTTTTGAGATGTTCACAGAGAGGCTGAGGTCGGGAATGTTGGCCTGGTATGCCCCTCACGCTGTTATGTCTTATAACGCTGCGAAGAGATTAAGGGATGTAGCTCAGCCATCTTTGTTGCTGGTCGTCGATGATATGCTTTCAGAAAATACCCGCAAGGCAGCTAAGTACCTAGCCAATGCTAGGCTGCGTGAATATACGCATATAAACGGACATAGCGGGCTAGATCTCAAACCCAATGAGATCGCGCTTGCAGTTCGGGAGTTTTTGGATGCGGATGATTGATTCTGCACAACCTGCATTTCGCTGATTCTTAATATTGTAAATGTCCTATATTAGCTTTCTCTTTCGAAATTTCCGTTTTCTGAGCTACAGCTTCAGTCTTAATGTCTTTCTTGGCCTGGGCCAGACATACTACATTTCTCTTTTCAATGCGGACCTCCAGGCTGAATTATCACTGAGCCACGGTGAGCTAGCCGCCATTTACGGCGCAGCAACTATTACCAGCTCAATTCTCCTTCTATTCGTCGGACACCTTCTCGATACAGTCGACCTGCGTTGGTTCTCGTCCGTGGCGACCTTGCTGGTAGGGGGTGCTTGTTATGCAATTGCCAACATTGATTCGACTTTGATGCTGTTCGCTGCAGTGTGTGGTCTCCGTTTTTCAGCACTTGGGCTTTGGGGATTAACGTCTGCAACTGCGCCTGCGAGGTACTTCGATAACGACCGTGGCAAGGCTACTAGCATCGGCAGCGCAGGGATGGCGATGGGTTATGCCATTCTTCCATTTATTGGAGCTTGGTTAATTTCTTCTTTTGGTTGGCGGGAAGCCTGGATAATCGCTGCGTTGTTTGTAATGTTTGTAGTTCTACCATTGGTTCACATTCAGCTATGGCGCCATGGTGAGAGACATCGACGTTATGTGGAAATGCGGGATGCTTCTTTGGTCATTCAAGATTCGCCGCAGGTTCGTCAATGGACAGTGATTGAGGTTTTGAAAGATAGACAATTTTATTTAGTCCAGCCGGCGTTATTATTTGTTCCTTCCATCGTATTCAATATTCAATTTCATCAACTACATCTTGTTGAAATCAAAGGTTGGGGACTCGACTCATTTACCGCTGCTTACGTGATTTTCGCTGTCACATCGCTTGTTGCAAATATTAGTGGTGGTTTTCTCGTTGATCGCTATAGCACGCGTAGTGTCTTGAGCTGGTACCTATTACCCCTAGTTCCAGCTCTTGCGGCTGTATGGTTGTTCAGTCATCCGGTGGTTATAATTGCCTTAATGGTGGGCACTGGCGCTTCGTTTGGTCTAAGTCTTGTGGTTTACAACACTCTTTGGGCAGAAGTATACGGCACAAAATCTCTTGGAGCTGTTCGGGCTATAAACGCTTGCATTAACCCAATTGTTGCGTCGATAGCTATGGCAGGCACTGGTTGGTTGATTGACGAGGGGATAAACATCGACACTCAATGCCTTGCATTCCTTGGGGTCTTGCTGGTCTCAGGATTTGTATCCAGAAATGCCTATGTAAATAGAGACCCTCTAACACCAAGCCTAACACCGAAATAAATTCACCCACACGCATAAGTGACTGCATGATTAAAGAAGCAAAGGACTAAACTGGACCAGTTTATTGGTTATTATATAAAGGGAGAAAGTAGACCATGACGTTAGATGATATTTCGCGTCGGGAGTTAGCACCCATGCTCGGAGGCGTTGGTGCAGGTGCGGCTTTTTTATTCGGATCCTCTAAGTCCTCTATTGGGGCGATCAATTTGGAGTTGCCTACTGATCCTGCAGGCCAAAACCAAGCTCTCATACGTATGATGGGGACATCCGGTTCAGATCGAGTAGTGTGGAAAACAAAGGGAAAAATCTTCGCCATTTTTCCCGATAAAGTGGAGCTGCTCTACGGTATGCGCGGGTCCGAGAGCACTTGGTGGAAACAGGTCGATGAGGATTCTTGGGTTCGTTATAACTCAACCATGTCATTTTTTGAAGATCCGGAAACAGGAACTTTTATTGACGAATTTACTAGCCCCTTCAACGGGGAAACTCTGAAACTAAACGCAAGTTATATTCGCCATAAAGAAGGAGAGTATTTTACGCCCATGGGTCATTACTATGGCAGCATGAAAAAAATTTTTCCAGACCACTACCCCAATAAACCTCTAAACCTTGCTTGGCTCCTCGACAGCGGCATTATTCGCTATCAGAATGGTTCAAACTTTCCGCCTATATTGCCGGAACCTTCGCTAGAATACGCAACAATGTTTTCCCGTGTCTCAGAGGTATTAGATCCTAATGTGGAAACGCCATCAGGCATGAGTGCTGGCTGGAACATATTTTCAGGCCAACGACCGGACTATGTAGCTATGGGAATACCGCCAGGTCATATTATCTGGCACTTTGATGCCGTGAAGATATTTAGCGTGGATAAATTGGACACTGATTACCTCGAACGCGCTCGTGCCCATAGTGAGTTATTCGACCAGTCTCCCGAGTTTGACGAGGGACCATCTTTCTTTGAAAGAATTCTTAAGCGGTTGAACAAAGAGTGATGAGCCTAGTGACAAATATGCAGACAAAGGCGAGGCAAAGAAAGCAGTTTGGTAAGCTTTCGCTGATAGGACTTGGCATGTTAAAATGCCAATGCATTTGGCGCTATTAGGTGTAATCCTATGCAGGATGATAAGCAAAAGGATATTGAAGAAGCAGCAATAGTCTCGGGCTTGCAATTAGATTCAATGGTTCCGGAAATTGGGACAAGTACCAGCGAACCTACCTCGGAAGATGAAAATGTCTTAATCGATCGTGGACTTGCTGCTCTGCAGAATGGCGATTTGTTAGATGCAGAATCTCTCCTAGTGCGGGCGATTAATATTAATTCAAGGCAACCGGCTGCACTTAACGGCCTTGGAACTATTTATGCGCGTCAGGATCGTGTGGAAGAGGCTGTTGAGGCTTTTTCCAGTGCAGCAACTGAACTCTCTCACATTGCCGCCCCGCGTTTCAACATTGGCCATTTGATGCGCAAGAAAGGGAGACTGGCTGATGCCCTCGAAGCTTACAATGCTGGTCTTCTTATCGAACCAACTCGTGCAGACATTCTTTTACGAAAGGCGCGTATACTGGATGAACTGGGACAAATAGGAGAAGCATTAACAATATATTCCAAGGTTGTGTCATTAGATGGGTCCTTGGTCGATGCTCATATAGGCATAGCCCGTATTTCGGAAGAAACGTACGACCTTGAGCGGGCACAAATGCATATTGATATTGCTTTGGGTATCGAGGGTGATAACTTCGAGGCTCGCTCTATTGGTTCTTTGATTGCAAGGCAAGAAGGACGGATACAAGACGCTCTTGATTTGCTCTCAGGGCTCGAGCTGACTTTAGCTTCAGAAGAGATGGAAGCTATCATTAGGTACCAGTTGGGTCAGCTCTATGACCTTTCTGGGCGCACCGAAGAGGCTTTAGTCGAAATAAATCGGGCCAATGAGACTCAACGCTCCATTTCACTCGATGTTGATGGGCGCAAATTCTTAGAAAAAGTCAAGCATGAACGAGCCGCACTTGGCTCTGTACCACCATTTTTCGATTCCAAACCTGGTGCAACTTTTACTCGTAGATCCCCAGTTTTTCTTGTTGGTTTTCCGCGATCAGGTACAAGTCTTTTAGACGTCGTCTTAGACAGCCATCCCAGCGTGGTAGTTCTAGAAGAAACCTCGGCCATGCTGGAAACATATCAGGAATTTCGTAAGCTTGAGGAGAAACGCGGGGATCTGATGCTAACGTTGGACGAAAAGACAACGTCAAGCTTGCGGAATCTTTACTATGAGCGTGTGAATACACTGTTAGCCAGTCCATTAGAGGATAAGATACTGATCGACAAGTTTCCACTCAACATGGTTTGGATCAGGATAATTCATCAACTCTTTCCCGATGCAGCTTTAATATTTGCGATACGCCACCCCTGCGATGTCTGTTTTAGCTGTTATATGCAGAGGTTCAAATTGAACGATGCCATGGCAAATTTTCTGAGCCTGGATGACACAGTGCGTCTTTACGACGAAGTGATTGGCTTATGGCAAGAAGCTGAGCGTGTCTTACCATTAAGAATCCACCCTGTGCGTTACGAAGATCTCGTCGCTGATTTTAGGAAAAGTATCGGGGCAGTAATAGATTTCATCGGGCTTCCTTGGAACGACGCAGTTTTAACCTATAAGGAACATGCGAGGGCCGGGGGAAGGGTTTCAACCCCCAGTTACCATCAAGTGATAGAACCAATCTATGACCGTGCTAAGGGCAGGTGGCTAAAATATAAGGGAGCACTTGAACCGTATTTTGCAACTCTAGATGGCCACGCTCAGTACCTTGGTTATACCTCCCTACAATAGAGTTTTTAATCATTATCTTGCGTCAAAACTATGCTCAATGGTGAACCCATAGCCATACCATTATCTTTCTATGTCCGGAGAAGATTACTTGATTGCTTTGAAGGTTGGGTAGGGTTTTCTTTGATTTAGAATGATCACCTCAGTCTGGTACATTCACGAATGCTTACCTAAAGGCAAGCAAAGGTATAAATTTTGGATGCGCAGTTTATTCACATAGGAAGATAGGGGAGGAAAGTTATGACCAACATTCGCAAAGCCTACGCCGATGCAAGTGTTGGTCAAGTTCACTATCGGTATGTGGATGCTACCAATGGGATACCCATAGTTTTTTTTCATCGTGCCCCAGGGACCTCAGTATCCTTCGTACCAATAATGCAGCTGATAGCCGGCGAACGGCCCCTATATGCGTTTGATGGGCCAGGTTTTGGTAATTCTTTTGATCCACCCGGGGAGGCAACTATGGAGCAATTCGGCCGCTGGATGCTTGAAGCTATAGATGAAATTGGCATTGATGAATTCCACATCTTCGCCCACCACAGCGGAACTCATTACGGCACCGAAATGGCTGCGGTTTATCCCAAGCGTGTCAAATCCCTAATGCTCAACGGGATTGCCTATTTGACCCCTGAGGAACGAGCCGAACAGGCATCGAAAGTTAGGAAGCCTGCCATCCCTGATGCTACGGGCAAGTACCTGTCCAGTACGTGCGAGATGATTCAGATTTTGTTCCCAGAATTTGATCCCGATCTTGTCCATAAGGAGATGATCGGTGCACTCCAATCCCACTTTTCACGTCACAAGTCTTTCAAAGCAATATGGAATCAGGACTATCCGGCTATTCTTGCCAAGGTGAGTTGTCCGATCCTGGCTACATGCGCCGAAGACGAAGTGTGGCGCTTCTCCTTCGAGAGGGTATTTAGGGACCGCCCTGATGCCAGGAGGGCAGTTCTTGGCCCTAACAAATTTTGCACGCCTGAATTGGATAGCCATAGGACGGTAGCTGTAATCCGGAATTTTCTGGCCGAAGTAGAAGAGGCAGACTAGCCTCTCGCACAGAAAAAGGGAGCTCTCCGAATCACTCCAGTCGAGTCCTTTAATTGTGAAATCACACCTAGTAAGTGCGGTTTATTATGATCTTAAAATCTGTATGCAAGCTTTGCCCCAAACTGTGCTTTAGGTGGCTCGAAAGTTATTATGGCCAGGTTACCAAGCGCTGAAAAATCTCTCGAGCCCTGTATGGAAAATATAGAACCGCATATCAAGCAGTATGGAAGTGGCACATTAGTTTTGTTCAATGAGTGATCAGTTTGTTGTTGCAAGAACCCGGTTGTGCTCTCCAAGCCGTGTTAATAATTCACCTCTTTTCTAAATTAAAGGTTCTGTAAAAAAGTTAGGAAAATCATTGTCTATGCGCCGTGCTAGCCAATGCGGAACTTCCGCCTGGTCGTCGAGTTTTTCGGCAAGACAACGAAGTATCATATGTCCGGGGACGGTGGTCATCTTGAGCCAACCACCCCAGGGCATAACGGAGGAAATGATTGCGACACTCTTGGCGCTAGTTAATTCAGGGTCCTGAACCTGCCGCGCACTGGATTCTAAAGTAATTAGTTGAGTAATAGACAGGTCACCAATGTGATCAATTACACGCGCATTTTTTTCCACGTTCTCGCCCATGAACAATATGGTGTCGTCACTAAAGAATATTCTCCCGTCTGAGGTAAATAAAGGGGCGCCGATCTTACTTTGAATGAGTGAGGGAAGTTCCCAATCCACGTCCGGGTTGTAGCCACCAACGGGTGTCATAACCATGCGAGGGGACGGCGTGGGCTTTGTATGGCTAACCTTTACAAGCATTCCCGTGTAGGGGTTGTCGTACCAGTCCATAACCGCACCTGTATCTGCGTGCTGAATATAACTAACTTCGATGTGTTGAATCTCTAAGTTCTGATCTTCGCGAACGGTTACCCTTTGTAGACTCACTCCCTCCTGTCGGAACATGAGTCTTGACGACTTTCCGTCGGGTAGTCCGTAGCAGTGGGTGAGGTAATGGAAAATTCCAATGCCACCGTCCAAGCGCCCCCGCATTTTGGCATAGGCCGCCAGGGAATCATAAGAGTTGGTGAAGTCATAAGGCCCAGTATTAGCCCCATCGTTATTCTGACTCTTCTGGCGAGCACGTACTTGGTTTTTTTGTGTCTGCCCAAACACTTTTTGCCAGCTAACAAAAGACGAGCCAGCGATGGCTGAGGTCAGAAGGCTTCGTCGCGTAAGTTTCATCTATTGTTCCCAATTGAAGGTGTATTACACTTAAGAAGAAATACTGCTCATTAGTGGCTGACGAACAAATACAAGGTAAAAGTATCTAATGCCCAGTGTTGATTTGGGTAGTTACCCAGCTAAACTTGACCATTGATCTATGCTGCTTGCCTGTTGACTATAGTCTCTTGGTCTTGCCGTAGGGTCTGGGCTCCGAATAGATAGTGGCTTCCGGACCAAATCGCTCCAAACACTGCTACGAACATTATTCCATAGCGCAAACTTTCCTTACCGTAGGTTGGCAATAGTAAGTCGCTGACAATACCGGTTACTTGTGGCCCGAGACCGAAACCTATGAGTGTCGATATGAACATAGATATAGCGACAGCCACAGACCGCATGCGAAGCTGCACTAGCCCCTGAAGCATGGCCGAAAATGGTCCCAGTTGCATGGGAAAGAGAAAAAGTGGTATTACGAAAAAGGCAACAGCTATATTAGCCGTCGGCGCGAGGCAGGCTAACACAATTAGCGGAATCGTAGTGAATATAGCACCAGCCGGAAGCCATGCTTGCCAGCGCAAGTCGTGGGTTCGCAGTCTATCCACAAGGTAGCCACCCAAGTAGGTGCCGATACCACCTGCAATACCGATGGCGGGCGCTAACAGGGTAGCAATCTCTCCGGTACCAAGACCGAATGATCGGGAAAGGTATGAGGGTGACCACTGTAGAACGGCTATGTAAGACATTCCGGTCACACCTGATCCCATCAGGCAATGCCGATATGTGCGGGAAGCCCATAAGTACTTTAATACCGCCTTGAACGCAGGCGCCTTCCCATCATCTACGAATTTATCAGCGTGACCCCGCGGTGGTTCTTTAAGAGTAAAACGCGTAATTATTGCTACCAATATCCCCGGTAGGCCTACCGCTATAAAAGCCATGCGCCAACCAAAAAATTCATTAATCCAACCGCCGAGCAAAACACCTAGCAGAACACCGACGGGTACGCCGAGGTTATATATACCAAGAGCCGTAGCACGGCGTTCGGCAGAATAGTAGTCGGAAATAAGAGAATGGGTGCAAGGGGCTGTGCCGGCTTCACCTACACCCACACCGATGCGTGCTACTGTCAGGTGTAGGAGGTTGACCGCTAAACCGCTCAGGACTGTCATCAGGCTCCACAGGGCAATACAGATAGAGATAATGGACCGTCGGTTCCACCGATCTGCCCACTGACCTAATGGAATTGCCATCACACCATAGAAGATAGCAAACGCAAAACCGGTCAAAAAGCCGAGCTCAGTGTCTGAAAATCCCATCTCCTCTTTGATGGGAGGCAAAAGTATAGCTAGTATTTGCCGGTCAATGTAATTGATAACGAAAATTACTAGAAGAAGACCCAGCACGTAACGCCGGTAACCATCGGATACACTGAAAGATGCACTCGGTTGCTTAGAGATAATATAACTCCCTTTTATATAAAGGCTAATATTGGACTTGCCGAAACTATGGACATCCGCACTAGCAGTTCTGCTAAACTAACGTCCATTGCCTTTCGACGGTGCAGAAATTCTAACAGTAGAATGCTTGTGGATAAAACGATGGCCCAAGCCAATATCATATCACGCCAAGACCATAAGGTGTATGAATTAGAGGTTGTAGGGCGACCACAAGTGTTCGAGAGTGCACATGTTTGTCCTAGTTTTCGGGCTTTTTATGCTCCGCATTGCCGAGAATTTGCACCGAAATGCGAGCTTTAGTTAATTGATGGGAGCGCAATCGTGCCTATGACCCTTGCTCAAGCTGATGCTATCGCCTCTGGTGTGCTTACTAAGGCCCATGAACTTGCTCTTGAGCCAATGGCCGTGGCAGTAGTTGATCCCGGTGGACATGTCTTGGTGGTGAAACGTGAAGAGGAAGCGGGTTTTTTCTACGCGGATATTGTGGTCAGCAAGGCCTGGTCTTCGGTTGCTATAGGGCGTGCTGCCGCCGCCGCCGGCGGTGCTCTTGCAGAAAGGGGGGTCCTAGGTGCTCTTACAAAGGTTTCTGGCGGAAAGTTTCTTCCGCTTAAAGGTAGTGTTCTGGTTCGCAATCAAAGTGGTGAAATCATGGGTGCTGTCGGTGTTGCTGGCCCCTCGGGAGCAGACTCGGATGAGCAATGTGCCGTTCACGCTGTAGAGGCATTAGCTCTGATTGCGGAGGTATAGAGTGTCTGGAAACATACGTAAATTTGCAAGTGACACATTGGGGAAAAAGGATATTCGAAGTAATGTCTCTGAGGAGGAATGGCGTCTCCGGGTTGAGTTAGCTGCAGCCTACCGGCTTATCTCTTCGTATGGCTGGGATGATCTTATATTTACGCATCTATCCGTGAGAGTACCGGGCCCTGATCATCATTTTCTCCTGAACCCCTACGATCTAATGTTTGAAGAGATTACGGCCTCTAGTCTGGTGAAGGTAGATTTTGAGGGACAACCTGTATTGGCTTCGCAGTACCGCACCAACCCCGCAGGTTTTGTCATCCACAGTGCTATTCATATGGCCCGTGACGACGCCAAATGTGTCATGCATCTCCACACTAATTGTGGTCAGGCGGTCTCTGCTATGGAAGACGGTCTTTTGCCGCTTACCCAAACTGCCATGACCGTCACTGGCGATATTGCCTATCATCACTACGAAGGTGTGGCCATTGATTTGGATGAACGCGAGCGTCTAGTTGATGATCTCGGCGATAAACATACGATGATCCTTCGTAACCATGGCACCTTAACCGTAGGGGAAACTATCGGTGAGGCATTCCTCCGGCTCTATTTTCTTGAGCGTGCATGTGTTGCTCAAGTTGCGGCTATGTCGGGCGGGGCTGCCCTCAATATGCCTCCCCAAGGCAGTCCAGAAAAAGTAGTGGGTCAGGTGAAAGATACTTTTCAAGATCTTGTAGAAAAACTTGCTTGGCCCGCACTCTTGCGCAAAGCGGAACGTACCGACCCATCATTTATGACCTGAGTTGCACCGACAGATAATACTAATTGGGCGTGTTCTCTCCAGACTGCAGAAACCAGTAGCAGGTTTTTGGTCACATACACAGACTAGCAGGAGCGAAATCAATGAGCTGGATAACCCGTAAGGATTTCATCAAAGGCTCGATGGGTGCAACCGCCATGGGTCTTAACTGCACGTTACCGGAAAACAAAATAATCCGGGAAGTTGTGGCTCAAGATACACCAAGTGCGAATCGAGTAAGCACTGAAGTCATTCTCACCGATGCCATCGTCTTGACCATGGATGCTGGCCGCCGCGCCTTCCGGTCGGGCTTCGTCTGGATCAGGGACAACTACATCTACCGTGTCGGCAGCTCAGTGGACCTTGGCTCTATCCCTGGCGGGATTTCTCAACGATCCCTCGGTGGACGTCTGATTATGCCTGGCTTGGTCAACTGTCACACTCATTCTTCAAACGGTATTCTGCGCGGTATTTATGACGAAATGCCACTAGAAGTATGGTTCAGCCAAGGTATGTGGCCGGTAATTAGTGCTCTGGACGGCCCAACCGCTGAAGCGGCTGCCGACCTTGCTTTGCTTGAGCTCATTTCGACAGGCGTTACTACGGTCGCGAGTGGGGAGTTCGGGACGCCCAATGCGGACGTGCCCGACGGTGTTCTGACGTCTCTGGAACGGGCTGGCATACGTGCTGCATTGTCGCGGATCACCTTTGATAGTGAGGATGAATCCGCACCTGCTCAATTTATTCCAGCACCCTACCGAGAAAAGCCGGCGGCTGCGGCTGCTGAAGTTCGTCGACTGCAGCGCCGCTTCAATTCATCGCGCATCAGCGTTGGACCAGAAGCGCTAGGCGTATTGCGCTGCAGTAAAGATATGGTCTGTACTATGTACGATCTCGCTGTCGAAACCGATAGTCTCTTCACCATGCATGCGAGCAGCTCTCAGGACGAGCGCGACGAAAGTCAGAGACGCTTCGGTCACGGCAGCATCGTTGAACTGGAACGTCTTGGCGTACTAGGCCCGAAGACCTTGCTGGCGCATGCAATTTGGATCAGTGACGAAGAAATACAGATCTTAGCAGAGCGACAGACTGGCATATCCCATAACCCCGTCTCCAACGCGTATTACGCTGCGGGCGTTGCCCGTCTTTCTGAGATGTTGGATGCTGGTGTTCGCGTTGGATTGGGAACTGATGGTGCTTCCACCAATAACAGTCAGAACGTCTGGGAAACTATGAAGATGGCGATACTATTCCAAAAACAACGGCTCGAACAGGCGAGCTTCGGCTCCGCTGAACTGGCCCTAGAACTCATGACGCGCGGCGGAGCCGCGGCGCTGCATATGGAAGATGAAATTGGGTCTCTCGAACCGGGGAAACGCGCAGATTTAATTGTGATCGATGTCGAACGCGTTTCCCTGTCGCCGGTCCAGACGGTGATTTCGAACCTGGTTTACTCTAATGATCCTTGGGCGGTGCAGGATGTTTACATCGACGGTGAAGTTGTTGTAAGTGGCGGCGTCCACCGTACGCTTGATCCCGCCACAATAATTCCACAAGCTCAACAGGCCGCTGGTCGCCTTCTTAGACGGACAGGCCTAGACAGTCATGTGATCCAACGTAGTGGGTGGAAATGGGAATAACTTTCCAGGCTGGGGGCCCTATTATACTTACATGTTCTATCTACCGCATGACCCTAGTTTCGCGCCTTTTGGCTCTGACTTTCTTAACCTCAACCCAAACTGTTTGAAGAATTTTGATTTTGGCGGGATTCTGGGAAACGTTTGCATAACGCCCGTGTTTCCCCCAAACTGCCGGCCGCTAAGACGGGGAAACTACTATGGAACATACAACAGTCCGCGGCCGAATTAGATATACATCCAAGAAGAAAGAAATGCTCGATAAAGATCGTGGTGGTGAAACGTACATTATTACCACCCATGTGGATGGTTCTCGGACCCTGCGCGCTCACTGTTCTATAGATGAGGACTCACCGCGAGTATTACGTGATTCCATTACCAATCTAGATGCCAACTGGGTGCCTACGGGAGGTTTTGTGCAGATTACGGTGGATGAAAGTTTTGTTGGTTCCGCCTGGTACCGATTTATTGAAGGCATGGCTGAATGTGAAGGTTATACGGTAAAGGAGGGTCGTGTTTCGCAAAAATTTAAGCTTGATGGAATACCGGCCTTTTTTGGCACACACCCAATCCAGGCTGATGCAATGCACGTTCACTCATATGATTTGTCTAAAGGACCGGGACAGCAGACAAATTCAATGCATCTCATGTGTTCCTTCCATCACCGGGGCGCTGATGGGCCCATGCTCTTGCAACGCAAGGGATCAATAATAAGTTTTATGGGAGAAGAAAAGGTCACGGTTGCTGCGGGTACATTTGATGCCTTGCATTTCCGTTATGGCATTAACGAGGACGATGACTACATGGGTACGGACATCCATCCACCATACCATACCTGGACTACTGCCGATGGCGACTACATTATGCTCAAGGCCTATTGTACCGGTTACATGCAGACTTACTACGAGCTGGTGGAATACGAAAAGCAGTAGAGCTTTTTCTAAAACGGGCGGGATATATCGCTATGGTAATACATCCGATATCGACGGCCGTTTCTTTCGCGCGACGCCGACTTCTTACTATTTGGTTCGCTATTGCCGTTGGCTTGACTGCGGGGCCAAGAGCGGGAATGTTGTCTGGTCCCGTTAAAGTACGTCGGCAGTATGTAGATGGCCGTTTTGGCCACACACATTTGTACCGTGCGGGAAAGGTACAAGAAGATAGCCGTGTACCGCTTATTTGTATGCATATGAGCCCATTTTCTGCTCGTATCTATGAGCCTCTGTTATCTATTATGGGCATGGATCGCTTCGCTGTGGCGGTGGACACGCCGGGTTTTGGTTTGTCAGATTCGCCACCGTCGCAACCGTCTATTGCCGACTATGCTAATGCGATGGGGGACGTTATTGATGCGCTAGGTCTTGGTCGAGTGGATGTCATGGGATACCACACCGGTTCTGAAACTTGTATTGAATTGGCGCGTCAGAGACCTAAACAAATTCGCCGCATCGTGATGGTTTCAGCTCCGCACTGGACAGAAGAAGAACGTGTCTTGCTCCTCAGTAGTGCTCAAGCGCCGGAAATTCACGAAGATGGTATACACCTGACTGAATGGTGGCAGGAATCTGTGTATTGGAGTATGGAGGGTCGCACTCTTGATATGCTTGCTCGGGTGTTTCCGGCACGAGTCCGTAACCCTCACATCATGCACTGGGGTCATCGTGCAGCATATGGTTATAGCTTACAGAAAATGCTGCCCGAGGTTGATAAGCCCATCCTAGTCCTGAACCCTGAAGACGATCTTTGGGAGAAAACCCCATTTATCAGGCCGTATCTGCGCCACTCAGCTAGCCGGATCCAAGATCTTCCTGGCTGGAATCACGGTTTCTTGGATGTAAAGACCATTGAGACCGCGAATCTCTTAAAAGCATTCTTGGATGCTCCGCTTGATCTATAGAACCTGCTAACCAAGCAGGTAGAATCGTAATCTCCTTCTCCAAGTTCAATATTGCCACACAAAACCTTCCTTTTGCTATGTGGGGTCTGAAAATCCCTCTTACGTTCGTTGTGCAGGGTTGCGGTAATGCAATATTGTAGGGGCTTACTTGCGCGAGAACGGGTTATTACTATTCGTTCGTGCTTTTGGCTGTTGTGGATCACGTTGTCCATTTCTAGCAACATGGTATTAATATAAGTGGAGGGGCAAGTGACAAGAATCATCTCAATCGCTGCGGGCGTTGTCGTGGCTGTCGCGATTATAGGCTACACGGTTTTCACCTCCGGTATGCTTGAAATTTCTGTGGAAGAGCTGAAGACAAAATACCAACTGCCTAATTCCCAGTTTATGGATATCGATGGAGTTGAGTTACATTACGTCGATGAGGGCGAGGGGCCTGCCGTGGTAATGCTTCATGCTTCTTTTCACTCCCTCCGGTCCTGGGATAGTATGGCAGAAGCTCTCAAGAAAAAATTCCGCGTTATTCGTTTCGATTTTCCCATTGCGGGACTTAGTGGGTTTGCACCTGGACAAAGTTATTCCATGGAGCACGACATGGAGCTGCTAGATCAACTTACCAAGGCCTTGGGGGTGGAAAGCTTTTCTATTATAGCTACGTCGTCTGGTGGGACTGTCGGTTTTCGTTACACTGCAATGCATCCTGATCAAATCACCCGCCTGGTACTGATTAATTCTGCCGGTATGCCGCGAACGCGTGTTACCAATCCCAACCGAACGCGTGGTTCTGCAATTCGCCGTTGGGTCCAATCGCACTACAAATCTCGCGCTTATTGGAAGGGCAATCTAGTAAATACTTTTACTTCCATGATGCCTCCAGAAGATCTTGTGCAAATGGTATATGATATGAACAGGCGTCAGGGCCTCAATAAGGCGGCTATGATGAAACGCCGCAACTACAGAACCGGTGACCCCGAAACAATGCTAAAAGGTGTGCAGGCCCCAACTATGATTGCATGGGGCATGGAAAACCCAATAGTCATGCATCTGGAAGCAAATATTTTTTCGCTGTGGATCACAAATGCTCCTACGCTAGTAAAAAAATATCCCGATGTTGGTCACTACCTTTATCTAGAAATAGCTGACACGGTGGAGGCCGATATATTGTCTTTCTTGTCCGGAGATTTAGATGACCAATTGCGGCAAACGAGCAGGCGCCCAGCTGGGCCATTGACGGCAACGGCTGACGGAGAGGTCGATACTGGTTCACCTTAGCCAGGCTAGAAAAGAAGAATAACCTATAACTCTCTTTCTTTGTTATTGCTTTACTGTGAGCTCGTTATTCTTTGATCTGGAACTTTCGTCCACCATTACTAGAAACAAAATAGCCAGCGGTGGGACCGCCAAAATGGGCAGCGAGAATGGTGACGTCAGTATCAGTGTAATCATCGACGAACTTCACGCGTTGGGCGTTAGCATGCTCTTTGTCATTACAAAACATTGTGGTCCAGTCAGGTCTTGAAACTTGCACCGGATTGTGGAGAAGGTCACCGGTTAGGATGGCTTCTGCCCCGCCGCCTATTAAACGAACGCAGTAATGACCAGGTGTGTGACCAGGTGTAGGTAAAATGGTAACTCCATCGTCAAGCGAAAAGTCCGTGTCCACTAGTTCAACCTGGCCCGCCTCTACTACTGGTAACACGCTGTCCTCATAGGATGGCACTGCATAAGCATCCGATTGCTTAGCTTGTTCTTCTGCCATGGCCAAATCGGCGCGGCTGAAAACGTAGCGCGCGCGCGGAAAGGTGGGCACCCATCGGCCATTTTCCAGCTTCGTATTCCAGCCAACATGGTCGGCATGAAGATGAGTGCACATGACATAGTCTACTTCCTCCGGCTGGACACCGGCCGCCTTGAGATTGTCAAGCCAAGGTCCTGTACGGTGACCCCAACCATCAACCATCCCGCCACGATCCTTGTCGTTTCCTATGCACGTATCGACGATGATAGTGTGATGAGGTGAGCGAATCACGTAGGAATGAAAGCTCAGAATTATTGTCTGCAGGTCGTAATCGAAGAAGTGGGGTGCCAGCCAGCTCCGGTGTTTTCTGAATTCCGTGAGATCTGCGCCTGGGTAGGCACGTGCAGCATCGAATGGTTCTACCATATCGACAACCTTCTGAATATTTAGGCCACCCAGTATCTGCGGTTTCATGTTTTACACCTCTAGGAGTTACCTACTATATCGCATAAATGGCAAAAGACTTCTTACAACCAGTCGGGTTCTTCTTCCACTTGAATAACACGCTTGCCGATATTGCCGCCATTCATCATATTCTTGTGGCTGTGGGTAGGGCATAATTGCCCTCCAGGAGGCGCCCATAGCCCGCAATCGTGTCGTCTAGGCCAAGAGTGCGCATCGCTGCCCAGAAGGTTACAGAATTGGAGGAAACAACGGGTTTTCCAAGCTCTGCTTCTAGAGGCGCGATAACATCAATATTGTTAAAGTCTGTGCAGCAGATTAGTACTGCCTCTGCCTCAGGTCTATCAGCTGCTTTGGCGTGGGCAAATACCTCTTCCGGTAAGACTCGTGACATTAATTTTATGCGTTCCATATCAGTATTGAGGCCAAGTCCTGCTTTATGTACCACTTCGTAACCGTGACGTTCGAGGAAACTTGCCTCGTGGGTGTTGGTGGCTTCTGTATAGGGAGTAGCCATGACCAGGCGCTTCACTCCCAGCACTTCGAGGCTGCTCAAGATAGCCCCAGCATTTGAGACGGCCGGAACATTATAGCCTTTTTGCATGGTACCTATTAGTAAATCTGCCGGACAGGCCATGGAGTCCGACGTGCAGCCGAATACGGAGACGGAGGCGCTGAACGCTCTCAGGTCATCCATAGCTTTTGTAAGATCTGTTAGCATATCCCTAAAGTTGTCGTCTGCTGCATGGCTGTGCAGCGGCGTTCTTGTGAAGTGGCAGGTTACGCCACCTTTCTCCAGGGCCATTGCAAGACGATTAAACTCCACCTCGTTGGTGGTGTTTGTTTGTGGCGTGATCACACCGATCCGCGCCCGGTGACCGTCGGGTCTGATTTGGCTGAGGTCTATCATAGTCGACTCCAAGTTTGGATATAGCCCACTCTATGTGTCTCTAGCAGGCAAGGCTATAGCCATCGAATGGTGCAGTTTATTATTAACTTCTATCGTTGCCTGTCTCTAGTTCTGATATAATGCGAAAGTTCTTTTTCTGGCGGACGCAGCTCCCCAATATTACTGTAATTGCGGGACGTCGCCGAGTTATGTCTATCTCTGCTGTGTGGAAGGTTGCTGTTATGTTTCAATCGGAGGAAGAGATGGGGATTAAGTTGGATACCTCAGGGAAGCAATGGTGGCACAAGTATGCCGTCATCAGTTTGGTTATTAGTCAGATCGGTATTTTGTTGATCACACAAGAATCGGCTGCCGAGGAGCTTAATGAGACCCTTTCGGCGGTCAAGCGGCAGTCGGAAGCGTTCCAGAATCGCGATATTGAAAAGCTTCTTGCTAATATGCATGACAATTTTACCGCGTATAGAGTGGTTGACGATGGTCCGATAGCGGTAATCAAGAGTCGGCAGGAGGCGGCGGACAGGCTAGGCCAGACTTTTGGGAACTCGGCACTTCTGGAGTCTGAGATCGCACAACAAATCACAGTCGGCGAATTTGTTATCCAAGTAGAGCTGGATACTTTTAAGACGGAAACGGGAGAAAGAACGGTAACAACCCTTGCTATCTATCAAGTCCGCGACGGTAAGATGTTTCGTGCTTACAATTTTCGTCCATCAAGATAATTAGATAAATTAGCGCAGTTCTTCCTTATTAAACTCCGGGTTCCCGCAGAAAATCGGGATGACGGAGGTCTATAAGTTTTCTTAATCGGGGTGGCATATCCTCTAACTTGGCCAGTTTGCGTCCAATTAGGTCAAAGGAAATACCACCCATTTCCTGTCCCATACGCATCCACGGATACCAGCCGCCATTTAAACTATGAAAATTCATGGAGGAGGGAATCCACGGAGATTTGCGGTTGGCTATGGCATCTGCCCTACCTGTATATGTTACTAGAGAGGTTTGCGTCGATACATTACCGCCTTGGGCTAGAGGATCTTGATTAGGTTCCGGATCGGGTCTGAGTTGCTTTACTATTAAACTCTCAGAGGACCAAACGAGTGGTCCATTGAACACTGCGGGACTGATCCAGCCTTCCAATCTAAGTCTGGGGCCGGATGTATCTGTTGGCGCCTTCAAGTAGCCATCAGGTCCGAAGGTGATAGTCTGATCGGACCTGTAGTGTATCGGTATGCACTTTAGACCATTCAGTGGATTAATCCATTCATCGAGAAGTTCTTTGGTATTTGGATCATGCCAAAAACCGACCTCAACCATCTTTTGATCGATCCCTCCATCAGCCCGAAGTGTTAGCCGGTTAAAACTAAATCCATCGACATGAAACAACTTCACCGACACATCAGTCACGCTTTTTCCTCAAAGACGTCCCGTGTACCACCAGAGGGCGGGTTCTTCATCTAAACGTCCTCTTAACTGCGTGTAGATTCGAAGCGGATCCGATAGGGGTTTTGAGTCAACTACACGGCTGATCAAAGCCGAGCCAAACCCAGTCACTGTGGCTCCTAAAAAGGGTATGGCGCCAATCAGAAGCCGTCGGGATAGTATTCTGTTACCCATGTAATATTTTTCCCAGCTTCGTATTTAGGGTATTACTATGCGAAAGCGCTTATCAATCCAATCAAAGCGCCCAGCCAAAGAGCAATAGTTGTCAGGACTCCCAAGACAAACCCAAGGGCTCTTTTCTCGGGTGCGCTGGAGTATCCTATAGCGTAGAGCATACGGCCAATTGGCCAGAAAACTCCGATAATACTGCCTAGCACATCCCCCCAGGCGAAAGCGAAAAGCCACAACGCTGGCAGGTACAACACAATTTGCTCAAGTGTGTTCTGCTGGGCCCGGAAGGTTCGGTTGAATTCATCGGGGCCATCCACGCTAGGCGCCTTGACGTCAAATTTGCTCCGGGCTGCACCTACCCGCAAGGTGATATAAAAATAGACCAGCAAGGTAATCAAGGTGACAAGTGTGGTTAATGGAAATTGATCAAGCATCTTTATTCGCTCCAAGATTCATTGTTAAGAAACCAGAATTTTATGGGCAAATAACCTGTCACGTCTATGATTGTATAACTTGGAGAATATTTTATGGGTACGAATGATGAGTATGACTAGTCCACTAAAGAGAGCAACAATCTTTTGCCGTGATATGCAAAAATCTTTGGCACTCTACCGTGATATTCTCGGTTTTGAGGTGGCTGAGGATAAGACGGTCAGAGGGCCGGCGATGGCTAAGATGATTGGTCTTGATGATTGCACTATGCATATCTGTCATCTCAGGGCCCAGAACAGTGAAGATGGTCTTATCGGCTTGTATGAAATTTCTGGTGCTGATGTACCAGAGCTGCCGCGTGTGCCCGAAGGCCAAATTCATTATGGTCAAACCGCTGTAGTAGTGACCACAGATAAGGTAGATGAAATTGCGAAAGCTGTTGCTGATGGGCGGTACGCTTTTCTTACCCCGCCTACGAAATATCTGAAGGAAGAAGACAGCGATTATATGAAGGCTGGTACTTATACGGAGATGATTTTCTACGATCCAGACGGTGTTTTAGTCAGTGTTATGGGATATGTACCCCTTTCGAAATAATATCCTCAATGTTTATTGAGGTAAGGCCGAATGTTTCTTACATTTGTTCGATTAATGCTTTGCTCTTGGCGAACATTCCTGAAGGAGCGTTGAAGCAGTGTTGAAAGATGAAGTGCTGCGGAGCCTAGCCGTTTTTCTGGGTGATAGATTGTCGACGGCGAGCGCTATTCGCAATCGACATGGGCAGGATGAATCTTGGCATCCGGTTATGGCGCCCGATGCCGTGTGCTTCCCTAATTCTACTGCCGAGGTGACTAGGATAGTTACTATCTGCGCAAGTAGAAAAGTCCCAATCATTCCATTTGGGGCGGGTACTTCCCTTGAAGGTCATGTTGCCGCTCTGAAGGGTGGGGTCTGCATCGATCTGTCGAAAATGACTGAGATAATTGCGGTGAGGCCCGAGGATATGGATTGCACCGTTCAGCCTGGCGTGACCCGTGATCAACTTAATAAGTATATACGCGACCAGGGACTGTTTTTTCCAATTGATCCTGGCGCTGAATGTACGCTTGGTGGAATGGCCGCAACTCGGGCATCAGGCACTAATGCAGTTCGCTACGGCACAATGCGTGAGATTGTTCTAGGTCTCACGGCTGTTCTCGCTGACGGCAGCATCATTACCACTGGCAGCCGTGCGCGGAAATCTGCAGCTGGTTATGATCTTACTCGCTTGTTTATCGGATCTGAGGGAGGTCTTGGGATTTTCACAGAATTAGTGTTAAGGCTACATGGCATTCCGGAGGTTATCTCTTCTGCCGTCGTGTCGTTTCCCTCTGTAGAGGATGCCGTTAACACTGTCATTGCGACTATTCAGGCGGCTGTCCCTATTGCACGTATCGAGTTAATGGACGAAGTGAGTGTCGATGCCGTCAATCGCTATTCAAAGTTAAGCCTGCCGACTGCACCACATTTGTTTTTGGAGTTTCATGGAACTGCTGCCTCAGTTAAAGAACAAACCGAAATTTTTGGTGCCTTTTCAAAGGAGTTCTCTGGTCATGGTTTCCAGTGGTCAGTAGAACCGGAAGAAAGATCGAGGTTATGGGTTGCACGACACAATGCATATTACGCTTGTCTTGCGCTAAGGCCTGGCTGTAAAGGTCTGACAACGGACGTTTGTGTTCCCATTTCGAGGCTAGCGGAGTGTATTGGTAAGACACGGTCAGACATTGATGAATCACCTCTGCTGGGACCGCTTCTAGGTCACGCCGGTGATGGCAATTTTCACGTTATTTTTCTTGTAGACCCCGAAAATAGTAATGAGATTAAAGAAGCGGAGCGCCTTCATGACAGGATGGTTGAGCGGGCTTTAGCTATGGGTGGCACTTGCACAGGCGAGCACGGTATTGGCCTTGGCAAAATCAAACATTTGCAAGCTGAACATGGTGAAGGGGTTGAGATTATGCGCCGTATCAAAAGCGCACTTGATCCTCATAACATTATGAATCCCGGTAAGACGTTGTCGTTTTAGCGAAGGGGAGTGACAAAGACTTTCGAAAGGTCTCTTATGCTATAAATCATTGCTATAGGTGGAAGGATTTGGAAGGTGAAAATACTTGTAACCGGAGGTGCGGGTTATATTGGAAGTCAGACCTGTAAATCGTTAGCTGAGTCCGGACACAATCCTATTGTTTATGACAATTTGCGCAACGGTTGCCAGAATTCAATACAGTGGGGACCCTTTGAGTGCGGCGACATTACTGATACAGAGAGACTTCAGCAGGTAATGGCCGAGCATCGGCCGGACGCGGTACTCCACTTTGCGGCCCTAGCCTCAGTAGGGGAATCTCATAGAATACCGCTTGAGTATTACAGAACAAATGTTGTCGGAACTATCTGCTTATTACAGGCCATGAAATCAGCCGACCTCAACCGTTTGGTTGTTTCCAGTAGTTCAACCGTTTATGGAATACCAGAGTATTTGCCCATTCCCGAAAGTGCCTCTATTGAGCCTATTTCTCCTTACGGTAGGTCAAAGGCTATTATGGAACACATTCTGTTTGATAGTGAAAAGGCCTATGGTCTTGATTGGCTTGCATTACGTTATTTCAATGCGGCAGGAGCTGATCCCGAAATAGGTTTGGGCGATCGGAATACCACCGGTGAACGATTGATACCTAACGTGTTGTCCCATAGCTTACGGAGTGATTCGATCGTTACGGTTAACGGACGCAATTTTCCCACGCCCGACGGTACGTGTGTCAGGGATTACATCCATGTTAAGGACGTTGCCGATGCACACGTCGTGGCGCTAGAAAATTTAGATTTGTTTTCATCCAGAGTTTTTAACATTGGTAATGATCAAGGTTATTCCGTGTTAGAGGTTATTATGGCGGTCGAAAAAGTTATTGGTAAGAAAATAGATTACAGGTTTGGCCACCAGCGACCTGGCGATGTGCCGCACCTAATAAGTAACTCTGCAGCATTTCGTGACTCAACATCGTGGTGTCCGGCTCAATCAGATCTTGAAACCATTATTTATGATTCATGGCAATGGGAAATTGGTTTGAAGGGAGGGTGAGAAGATCCAATGCGAAGAAATTGTTCTCACAGGTTGAAAGTAATGAGCCGGACAACAACCCATCCACCTACTCTTCAATCCATAGCCACCTCGATGGATAAACACCTCGAGCGTTGTCTATCCAACCTTTAACATAGGTCTGGACCAATCGGCGTCCGGTGTAGAAGTATAAAGGAATGGCCGGATGATCATTAATTACGTGTTCTTCAGCCTCAAGCATTCTTGCTGCCCTGTCATCAATATCCCTTGAAAACCAAGCTGTTTCGAACAACTTGTCATAAACGACATCATTGTAACGCGATAGGTTCAAGCCGCTCAGGTCTGAATGAAAGTGAATGAGAAAGCTGGTTGGGTCGTAGGTTGCCCCTACTCGCAGCCACCGAGCCACGCTAAAATTACCTTGTTTTCGGTCAGCCGAGAGAACCTTGCGTTCTGTATTTATTAGTTCGACTTCAACACCAATGCGCTTCCACATAGCCGCGATGGCGATCGCCATGCGTCTCTGTAGGTCCTGCGTGTTATATCTCAGAGGCACTAATAAAGGATTTTGGGGGCTAAAACCCGATTCTGCCAACAGAGCACGTGCTTGTTTAAGGCGAGTTTCGTAAGGTAAGTCCTTGAACTTTGCTTTTGCAGAGACCGGGTAATTGTTAATTGTTGGTGGTACATAGCCGTAGGCCGGAATCTCACCAGTACGCATTACCCGTTCTACAAGGGTCTCTCTGTCTATTGCCATAGACAGTGCTAAGCGCACGCGCACATCGTCAAAGGGTGGATGCTCTGTATTAAATAAGTACAATTCTACTGAAAGTCCCGGCGTCAAATGAAGAACATCCGGCATATTTAGTTTGATCCAGTCCAGCTGTTCGGGAGGGAAAAAAACCAATGTATCTAGTTCCCCAGCTCTGAAGCGCTTAAACCCCGTATTCATGTTTTCGGATGGGATATGGTAGATCTCTTCCAGTCTCACGTTTTCAGCATCGTAGAATTTTGGATTTTTTATCAGTTTGACGTGGGTACTGGGTATCCAGTCATCCAACATATATGGTCCGTTAGTGACCATGTTCTCCGGCCGCGACCAGGCGGATCCGTGTTTTTTCAGCACATGCCTTGGAACTAGCTTACCGTTTATAGATAAAATATCCATAAGGTAAGGAGCGGGATGCTGAAGACGAATTTCAACCGTTCGATCATCCAGTGCCTTTACACCTAAGGTCTCCAAGGGCATTTGTCCCCGGCTAATAGCTTCGCCGTTAACGACTGGATAGAAATAATCAGCAAATGAAAACGCCGTCTTTGGGTCCATTAGGTGTCTGAAGGACCATTCAAAATCGTATGCGTCAATAGCAACTCCATCCGACCAGACGAGCTCCTCGCGAAGCACAAACGTGTAAGTTAAACCGTCGTCGCTAATGGTCCAGGACTTCGCGCTTCCTGGGACTGATGTATCTGTCGACGAAGTCGTTGTTAGTCCAATGAACAGATCAGTCAAAATCGTCGATTCAAACGCATTTAAGTAATTGTGGGGATCAAGGCTCTCCGGATCGCCAGCACCGCCTCGGCGCAGAACGAGGGTATCTTTGGCTATCGCTGGGGTGCAATAAAGTATTGCTGCCAGTGTAAATAGTAACCACATTCTCAAAAGGCGAAAGTGGGCTAAACCGGTCATACTAACTCCCATTCGACCGGCTTAGCCTCTTTCAAGCCGAAAGTGATAGCTTAATGGTTTCTCCATGGCACCTATCACGACTTGTTTTCATGCAACGTATTCGGCACATCCAAAACACCCTCTTTTTGAATATAATCTAGCCGATGCTGCATGTTTTCTCGGCGCTGGTTAGATCGTAAGCACCTTCATCGACGTTCACTGTTTCGACTACACCATCACGCACGATCATGGAAAACCGTTTACTGCGGATGCCAAGTCCAAAGCCAGACGCGTCTAGCTCGAGACCAAGTTTTTTCGTGTATTCTGCATTGCCATCTGCGAGCATCAAGATCTTGTCATCAACGCCTCTGTCCTTACCCCAGGCATCCATAACAAACGCATCATTGACAGCCATGCAAGCGATGATATCAAAACCACTGCTCTTGATTTCATCGTGATGTCTCAAATAGCTCGGTAGATGCTCGTTGGAGCAAGTTGGCGTGAAAGCACCAGGTACAGAAAACAAAACTACCTTTTTGTTTCCGAAAAGTTCATCAGAACTAAGGTCCTGCATACCTTCCGCCGTCATGTGTTTGAAAGAACCTTCCGGTACTTTGTCCCCTTTTTCAATGGCCATGTTTACCTCTTTCCTCTTATAAAGACATGCACTGTGCACCTGAATTTACCTCATCGGTAGGATTTTCCAATGCCCGTTTTGGTTTTTTTTATGCCAATCAGGCCTGAGACCTGGTTGGCACACGATTATTACTATAAGTGACAAGGTTTCATGAGAGTAAAACGCCACTTTGCAACCGTCGATACTCGCCAAGTGTTATATCGCCGTGCCGGTTCTGGGCCGCCAGTTATTCTCTTGCACCAGTCGCCAAAGTCTTCTGAGGAACATGTACCGTTCATGAAAACACTGGCGTCTCACTTTACTGTTATTGCGCCGGACACCCCCGGCTATGGCCTATCTGACCAGGTAGCTCTCGATGAGCCTTATCCCCCTATTGATATTTTTGCAGATGCCCTTGCTGACTTCATGGATACCATAGGCATAAAAAAAGCAGGCGTATACGGATTTCATACAGGTTCAGCTATCGGCTTGAAACTCGCAATTCGTCATTCCGAAAAGGTGAGCTGCCTGGTTATCAACGGCAGTTCTCTTCTCGATGAAGCAGAGAGGGAGGACTTTCTTGCTAACTACTTAGTTCCCTTTCGTCCTTCATGGGACGGTTCTCATCTGGCCTGGCTGTGGGCAAGACTTAGGGAACAGCAGATGTTCTTTCCATGGCATCAGCGGACTGTGGCAAATCGAATGGACCGCGATATGCCATCCCCAGATAAGCTTCACCAAGATCTATTGCACTGGCTCAGGGCAGGAGACAACTACAGGATCGCGTATGGAGCAGCGTTTGCATATGATAAAGTCAGAGATATTCCTAATGTACAAGTCCCAATGACTTTTCTTTGCGGCCAGCAGGATCCATTGAGCAAATATTTGGAACGGTTACCAGATCTTCCGGAACATATTTCTACGGAGATAACTAATACGCAATCGGAGGCGCTTGATAGGGCCACTAATGTGCTTAAGAGGTATCCAGGTGCTCCGGTAATTCCCGCTGCTGAGGTACCAAAGCCAATTCCTGGCCGCACATGGGGACATTTTTCCTATCTAGATGAAGGTGAAGTTCGATTGCGGATGAATGACGAGGCAGAGGGAAGACCGGTGTTTGTTCTACATGACGCAGCGGGATCGTCTGCTCTGGTTGATCCCGTAACTCGTTCAATTGTGGGTTGTCGTCCTGTATACGCTCCCGATTTTCCCGGCAATGGTGATTCAGATAACCTCATTGGTGAAGGTAACGTTACCGTACCTGCATATGCAAAAATGCTTGGACGTATTATTGACTCATTTGGCATTGAAGAGGTAGATCTTTACGGCATGTGGGGTGGTGGTCTTGTTGCTCTAGAGCTATCCATTCAAAGGCCAGAACTAGTGCAAAATGTGATAATGAGCAATGTCATCCACCATGATTCACAGGAAACCGAACGTCTTCAACTAAACTACACCCCGGCCTTTGAGCCTGATTGGTATGGCGGCTATCTTCTTAGAGCCTGGCACTACATGCGGGATCAAGGACTATTTTGGCCTTGGTTCGATAACTCCAGGCAAGGGATCATTTGGCGTGAGCCATTTATTGATAAAGAAATGATACACCAGAGAGTTGTCGACCTGCTAAAAGCTGGGCCTATGTATGCGCATGCCTATCAAGCACATTTCTCCTACCCCACCAGAGACAAACTAAGAGAGACACAGGTACCCACTCATATTTGGACTGTGTCGTGGGATCCAAATTTTGAGCATACCAAAAGTGCTGCCGCGGCAGCCAGTATTCCGCTTCACATCCTTCCCGATGACTGGGCTGAATGGGGACCCAAATTCTTAGAGAATCTCCGCAACTAGAGGAACCTAGTTGGTGTAGTTACGCCGGATCTCGTAGTAGCCGCCTCTGAAAGCACTAAAATAATCAGCAATTTCAGGATGCTCTACCGGTTCCCCTGACTCATCTTCCAATAGATTTTGTTGTGAAACGTATGCCACGTAATAGGATTGATCGTTCTCTGCAAGTACATGATAAAACGGTTGATCCTTGCGAGGACGCACCTCTGGTGGAATGGATAACCACCAATCTTCAGTGTTACTGAATTGTGGATCAACATCATAAATAACGCCACGGAATTCGAAGATTCTGTGTTTTACTACTTGACCAATTCTGAATTTGGCTTCCATCTCGTTCATGGGACTACCGATAGCATGCCCTCTTGTCTAATACAAACTTTGCCCCGCTTAGCTAGACTTATGGGGTGTTAAAAAAAGGATTGGAATTGCTGCCGTTCTGATTTCAATAGCTTATATATTGCAATGCGGTGTGATGCTTGCGGATCCGCTAGAAACGCATAAAATAGGTTGGTTAGCTAATTGGGAGACAAATCATGCCGGATACGCTTCGCAACGAACCGGATGTTCTGGCTGTTGCAGAGAGTCGAGACTTCAGGACTTATCATAATTTTGTGCGGTCCTGTCGAAACTACATGGAGGGTCCATTGGTAAATTCCATGTATAAGAGCTATCGCGTAGCGATAGGGGATAACGTGGAGCCCTCAAGTCCTGAAGAGGCTATGCCCGTGCTTGATGATTTATTGGAGTTTCAACTTTACTCCTGGGCTTACCGTCACCTGCAGAGGTTCAAATATCATCGCCCCAACCTAGGTATTTTTGCAATGGTTGATGCGGAGCGCGACTACCTAGTTTCTCAATTGGACGTTGCTGCTTCTGCCGCTGGTGACCATTTACGCCTCAATCCTGAACTGGAGATACCTGAGTATTATCGAATGGTGGATTTTCATCAACACACGGGTGGGGTTTGGTCAGACGAATTAGCTGGGATTGCGTATGAGTTCGGCCGACGAACGACAAACCCAGCTCACATGGACCCTAATCTTATTTACCGTATGTCTTACAGCCAATTTCCCGAGAGGATGTACAACAAGGTTTTGGATTGGGGTGTTGGCCATGGAGCTGGTCTGATAGAGTGGCAAAAGCTTCATCCTGAATCTGAATGCTACGGCGTCGATTTATCAGGACCATGCCTTAAGCTTGCACATAAGCGCGCATGTGAGCATGGCTATAAGACATACCTGTCTCAGCAGGATGTTGAGCACCTCGACTTTGATGATGACACATTCGACCTTGCCTTTCACCTTTTCATGTTCCACGAGATTCCCCCAATTAACTTGAAGAACGCACTCAAGGAAATTCACCGTGTTCTTAAGCCAGGAGGTATTTTTGCTGGCCCCGAATTCGGACTATCGGGGGAGAGCGCTTTTGTGGATGTAATCCGAATGTCTCATGCTTGGACGAATAATGAAACCTACGCTGTTGAATGGTTCAAATTTGATATGGAGAAGGCAGCCCGTGATATCGGCTTTTCCAAGACGACGATCGAACCTTTTAAGCCATTATCTAAGGGAGATGCTACAACTGGTGAAGATACTAATCGGTGGAGTTTATATATTCTCGAAAAATAGATTAATGTGGTGGTTATGATAGCTAGGAAAGAGAAGTTTAAGACAGTTAAGACAGGGCCGGTGACAGAGGATCAGGTCGAGCCAGACTGGATACACGATCTACCGCCAGACAATATGGTTGCCGCTATTACTGCATTGGCCGGAGAGGTTTACACGCTTAGAGAACGCTTGAGGGCGACTGAAAGGGAGCTTGAGCGTCGAGATGTGTTTCCTCAGGGAACCGTCGAAAATCACCAGCCTACGCTGGATGAAGGAAAAGCGGATCAAGAGGATCTAGATGCTTTCGTTGATAGGATTTGGTCGGAAATTTCCCGGTCCAGAGCTCCATGGGCTAGTGTTCAGCAGGGGGTTGAAAAATATCTTAAGCAGCCCGATTAATTCTTGTTATAACGTGTTCTAGGCTGCTGCGGCCTCTACCCCTGTCTATCTTTCTGCTTCTTTAGCGGCTTTGTGGCAGTATAGTCTGACTGCGCCTATTGCTTGTTTCGTTTGTTATTTTCTTGCCCCAGTGAAGAAATACTCCGGGCTAAAGCCTGGCGTGGAATTGGCGTCAATACCGTGTTCTCGTATAAAGATTCCAGGGATGGAGTGACAGAACGTTTTTGTCATTTCGAAACCAGACTCCGCATAGAGTTGTTCTAAAGAGGTTGTATATAGCGTGGCCATAAAAGGCTCATTGTTACAGGTCGTATCCCAGTCTCTGAGTGATGCTTGGTAGGGAGTTAGGGAATCAAATTGAGGGGCATCGCAGTGGAGCATAATTCCCTTTGGAGATAACAAACGGTGACATTCCCGTACAATTCTTGGCAAGGCAGTCTTTGATGTTTCGTGCAGGAGAATACGAGAAACAATGAGGTCAAACGAACCTTCCTCAAAATCTGTTTGTTCCGCATTCATCTGATGAAAGTGCACATCGACTCCTAGGTCACAGGCGCGCGCGTGTGCATACCTTAATGCTGGGCCACTGACATCTATGGCGTGCATTTCTGCATCTGGAAAGGTTTCTTTATAGGGGAGGGTGTTGTTCCCAATGGTACAACCCATATCGAGAATGCGCCTAGGCTCCAAATCCGGATAGTTTTCCGCAACCCATGCCGCCATGGTGCATGCCGGGTCATCATTGTTTTCACCTTGGCTTCCCATGTTGTGTACTGCGATAGTCCGGTCGTACTGGGCTCCAACGGTAACATCGCCGACGTAGGACTCAGCATGATAGCCACCTGGCTTGCGGTGGATGTCTATGTCGGTTAAGTACCGGGGCATCTCAACATTAGGATTCAATGTTAACGATCCAAGGTTTCCGGATACCATTTTAGCTTTTTCGGAAATATCAGAAGCCTGTCGTTCAATCATACTGCCCGAAACGTAATACATGCGGTCCTGATTGTCGGTCCGGAGGCGGTACCAGAATTTAGCTTCTGGTCTCTTGCGCATCTCAGTAGCTATCTCTCGATGGTCCGGGTCACATCCATGTTTTTTAATAAACTCAGGCTGGACTTCGCTTTCGTATATGTCCGCTAACACAGGACGAACTTCTGACGCCAGTTTGATGGCGAGGTGGCGACAAAAATTTTCTTCTGCTTGTTCGTCGTGATTGGCTACAGGCATCACTGCGTGTTGATTGAAGTATTTCATTACAAACCCAATCTAGCTGGTTGTTGTATATATTGTCTGACTTTTTCTATAATCATGGCAGGAGAAATCTCGTCAAATTACCCAAACTTCTATTTACCAACATTAGTAATTCTATCTAAATAAGATGACTATTCAATACGGTGTTTGTGAATAAGGTTTAGAGGCTATCCCACCCAAATAATCTGGTAAAACTGGGTTGTGGGGGGGCGTTAATTGGGATTCTAGTTCATGGTCGCTCCAAATGTTAACATGATGACCATCAATGAATCTGAATATACCTACATAGCCCATTCTCGAAACGAATGGTCCGTGCCAAATATTTGGTGGGCGCCAGAAGTAGCCACCGGCATTGATAATTCCTTGTGGGCCCCTAATGTCACCAGATAACAGATACATTTCCTCAATACAGGGATGATAGAGCTCCTTCTCCTTCCAACCTTCTGGATGAAAGTGCGGGCTTGCTTCCAAGATGAAAGTGGTGTCCCCAGTTTCTGGGTTGTGACGAAGGCGTTTATGGGCAATGTGACGACCCCGCACGATATCAGGATCGATTCCTTCTACACTCCATTCAATATCATGCAGGTTAATGTAAGGAATCGCTGGAGCATTAGGATTTTCCTCCATCTCATTATTACCAGGAACTGTTTCGGGGTTTTGATAGAAAAACGTAAGTATAACGGCACCATTTGCACTGGAGGTTGTCTTACGGGTGAAACCAGGCGGCAGATATGCATAAGTATCCATACCGTAGTGCTGTCCATTGATCTCTATTGCACCATCCAGAACTAGAAACTCATGCGCACATGTTAGATATTCTATTGACGGGCGTGTCCACCCAGCGGGATAGCGCAGAATGACTGAACAGGAGCCATTCGTGTCGTCCATACTCAACACTTTGCACTCCAGTTCGCCTAGTATGTCTGGAAGAACACCCTTGTCCCAGGCGAGGTTTTGTGCGTGAACAAATTCGATATGGGGTCGTGGCATGCAGCTTCTCCTCATATTGGTAGTGCCCTTATTATGCAGAACTCCTCTTATTCGTCCACTAAGTCATGTTTTTCGAGCTATTCAGTTGGAGCTTCGTGTGGTCCGTTCGTCCACAGTTTATCCTTATCCTCAGTGGGCAGAAGAAAACTTTTCCATACACCATTTTTTCGATAGTGCATTGTGATAATCTGCTCGGGGACTAGAAAAGGACTAAACTGATGCAATTTGATAAGCCAAATCATCCCTTGTGTGGTCGACGTGATATACTAATGGGTGCAGCTGTAGCGGGTTTTACTGCCGTCGGTGGCGTTGCGTCTCAGCATTCTCTACCCAGAAGTAGTCACATAGATATGATTGAGGGAAAAGCAGAGCACGGGGGTCCCTATGAAACCGTCCCGTTACGACGGGAAAACATAAGGATTGCGGCCATACAGTCAGTGGTGGGAACAATTGACGACAATAATTCGAAGCGAATTATTAAAGACAACGTAATGATGATGTCAGAGTCTATTGATCGTGTTCAGGCTAACTCTGGGCCTGTAGACCTCATCTGTTTTCATGATTTATCGTTGCAAGGGTTATCCCTAGGGGACTTCCGACAACTAAAGCGCATGGCAGTAGAAATGCCTGGTGAAGAGATTGAGGTATTAATAAAAAAAGCAAGAGAACATAGTTGTTATCTTAAGTTTGGCGGTTATGCCAGGGACTCGGATTGGCCCGGCCACGTGTTATTGATTACGGCTCTAATTGGGCCGGACGGCCGGCTAATTGCTAAAGATTGGAAACTTCGACACGGTCAGGGTGATGTATTAAAAGGAGACCAACTGACGACAACAATTTCTGATGTTACTGAAGAATATGTCGAAATGTACGGAACAGATGCTGTTTTCCGTGTACATAAGACAAGTATGGGTAACTTGGCGATGGCGTCTGTACAGGGGATGCCAGAGGTATTCAGATCGCTAGCCTTGCGAGGTGCTGAGTTTTTCCTACGCACGGCGCACAGCGGCTTTCACGGCTGGGACATTAAAGCAAGCGCAGCTCACAATTATTGTTACAGTGTAGTTGTTGCAAATTGCGAACCCAATAAATTGGAGCGTGACTCTTCTCTTGCTGCTACCTACCGCGGAGGCACGGCTATTTATGACCCCAATGGTGTAACTGTAGCTGAATCAAGCCCGAGGTGGGAGCAGACTCTAGTTGCCGCTGTGCCTATCGGATCTTTTCGGAAGCGACGCCTTTTACTGCCCAGAAACACAAATATCTCAATGTTCACTTAGTGTTGGGGGACCGCACTAAGCTATCGAGCCCTATAGTATAGGAGATAGGAGGGGCTGAATTATTGCTGCGTCTTCGGCGCTTGTGAACAGCTTGCTCCACCTAAAACACAGAATCGAGCGCAGTGTGGGTGATTTAATAATACGTCCCGTCTTGACTTTGACAAGGATTGCCCCAATTCGAATTGTTGATCGTAGGCTAACAGGGTACAGGCCACTACGTTTGGTGTTAGAGCGCCCTTGCGCTTTACGACCATGCGTGACGAAGCACACATCATACTGTCCGGGTCAACATCTAATTGTTGCCAACATTCGGTAGTTATTTCTGGTATGTCCAAAGAGGCATCCATCTCCGGAAATAGCACTAACTCGGCGGGGTCATCTGCATTTATTTCCAATTCAAGCCTCTTGAACAAATGTGCGTAGCCGCGACGTACATCTTCTTCTTTCTCATCCAAGAATGTTCTACCGGCCACGTTGAGATTAAACTGGTTTTTTGATAGCCAAAGGAGACCATCTATGACGGGAACCCATGAATTCTCGCCGCGTTCTAGTTCATGTCCTACCTTCGTGTAGTGATCTAATGACACCCGCACGATCAAGCGTTTTCCATGGTCGGCCTGGATGTTCGCAAGGGATTTTCTGACCTTCATCATCGGACGCATGCCATTCGTTAGTATGAGTACTCGAAAACGACGTTCGAAACAAACCGCCAGCATTTCAATGAAATCTGGATTCATAAATGGCTCACCACCGGTGAAACCAATTTCGCTAGTAGGTATATTCTTATGCTTGATCTCGTCTAAGTAGTTAGTAACCTCACCGACAGTTAGATAGACCAATCGATCATTTGTTGGTGACGATTCAATATAGCAATTGTGGCAAGTAAGGTTGCAAAGTGTGCCGGTATTAAACCAAATCGTACGAAGGGTTTTTAGGTTGATATGCGCTCTGTTTTTACCGTTGGCTGTTATCAACGGGTTTTGGAACTTGCCGTCGGGTAAGATTGCCCGATGTACATTAGTTTTTGTTGCCATAAGTAATCCGAATGATATTAACCTGTCATGGTTACATTAGTCCTATCCGCGAATTAATGAGTCAACTATCTCGTAATCAATAATTGTGTCTTAGTCTTGCAGTGAGCCCAATAATACGTGGATTAAATGGCCCAGGCTGGAGAGAAATTTGTATGGTAGGTGATCCGAAAGAATTTCTCCAAAATGCGTTCCAACAAGCTTTAATGGCTGTCAATCCTTTAAACTGCTTGCCACCTTTCCTCCCCTCTCGACCTTCTGGTCGGGTAATTGTTATTGGTGCGGGAAAAGGTGCGGCGGCAATGGCGAAGGCCGTTGAGGAAAACTGGAGTGGTCCCATGGCAGGCATAGTTTTCGTCCCTGATGGTTATAGGATTGCATGCCAGTGCATTGACGTAAGGGAATCAAGTCATCCTATTCCCGATTGGCGAAGTCTTGCTGCAGCAAGGGATACTCTTCGGTTAGTTGAGAACACTACACTTGATGACCTTGTAGTTTGTTTGCTATCCGGCGGCGCATCCTCGCTAATCGTTTCACCGATTACTGGTGTGAGCTTGGAGGAAAAACAATCAATAACAGGCGACTTGCTAAGAAGTGGTGCCGATATTCAGGAGATAAACTGTGTTCGAAAACATATATCGACGATAAAAGGTGGAAAGTTAGCTCAGGCGTGTGAACCGGCCAACCTTCTCACATTTATTATATCCGACGTGGTTGGAGATGATCCTACGGTAATAGCATCAGGCCCAACAGTAGCTGATCCAACAACTTGTCGGGATGCTCTGGGTGTTTTGGACAAATACCGTATTCAGGCTTCTACATTTATCAGGCGTTCTCTGTTAGATGGCTCTATTGAGACCCCCAAGACGCAAATTGTAGGGGCTACTCATCATATTATTGCCCGATCTGCAGACGGTCTTAATGCGGCGCAACGCTGGATACAGTCCCAAGGAATTAATGCAGTTGTAATAGGTAAGTCATTGGCAGGTGAAGCGCGGCACCTTGCGGAACAGACGGCGGTTACTGTCGACGACGTCATAGCCGGCCGCGGTTGTTGTGCCTCTCCTTGCGTTCTTTTGTCAGGGGGGGAGACAACCGTCACAGTTAAAGGGACAGGTCGGGGTGGACCAAATATGGAATTCTCATTGGCGTTGGCATTAGCTTTAAAGGGTCAAAGTAGCGTTTGGGCCATGGCTTGTGATACAGACGGTGCCGATGGAAGTAGCGATGCAGCGGGTGCGTTTATAGATCCCACAACCTTGGACAGAATTTCGCTTGGTGGTAATGATGCAGAATCCCTACTTAACAACAATGCATCATTGGATATATTCAGTAAATTGGGTGATCTCATAATGACCGGTCCGACATATACGAATATTAACGACTTTCGGGCGATATTAATTCTCTAGAGATATCCTCGCCGCTGAAATCACTTAGATATAGCTTGGATTTACACTCTGGTAAGTTTGTTCAACACTTTTGCCATATTAACCGCGAGCGCCCAGCGTTCATTCTCGGGTACGGTAGCAACGGCTTCTGCCAATTCCTCAAGCGGATCAGACTTTAGGAGGGCTTGTCCTTCTTGCGTTAACATCAGGTGATGAACTCTCTTATCCTCTTTATCTGCGATGCGGACCAGGAGACCCTTCTTTACAAGGGCTGAAACTGTCTCTGACGCGGTCCCTTTTGTGGTGCCTTGGAAGTTAGCAAAGCCAGTTACGGTTTTATGATCAGGCGCTGATGTTTCAAAATATCTTAGCGCTCCCCATTGTGCTGGATTGAGGCCAGGCGTGAAACCCAAGTTATGTGCGGCCTTGCCTACTTGTTCAATTAGCCGGGCAATACCTAGGTTTGATAGTTTCGGATTCGTGCCCACTAGACGGTATCTCGATGGATGAATAAGAGACTGCAATATCACAATATATCTGCTCATCTCTCTCATAAGAAGAAAAATGGCGTACATCGGCAACTATTCCGACATCCTCGAGATATGGAGTTCACGACATTATAGATGAATACAGTGGCTGTTTTCCTCTAAAAAAGTTTGGTAGATTGCTATGATTTTACGAATGCTCAAGTTCGCATAGATGCATTATAATTGAACTACTTGTATGGTGAACTACTACCAACTGTTCCAGCCGATTTTGAGACGCCTAGGTCCAGAGGTTGCACACCGATGTGCGATCCTTGCGCTTAAGTCAGGCTTGGGCTCACTATTTGGCAGCCCTTCTAGCGACCCTGCTTTAAGAATGCATCTTTGGGGTCTAGATTTTCCTAATCCGATTGGTCTGGCTGCGGGCTTTGATAAGAATGCAGAGGTGCCTGACGCTATTCTCCGCTTAGGCTTTGGTTTCACTGAGATCGGCGGTGTAACACCCAGACCGCAATTAGGTAACGAAAAACCAAGAGTTTTTCGTCTCGAAGTTGATCGGGCTGTGATAAACAGAATGGGCTTTAATAGTGATGGAGTTAACAATGTGCGCTCCCGATTGGAGACGCGTAACCGTCATAGGCGATCTGGAATTGTTGGAGTGAACCTTGGTGTCAACAAAGATTCTAATGATCCAATACGGGACTTTGGTATATCTGCAAGGGCCCTAGAGAATCTGATCGACTTTTTCGTTGTTAACGTTTCGTCCCCTAATACACCAGGTCTCCGTGCATTGCAGGCAGGGAATCATCTGCAACAAATTATTAGTGAGGTACGAAATGGAGCAGGTCAACCGGGTTTTCAAAGGCCGGTACTGGTAAAAATATCTCCCGACTTATCTGATTCCGAACTAAGTGAGCTACTTCAAGCTGCTAGATCTGAAAAAGTCGACGGCTTGATCGTGTCTAACACAACTTTAGAACGCCCCTTAGGTCTTCGGGACTCAGCAAAAGATGAGCGGGGTGGACTGAGTGGACGCCCGTTGTTTGAACCCTCAACACAGCTTTTGTCAAAAGTCTTTCGATTAACCGGCGGATCTATACCTTTGATTGGAGTTGGCGGCATTTTTTCGGGACAAGACGCGTACAGAAAGGTCAGGGCAGGAGCGTCTTTGGTGCAGTTATACTCTGCTATGATCTTTAATGGACCATCAATCATCGAACAAATCAAAGCCGATCTGCTAGCTTGTTTGCACGCTGACGGATTTGCCAATATTACCGAAGCCGTAGGGGCAGATCATGCTAAGCCCTGATAGGGAAGCGGACATGTTATGCCACTGAGAATTTTGCGCGGCCTTTCGGAGCTAGCCGGCTCCTATGATGCCTTTATTCTGGACTTGTGGGGCCTAATACATGACGGCATTCGCCCCTATCCCGGTGTAGTGAATACATTGAAAAATATTAAGGATGCTGGCATTTCTACAATACTGTTGTCTAACGCTCCGCGCCGTAACCACGCGCTTATAGCTGCCATGACCGCAATGGGGATTGATCGCCGGCTATACGACGAAGTTCTCTCTTCCGGTGAGGCTACTCGTCATTCTTTGCTTACTCGCGATGATGCATTCTTTTCAACCTTGGGAGACGTGGCTTACCACCTAGGCCCGGAGCGTGATCTAAGCGTGTTCGAGGGTACTGATATTGAAGTTGTTGCCACGGTTGAGGAGGCTACATTTATTGTCAATACAGGTCCCGTTGAAATTCACCATAGTGTCCAGCAGTACGAAGCTATTCTCAAGAAGGCCAAGCTGCAGGAATTACCTATGGTATGTGCCAATCCGGATAAGCGGGTTGTGAGGGGTGGTCGACATGCTATTTGTGCTGGAGCCATTGCTGGTCGATATGAAGAAATGGGTGGTCAAGTTGGTTACCGTGGCAAGCCAGATCCCGTCATTTATCAATTGGCTGCGAAAATATTAGATGTGTCTGATGTTCGACGTATTGCGGTGGTTGGAGACGCATTAGAGACCGATGTGTTCGGCGCCACTAGGGCCGGATTTGATTCTATCTGGTGTACTGGGGGTGTTCATGCTGAGGAACTTGATGTGGTATATGGACAGATAGCTGATGTATTGAGGGCGCAGTCTTTGGCAGAGCAATATGGTTGTTGTCCTTTCGGAATTATCGCTGGTTTAGCCTGGTAACACTACCGTGCAGTCCTATTAGAAAACCGTTTTAAGAGTGAGAAAACAGCGGGTGCTATGACTACGATTACACATATTCGTGAAATATGGTGGGTTGTTACAAAGGCAATATCCTGATTTAGGGCCAGTGCGATCAAACTCATTTCCGTAACACCGCCGGGTGAAAAGGAAAGAAAAAGCGCGGTGAGCGGCAGTCCTGTCCATGCCGCAGCCAAGTACGCAAACATTCCGGCAAGCCCAAGCATCATGATTGTTGACACCGCGGCTGCTACTATCACGCTAGCCATTGGTTTTAGTTCAACACCGGCAAAACGTACACCAACAGATGACCCAAGAACAACTTGGGCAGCTGAAACTAGCGCTAGTGGAGGGTAAGAAGACGTTGCCCCTATCAAGTGAGCAAGCCCACTGAGTGCTAATGGGCCAACTAGGGCAGCTGCCGGTAGCTTGAGACGACCGGCACCCCACGCGCCAAGAATTCCGCAGATGATTAGCATAACCGCGTCAGTGGGGTCTATCAGGGTGCTAGACGAGCCCAGGCCCTCAGGTCGCTCGTAACCCAACAGCAAGGTCATGGTAAGGGGGACTATGAATGCTACCAGTAGCACCCTAACTGTATGACTGAATGCGATGATTTTTTCATCGCCGCCGAATTCACTGCCAATAATTGTCATCTCTGTTAATCCAGCAGGCATAGATGAAAAATACGCTGTCGCTACGTCATACCCAGCTACCCGACTAAAGAAATAGGTGGCTGCAAATCCGAGCGCCACAAGAAAAACTGACAAGAACACGAGGCTCACTATCCAATCCGTAATTTGTTGGGCAATAGCTGGGCTGAATGCACTCCCTAAAAGGACACCGATCACAGCAATCATAACCAGTCTAACTTTCCGCGACACGGCCACCCTTAATCCGCAAAGGGAGGCCAACGTATTTGCGAACATAGCGCCCAGCATCCAGGGTAGGGGAAAGCTAAGTAACAAGAACAAATATCCGCCCCCAGCTCCAAACAAGACTGCCAAGGCCATGCCGCTTAGAGTGGAAGGACTCTGCTCTAAGTCATGATTCTGGTTATTAAACTCAGAACTCAAGGTTGAAATTGTTCAGCAAGAATGCGTTCGTCCAGATTGTGCTCTGGATCAAACAGCAGCGTTATTAACATATTGCGGTCTTCTCTGACTGTTATGCTAGTAACTTGGCGCACCTCTTCTCTGTCCGCCACGGCACTTACCGGGCGTTTGGTAGGTTCGATGACTTCAAACATCACTTGTGCCGTATGTGGAAGAATAGCTCCGCGCCAGCGGCGTGGACGGAAAGCACTGATTGGAGTTAGAGCTAATACATTAGCACCAAGCGGTAGGACGGGGCCGTGCACGGAGAGGTTGTAGGCTGAACTGCCAGCGGGCGTGGAAATTAGGGCGCCATCGCAAATTAATTCAGGTAATCGCTCCCGTCCGTCGACATAGATTCTAAGCTTAGCTGCTTGCCGAGTTTCACGAAGCATAGCAACTTCATTAATAGCTAATGCTTCTCGCGTTTCACCGTTAGCTGTCTTTGCTATCATGCCGAGGGGATGGAGCGCGACTTCCTTCGCCTCGTTTAGACGCTCTATTAGGGAATCGGCGCTATAGTGATTCATTAAGAACCCGATTGTGCCACGATGCATGCCAAAGATAGGTATCGCTAGGTTCATATAATCATGCAGGGTCTCCAGCATAAAGCCATCTCCTCCCAGTGCGACAATTACGTCTGCATCTTCCGGGACATTCTGGCCATACCGATCAGTAAGTTCTTGCAAAGCTTTTTCAGCTTTACTGCCGTCTGTTGCAACAAATGCTACGTTTTTAAAGCTCATTCTGATTACCGTTTTTGCTTCCCTAATTGTTATGCAAGTGGAACGGCCATACAGATTAACAATATTACCCCCTATGACAGCGTAATTGACGCTTATCCTCCAGTAACGCTCATGTGCCTGGCGATTGCGGGCTTATTGTGACGCCGATCTATAACAAAGTCATGGCCCTTTGGTTTGCGGCCGATGGCTTCGTGAATTGTGCTAATTAGTAGATTGTTCCCTTCGCTTGCTCTTAAGGGTGCCCGCAGATCGGCCGCGTCTTCCTGGCCTAAGCACATAAAAAGAGTTCCATCACATGTCAGCCTAATGCGATTACAAGATTCGCAGAAATTATGGGTCAAAGGAGTGATGAATCCAATACGCCCTCCGGTTTCTTCGCATCGGACGTAGCGGGCAGGTCCACCCGTAGTGTCCTTCACATCCTTCAAAGTCCACCGTTCCGAAAGGCGTGCTCTTACTAATGATAAAGGTAGGTACTGGCTAGTGCGATCGCCGTCTACATCTCCCATTGGCATTGTTTCTATGAATGTAAGATCGAACCCTTCTGATCCGCACCACGCTACGAAGTCGCTTAATTCATCTTCGTTAACGTCGCGCATTGCCACCGTATTAATCTTGATTCTAAGGCCTGCAGCCTTTGCTGCATAAATCCCCTCCATAACCTGATCTAAAACTCCCCAGCGGGTAATGGATTGAAATTTTCCTGGTATTCTTGAATCGAGAGAAATATTAATTCGGCGCACGCCCGCTGCAAACAAAGCACTGGCATGCTTTGGCAACTGTGTACCGTTTGTTGTTAAAGTCAGTTCATCTAATAATCCAGTCTCTAGGTTCCGGCCTAGACTGCGGAATAAAGATAGAACATTCTTTCTTACTAGGGGTTCGCCGCCAGTAATCCGAATCTTGCGGATGCCCAGTTGCAGAAAAGCTGAACATAAACGATCTAATTCTTCAAGAGTTAGTAGCTTTGCTTTCGGCAAGAACGTCATGTCTTCGGCCATACAGTAGACGCAGCGCAGGTCACACCGGTCTGTCACCGAGACTCTCAGATAGGTAATTTCTCTTTCGAATGGATCAAGCATGGTCTGAGAATAATAATTGTCTGCGCCGTTGGTATAGACTCCTAAGTCTAATGGTCAAGGCAAATTCGAATTCAAATCGTGTATCTTGGCCACAAAATTTGACCCAATATAGCTGTTCTAAGGTAATAAGTGTTTTTTTGCATGCTACGAATCGACTACCATATTGTCTTTGCTGGCTGGAAACCGACCTGAGACCGACTCTGTTGAGAACTACTGATTGCACGATTACCGTTTGTTGAGCAAATTCAATGATTATGTATTTGCACCAGAAAGATATATTATCACTTTTGAAACTTACTGCTATTCACTTTTTCGTCGTTCGTCTGCCCTATTTAAAGTTAGCCAAGGAACGTGCGAGAGAGGACAATTCTTTGCATGAGTGAAGACTTACTCCTGGCACGACTATTATGCACACGCCTATGTCATGACCTGGCCGGCCCTATCGGCGCTATTTCCGCTGGAGGGGAACTCATCGGCACCGAACCGGATACGGCTGACGAAGTTATGCTAAGGCTCCTAACTGGAAGTGCGGAAGCAGCCTCTACCAAGCTAAAGGTTTTTCGGCTGGCTTTCGGATGGTCTTTTGTTGATGGAACTAAGCTCACTGACACTTCTGAGCTAATGAGAGATTATTTGGCATCAATAGCTAGTCCGTCCAGTACTCCGTTGCTTGTATGGCCAGGTGCAGACGAGTTATTGCTTGTGGGAGGCCTAGCCAGCGATTTAGGGCCGCAACTTCTAATTAATTTATGCTTGCTTGCACTAGAGGGACAGCCCGTATGCTCTCAACTGAGGTTGAGTGTCACAGTTAGACGGAAAATGTTGCTTATGACCGCTAGAAGCACGTGCGTTGATGGTAGGTCACCGTCTTTTCGACCTGACTTAAGAGAAGCTCTTGAACTGAGGTCATTGGAGATGCTGACACCTCGGACGGCACAGGCATACTTTACTGCTAGAATTACGGAAAGCTTGAATGGAAGCATAGCCACTGAAATTGTGGACGATGGTGTACTATTATTAGCAGAATTACCGCTTCAAAGGGCGGCTGACTCCGACATGACCGAGATTCCTTCAATGCCCGGAAAGTCTTGAGGTTTTTCTTGCGGGCGAGATGTGACTATCCCGCACTCGCAGCAAAGCCAATACTTAAGTGCCGCACTCGTAATCGTGGAGCATTGATGTTCGAGAACAATATACTAGGATGATCATCATATTAACTGCGAGTTCCAGAATTAATCCGGCTCAAAGGTTTCCTTGTAATTTGTGCTTAGAGTTGGATTCTGATCTTTCTTCTTAAGAAAGCAATTGCCGATGGCGAGGACGTCTAATTCCGTTGCCATGAAGCAGCGGAATGCATCCTCCGGCGTACATACAATTGGTTCCCCCCTTACGTTAAAGCTTGTATTAACCAAAATGGGAATGCCTGTTTTTTCCGAAAATTTCTTAATTAGTTGGTGAAAACGCGGATTATTTTCTGTAGTCACGGTCTGCACTCTTGCGGAATTGTCCACATGCGTTACAGCCGGCACATCCGACCGTTGAACTCGTAGGCGATCTAATCCTATGTATTTTGAAACGCCCTCGTCATTCGTCTTTAGATGTTTTTTCGAAACGTCGCAAGTTAGCAGCATGTAAGGGCTGGCCTCATTGAGATCAAACCATTCCGTTAGTTCATCCCTTAGAACTGCAGGTGCGAAGGGCCGGAAACTCTCCCGCTTCTTTACCTTTAGATTTAGGGTTTGTTGCATATGAGGGTCTGCTGGATTGCCAAGAATTGATCGCGCGCCCAATGCGCGCGGACCAAATTCCATTCGATCCTGAAACCAGCCTACAGCTTCGTTTCCTGCGAGAGCTTCGGCGGTTTGGTCGAGAAGGCTCTCAAGTTCTAAGGTCTGGAAGTTCGCCCCGATTTTGGTAAGGCGGTCTTCTATCTCTGCGGTACTATAGTGGGGACCTAAAAACGAGCCCGACATGGCATCAGAACCATGGGGAAGCTTGCGTTCACCGCTGTGGTAAAGGTGGTAGGCTACTAGAGCTGCACCAAGTGCCCCGCCAGCATCTCCAGCGGCAGGCTGGATCCAAAGATGTTTAAACTTCCCATCGCGAAGCACTTTTCCGTTGGCAACACAATTTAGCGCAACACCTCCCGCCAGACAGAGATTAGTTGCATCCGTTTCTTTCTTTATAGAGCGCGTAAGTCTCAAGACTACTTCTTCGACGACCGCCTGAATAGAAGCAGCTATGTCCATGTGAAACTGAGTGAGAGGAGCTTCTGATTTGCGAGGTAAAGCAGCAAATAGCTCGCTGAAATGGTGATTGGTCATTGTTAGACCGGTGCAGTAATTAAAATATTTTTGATTAAGACGGAAAGACCCGTCATCTTTAACATCGATTAGCCGCTCAAGAATAATGTCTCTGTATATTGGGTTACCAAAGGGTGCCAACCCCATCACCTTATACTCACCGGAATTGACCCTGAATCCTAAGTAATAAGTAAATGCTGAATACAGCAAGCCTATGGAATGAGGAAAATGTATTTCTTTAATTATTTCCATGGCGTTACCATCCCCCATTGCTAGCGATGTCGTTGCCCATTCACCGACGCCGTCCATAGTTAGGATGGCTGCTTTTTCGAAGGGAGATGGAAAATAAGCAGATGCTGCATGACTTAGATGATGTTCGGAAAATATAAGCCTTTCGGTCCAATCAAAACCTGGCGCGAAGTTTGTTAGTTCGTTTACAAGAAAATTTTTCTGAAATAGCTTTTCTCTAATCCATAAAGGGACTGCACGTCTGAAAGATGAAAAACCTTTTGGTGCAAAGGCTGCATAGGTCTCTACAAGGCGCTCGAATTTGAGGAATGGTTTCTCATAGAACGCTACGAGGTCAACGTCATTTAGTGTACTACCAGAAAGTTTGAGGCATGCAGTTATTGCATGGCGAGGTATATCAGAATCATGTTTCTTACGGGTAAAACGTTCTTCCTGTGCCGCGGCGACAACGCGCCCATCTTCAATGAGAGCTGCTGCGCTATCGTGATATAGCGCGGATATACCGAGAACGCGCAAGGTTTTCCGCCCGTCCTAAAAGATCGTGTAAATAAAAGGCGCTACAGCTGAACCTTGGGCAAAAATCAATAATCCTCCGAACAGCACCATCATAACAATCATAGGCAGTAGCCAAAACTTTTTACGTATCCTGAGAAAGGCCCAAAATTCCAAGAGAAATGACATGGCGGGTCCTAAAATTGGTTCTTCAGTGAATCTGGCCGTGGTCCTGGCGGTTCACGCCGGATCCAGTAACTTCCTATTACGGGATTATATTTCAGTCGGAGCGGATCCTTGCGGAAGATACGCAAACAGAGGCCTGTTGGTATCACCGCCAACACGTAAATCAATCCTAGGATTACCGGGCTGATGACGACATGCAGTAGCTGGCCCAAACCCATCCAGGCCGAGGTTAATGGTCCTAGGAGTTGGGGCTTCGTAAGAGCAATGACCATCAGGATTCCTGCTGGTGTCAATGCCCAAAGACGTGGTTCACTGGCGTCTAGCAGCGGTAATAGCCCTACAATTGTAAGAACCGCACTGAACACTAAACCCACAGACCGGTCTGATGCAGTTTTCGCGTTTGCTGAGCGATATAGGTTTTCGTGTATTTGTTTAGGCATGTTTAATGATATCTTCGGGTTAAGAACTAGTCATCTAAGAAAGACTGCGGGGCAGGCGAGGTTATATGACTGGTAGCTTATCAGTATAGACCAGTATCCGCAGAGCTTTCCGATTAACGCTGTGTAATATTTATCAGCCGACGGCTGCTATTTTCCCATCATCTTCCGTTTGCGGTTCCCGCAGCACGTAGCCGCGACCCCAGACGGTTTCAATATAGCTTTCGCCGCCTGTGGCCTCTGACAATTTCTTCCGAAGTTTGCAGATAAATACGTCAATGATTTTTAGTTCGGGCTCATCCATTTCGCCGTACAGATGGTTCAAAAACTGTTCTTTCGTTAGGATAGTGCCTTTACGCATTGCTAGCAATTCGAGGATTCCATTCTCCTTGCCAGTTAAATGCAGAGGCGTTCCATCCACTTCTGCAGTTCGAGCCTCAAGATTGAAAGCTAATTTGCCGACCTGAACTATTGGTGCAGCGTGGCCTTTTGAGCGACGCACAATAGCCTGTATACGGGCTAACAACTCATCGCGGTTGAATGGTTTTGTAAGATAGTCGTCAGCTCCAACCCCGAATCCTTGGACCTTCGTCTCTGGCTCTCCTATCCCAGAGAGGATAAGGACTGGCGTTTTAACCTTGGAACTGCGTAAGTGGCGAAGGACGTCCATCCCGTTCATATCTGGCAGCATAAGGTCTAGAATTACTAGGTCATATTCATACAGCTTACCGATTTCTAGACCGTCTTCTCCCATGTCGGTGGAGTCTACTACCCAGTCTTCCTTGCGCAACATAGCTTCAATTGTTCGCGCCATGAACGGATCATCTTCAACCAGAAGAATACGCATGATTAGGTACCCTGAGTTGTCTCAACAACCGTTAACAAAGGTTAATATATCATGCGGAATCGTAATTTACCATTGAAACCTGCCGAGTCGCACCGTTCTGACTTTCCCACAAGTTAGAATCTATATTAACCCCATAACTTCAAATGCAGCGCGTTCGCCGGATTCCGTTGCTCCTTCCATACCGCGGTTCGATGTGGCCGTGTGTTCACCGCAAAAGTGGATACGACCGGAGGGCTGGGCTAATGCAAGCAGGAAGTTGTGAATTTGACCGGGCATCCACTCCGACCAACAGCCGCCAGCGAAAGGATCAAGGGCCCAAGACTTAAAGCCGACGGCTTCGAGTTGTCCTTTAGAGGCGGGTCTTAGTTTCTCATATTCCGAAACCACAAGATTCTTTGCAGCTTCTTCCCCCATTATATCGAGTCTTTGGGATCCAAAACCACGAGCGCGTGCAACCAACCCGGTGATTCTGTTGTCACCGTCCAGTTGCCGCAACGCTTGAATTTCTCCTGCTGGTGTGTCGGTCCACATGGCCGGGTCGAGGCCATCATCTTCCCAGAACGGCCTCTTATGCATGAGCACCACTTTGGTAATTTTCATCGAAGGTATAACCTTAATGCCTTGTGTTTGGGTTGGCGATAAAGGCGGGTCGAACTTGATCCACCTTAGGGTCGGAACCGGGGTCGAACAGATCACCCGCTTGCCGCGGTAAATACTGCCATCGCTGCAATGTACCTCCGCAGTTTTTTTATTGCTGCGCAGGCCCACTACTATCTTGTTCAGATGAACCTCGTTGGGAAGGGAAGCCGCCATTGCCTCCGGTAAGCGTTGGTTGCCACCTTTCACTTTAATGGCAACACGATCGAGACTTAACTGCACTTTGTCCCAGGCAAGCCTGTAGAACCAGGTTAACATGGCGCTGTCGTGGGCTGATGTTCCACGACCTACATTGGTGTTGTAGTTTTGTTCGATTGTTCTTTCATTCCACCCCAATCGCTTGAGAAAACTATAGACGGGTTCGTCGAGCTGCCGGCTTTCCGGTCCAATCCAATCCTCGTGAGAATCGAGGGGGTTATTCTTTTCTACAACTTTTTGGAAGAAGCGGCGGCCAGGAAAAGCAGCTTTTGCATTATCGGGTAAGTGGTTAAGTGGATGACTCGGCCATTGTTCCCTGGGAATAACTTTGCCCCGTAAGGAAATCTCCGGTTTAGCCAATCCGCGGCGATCGTTATGATCGATGAGTACCATACCAAGCCGTGAAGCAAGATCGCGCACGCGGCCGTAGCCACCAAGAATGCTATCTCCACCAGCTTCCGGATTACCTTCAATATCTCTGAAGCTTTCAAGACGTCCACCAATTCGATGTCGGCCCTCCAATACAATCACATTGAATCCTTCATCGGCGAGTAGTGTTGCGGCATACAAACCTGATAGTCCGGCACCGATGACGATTACATCAGTGTCTGTGCGGGCATGCAGGGGCACGGGGGAGAACCCGGCTACGGCTGCCACCCCAATCTCTTTGAGAGCTTTTCTCCGGTTCATGGACTATTTTCTTCTTATTGGTTCTGCTTAATTTGTAATATGAATTATACTTAATCCTGCTTTTCGTTGCTCCTGCGTTTACAAAATGGCCTAAGGTGCGACCGTTGAGTGATCGTTTTTGAGGAATTCGTAGAGCGTGGATCTAGGGCACTATACGGTCCTGTGCTATCTGGGCTACAGAATTCGGATATGTTCATGGCTAAAACTTTTCTTCCAGCAGTGCACACTTTTATCCAAGAAATGCGTACGTTGTTTGCCGAGGAAGTGGGTGATGACGCTAAGTGGGAAAAGGCAAGGCATCTTTTTCATGTCTTAATCAAAGACCCCGACTTACGCGAGCATGCACGAACCTGGCCGACGAGCCCTGCTGAATTGGGGTTAGAAGGCAAGCATGCAAATCTACTATTCTACGAAGATCCAGACTATGGGTTTGTTATGAATGGGCTTATCAAAGCACCAAATGCTAAGACTACTGTTCATGACCACGGCAAGTCCTGGACTCTTTATGGCGTAGTTGCGGGAGGAGAGTCGGTCGTGCGTTTTGATCGCACTGACGGGGGGCAGCCAGGTGATTTGCCTAAAACAGCGGAAGTTGTAGCTACCGATGAAGTTCACGTTGCACCAGGTTACGTGGATTACATTAAGCCATGGGAAATCCACGCCGAGCATAACGGACCCGCACCGACAGTTGCTGTTATTATTCGGAGTCAGAAATGCGGCACGTACGTACAAAATATCTTTTATCAGAAAGACAGCAAGGTTGAGCAGTACTATGGGCCTAAGCAGATTCCTTTTGACTTAAATTAGCTGCATTGCTTCGAATGCGGCCCGTTCACCGGATTCCATAGCACCTTCCATGCCCCTATTCGAAATGGCAGTGTGCTCGCCGCAGAAGTGAAGTCGCCCTGTAGGTTCTGTCAGGGCCTTTATGCTTTCCGTTACTTGACCTGGGCCCCAAACTACCCAATCGCCACCCGCGAAGGGATCCGTTTGCCAGGACTTAATTCCAGCCGCTTCCAAATGACCTTTTGCTGCTGGTCGCAGTTTTTCGTATTCCGAAATTACCCGAAGCATGGCTGCCGTATTACCTAAAGTGTCGAGCCGATCGGCGAGATGACCTCGTGCCCATGCCATTAGGCAGGTAATTTCGCTGGCGTCTTTGCCTTCG
>Ga0315336_1000460_pt1 | contig 113801 bp, 86 predicted proteins | sample ASW5metaG_FD_204512 | JGI IMG/M metagenome (GOLD analysis project Ga0315336, IMG submission 204512) | Ammonia-oxidizing marine archaeal communities from Monterey Bay, California, United States - ASW #5 | ecosystem: Environmental > Aquatic > Marine > Intertidal zone | place: USA: California... | reverse complement strand
TGGGGCCATGATGACAATGAACTTGGGACGACTCGATATCGCCGCCATCCTGACCGTGATATGGGCTCAGGCAATCTCGGGTCAGACCGCGGGCGGCACGTCCTTGGGCGCAGCGCAAGCGGTGGCCGCGTTGCCGGGAGCCCCCTCGATCGTCGTGGCGGCCGGGCTCACGAGGGCCAACGAGCGCCTCCTCACCCTCGAGGAAGTCGGGGGTGTCCAAGATCCTGCCCGGCGTCTGGTGATCGTGGGCGGACTCGACGGGAGGGCCGAAAGCGCCGAGGCAGTGCTCGAAGCTCTCCGATGGTTCAAGACGGACGCCCCCGCCATGTTCCGGCGCACCTGGACGATCACCGCGCTGCCCTGCGCCAACCCCCGATCGTGTGGAACCGCGTCCCCGTCCACCGGTCGTTCGGCGGGAGGCGCACAGGTCTTCCCCCCAGAGGACGGCTTCTACAACGACGAGACGTCTCCCGAGTCGCGCTACTTATGGCGTTGGGTGGCGTTTCAGGCGCCCGATCTGGTCCTGGAGGTTCACTCGGGCCAGACGGTCTCGTGGGAGGTCTCGCAGCGTTCCGGCGCCCTTCGCCTCGATGGCCCGAGGCCCCCGCGCGGGACGCTCGCGGCGGCGATGTCCACGGGTGCACCCTCAGGTTTGGCTCCGGTCGCGGCGGTCCGTGCATCGACGAGCATCGACGATGCGCCCCGGATGCTCCGCTCCGTGCTTGAGGCCGCAACGTCGCTCGGCCCGTCGCCGCTACACGACGCGCTGCTCGCCAGGGTCGGACGAACACCGGTTGAAATCGCGACGCTCCTCGCCCATCGGTATCCGGCGTCGCCAGCCGTCAGCTACATCCCGGCGGTCGCGTGGTCCAACACCCTGCGGTTAGCGGCCCGACTCGGCGATGCCGGACTTGTCGCAAACGTGCGGAACCAGATGGCCCCCTTTCTTTCCGGAGAGACACCGACGGTGATCGAGCCGTACCGACTCACCAGCCTGGCCGGTCTTTTCGCATTCGTGGACTTCTCGGAGCCGGGACAGAGCGAGAGGGCCCTGAGCCTCGCCATCGCCGGTGCGCAGTTCATGTTCTCCCCATCGACCGATGCGATCCTTCGGTCCCCGACGGGTTGGACCGACGACATGTTCATGGCGAGCAGCTTGCTGTCTCGTGTCGGAGCCCGTACAGGGGACGCCCGTTACGGCGCCACGGTCGGGCGTCTCCTGATGTCCTACACCGAAAATCTCCAGCGGCCGGATGGCCTGTTCGTCCATTCCGCCGGGGGGCCGCACGCGTGGGGCCGCGCGAACGGATTCGCCCTACTCGGCCTGACGGAGGCGCTGACATTTCTTCCGGACGATTGGGCCGAGCGGCCGGGTGTACTCGACATCTACCGTCGTCACGTCGAGGCACTCGTACGTCATCAAGCACCGGATGGCATGTGGCACCAGGTCGTGGACGAATCCGGCAGCTATCGGGAGCTGACGGTGACGGCGATGACGCTCGTGGCCCTGGCGCGCGGTGTGCGGCTCGGCTGGCTCGACGATTCCTACCGATCGGTGATCGATCGTGCTTGGCGTGGCATCGCGACGCATATCGCGGAGGATGGCACCGTGGTCGATGCTTCCACCTCAACGGGAGCGGGCGAAACGAAGCAGTATTACCTTGATCGGGCCGCCGTGTTCGGTGGCGACGAGCGCGGTGGAGCGATGGCGCTGTGGGCGGCCGTGGAGATGGATGAGTTGAGCCGCCAATGAGACCATCCGTCCTGGGCTCGCTGGCGTTCGCCCTTTTGTTGGGCACCCCTTGGGCAGCGTCCACGCAGAACGTCGCGGATTCCATCGTCCCGCCAAGCGACGTCCGAGACGTCTTCAGAACGGGCTACATACTCGAGGACCGGAACGGCGACCAGGTCGTAGACTTCGTGAACGTCCGCATCCTCCTGCCAGCCACACCGGGGGAGGCCCACGTGACGGCGGCGGCCAACTTGGCGGCCCGCCTAGGCTACGAGACATCGGCGATGAACCTCGGGTTGACGGAGATGGGTAGGTCGCGTTCCAGCCGCTTCGATGTCCCGGTCATTCTGATCGGCGAGGGCGCCGGCGGCACCGAGGAGACGCTTCCCGACCCCACGGCACGTCTGGCACCCGGCCAAGGCGCCATCTCCTTCCTGCCGGAGGGCGAGCGCTTCACGCGCGGTGGCGTCCGAATCACCGGCTACGACGCCACGGGACTGATCGCCGCGGCCGACTACGCCTCCGGACGTTACCCGAGCGTCTGGGGAATCGAGGGCGATAGTTACAGTGATGTGGCCGAGCGGATCACAACTTTTCTGGAACAGCGGGACGTTCAGGTCGATCAGCTCATCCTCGACCGCATCGTCGTAGATGCAACCCGGCTCGGGGTGACGCGTCTCGTGGCCACCATCAGCGTCCCAGACAGCACCTCCTTCGCCAGAGCGGAGGCCGCCCTCAAGCCGCCGGATTCAGTATCGGCCGCGGCAGACACTTCCTCGGACGGCGCCCCACCGGATTCCGCATCCGAGGGAGGCGGAGAGGACCAGGGCCGCCTCGACTGGAGCGATCTCGAGTTCGCCGACCTCCACCGGATCGACGTCGCCCTGGCGGGACCCGACGCGACTCGGACGCTTCGCCTGCTCCCAGCCGAGCCAAGCGAGACGGTAGCGGGAGCCGACTTTTCCGCGCCGACCGTATCCGATTTCACCCTCTCCGAGCTGTATACGACTCGGGGTCTCTTCAGTGACACCAACGAGGACCTCGTCGCCGACCGCGTCGACGCCTACATCTCACTCCACGGCGCCGACGCGCCGTCGGGGCCGGTCGGTCTCGCCGCGCGCATCGGGCTGGAGTCCGCTGGAATCCGGCTTCCCCTGGTCCGGACGGCGGGTCAGGATGACTACCCTGAGACGCTGGGCTTCCCGATCCTTTACGGAATCGGCCATTACCAGACCGAAAGGCTTCGGGATGAAGGCCGGCTGCATATAGCTGACGGAGAGCCCTCCGAGGGGTTCATCGAGATCGTGCCCGAGGCGTTCGACGACGAGCACGCTTTGGTCATCTCCGGATCGGACGCCTCAGGACTCAGCGCGGTCTCCGATTACGCATCACGGGGGCTTCCGTATCTTTGGGACCACGGCAAGGGTGAGTACAGGCTCGAGGACGTAGAAAACGAGGCCCGGCGATTCTTGCAGGGACGGGGTGCAGCCGGCCAACTCAGCCTGGCGATCCAAAAACTACGGACATGGCTGGACCGCCTGGATGCCGTCGTGTCCATAGCCATCGAGATCTCGGCCGAGCGGATGCCCGACGGATTCGACCAGTTCGCGCGAGACCTAGTGGAGGAGCGCTTCCCCGACGCGGAGGCATCCGTAGAGACTTACGCCACGGGCTTCGGCGTCGGTGATACGATCTTCCAACAGGACATGGACCTCCCTTGGGAGGTGGATACGTTCCGCGACGCTTTCGCCAACGAGGTACTTCCCCGGATCGCCCCTGGGAGCGAAGGACGGATCGAGGTGCGAGTGAGCGAACCCCCGGAGATCCGGCGGGCGCTGGAAGCCGAGATCGTCTCTGACCTCGTGGCGCAGGGCGGTCATCCGAACGACTTCGACGTCGTGGTCCTGAGCGCCTACAAGCAGGGATTCAGTTGGCTAAACGACGTCGTTCTTCCACGACTCAGGAGCGTGGCGATCGGAAGCATCGAGATCGCATACCACACCCTCAAGGAATCCGAAGAGGTGCGGTGGCAGCGCGTGGCCTCCCCGACGCGCTGGCTTCAGGAGCTGTACCCGATCGACGCGGTGCTGGCGCGTGAGTTGGGGATCCCCGAATCGGCCATCACGTTCACCCCCCGGGTGAATGACGATCCGACCTACACGGTCACGGTCCGGGGTGACGGGGGCGAGATCCTGCTGGAGGACTCCTTCACACCGAAATACGTCGTGCGGCCTTTTTTCGACCTGTTCCCTGAGTATGAGCAGGTACGTGTCACCACGGGTTGGGTAACCGTCGAAGTCGACGGTCAGGACGTCCTCGACCGCCGCATCAAGACCGACCCCGAGGCCTTCTGGGACATCCTCCAGACCGAGACATACCGAGGGATCGTCGACTACGTCATGGACATTCAACAGGGTCGGCCCTCCTCGGCGAACGCGCCGTACTACGACGAGTTCCGGATCGACCTCAGAATGAGCGAGCCGAACTACCGGATCGGTATCGACGAGGAAGTCATCTCCTCACTGGAAGCGTTACACGAGGACCTCTACTTCGAGACCCTGACGCTCTTCAACCTGATCGGGGGACGCTACGGGGCCGGACCGATGAATTACGGGGGGCGGATTCTCCCATACATCGATCCCAACGGAGCGGGACGGCCCGGGCACGCCGCGATCTCCTTCACGGGCAAAGCAAGGGCGATCCCCGAGTTGGAGATGACTGTACAGCGGGCCGACTCGGAGCCCGAAACGCAGCGCTACCGGCTGAGTAGCTTGCCGGTGAACCCCCCGAAGCTCAGAGGAGTCGCGGTACGTGCGGGAGACGAGGGGCTCTCGCGGATGCTTTTCGAGGCCGTGGTGAGCGACTCGACGGACCGCTACGAAGAGTTCCGGAGCCGGGGTTCGGAGGAGAACATCGATCGGAGCTTCCTATCGGTCGAGATGCTCTCCGGGATGGTCGATGCGCTGCGGGACCTTCACCAAGAAGGGATGATTGAGGAGGCGCTTAGCTTCGATAGAGTCGGGGAATTGGCGTTCCGCTTCACGCTGGAGGACAGCACCGCGTTCACACGGATGGCCACCCTGCCCCGCAGCCAACGGCCCGCCTCGACCGACAATCCCGTGCTCCTCGACGAGGGGTTTCGATACGAAGGACAGCGGATGGTACAGTGGGACTCGCCGATCCCTCCGTCGGAGAACGATGACATCCTTGCGAAGTTGAACACGTTCCCGGGCGTGGACGTCTACTACATGACGGAGTCGTTCCTGGGACAGAGCGTTTATGCCGCGGACTTTCTTCCCCCCGGGGATGGCGAGTTCGTCTCTCAAGCGAAGCTCAACGCGCTGAAACCCACGCTGCTCCTTTCGGGGCGACAACACGCCAACGAGGTGTCGAGCACGAGCCATATCCTTCGCCTTGGAGAACTCCTCGCTACGGATTCTGCGTACGCAGATCTCCTCAAGAAAGTGAACGTCGTGCTCCACCCCATCACGAACACCGATGGCGCCCGGCTCGCGGTGGAGATGCAGGAGGTCAATCCCGACTTCATGTTGCACGCCGGTTACTTGGGCGCGTTGGGGGTCGACGTTGCGGCGGGCCAGAACTCGGACGATCCGATCTACCCCGAGTCCAAAGTACGCCCGCGGCTCTGGGAGACGTGGCTTCCGGACATCTACATCAACATGCACGGGTATCCCACCCACGAATGGGTCCAGTACTTCGCCGGATACAGCGCCTGGGTGCGGAGTCGCAACGGCAGCCAACGCGACTGGTGGTCTCCCCGCGGCTGGTTCATCCCCAGTTTCAACTGGGTCGATGACGACGAGTACGAGGACATCACGACGGCCCAATTCGCGATCCTCGATTCGGTGGCCGTGTCTATCACGGGAGAACCGGCAGTGGAGGAGATGAACCAACGCCTCTACGCGCGCTATCGAAAGTACGGTGCCCAGGACGTCGAGAACTTTCGTGAATACTTCCACAACGGCATGCTCGTATCCCTCGCGCTCAAGGGCCAAGAGGTGAGTGGCGACGGGCCCACCAACCCACGCATCATGTACTTCGCGACGACGACCGAGGCACCCGACGAGACGGCGAGGGGAGAGTGGCTGCAACTGGTAGCGAGCGCGGGGCTGGCGCATAGCTCTGCGCTGCTGCGCTACTTGGCCAGTGGAGAGAATCGCATCGAAAGAGATTCGAGCGAGCACGCGGGCTTCGTTACCCGAAGTGTGTTCCGGAAGAAGCCGGTGTTGCCGGCAGCCTCCGATGAGGCCGCCCCGTAAACGGGAACGCAGGGGCGGCGCACAAGGTACACTTCTGAAGGACCACACTGAGATCGTTTTCCTCGGCACCAACACACTTAAGGACTCATGGGCCAAGCTCGCACAATCGTCGCAACCGGACTGCTCGCCTCTGTTCTGACGGCTTGCGGTGAAAGCCCCAGGGCTTGGGGCGAGGTGAACAGCATTATCGTGGCGGCGTCTGAGGAACAATGGGCGGCCATCAGCACGATGGTGGAATCCGCGCTCGAGACCAGGTTCCTCACGGTGCGGCCCGAGAAGACCTTCCGCGTCACACACCAGGCGCCTGAAGGCCGGAATTGGGGCCGGCTTCAGCGCTTCCGCCAGCTCCTCCTCGTCGGCACGCCCGAATCTCCGTGGATGGCCGAAGCGCTGGCGCTCACCGACCGTGAGGGCTTCAACCCACCGGAAATGCTCCAAGTCGGGGACGTTTGGGCCCGGGGACAGAACGTGACCATCCTTCTCTTGCCCTCCGAGGGAGCAGACGGTGCGGAGGAGCTCATGGAGCCCCTCCACGAGCTCCTGGACGACCAGTACCGCCAATGGGTACACAGCCAGCAGTTCCAGAGTGGACCCGATTCCGTACTCGCCGACACGCTCTGGAACGAGGTGGGGTTCAGCATACTCCTCCCGGAGGTGTACCAACGCAGGACCGTGGACTCGGTGTACATCTTCAGGAACGACAACCCGAACCCGACTGAGTTGATCCGCCAGATCGCCGTCACTTGGCGAACTCCGATTCCTGAGGACGTGGGCCAGGAAGAGGCGCTGGCGTGGCGGACGGCGCTCACCGATCAGTACTACATCTATCCACAGATCGTCGACACGGATCTGGCCCAAACGCGCCGGCTCCGAATGGGCGACTTGATCCTCGAGGAGTTCCGTGCGACGTGGGCCAACCCACCGGAGGACCAATTTCCGGCCGGTGGACCCCTGATCGTGTGGTCAGTCCCCTGCCCCGCGCAGGATCGACACTACCTGATCGACGCCTGGCTGTATGCCCCGGGGCGGGACAAGTACCGATACGTGCTGCAACTCGAGAACATCCTCAACAGCTTCCGGTGCCGCACGGAGTAACGAGGACCGCGCCCACTGCGTGGACAAGGATGGCCGGCATCTAGGCGCCAGCGATCGGATCGCACCTGAGCGCGAGCCTCCCACCGAAGAATCCCGGTCGCCTCATACGTACTTCCCCTATCTCGGCTACGTCATTCGACGTATCCCACCGAGACCCGTTCAAAGGCATCCTTCCCATCGGCATTCACGTCGTCACAGGAGGGAGCCATGGTGTCCGCACGAGTCCGCAGGGGTGCCGCTGGCGGTACCCGGCGGAAGTCGGCCGGAACCTCACACGGTCTACTGTTGATTGGCGCGTTCGGGGACGGCGTGGGGGGGGTAGAAGCAACAGCGGGCGGAGATGGCCGATGGGGGCATCGGCTTCGCGCTGCGGGGGACCGCTTCTAGGCCAGCGCCTCAGCCTACGGCTCCACTCGAGAGGTGCGGGACGCGAACGGAAATTCCGACTACGGCGAGCCGACCATGAGCTACGTGGGAAGAACCTTCCCCGCCGGGTGGCTCGTGCTCCCGATGCTCGGCATCAGCGTGATCCGCCCGGTCGGGAACTGACCAGTCAGCCCGATCCGCGGCCCCGGGGTTGCTGGGGCGCCGCTAATATAGCATCCTTTAATCCGGATTTATGGATACAATAACCGAACCTCGGGTCTTTGACCGCATGAGCGCTTTGGGCGACCTCGCCCGGGGCCGTCTTCTCCTTCTATTGGAGCAGGGTGAGTTCACGGTCTCCGAACTCGTTCAGATCTCCCAGCTACCGCAGTCGACGACGAGCCGCCATCTGAAGATTCTCGCAGACGACGGATGGGTGACGTCGCGTGCGAGCGGGACTAGTCGGTTTTACCGGATGGCCGCGTCTCTCGATCCGGCGGCACTCGAACTTTGGAGCTTGGTCCGTCCCGATGTGGCTGCGGCGGGGTTGGCGGAGGAGGACGGCGAACGAGCCCGTGCGGTCCTCCGCAGACGCCGAGGGCGCTCGCGCGAGTTCTTTTCGGGCGTGGCACGCCGTTGGGACAGCGTCCGGGAGGAGTTGTTCGGAAGCGAGTCGGAGATGTTTCCTCTTTTCGGGCTCCTCGATCCGACCACTACCCTGGGCGACCTCGGCGCGGGCACCGGGCATTTTGCGGCCCGCGTGGCTCCCTTCGTGGGCCGGGTCATCGGAGTGGACGCTTCCGAAGAGATGCTCGAAGCCGCGCGGGACCGCCTGGACGGTGCCCCCAACGTCGACCTGCGTTGCGGTGACCTCGAACACCTTCCGATCGACGACGGTCAGTTGGACGTGGCCGTACTCCTCCTGGTGCTCCACTACGTGGTGGAGCCCCAGGCAGTGCTGAAGGAGGTTCATCGGACGCTCAAACCAGGCGGTCGCATCGTGATCGTGGACATGAGGCGCCACTCGAGGGAGGGATGCCAGGAAGAGATGGGGCATGTATGGCCTGGCTTCCATGAAGCGGAGCTGGCAGACTGGCACTGCGAGGTGGGGCTCCTGGATTTTGCCTACCGCCCACTCCTCGCCCGTCCCGAGGCATCGGGGCCCCTACTCTTCGTCACGTCGGCGACCCGGGCGTGCTGAATTCACCAGAGATCGTTACTTGGTCCTTTTCATAGTTGAGGTTTTGAACCCATGGACACCGCACTCATGAAGGAAAAAGGTGGCTCGGCCACCGATGAAGCCCGCCCCGCCTACAAGGTCGCCGACCTTTCGCTCGCCCAGTGGGGACGCAAGGAGATTCGCCTGGCCGAACAGGAAATGCCCGGCCTCATGGCGGCCCGCGCGGAGTACGGCCCCGAGCAGGCCCTCGCCGGTCTCAAGATCATGGGTTCACTCCATATGACGGTGCAGACCGCCGTGCTGATCGAGACCCTCGTGGACCTGGGCGCCGACGTGCGTTGGGTCTCGTGCAATATCTTTTCGACGCAGGATCACGCGGCGGCGGCGACGGCGGTAGGCCGCGAAGGCACACCGGACGATCTCAGGGGCATCCCTGTCTTCGCCTGGAAGGGTGAGACGCTGGAGGAATACTGGTGGTGCACCGACCAGGCGCTCGAGTGGCCCGATGGCAGCGGCCCCGACCTGATCGTGGACGACGGCGGTGACGCCACACTCCTGCTCCACCGAGGCGTCGAATATGAAGACGCGGGCGAGATCCCCGATTTCGACCCCGAGACGGAGCCCCACGAGTGGGGGATCATTCTCGAGCTTCTGCGTGACTCGCTGGCCCAGGATTCCCAGAAGTGGCACCGCATCTCGGCGAACGTCCTGGGCGTCTCCGAGGAGACCACCACGGGTGTACATCGCCTCTACGAGATGGAGAGAGACGGCAAGCTTCTCTTCCCTGCCATCAACGTAAACGACTCCGTGACGAAGTCGAAATTCGACAACCTGTACGGATGCCGTCACTCAGTAATCGATGGGCTGAATCGGTCCACTGACGTGATGATTTCTGGCAAAATGGCCATTGTTTGCGGCTACGGTGATGTCGGCAAAGGCTGTGCCCAGGCGCTCAAGAGTCAGGGCGCCCGGGTGGTGATCACCGAGATCGACCCGATCTGCGCGCTCCAAGCATGCATGGAGGGCTTCACGGTGCGACGTATCGTGGACGTACTCGGCGAAGCCGACATCTTCGTGACGACCACGGGTAACAAGGACATCATTACGGCCGAGCACATGGCAGGCATGAAGGACAAGGCTATCGTCGGCAACATCGGCCACTTCGACAACGAGATCGATATGGCCGGTCTGGAAAAAATGCCCGGCGTTCGACGGGAGAACATCAAGCCGCAGTACGACGAGTGGATCTTCCCGGACGGGCACAGCGTGTTGATCCTAGCCGAGGGGCGTCTGCTCAACTTGGGGTGCGCCACGGGTCATCCGAGCTTCGTCATGTCGGCCAGCTTCACCAACCAGGTGATCGCGCAGATCGAACTCGCCAGGAACCGGGACTCGTACGAAAAGCGAGTCTATGTACTCCCGAAGATTCTGGACGAGAAAGTCGCGCGCCTCCACCTCGATAAATTGGGCGCCCGGCTTACCGAGCTTTCGGACGAGCAGGCAGGCTACATCGGCGTGGACAAAGAGGGGCCGTATAAGCCCGAAGCGTACCGCTACTAGGGGCGTCGCCATTCGGCCACCGTCTTTATTAGTTCGTCTCCATTCGGGCGGCGCCCTCCATCATCCGCACGATCTCGCGCCTGTCCTCCTCGGACGGTAGACCCCAACCCACACGGTACCCGAAGAGTTCGTGTAGCGTGGCGGATCCGAAACGTCCGTCCAGAATCTCGATCGCGTCCCCCGACAGGAGCCCCGGATGGGCCGCGCCGCTCGCGCGACTCAGCTGCAGGATCTCCTTTCGGAGCGTGACGATATAGTTGGCCAAGCGGGCGGCTTTCGAGGTCGGATCCAATCCACGCACCAACCAACGATTCTGGGTCGCCACTCCGGTGGGACAGTGTCCCGTATGGCACCGCTGGGCTTGGATGCATCCGATGGCCAGCATCGCCTCGCGCCCCACGTTGATGGTGTCGCATCCGAGGGCAAAAGCGACCATCGCGTTGGCTGGCAGACCCAGCTTGCCCGACCCCATGAGGACCACGTTCTCGTGGATCCCTGCCTCGGCGAGAATTCGATAGACACGGCTGAATCCGACTTTGAAGGGCAACGCCACGTGATCTGAGAACGCGAGGGGGGCGGCACCGGTTCCGCCCTCACCCCCGTCGACGGAAATGAAATCGACCCCCCTGTCCCCTCTCGACATGAGGTTCGCCAACTCCTCCCAGAAGTGGTGCTCGCCGACCGCGGACTTGATGCCGACGGGTAGCCCGGTCGCGTCGGCCAACATTTCCACGAAATCCAGCATTTCATCGACGCTGGCGAACGCGGAGTGCGCCGCCGGACTGAACACGTCCTCTCCTACGGGAACCCCCCTAACCCCCGCAACCTCCCTCGTGACCTTAGCACCCGGAAGCAATCCCCCGAGGCCAGGCTTGGCCCCTTGGCTGAGCTTGATTTCCACCGCCCTCACGAGGCTCATGTCGATCTGATCCAAGAACAAATTCATGTCGAAGCCACCGGCCTTGGAGCGGCAACCGAAATAGCCCGTTCCCAACTGCCAGATCAGGTCACCGCCCTGCCGATGATAGGGGGAGATACCCCCCTCGCCCGTGTTCTGGAGGCACCCCGCGATCCTGGCGCCCTGGTTCATCGCGCTCACGGCGGCGCTCGACAGAGAACCGTAGCTCATGGCAGAAAGGTTCACGGCCGAGTCGGGACGGAAGGAGTGTGCCCGTCCTCGGGCGCCCCCCAGCACCTTCGCGCATGGAAGGGGATATTCCCCCTCGGCCCCGGCCTTCCCGTAGGCCTCGCCCATGGCAACCGGCGAGACGCTCATCACCTGATGCTTGATGATGACGAAATTGGAGGCGGTTTCGAGGTCGTTGTCCGTGCCGAAGCCGAAGTAGTTGTTCTCCTTCTTACTCGACGCGTAGACCCACCTCCGTTGGTCGCGCGTGAAGGGCCGCTCCTCGTTGTTGTCCGTGACGATGTACTGCCTCAACTCGGGGCCGATCGCCTCCAGGATGTATCGGAAGTGGCCAATGATGGGAAAACTTCGAAGAATGGCGTGACGCTTCTGGAGGAGGTCGTAGAGTACGACCGCCACCAACGCGAGTCCTAGACCCCATAGCCACATGGCCTGATTCCTGTCGTAGTCGAAGGGATGAACATGTACTTCATACCGTCCTGAGAGATCACCTACAAGGTCCCTGCGAACAAGACCGTTGGGGTCCCCGGGCCTCGCAGTGCATATTATGTGACGACGGAAAACATCGATGTGCATTCAATTTTTTGAGCCGTTCTGCCATCCGTTCCCGATAAGTACAAAGACCAGCCCAGGCCGATTAACTGGCCAGGTCCCAGTGAGTGTGAGGATGCCCTAACGGACATCCTGAAAGACTAGGCGCGTCGAACCGAGCTTCGAGGTGCTGCAGGTTTGAAGTCCGGACGGCTTCGACCTCGTGCAGAACGGCTACACTCTTGACTACGACTATTTGGGCCAATCGCCCTTCCTGCTCGAGGTCACCCTGGTCACCTCGGACTCAGTGCTCGGACGCACGGCATTGGAAATTCTGTCTTAACCCAAATGGAACGCCGGGGATAAATACACGTGGGTGATCGAGTAGGGCGGTAGGACACCCCACCAATACCCGGGGACTCCATCCCCGATGGCGGAGTCCTTCCACCCCAAACGGCCTGGTTACGCCATCCGCACCTCGTCCCTTTTGTCGGTCGTCACCCGGATGTGTAGTATGTGGACGCTGGACCTTTTTCGATCCCCATCAGGGGCCGAATCTTCATTTACACACGCGTCTAAGACCGGGCACACGTGAGCTTCGTCCACCTCCACACGCACTCTGAATACTCGCTCCTCGACGGAGCCAACCGCCTCACCGACCTCGTCCACCGGGCCAAGGAATACGAGATGCCCGGCCTCGCCCTCACCGACCATGGTTGTCTCTTCGGCGCCTGGGCCTTCCACAAACTGGCCACGAAGGACGGGATCAAACCGATCATCGGCATGGAGGCGTACGTGGCGCCGGGCGATCGACGGGACCGCTCCAAGGCCGGTCAGGGAGAGCGAGCCTATTACCACCTCGTGCTCCTAGCTCGCGACATGGAGGGTTACAAGAACTTGGTGAAGCTGTCGTCCATCGGATATACGGAGGGCTTCTACCACAAGCCGAGGGTGGATAGGGAGGTTCTGGCGGCCCACGCAGGGGGACTGGTGGTCAGCTCGGCGTGTCTGGCAGGAGAGGTCGCGCGGCACCTTACGGCAGACAACTGGGAGGGCGCCCGCGAGGCGGCCACTTGGTACGCTAACCTCTTCGAGGACCGGTACTACCTCGAGGTCCAAGCGCACGACTCCGAGGGGCAGGCGGAGCTCAACGGGAAAATCTTCAAGCTCTCGGAAGATCTGGGCCTTCCGGTGATCGCGACCAACGACGCGCACTTCCTCCGTGCGGAGGATCATGAAGCGCACGACGTCCTGCTCTGTATCGGACTCGGAAAGGACCGAAGCGACACCAGCCGAATGCGATATGACGACGGTCTCTACTTCAAGAGCGCGCCGGAGATCGCCGAACGATTCCCGGATCGGGCGGATGTTCTCGAGAACACCCTGAGAATCGCCGACGACGTCAACCTCGGCTTCGAGAAGACCTACCACTTACCCGGGTTCCCGCTTCCCGAAGATCACTCGGACGAGAACGAATATCTCGTATTCCTGGCCACCGACGGGGCGAAGCGGCGCTATGGAAACCCCCTTCCCGAAGCGGTTCAGGAGCGCCTCGACTACGAGTTGGGAATCATCACCGAGACTGGCTACGCCGGCTATTTTCTGATCACGTGGGATTTCATCGACTGGGCGCGGCGCCACGGCATTCCGGTAGGACCGGGCCGGGGTTCGGCCGCGGGGTCGATCGTCGCTTATTCACTCTGGATCACCAATCTTGATCCCCTGGCCTTCGACCTCCTCTTCGAGCGTTTTCTGAACCCCGAGCGGATTTCGATGCCCGACATCGACGTCGACTTCTGCTATGAACGGCGGGGCGAAGTCATCGAGTACGTGAAGGAGAAATACGGCAAGAGCGCGGTCGGGCAGATCATCACTTTTGGAACCATGAAGTCCCGCGCGGTGATCCGCGACGTCGGCAGAACTCTCGGGATCGAGCCGTCCGAAACCGACCGGATCGCCAAAATGATTCCCAACACGCCGGGCCAGGCCTTCACCGTCGAGGAGGCGATCAAGAAGCTTAAAGAGGTGAAGGAGTTGTACGAGGAGGGGGGCCGATACAAGCAGCTCTTCGACTACTCCATGACGCTCGAGGGTCTTTCCCGGCACTCATCGGTACACGCCGCGGGTGTGGTGATCGCGCCAGGACCGCTCGACGACTACGTGCCGGTCTGCATTCAAACGGGAAAGAACGGCTCGAGCGGAGACGCTTCCGAGGCGATGCATGTCACGCAGTACGACATGAACTGTCTTGAGGACGCAGGCATGCTCAAGATGGATTTCCTGGGCCTCAAAACGCTCACGGTCATCCACGACGCCGTGGAGGCGGTCGTGGCCAGGATCGGCGAGCTCCGGCATCCGGAGACCGGTACTGTCTTCGAGTCGATGGACGACGTTCCCCGGGACGACCCATCCGTCTACAAGATGCTCGCGAGAGGTGGGACCTCGGGCGTATTCCAGTTCGAATCGAAGTTGGCGATCGATAAGCTCAGAGCCATGCGCTGTGACCGCTTCAACGACCTGGTGGCCACCAACGCGCTGATCCGCCCCGGTCCGCTCGACTCAGGCATGGCAGACGCCTATATCCGACGCAAAACCGGCCGGGAAGAGGTTCGTTACGACCATCCCGACCTCCGACCGATCCTCGAGCCCACGTACGGCATCATCGTTTACCAGGAGCAGGTGATGCGGATCGCGAACGTCCTGGGCGGCTACAACCTGGCCGAGGCCGATGTGCTCCGGAAAGCGATGGGCAAAAAGATCGCCTCACTCATCCGGGAGGAACTCCAGCAGTTCATCACGAAGGCCGTCGCCCAGGGAGTGGAGAAGCGCACGGCGGAGAGCCTCGCGGAGCAGATCGAGACCTTCGGGCGTTACGGCTTTAACCTCTCGCACTCCGCCGCGTACTCGGTAATCGCCTATCACACCGCCTGGCTGAAGGCGCACTACCCCGCTGAGTTCATGGCCGCCATGCTCTCAGCGGTCCTCTCCAACACCGACGACGTGGTCAAGTACATCGGAGAGTGCAGGGAACTCCCTCGCTATCTGCCGAAACTGGACGATGGCATCCAGGTCCTCCCGCCCGACGTGAACGAGTCGGGCTGGAAGTTCACGGCGGTCGGTGAGACGCACATTCGCTTCGGCCTGGGCGCCATTCGCGGCGTAGGGTCGAGTGCGGTCAAATCGATTCTAACCGCGCGTGAAGCCGACGGACCCTTCACTGCGATTTTCGAGTTCCTGGAGCGCGTCGATCTCCGCGCTCTGAACAAGCGTGCAGTCGAAGCCCTCATCGCCGCGGGAGCCCTGGACTCATTCGGGTACCGTGCGCAGATCCTCGCGGGGCTCGATACCGCCTACTCGGAAATCAGCGCCCGAAAATCCGAAGAGGAAGCAGGCCAGGCCTCTCTCTTCGGCACCGGGGACGCGAGCCTCGAGCGCAAGGACCCCGGCCTGCCCAACGTCCCGAAGTGGCCCGAACAGGAGCGGCTGAAGAGAGAGAAGGAGGCTCTGGGCTTCTTTATATCCGGACATCCGCTCGATCTCTTTGCCGAAGTCGTGCGGGCCTTCGACAGAGTGAACACGGCGAATTTGAAGGAACATGTCGGACGGCCGCTCGAACTCGCCTGCGTGGTGACCAAAGTCCAAAGGCAGATTTCACGCCGTGACAACTCCGAGTGGGGCAAGATTACCGTAGAGGACTTTCACGGTACAGCCACGGTCCTCGCCTTCAAGGACAACTGGCAGAAGTACAAAGAGACGCTTCAGCAGGACGCGGTGGTGCTCATCTCCGGAAAGGTGAGCGGACGGGAACGCGACGAGGAAGACCCGCCGATTTTCCTCGACGAGGCCGTTCTACTCGAGGGCGTTCCCAACAGCGGCCAGTTGGCCCTTCAGATCGAGTTGCCGATTGGCGCCGAGTTGGACGATGACGTCTTCGCGAGAGCCAGGGAGGTCTTGGCGGCTCACCCCGGGCCGGCCCCCGTCGAGCTCATCCTGGGCAGCGACAATGGGGTCGCGGCGCCAGTCCTACGATCACGAACGCTGAGAGCGGACCCCAACCACGACACCATCGAGGCCCTACAGGCGATGTTCGGGAAGGCTCGTGTACGCTTGGTGAGGGTGGCTGATCGAAGGAGCGGGCAGGACGCGGAAGGCTACTGAGCCTATCTTTCGCCTTCCCACGCGAAACCGGTCGCTTATCTCATGATCACGATCACCCCTGTCCGCCGCGCCCTCATTCCCGTCGATTCGGCTGCGGCTGCGCGCATCAGTGCACCCAATTACGACGAGTTCCAGGGCGATCGAGAAATTTGGGACCTCCTTCAAGACAATCCCATGAGCGTGCTGCGTGTGACCATGGCTCATTGCCACGTAGACTCGCCCGATGAGATTTGCCTCGGTGACTCGAGAGATGCTCTGGTCAGAGCAGTGGCGAACATGGAGGAGCTCGAGGCGAGTGAACTGACGGAGGAGGTACGGGACATCCTCTGGGTTTACGAGATCGATGACCCCGCCCGCACGGATGTGCGCCAGATCGGTTTGGGCGGCATGGCTCGGACCGACGAGATCCGGACCGTCGCGACCCCCCAAGGGACCATCATCAGGAACGAGGGCGTGCGTGAGCCCAAGGCGCTCGGCCGGGCCGACTTGATCGAAGCCACCAACGCGATCATCGGCATGGTGAATAACGGAGTCGATGACGCGTCGGGAGAATTCCAGAGCCAATTGGAGGCACACGCTTCAGGCGCTCCACCGGACCTCGAAGTGGTCGATCAAAACGCGAACCGACACCGCGTATGGGTCGTCCGCGACGCGGGGGAGATTCAGCGATTCCAGGAGCTCCTCGCGCAGGAGCCATACGCGTACGTGGCCGACGGGAATCACCGGAGCGCGGCCGCCGCCATGCTCGGATACGAACACTTCCTGAGCGTCTTCTTTCCGGTGCGCACGATGGGTATCCGACCGTACAACCGGCTCGTGCGGGCCTCAGCGCTTCCGTCGGATCGGCTGGAGGCTGGGATCGGGGAAAAATTCGCGCTCGATACACCCGCCAAGGTGGGCCCGTACCAACCCACGGAGACCCATGACATCGGGCTCTACACCCCCGACGGTGGCTGGCTGCGTCTACGGTCGCTTCCGGGGACGTTCGATCCGGACGACGCGGCCGAAGCCATCGACTACGGCATCGTCCAGAAGAACCTCTTCGCGCACGTCTTTGGGATTGCCGACGCCGGCGACGACCGGCTCACCTTTATCGGCAGCAATAAGGACGCGGCATGGCTGCAACGAGAGGTGGACGAAGGGAGGGCGGCCTACGCGGTAACGATTGCCGCGGTCACCATGGACGAATTCATCCAAGTGTGCCGTCAAAACCGGCTAATGCCGCCCAAATCGACCTGGTTCGAGCCGAAGGTCCGGAGCGGGCTGGTGATGGCGTTGCTCGATGTCTAAGGACCGGCTGAAGAAGTACAGCGGATCCCTAAGAAAACTCTGCAACGAGAAGGGACGCCGGGCCGCCACGAATCGGCGCCTCGGCGATCTGAGAGGGCCGTCACGCGGGCGCGACTCTTCAACGCCGCGGAGAGAATGGCAAATCCCCTGAAAAGGAATAGAAGCAGGAGCGGTAGAAAATCTCTCACGGTAGCTCGCAGGCCGTTGTTGAACAGGATTCTCCTACGACCACGGCAAGTTCGGTTTACGCCTTTTCAGGACTCGAGAGCAGGCGGTGACGCAACCAACCAGAACGAGTTGTCAGGGAGTCGGCCTTGCCACACCTCGGTCATTAAGCCCAAACTACCACGCCATGACACACCCTCCTGACTGTCCCGCCGTCTCCAGCGACAGCTACTGGCGCCGAAATCTCACGTATGTGGGGATTCTGCTCGTCATCTGGTTCGGCATTTCGTATGGCGCGGGAATTCTGTTCGTCGAGCCGTTGAACCGTATTCGACTGCCGGGAACCGGATTTCCACTCGGGTTCTGGTTCGCGCAGCAGGGCTCCATCTACGTGTTCGTGGTCTTGATCTTCGTGTACGTGTATCTCATGAACCGCCTCGACCGCGAGTTCGGAGTCGACGAGGAAGACGAATGAGGGGCGAACGATGAACGTCCAAGCCTGGACGTTCGTATTGGTGGGGCTTTCCTTCGCCCTTTACATCGGCGTCGCGGTCTGGTCCCGGGCCCACTCCACGAGCGAGTTTTACGTAGCAGGCACCGGCGTTTCGCCACTGGCCAACGGCATGGCCACCGCGGCGGACTGGATGTCCGCGGCGTCGTTCATCTCCATGGCGGGGATCATCTCCTTCAGCGGCTATGACGGGTCGGTGTACCTCATGGGGTGGACCGGCGGGTACGTACTCCTGGCACTTCTCCTCGCACCCTACCTCAGAAAGTTCGGTGCCTACACCGTGCCCGATTTCGTGGGGGACCGATACTACTCACAGACCGCACGCATCGTGGCCGTGGTGTGCGCCATCTTCGTGTCCTTCACGTATGTGGCAGGTCAGATGCGCGGCGTGGGAATCGTATTCAGCCGCTTCCTCGAAGTGCCCGTCGAGCTCGGTGTGCTCATCGGCATGGGGATCGTGTTCTTCTATGCCGTCCTGGGTGGCATGAAGGGCATCACCTATACGCAGGTGGCTCAGTACTGCGTGTTGATTTTCGCCTATCTCGTGCCCGCAATCTTTCTCTCGCTCCTGATCACCGGCAACGTCATTCCTCAAATCGGATTCGGCGGAGTGGACCAAACGAGCGGGACGTTCCTGCTGGACCGTCTGAACGATCTGCACCGGGAGCTGGGCTTCGCCGAGTATACGTCCGGCGAAAAATCCACGATCGACGTCTTCTTCATCACGGCCGCCCTCATGGTCGGTACCGCCGGTCTCCCCCACGTGATCATCCGATTCTATACGGTGCCTAGGGTTAGAGACGCCCGCCTCAGCGTCGGTTTTGCGCTGGTGTTCATCGCCATGCTCTACACGGCTGCACCCGCTGTCGCGGTCTTCGCCCGGACGAACCTCCTGAACACGGTGTCGGAGCAGCCGTACTCGGAGATGCCCGAATGGTTCTCGACTTGGGAGGATACGGGGCTGATCTCTTTCGATGACCGGAACGGGGATGGCGTCATCCAATACGTCGGTCCGGAGGCGCGGGACGCTGCCGGGTCTCCCATCGAGAACGAGCTCACCATCGATCAGGACATCATAGTCCTGGCCAACCCGGAAATCTCGGGCCTTCCCAACTGGGTCATCGGCCTGGTGGCGGCCGGGGGGTTGGCCGCCGCCTTGTCCACGGCGGCTGGCCTGCTCCTGGTGGTTTCGGCCGCGGTGAGCCACGACCTTCTGAAGCGCAGCTTCAAGCCGGACATCACGGAACGCGGAGAACTCATCGCCGCGCGCGTCAGCGCCGGGCTCGCCGTGGGGGTGGCGGGTTACCTCGGGATCAATCCTCCAGGATTCGTCGCGGAGGTCGTCGCGTTCGCGTTCGGGCTGGCGGCGGCTTCTTTCTTCCCGGCCATCATCATGGGAATTTTCTCCAAGCGCATGAACCGCGAAGGAGCCGTCCTTGGGATGATCGCAGGGATCACGTTCACGGCCGCCTACATCGTTTACTTCAAGTTCATCAACCCGAGCGCCAACACCTCCGAGTCCTGGTGGTTCGGCGTCTCCCCCGAAGGGATCGGCACTCTCGGCATGCTCCTTAACTTCGCGATCGCGCTCACGGTCTCCCGATTCACGCCCCCACCGCCGCCCCAGATCGCTCATCTGGTCGACCTCATCCGTGTGCCGCGAGGCGCAGGGGAGGCCCACGAGATCAGCGATTAGGCAAGGCCCCGGCGCACAGGCCGACGCGGCCCACGAGGAGGACCGCCAGATCGATCATCGAGCGTCAGTGAGGCGTGACCGGACCGCCTCTACATTCACCTCGAGGGACGCCGACGTTTCGAGGCTCAAGTGCTCGGACAGCTCCAGTTCATCGACCGGCTCCCAGCGGGCGACGAAGTCCTCTAGGATGGCGGCCCGCGCGTCGCTCACAGACGGTTCCTGATCACGCTGGGAGAGTCGTTCTCGGCAGACGTCGACGGGAGCACGACATTCGATGAACAGAAACGGCACCCCCTCATCGCGAGCCAGACCCCGCACGGCCTCGCGATGAGCACGAGCGCGGAACGACGCATCGATCACCACCGGTCGCTGCGACTGCAGTACGGAGCGCGCGCACCGGAAGACCTCCTCGTAGACCTGCTCGGTCATTTCGGCGGAATACGCATCCGTCCAAGGCGCAGAGCTGACCGACGTCGTAGACCCAACCCCGAGTAACGACTTACGGGTCCGATCGGAGCCTACCACGGGGGCCAGGGCTTCGGAACCGACTCGAGCGGCGATGGTGCTCTTCCCGGACGCCACGATCCCGCCGACGGCCAGGACCATGGGTGGGACGGCTGACCTGCCCGTCGAGCTCTGCGCCGGGAGTGATTCCAACGCCAGCAGATAGTGCCGCCGGGCCACGTCCGCCGAGCGCTTCCGGATCGGGGCGGGCGCGTCAGCATCCCCCGCCAGTATCGCGTTGACCATGCCCCTCACGTATGCACGGTAGCTCTCGTAGAAGCCCACGAGTGGATAGAGGTCGTAATCGTTCGACATCCGTGCGTATTCGGCGAGGAAGTGTTCGGCCAGATCACCCCGCCCGGAGCACGCCAGATCCATCGAAAGAAACGCGACGTCAGAACAGACATCCAAGAACCGGAAGCGGTCATTGAACTCGATGCAGTCGAGGACTCTGACGCCACCCTCGTCGTCCAGATAGATGTGCTCGAGGCGGAGGTCCCCATGGCCTTCCCGCACGCGCCCGCTCAACACCCGGTCCTCAAAGAACGCCGATTGGTCCGACAGAAAGCCCAGCTGACCAGCCTCGATAGCAGCGGCCTCCGTCTCGCCCAGGTAGTCGCACGCGGCCCCTCGGCCCTGCTCGAAGTTGTCTCGTACGTCGCAGGTGATCTCCTCCAGCGTACCAAAGCGGGCCGTTTCTTCATCGGATCGTGCGCGCTCATGGAAGGCGGCGACACGCCCGGCGACTCGTTCAAGATCGGCGGCCGTAAGTCGGCCGTCTCTGAGGCGCACGTCCGCGCGATCCTCATCCGGGAGCCTGACCATGTGAACCGCCCAGTCCACTGGAGTGCCCGAGCCACCGAAGCGGTGGCGCCCCGAGGAGTCGAGGGTGATGTGGACGACGGCATGGTACGCGTCGGGAGCCCACGGGCGGTTGAGGTGAACCTCCGCCTCGCAAGCCACCCTCCGCTTCTCCTCCGAGGAGAAGTCAAGGAAGGGCAACGAGACAGGCTTCTTCACCTTCCATACGTCGTGCTCGGTGAGAAAGACCCAGGAGATATGCGTCTCCAGCACCTCGGTTCCAGATCCAGCTAGGTCATCTCTCAAGCTTCCCATAGTTCGTCGACGGTCCCGCTCCGGGTGAAGGTCCTCTTGATCTTACCCCTCGGGGGGGCAATGCGGTCATCCCCTTTGAACTCCCCCCACGTCCCTGTATTATGGACCCCCATCCATACTGAGAACGGTCGGGCCTGGACGGACCGTCCCAGGTAAAGAGCCGGCACCGGGACTCACACTACTCACGGGATTCAAGGTTGGCCAAGCGTACCAAGGTCACCGGAAACAGCCTCCGGCACGCCTTCCACGAAATCATATGGCCCCGCCGCAAGCTCATTGCGGTCGGCCTGTTTCTGATACTTCTCAATCGACTCAGCGGGCTGGTGCTTCCGGCCTCTACCAAGTACCTGGTCGACGAAGTGCTCGGCCAGGGTCAGTTCGACCTGCTCTTCAGGCTCTTGGGACTCTTGGTGTTCGCCGTGATCGTGCAGTCGGCGACTGCCTACCTCCTGACGCTCCTTCTCAGCGTCGAAGCGCAACACCTGATCGCCCAGCTCCGCTCCCAGGTTCAGCGGCATGTACTCACCCTTCCTGTGCGCTTCTTCGACAGCACGAAGTCCGGAGAGTTGGTCTCCCGCATCATGAACGACGTTGAAGGAGTCCGTAATCTGGTGGGAACCGGCTTGGTTCAACTGGTCGGAGGCACGATTACCGCGATCGTCGCGTTCACCTTCCTCGCAAGCATCGACTTCGTGATGACGCTGCTCGTCCTCGTTCCCTTGGGGCTCTTCAGCGTGGTTTCGACCCGCGCGTTCCAGACGTTGCGCCCAGCGTTCCGCGAGCGTGGCGAGATTCGCGCGGAAGTGACGGGACGCCTTACAGAGGCGCTCGGCGGCATTCGGGTCATCAAGGGCTTTCATGCCCTCGATAAGGAGGGCGAGATCTTTGAGAAGGGGGTGCTTCGCATCTTCCAGAACGTCAAAAAAACGCTGACCACCTCGAGCACCGTCACGAGCCTCGGCACGTTTTTTATCGGCACCGCGAGCGTGCTCATCATGGGCTACGGTGGCCGGCAGATCCTTCAAGGGTCCCTGACTCTGGGGGACCTCGTTTCCTTCACGCTGTTCATGGCATTTCTGATCGGGCCGATCGTGCAGATGGCCAACATCGGGACGCAGATGACGGAGGCGTTCGCCGGCCTCGATCGGACCGCGGAACTCCTCGCATGGCCCTCTGAGGACGACGATCCGCGGCGCACCGAGACCATGCCGAAAATCGAAGGCCATGTTGTGTTCGAGGACGTCTCCTTTGCGTATGAAGAGGACAAGCCCGTACTCCGTGGCATCACCTTCGAAGCCGATCCGGGGACGGTGATCGCGCTCGTGGGCAGTTCCGGCTCTGGAAAATCTACCCTGGCCGGTTTGGCAGCGACCTTCCTGACGCCTGATTCCGGCAGAGTTCTGATGGACGGCGTCGACCTGGCCACCATAAAGCTGTCGAGTTACCGGTCACAGCTCGGCCTGGTGATGCAGGACGACTTCCTATTCGACGGCACGATCCGAGAGAACCTGCTCTTCGCACGTCACGATGCCAGCGACATCGAGCTGCAGAACGCGGCCGATCAAGCCTACGTCACGGAGTTCACCGATCGCTTCGAAGATGGCTTCGCCACAGTCATCGGCGAGCGTGGGGTCAAGCTATCCGGGGGTCAGCGCCAGCGGGTCACCATCGCCCGGGCGCTGCTGTCGGATCCACGGATACTGCTGCTCGACGAAGCCACGTCCAGCCTCGACACGGAGAGCGAGGCGTTGATTCAGAAGAGCCTGGGGGGACTCCTCCAGGATCGTACCACGTTCGTCATCGCCCACCGTCTCTCGACCATTCAACGGGCCGATCTCATCTTGGTCATCGAAGACGGAGAGATCGTCGAGCGCGGGCGCCATGACGAATTGATTGAAATCGACGGGCGCTACCACCAACTCTACACGGTACAGGCGAGAATCTAGTGCAGGCGAGCATGGAGCATACAAATGATGACGGGACGGACGAGCAGAGAATTCGTGTACTGGAGGGCGGTCCCTACCGGGTCGAGGGCGGAGTGCCGATCCTAGACCATGAGGGCAACGGGATCTAGGCTCCCCTGGGGTATTCCCTCTGCCGGTGCGAAAGCTCTAGCAACAAACCGTTTTGCGATGGCACTCACAAGACCAACAACTTCAACGGCCAGGAGTTCGCCAGCAAAGATACCGCTTCGTACCGGGCGGAGCGTTGCGGGGGCGAGGAAGTTACGATTCACGACGATCGCCGCCGCTGCGCTCACGCGGGCGTATTCACGGACAATCTGAGCTCGGTGTTCAAATTGGGTGTCGAGCCGTGGATCGATCCCAACGGTGCACAGGCAGACGAGATCATCCGGGTGGTGAGTGCGTGCCCGTCGGGCGCCCTGAGCTACTCGATGGGGGACTCTGCGGATCCGGTCGAGAGGCCCGGAGGGGCTGGCGAGGGACGGCCCCTACCCCGTACGCGGTCTCAAGGTGGTAGCCGGCGATGGCAAGGGGTACGACGCACGGGAGCGCCAGACGCTTTGCCTCTGCGGCGGATCACGCAACAAGCCGTTCTGCGACGGGCCGCACTGGTACATGGGATTCAAGCACGAGATGGGCGACGAAAACAGCGTCTCGCACAGCGACCCGGACTAGGCCCGGTCACTTCGGGCTAAGCTTCACTGGGTGGGATGTGACGAGCGTGACCGTCATCGATTCTTGAGCTTGTGAGCAAACTTCTTCCTGAGCTTCTCCACTTTCGGGTCGATCACGAATTGGCAGTAAGGCTGGTTCCCATTTCGTCGGAAGTACTCCTGATGCTCCGGTTTGGCAGGATAGAACACCTCGAACGGTGTGACTTCCGTGACGATCGGATCCTTCCACACGCCCCCTGGCGTCAACTCTGCGATCATCGCCTCCGCGGTCTCCCTTTGCTCCGGAGAGTGGTAGAAGATCGCCGAGCGGTACTGAGGCCCGGCATCGCCGCCCTGACGATTCAGCGTCGTGGGGTCGTGCATAGCGAAGAAGACCTCGAGGATCTGCCTGAAGCTCGTGACCGACGGGTCCACCCGAAGTTGGACGACCTCTGCGTGCCCGGTGCGCCCCGAGCAAAGTTGCTCGTAGGTCGGATGCGGCTCTGGCCCGCCGGAGGCACCCGACGCCACGCTCTCGACGCCCTCGAGCAACTCGAAGACCGCCTCCAGGCACCAGTAGCAGCCCCCGCCGAGGGTCACGACCTCCAGCGATCCCTCGTTCACGAGTCCCCGGGCGTCAGGGTGCGCGCTCCAGCAACTTCATCGGCCCGAGGGGCGATCCGGATTTCACGCCGCAGCTATACATTCGATTTCCACCCGAGCGGCTCCCGACATTCCAGCTCCGACAGCGGTCCGGGCCGGTTTGTTCTGCGGAAAGAATTCAGCGTAGACCTCGTTCATGGCGCCCCACTCGGCCATATCTGCCAGGAAGACCGTGCACTTCAAGATTCGGTCCATGGAGGATCCGAAGCGTTCGAGCGCACCTTGAATGGACTCCAGAGCAATGCGAGTCTCGGGCTGAACTCCGCGCTCCCCGCCCCCTCCGAGCTTTCCGGACAAAAACAGCAGGCCCCCGTATCGGACTCCTTCGGAGTACGGTGCGCGAGGGTTGGCATTCAGATACTCGGGAGAGGTGTCCTGCTGAACCGCATACGGGGCGGCGTCCGCCTCCGACACGGGCGGCAGGCAGGCGACGACGAAGGACAGGGCGAGGGCGGTTGCTCCTCGAAACATGGCGATCCTCCTGAAGAAGATGACGGGCTGGTGGAACCCATCTCCACAGCCCACGGGTGCGCACGGGGCGCCTAATGTGGCATCCCGGAAGGTCGCGAGCCACCCTGAAGCGCCGAGGCCACCACTACAGCAGGGTTGCTCTCCCCGCCTTGCGGCAGAGGCGCCGACCCACCCAATTGGTCGCTTGTTCGGATCTCGCTCGCCACGACGAACAGGGATGGATTGATGCACGTGACCCGGTCCAAGTTCGAGGCGACAGAGAGCTCGGGCGACGTCTCGGCGCTCCTCACCCGCCCGGCCGACGCCGATTGCCTGCTCGTGCTGGGCCACGGCGCTGGCGCCGGGATGCAGCATGCGTCCATGGAGGCCCTGTCCGTTCATCTCGCCGATCGGCGGATCGCCACGTTCCGGTACCAGTTCGCCTACATGGAGCAGGGACGTGGGCGCCCCGACCATCAGCCCGTTCTCCTGCAGACCGTGCGGTCGGCGGTGTCGGCCGCCTCGGTGCTCTCCGGCGGGCTCCCCCTTTTCGCGGGGGGACGATCGATGGGTGGCCGGATGACGTCCCTGGCGGCGGCGAAGCAACCGCTTACGGACCTCCGAGGCATCGTTTTCTTCGCCTTTCCCCTTCGTCCGCCCCACAAACCCGGTGTCGAACGGGCCGAGCACTTGAGGGAGGTCGGCCTTCCGCTGCTCTTCCTGACGGGCACCCGGGACAAGATGGCTCCACTCGATCTACTCCAGCCCGTTTGCCAAAATCTCGCACAGACTGCTACGCTCCATGTGGTCGAAGGAGCGGATCACAGTTTTCACGTATTGAAGAGGTCCGGTCGCACGGACGACGAGGTTCAGGATGAACTCGCGGATACGACCCGATCGTGGATCGACAGTATCGGATAACGGTTCCAGTCCCAGATAACGGCTCCAGTCCCGGCTACCGGTTCCAGCAACGGAGAGGTCTCGATGTCCGCATTCATTCTCATGGCGCGGCGCACTGTCCCTGGTCTAGCCTCCGCATTCATCCTGACCGCCGCGAGCGCAGCGGGCCAGGAGCTCCAGCTCGATGTCCATCAACAATTGGCGCGCGATCTTTTTCAAGAGCTCATCGAGATCAATACCGTCGAATCCGAAGGAACGGCCCCTGCTGCGGAGGCGATGGCGCGTCGCCTCCTCGACGCTGGGTTCGCACCGGAGGACGTCAACATCGTCGGCCCGGACGATCGCAAGGTGAACTTGGTGGTCAAGCTTCGCGGTCGGAACACTGGCCGTGCGCCCATCCTGCTCTTGGCCCACCTCGACGTGGTGGAGGCGCTCCGCTCCGACTGGACCATCGACCCTTGGACGTTCACCGAGACCGACGGCTACTACTACGGCCGAGGCGTCACGGACGACAAGGACGAGGCCGCGATCTACACGGCCAACCTCATCCGGTACAAGCAGGAGGGGTTCGTGCCGGATCGTGACATCATCGTAGCGCTCACCGCCGACGAGGAGGGCGGCCCGGCCAATGGCGTCCAATGGCTGTTGGAAAACCGCCGGGATCTGATCGACGCAGAGTATGCGTTCAACGAGGGCGGCGGCGGCGCCCTGAAGGACGGCATGCGCCAACTGAACTCCGTCCAGGCCAGTGAGAAGGTGTACCAGAACTTCCAATTGCAAGCCACGAACTCTGGAGGCCACAGCTCGCTCCCGCGGGACGACAACGCCATCTACGACTTGACGGGCGCGCTCATGCGCATCGGTCGATACCATTTCCCGGTCATGTTGAACGAGGTCACCGAAGCGTATTTTCGAGGCACCGCCGCGGTCGAGGGTGGGGCCATCGCGGAAGACATCCTCGGCGTGCTCGAAGACCCGGCGAATCAGTCGGCGGTGGCTCGCCTTCAAGCGTTTCCACACCTGAACGCTCGTCTCAGAACCACCTGTGTCGCAACGCGCCTGAGTGGAGGGCACGCCGACAACGCGTTGCCCCAAACCGCCGGTGCCCTGGTCAACTGCCGCATTCTCCCGAACCACAACCCCGCCCAGGTTCTACTCACTCTCCGGGAGCTCGCGGGCCCCAGCGTGGAGGTTACACCCGCCGCGGAGCCCAATCCCAGCCCGCCATCGCCCCTCACCCCCAGCCTACTGGGGCTTATCGAGCAGATCACCGAGGAGATGTGGCCGGGCGTACCTGTCGTCCCGGTCATGAGTACGGGAGCCACAGACGGGCTCTACTTGAGGAGGGCCGGAATCCCGACGTACGGCGTCTCCGGACTTTTCGGTGATGTGGACGACAACCGCGCCCACGGTCAAGACGAGCGCATTCTCATCGAGTCGTTCTACCAGGGCCAGGAGTTCCTGTACCGGCTGGTGAGGGCGCTTTCGGGGACGATCAGCTAGCCGCGTAAGCGGGGACCACCTGCGTTTCTAGATCCCGAAGAACAACGAAATCGCGACGTTGAGAACTCCGAGGAGCAGGCTGCCCACCATCGCCGCCCCGAATCCCTCGACCTTGAAGCCTGGGACAAGCGCAGCGGTGAGCTTGAGCATGAAGACGTTCACCACCCAGACAAATAGCCCGAGCGCCAAGAACGTGATCGGGAGAGTCAGCACGACCAGAATGGGTCGGGTGAATGCGTTGGCGAATCCGAGGACGAGTGCGCCGACCACGGCCGCGGTGCCGTCTTCGACCTCGATGCCGGACACCAGCAACCCGACGAAGGAGGCGCTTGGTCTAAAGACCGGCTCCAAAACTGGTCCAAGAGTGGTCCGGAAGCGGGTTTAGAAGCCCGTCGACATCCGGTCCAGAAAGCGGCGTTCTTCCAGCGAGAGGGCGCCCATCCCATGCCGATCGACTCGCGCCAACAGCTCCTCGACCTCGTTCCTGTTGAGGTCATGCATCGACCCCAAGTCGATGGACGCCCAGCGCCTCCTGACCTCAAGCTCCGAGCCCTCCATCGAGACGGTATGGTGGATTTTGCGCTGGAAGTCCCGTCGATCCTTACCCAGACGCCGGTCTCGCAAGCGAAGAAAGCCTGCGCCCACGGCGAGTCCGCCAAGGTGGGCGAAGTGTGCCGTGCCTCCATCGGATCCCGTGATCCCACTGTACAAGCTGAGCAACACGAGGGCGATCGCCAGCCAGCGAGCCTGGACGGGCAGCACCCCGTAGAGGTAGATCGGCTCCCTTGGCCAATACATGGCAAAACCAGCGATGATGCCGTAGACGGCCGCCGACGCCCCCACGACAGGAGCACCGTACGAGAACACGAACGAAAAGGCCGCGCCGCCGAGACCACTCAGGAAGTAGAGCCCCAAGAAGCCTCTCGCCCCCAAGCGGGCTTCGAGGCGCGGCCCAAAGAAAAATAGTCCGATCATGTTGAAGAGCAGGTGCATCAGCCCCGCGTGTAAGAACATGTACGTGAAGAGGGTCCAAGGCCGGAACGGTATTCCTGGGATGTAAACCTGGTCTAGCCCCACGACGGCAGGGGGGAACAGAGTCAGGAGGGCGTAGGGGAGCGATCCCGGCTGCAGTACCAGGGCCACGATGACGTTAGTCACCAGTAGTCGCGTCACCCAAGGGGTCATGTGAGGAACACTTCTCCTGCGTAGGGGGGAATTCCGTTGAAAACGATAAAACAGCTTTGGTTAGATCCCAAGGGAATCATCCCCGTTCGAGTCCGAGGGCACCTGCCGGAAGCGACGTACGTTGATCCAGCACATACCTCTCGATCAATTTTCCGGTCGCGGGACCGAGTGTAAGCCCCAGCATCGCGTGGCCTGTGGCCACAAAGAGCCCGGATTGCCCCGGGACCGGACCCACGTACGGAATACCGTCAGGCGTGCACGGCCTGAGCCCGCACCACTCCGAGCGGATCACCCCACCCTGCATACCCCCCAAGTACGCATCGGCCGCGGAGCTCAATTGCTCCAAGCGCCGGCGTCGCATTTGGTGGTTGACCCCAGAAAATTCGAGGGTGCCGGCCAAACGTGTGAACCCAGCCATCGGCGTGCAAAACACCGACGTCTCGGTAAGAACACACGCAACGCCCAGCGGGCGTTCACCAGAATCCCCGTGCTCGAGATCCCGGTGATAGCCCTTCCCGGCTTGTACCGGAAGGCGGAGCCCGAACTTTTCGGTCAGGCCCCCGCTGTAGGCTCCTGTTGCCAGGACCACCGCGCTCGCCTCCAGGATGTCGCCGTCCTGGAGGCGCACGCCCCTCACAGCACTTCCGGTACTCAGGATTTCCGAGACGCCGCGCCCTGTCTCCATCCGTGCGCCATGGCGAACCGATCGATCCGCCAGTTCCATAACGAAGCGATGGGGGTCGCACGTCGCCGCCTCGGGAAAATGGACGCCGCCCACCGCGCCGTCGAGGACGGCGGGTTCGATCTCCCTCAACTCGTCTGGAGCCAGTTCGCGGGGATGATATCCGTAATGGCGCATCATAACTGCGTCATGCGTGACGTCGGTGAGACCCTTCATCGTGCGGCAAATCTCGTAGTAGCCACTTCGCTCATAGTCACAATCCAGGTCCTCTGATTCGACGAGGACGTCGAACAGATCCAGAGAAGCCCGCCCGAGCGGGGCCAACGCACCCATGCTGACCGAAAGGTGCTGGTCCGTGCAGAACCGCCGGAACGCCCACAGCCACCGGAACAGTCCGGGATCCCATCGCACCGGGATATAAAGCGGGCTCTTTGGGTTGAGAAGCTCTAGGACGGAGCGCCGGATTCTGCCCGGCTTGTTGAGTGGTGGATGCCCGGCCGCAATCGTTCCGGCGTTACCGAACGAAGCGGCGCCCCCGATCTCGTCCCGCTCCACCAGGGTCACGTCGACACCCATCTTGGCCAAGAAGTAGACGCAACACACGCCGATCACTCCGCCACCTACGACTATGACTCGACGCTCAGCCATCGTGGTTCATCCTGAGTTTCGCGTGATCCCCAAAAAGCCTTTTGGCAGGGGGCAACTGCACTCGAAAGCAGCGCACGTCGTGGCATCGACCTTGCGCCATCCCCATTAGGCGTCCGACGACGGAAAGAGTTTTCGCCGTGGGCGCGTGCCTCCGCAATAGATCGGTACCTGATAGCACTTGGATACCCCGTACTATTCGGCCGACAACATCCCATTGAAGTGAGAGGAAACGACCATGAACAAGAGACATCTGACTATTTCCGCTATGGCCCTGATCTTGATGAACGCCTGCACGGAGTCGACGGGCGTTGAGCCAGTCGACCTGGCGGGCACATGGACGGCGATGTCGCTCGAATTTACCAGTGTTGAAAATCCCGAGGCGACGACCGATCTCGTGGACGAGGGAGCCACCCCGACACTCGTCCTGGACACAGAGGGCGGGTTCACGCTGACGTTCGCCTTCCCCCCAGGCGGAAGATGAGGTCGACACGGGAACTTACGAGGTTGAGGGCAACAGCTTGACGCTCAGCGATTCGATTGAGCTGACAGGGGATGTGTATCAGGTCACGAGGAGCGACGACACCATGACGCTAGCGATAGCTGACGTTTTCGACTTTGTGGAAGGCACCGAAGAGGCCGCCACGTTGGTAATCACGCTGACACGCTAGGTGTTTGCGTGACACTAAACGCTATTTGTACACCAACAGCAGTTGATCGCGGAGGGGGGCGACGCCCCCCTCCGCGTTGTTCTTCCCTAGCTACTCGACGACGAAGCGCAGGGTGTCCACTACCCAAGGACTCAGGGGGATGTGCGCCCCGTCACCCACCACGGCAATCACCGTGTGCTCGCCAGCCGCGAGGCCTGTGAGTTCATATTCGGTCTGTGCCTGTCCCATATGGATGTGGACACCCGGGGTCGAGGGAATCGGCGAACCGGCAGCGGGAAGATCGGCGTCCACGACCAGGTGATGGTGGCCCGTTCCGGGTTCCATCGTACCCGCGGGCGCAATGGTTAGCCCCGCCACCTCCAGCACCACCAGCACCGAACCGCCCGCCACCCTCGCTCCGGCAGCCGGTTGGGAGATCCGAACTGATGGGCCAGCCTCGGCGGGTCCGCCCCCTTCCTCGGGTGCATCGCCACACGCGGCGAGGGCAAGCACGAGAGCACCGCCGGCCAGTCGTCTGACTCGCCCGCTCATCGTGGTTCGGACCTGGGGGGGGTTGGCGTAGCCTAGCAAGGCCGTGCTGGGCGAAATCATTGCATTTACTCCTGGCGGGAGAAGAGCGCCTCATAAGGCACTGGAAGGAGCAACCTATTCCCGGGCTACCTCGGCGGGCAACATGTACGTCCTCAGCTGATCACAGCCACCATCCCGGTGCCACCCGAACTCAATCGAATTGGGGAGCCGAGTCGCTTGGAGTTGGGGATTCCTGAGCAAGCGGCGAGACCCCGTTCTCGTGGCAAGTGGATGGGGACCCCACCGGCTGTGGAGATGTCCGGGGAGCGACTTTCCTCGCCCAACTCTTAGGAGGAGACCAACTCCAGCCAGCGATGGACCAGGCGAACCGGGTTGCGGCGAAGAACGTCGGGCATCGGGGTGCGAGCGGACTTCACCGGCACCTCAGCGGCCGGCTCTGAACCCAACCCCAATCGTGCTCGCCAACGGCCCATGGTTCGTTGATGCAGGACTCGGGAGGCCCCCGCCATTGTGGAGGAACCCAACACGGACGCATCTTGCGGCCATGTCTGACTGCACGTCGAAGCGACGCTACACGATCGCGACTGTTCTGACCCTCGGCCTCCTTCCTGTCCTCCTGGTCCCAACTGGGCCAGCCCAAGGGCAAGCGTTGCCGGCTGCTGCCCCGGAATCGGTGGGCCTCTCGTCCGTACAGCTCGACCGAGTGACCGACGCGCTGCAGGCGCATGTCGATGCGGGACACATCGCCGGAGTGGTAGGCGCGGTGGTCCGGGACGGCCGACTGATCTACATGGAGGCTCTGGGACAGTCGGACATCGAAGCCGCTCGTCCGATGACCGAGGACGCTATCTTCCGTCTCTACTCAATGGCCCGCTCCATCACCAGCCTGGCCGTAATGATTCTGTGGGAAGAGGAAGCGTTCCAGCTCGACGATCCCATTTCGCGGTACCTGCCGCAGTTCGAGAACCAGCGGGTCTTCACCGACGCCGACTTGCTGAGTATGGACCGGACGCGGCCCCGCAATGGAGATATCACCGTAGAGCACCTCCTCCTTCACACGTCGGGGATGGGTAGCCGCAGCTCGTCCATCTACCGAGCCGAAGGCGTACGCTCGCGCTCGATCACGCTCACACAGATGGTGGACAACGCGGCCCGCACTCCCTTGTTCGAGGACCCGGGAACGAACTGGCGTTACGGCATCTCGACCACGATTCTCGGAAGACTCGTCGAGGTCTGGTCAGGCATGCCGTTCGAGGACTTCCTGAGGGAGCGCGTCTATGAGCCGCTAGGCCTGTCCGACACCGGCTTCTGGGTCGATCCCGACCGGGCCGACCGGCTGGCCACAGTCTACCGCCCCTTCGAAGGCGAGCTTCAGCCTTATCAGATCGAGGAGGTCCCTTTCACCGAGAGGCCCGTCCTGATCGAAGGTGGCGTGGGCCTCGTGGCCTCCACGATGGACTTCCTGCGCTTCTGTCAGATGTTCCTGAACGGCGGTGAGCTGGACGGACGCAGGGTCCTCCAGCCCGAGACCGTCGCGTTGATGACGGTCAATCGCGTGCCAGACGCGCTCCTTCCGCTCAATCCTCGTTCCCTCGGCAGGGGGTGGACCCTGGGCTTCAGCGCGGTGATCGACGCCAGCGCGTTCTCCTACCCGGTAAACGACGGCGACTTCTGGTGGGATGGCTCCGCCGGCACACGCTTTTGGATCGATCCGACGGAAAACATGGTCACGATTGTCATGGCACAGGTATCGCCAGCAAGCGGTGGGGGCTTTCGCGAAGAGTTCAAGACGGGTGTCTACGAGGCGATTGCCGAACACCGGTAGGTCCCGGACTTTGGGCTGCCTCGCTCTCCGTTCTAAGGCCGCGGTCGTACTCGTTCTCTCGAGCTTTCTGCACGCATGTTCAGCCTCGACTCCCGTTCTCCAGCCCCCGTCCGCGGGGGCGGCCACCCTCGGGATACCTTCTCAGTCGATCGAGGTCACCGAGCTTACTGTCCGAGACGTCCGGGCTGCTTACGCCGCCGGAGAGTTCACGGCCGTAGAGCTGACGCGGGCCTTTCTCGACCGCATCGACCGCTATGAGAGCCACTACAACGCGCTGATCTCAATGAACCCCGATGTCCTCGTGATCGCAGCCGCGCTCGACGAAGAGTACGCCTCGAAAGGACCGCGCGGTCCCCTTCACGGGGTCCCCGTGGTGATCAAGGACAACCTGGACTACGGTGGTCTCGTGACAACGGCCGGTTTTTCCGGCTTCAGCGAAGTCACCGGGGGCATTGACATGATCCCCCGGGACGACGCGACGGCGGTCGAACGGCTCCGAGACGCGGGCGCCATCGTGCTCGGGAAGACCAACCTCCCCGACTTCGCGGCAGACGGAACACGGACCCAGAGCTCGGCGGCCGGCGTTACGTTGAACCCTTACAACACCGACAAAGCCCCCGGAGGGTCGAGCGGCGGCACCGCGACGGCCGTAAACGCCAGCTTCGCCGTGCTGGGCTTGGGCACGGAAACAGGAGGATCGATCCAGAACCCGGCGGCCGCACAGGCGCTGGTTGGAATCAAGCCCACCTTCGGACTGGTTCCCCTGGATGGCGTCGTGCCGATCAACGCCACCTACCTCGACGTGGTGGGGCCGCTCTCGAGAACGGTGTATGACGCAGCGATCACCCTGGATGTGATCGCCGGACCCACCTCGGCGGATCTTTCCACCTACGCCGCCGCCGGACGCCTCCCGGAAGACGGGTATGTCGCTCGACTGAGCGACTCGGCTCTGGAGGGCAAACGCTTCGGGTTGGTCGGGGTCGGCTGGCGGGACGACTGGCTTCCATTGGCGCCAGAAACGGAAGCCCTCTATCAGCTAGCGATCTCGGCGCTGGCCGGCGAGGGCGCGGTGGTCGTTGACGATCCCTTCCTACACTCGGAGTTCATCGAACTCTATGAAAGCCAGCCCCGCGTCCCCTCCGCAGGGGCCCACGACTTGCTCGTCTACCTGCAACGCCTAGGGGACCAAGCCCCGTTCCACAGCGTCGCGGAGTGGGAGGCGTTGACGGGGAAGGAATTCCCCGAAATGGGCCGCCGCCGCGCCCCCGCCCGTCCAGGGGCGACTGAGGAGGGAGACGCTTACCAGACATGGCGGCGGGAGATCCGTAAACTCTATCGGGCGGTCCTGGAGAGCTTCGACCTCGACGGGCTGTTCTTTCCACAAGCGGGCGCACCGATTCGGGACCTCGTGGAGGATCCCGAACGCCCCGAATACAGCCCCAACAACCACCCCGAACTACCGAGCAACATCGTAAACGCCCTCGGTGTGCCGGTCGTCACCGTACCTTTCGCCTACTACGGTGACGGGACACCGTTCGTAGTGGCCTTCATCGGCGACAGCTGGACTGAGGCGGAGCTGTTAGCCTACGCCTACGACTTCGAGCAAGCGACCAGATCGCGGGTTCCCCCCGACCTCGTGACTTCCGGTACGCGATGATGCCGGGCTTAGAAGATGGTTTCCAAAAGGCATGGGCCTGACAACATTTGTTTCAAGACATCGTTCTGGCGCTACACGCCTGGGATGATGTCGTCGTAGTGGTGGTGGTAGTCCGCGGCCGTCAGATTCCGATGACGGGTGCCGCTTCAGCCGCGAACGGAGTCGAGAGGGGTTCGGTTCTGGCCACACTTCAAGCGACCAACGCGTTTGTCGCTGGCACTCTGACTCCGAACGCTGGCAACGGGGTCTCTACGGAAAATAGGTAGACCGGCTCACGGATCGAGCGCGAACACCCAGACCACACCGCCCTGCGGAACGAAATTGCTCGTGCCCCGCACTCCATCGATACGTCGGCCCATGGACGCGGCGTCCACGCCCCAGCCCGACTGGACCGCGATGTACTGCACGCCATCCACCATGTAAGTGGACGGCACGCCGATGACCCCGGAATTGGTGCGCTGCTGCCACAGGATCTCACCGGTCCGGGCATCGAACGCACGGAAGTAGCGATCGTCCGTGCCACCCGCGAAAACAAGTCCACCCCCCGTCGTGAGCACGGGGCCCCAGTTTTGGGAATCGAACTCCTGGGTCCACACGCGTTCGCCCGCGTTCAGGTCCCAAGCTTGGAGCTCGCCGATATGGTCGGCTCCGGGAGCCACGGTCATCGTCGTCTCGGCCCCGGTGAATGAGCGGCCAACTCGGTATTCGATTTCCTCTCCCACGCTGGTCCCGCAGAGGTTTTCGTTGGCCGGGATGTAGAGAAACCCGGTGTTGGGGTTGTAGGCGGCGGGCGGCCAGTCCTTGCCCCCCCACAGCGACGGGCAGAACTCAGCCGGCTTCCCGGTACCGGGCTTCCGGTCTTCATTGTAGGTCGGGCGACCCGTCTGTGGGTCGAGGCTGGTGAAGACGTTCTGGTGAACGAAAGGCTGAGCGTCCACGAAGCGAATGGCTTCTGCCTCGCGCTCTAGAATCCACAGGTAGCCGTTCCGGCCCGGATGGACGAGCCCCGGAATCGTCCTTCCGTTTCGCTCCACGTCGATGAGAAGCGGCGTCGAGACCTCGTCCCAATCCCAGGACCCGTTCCAATGGTACTGGTGATGGGTAACGAGCTCGCCGGTGTCGATAGCCAGGGCGATCACCGAGTTGGTGTAAAGATTGTCGCCCGGACGCTGATCTCCGATCCACGGGCCGGGGTTGCCCGTGCCCCAATACGTGAGTCCCAAATCGGGATCGTAGTGACCCGTGAGCCACACCGCGGCCCCACCGGTACGCCATGCCCCCTCCGGCCACGAATCGTTGCCCGGCTCGCCCGGCCCGGGCACCGTGTAGGTTCTCCAGACCTCCTCGCCTGTTTCCGCATCGAGCGCCACCACAAAACCGCGGATGCCCAACTCGCCGCCGGAGACGCCCACCATGACTTTCCCCCGGGCGGCCAGAGGCGCCAGCGTCATGTAGTACCCTGAAGAATTATCTGCGACCGACGTGTCCCATACGACCTCACCGGAGCGGGCGTCGAGCGCCACCACCCGTGCGTCCAGCGTCGCCGTGTACACCATGTCCCCTAACAACGCCACACCTCGATTGGTGTTATGAAGCGCGATTCGATCCTGGGGAAGCGCATGTTGGTAGCGCCACAACAGGTCTCCATTTCGTGCATCCAGAGCAAATACCTGGTTGCCGGGAGTGGTGATGAACATCACCCCGTCGTTTACGACGGGCGGGGACTCGTGGCCCCCCGTGGCGTTCGTCGAGAAGGCCCACGCCGGAGTGAGATCCCGCACGTTGGACGCGTCAATTTGATCGAGTGGGCTGTACCCCCACCCGCTGTAATTTCCCCTGTAGGAAAGCCAGTTTTCGGGCTCAGGACTCACGAGTCGCTCGTCGGTGACCGACTGGTAGGATTGGCCCGTCACGCGGGCAGGCACGAGTAGGATCACTGCCGTAAGGACAGTCAGACCTGCTCCGGCAAGAGCTGTGAGGCGAGTCATATATAGCTCCGATGAGGTACTGCCGGCTCCGGTTTCTCTCCGCACCAATGCTCGTGGGAACCGTCGGGTCGGAGAAGGTAGGACCGGGGGCCTGGGACGGCTAGCGACATGCGTGGTCCTCGGGTCAGGTCTGTTGTTGACCGCCCTGAGCCCGCCCCTCACCTTACTGGCCTTCGAGGCTAAAATCCCTCAGAGACGGAGCAATACACATTTCCCCGCACCCCCGTGTCTGTTGGCTACTCGCTGTTCTTTTTGTGGCGCTGGCCACCCCGTCGAGCACTCGAGCGCAAAGTTACGACGTCATCATTCGCAACGGCAGGGTGATCGGCGGGACTGGCAACCCCTGGTTCTTCGCCGACGTCGCCTTGGACGGAGACAGGATCGCGGGTTGCCGAGAGACGGTCACGGGGCTACTCAAGCTGAACAGGGACCCGGCTTAGTCTGGCCAGATCTCCCAATAAGCCGACGGGGGACCGGTCCGAGTCAACTCGAACCTGCGTCCCCCGTCTCCAAACTCTTCCACCGGTGCCTCTTCGCCCGGCGGTCTCTTGCTGCCTAATAGACCGGCGAACACTCGCTACCAGTCACCTCCCCGCGAACCCACGCCGCAAGCGTCTGCCACTCCGGATCACTCCGGCTCTGCCAACGCCTCACGCCGTTGTGGGCATACGCACCGCCACCGTCCGGGTGCAGGGGCTTCAGTAGGAAGCGACTCCGTGCGGGATCGCCAGGCACGATCAGTCTCTGGAGCACCTCGAATCCCTGGCGGGCTTCCGCCTCCGTCAACACGCCACTGCTGGCCGGGGCGAACCCTGCCGAGCCGCCTGCATGACACGACGTGCACGCGAGCTGCCCGTATTTCGCGACGCTGAGCACATTCGGGTGGACACAGGAGCGATAGTACTGGAAGTCGACGGCCACCCGCTCGGCGGCCGGCGTGAACTCCGCCGCTGGGAGGGTACGGATCCAGTCGAGTATGACTTGATACTCGGGGTCCTGAGTAGAATCCCAGTGGTTGCCGCCCGTGTGAGGCAGCCCGCCGGCCACCTGCGCCAACGGCTTCAGTAAAAGCCTGCTGGACTCTGGGTCGGAGGCATTGACCAGTTGGGTCACGCCCTCGTAGTTCCGGCGAGACTGTTCCTCTGTCCAGGCCCCTCCATCCGGTGTTTCGGTCGGCTCCTCGAGGGAGAAACGAACGCTCGTTTGCCACACGTGGCACATGACACATGCGGCCTGGCCGTCGGTCGACCCCGGGTAGCCGCGAGGCCTTAGGAACAGTGGCTCGATGTTTTGCCGGTAGTAGTCGAACGGAACTTGAAGCGTCGCACCGTCGGCGGACGGCTCCGTGGATGCTTGTAGCGGCTCGGCCAACCCCCAGCCCTCCGAGGTCGGGCCGAGACCGACAAGAATGCCGACGCCAGCAATCAGGGAGAAGCCGGCCGCCCATCCCCCCAAACCACGCCCTCTAGTTTTCGGGCTCATGCTTGTCACCACCTCCGTCGTAGGTCAACGCCCCAACTCTGGGCACAGACAGCCTGTTCCAGCGGAAAAAACTACGGGCCCTGCGTGTTCTCCACGCGGTCCAGCGGAAGGATCGCCGTATCAATTCGCTTGGGTCCAGCGCCTACAGTCATTTTCGCCACCACTTCGAGCTTCTCGAGGTCGATGGCCACCGTATAGTCAGCGCCCGAGACAGCCACGTACATGTACTTACTGTCCGGTGTCGGCGTCAGCCAGTTCGCCGCGGGCCCCACCACGACCCCGCCGATGAACTCGAAATCAGGCAGAGACCAACCGTAGATTCGGCTATCCAAGCGGCTTGACGCCCAGATTGCGGAGCGATCTGGCAGCACTTCCAAACCATGCATCGGAGCGCCCTGGTTGGCTTCGGCGCTCTGCTTCCACGCTGGCAGACGCGGCGGGTAGAGCATTCGCTCCGTCTCCCCTGTCTCCCAGTCGATCACAAAGATTCCGTTGACCGCAGCGCCTTGCGCGAGAATCTTGTCCGTCGACCCGTCCGCCGCCGCAAGGAACATCATTGGCCGGACGCGGTGGATTACACCGGTGTTTGGCACGACCAGCGAGATTTCCCTCACCACTTTATCGGTGCTGGCGTCGATGACCTGAATAGACCCCTCACTCCGACCGTTCAAACCGGCAACCACCCACTTCCCATCCGGGCTCACATAGACGTTGTGAATCCCGGTCGCCACCGGGATGCTTTCAAGCTTCTCGTGGGTGTCTAGATCGAATACATCGACAACGGGCGCCCTAGAGATCCCTACGTAGATCTTACGGTTGTACTTGTTGTAGGCGGCCTTGTTCGGACGATCCGTGAGCGGGAGCTGCTCAAGCAGCTCCAATGTGACCGTATCGTAGACGTCGAGCGTGTTTTCTTCTTCGTTCGCGCAGTAATAGTAGAGCCCATCGGGATGTGCGAAGATATTGTGAGCCCGCGGACAGCCCTCCAGGTACCCGACGACCTCGTTCAGGGCCGGATCGATGACGGCGTGCACGTTTCCGGCATTGTTGCTCTGCAGGATTCGTATCGCGACCCCCTCGTACGAGTCGAGTCGTTCCACCTTTTGAGCGCCGAGCGGCGATCCCGCCAACATCAGCCCCGCCAAAATCGGAAACATTATGGTCGCTCGAGTGCTATGCATCGTTACCCCCGGATCGGGAAGTTTGTAGGCCACTACTTCTCCATATGCACGGTAAATGTCAACGCTCCGTAAGGCAAGTGAGCGGTTAGGTGCCTATGGCCCAGCGAGCAGATCAAGGCGAACTCCATCATGAGACCCTTCCAACGGAGGCTGATGAAGCGCCCACTGTTTTTCCCCTTCATCGCAGTTCTTCTGCCGTCCGCCCTGTGCGCCCAATCCGCTGACGCCGATATCGAGCGAACGCTGCTCGCGGCGCCCGCGTCATTGCGTGCCGAGGCGACGATCCTCGAGCTCCGTCCTGACGGCAGCACAGCGGTGCTCCGCGGGGGCAGCAACGACCTGATCTGCTGGGACAATGAAGGCCGTCCCGCTCAAATGGCCCCCCTCGACGTCCAGTGCACCGTCGAAGCCAATCGTCCGCGATTGGAGCAGAACCATGCTCTCGAGAGCGCTGGAGGAACAGTGGTTGAAATCCTGGATCGCTTCGAGCGGGCCGAGGTGGACGGAACTCGTGCCTTGGCTGTGTGGGGAAGCATCTATTACCACGTGTATGGAAACTCCGCCCAGGATTACCGAAACCACACCGTGGTGGCCGTGCCTTACGCCACCCAAGACCTCGGCTTCCCGATTGCTCGCGGTCCAGCCATGCTTTGGCTTATGGAAGCAGGTACCTCCAGCGCGCATCTCATGGTTTCAGGACGATGAGATCCCAACTCCGCTCTCCCGGCGTGGAACCCAAGCGGAACCACTCGATTGGGAGCGAAGAAGCCCCTCAAGGCCAAAGCCTTGGGGGACTTTCTCTTACCCTACTGGGGCGGGTGTTTCCCCGTCGGTCCGGGTCCGGGACCGGCTGTCTCGATTCATAACGTGTGGACCGATCTGCCCCTCGAGAACGTCTCAAGGATCTGAACGAACTCGAGATCCGCCGGATCCGTCGTCAACGGATTCTGCTCGAGGATCACCAGATCGGCCTGCTTCCCAACGGTGATCGAGCCCTTCGTGTTTTCTTCGAAGTACTGGTAGGCGGCCCCGAGCGTGACCGCGTTCAGCGCCTCTTGAACCGTGGCCCGCTGGTGAGGTCCGAGCACGCGGCCGCTGCGGGTTTTCCGATTCACAGTGATCGACACCAACCGCATGATGTCCGGCGGGACGACCTGCGCGTCGTTGTGCACCGTGAAATTTACGCCGCGATCGATCGCCCAACGCACCGGACTGATGTTGCTGCCCCGCTCCTCGCCGAAGCTCCGCACATGCCAGTCGCCCCAGAAGAATGAGTGGGCCGCGAAGAAAGAGGGCACGACGTTCAATTCGGCCGCACGATCCAGTTGGTCGGCGCGCATGAGTTGAGCATGAATGATCACCGACCGATGATCCGGCGCCTCATCCATGTCGGCGATCGCTTCCTCGACCCCGTCCAGCATGAGGTCCATCGCCGCATCTCCGTTGGCATGGGCGAGATACGGCACACCGCGCTGGATCAGTCCGGCCGCCCTTGATTTGTAGGCTTCCGGATCCATCCTGCCGTATGCGCGGTAGTCCGGTTCGGCTCCCGGCGGTCCTTCGTGATACGGTTCGGTGACCCAGGCAGTGCGTCCCTGCGGCGAGCCATCGAGCATGAACTTGACACCGGCGACCCGAAACCCACCGGCATAGGTCTTTTCGTACTCCACACGGCCGTCCAACATCGCATCTGCTCCGGCGAACACGGCGACGTCCGCGTTGAACGGTTCACGCTCGGCGGCCGCTTGAAAAGCTCGTACCATCTCCGCGCCGGTTCCGCCGCCGTTCTGAATCGTAGTGGTCCCGTACGCCGTATACACATCGATCGATTTCCGAATCAACGCGTCGAACTCCTCCGGTGACCTCGGCCCCCCTCTGCCGCCGACGCGAAGCAGCCCGCCGGCACTCTCCTCCAAGACGCCATTGGGCTCCATCGAGCCTGCGACCCGGCGAATGTGGCCCCCGTCAGGATCGGGTGTAGCGGCCGTAATATTGCTGACCGCGAGCGCCATCGAATTGGCCGTTCGCAGGTGTCCCGACACGTGGCCTAGGGTGATCGGATGATCGGTCGAGGCTCGATCCAGATCGGCGGCCGTCGGATGGCGACCCTCTTCAAGCAACGAATCGTCGTACCCAGTTCCAGAAACGGGGTCGCCTGGCGGTATGTCATTGTCCACAATCCACGCCTGAATTTTTCGCACGACGTCATCGATATTGTTGACGTCTCCCACCGGCGGGGGGTGGAGTGTCAGGCCTTCCTGCCCCGCCCCGAGGAAGTGTCCATGTGCATCGATAAAGCCAGGCAGTAATGCGCTGTCCCCGAGATCCACCACCCGCGTCGACGTCCCCTGAAGGGCCATGACATCATCCAACGCTCCGGCGGCCGTGATCGTCTCGCTCCGGACGGCTACAGCTTCGACAGTTGGCTGATTCGGATCCATGGTGACGATGTTGTTGCCGAAGAAGATTATGTCCGCGGGCGGGGCCTCTGCACAGCCGTTGAGACCGATGCCCAGTGTGCACGCAAGGACGACGACGGCCAGTTTCGACCTTTTCATGATTCCACCCCCTTGGTTGTGTCGACGGTTCAGTTGAATGTCGAGTCGATAGACGACGGCCGGGCCGCCGTCGGGGTCGGCAGTGCCAACGTGTCCCCAGATGATCCGCCGAACCCCCGGTCATTCATGACCTTCTCCTCCAAAGCGGTTCTCCCATCCGTGCCATTTTCTCAACCCAGAACCTCCCGGCAGCCGTGCTCGATGCCCACCTTCACCGCATCGACGATCTCGTCGACATCCGCTCTGGTGACCACCAGAGGCGGTGCGATGTTGATGGTGTTGTTCAAGCCGGGAACGCTCCTGGTAGTCTTGCCAACCAGCACGCCCTCCTCGGCGATCTCTCGCACGACCGCGTTCATCACGTCCTCGCTCACGGGCCTTTTCGAGGACTTGTCTTCCACGAGCTCCACCCCGGCAAACAGTCCCCTGCCTCGAACATCCCCGACGTACTCGTAGTCGGACAGCTCCCGAAGCCGCTCGCAGAGGTAATCCCCGACCACGCGAGCGTTTTCAACAAGGTCTTCTTCCTCGAGGATACGCAGGTTCTCCAGGCCGGCGGCAAACCCGGCCGTGCAGCCACCGTACGTGCTGATGTCCCGGAAATAGGCGTCCTTGCGACTCGGATCGTGGACGAACTTCTCGAAAATCTCGCTGCGCACTGCCGTAGCCGAGATCGGCGCGTAGCAGCTGGCCATGCCCTTGGCCATCGTCACGATGTCCGGCGTAAAGTCATAGTGCTCGAAACCGAACATCGTCCCGGTCCGCCCAAAACCGCAGACGACCTCGTCAACGATCAGAATGACGTCGTACCTTCGGCAGATCTCCTGGATGATGGGATAATATTCCTCGACCGGCGGAATGACCCCGCCGCCCGCCGTGATCGGCTCGAGAATGACGGCGCCCACCGTCTCAGGACCCTCCTGCTGGATCACGTCCTCCAAGGCACGGGCGCACTCGATGTTACAATCGGGATAGGCAAGGCCGAAGGGACAGCGGTAGCACAGGGCGTGGGGGATGCCCACAAATCCGTCCGGGAAGGGGCCGTACGCCTCCTCGCGCTCCGGCTGACCTGATGCGGCCAGGCAGGCGATCGTGGTTCCGTGATAGTCACGGTCCCGGTACAACACCTTGGACTTTGTGTTCTCGTTCAAGTGCGCGATCTGGCGGACCATCTTGAAGGCCTTTTCGTTGGCCTCGGAGCCGCTACTCGCGAAAAAAACGTGGTCCAAACCGGGCAGCAGGTCGGTCAGTTTCTCCGCGAACTGGGCCGCCGGAATCGTCCCGGCTACTCCAGCGTAGTAGGGGAGCTTCACCAATTGGTCATATATGACCCTCGCGATGCTCTCGCGCCCATAGCCGACGTTTACGCACCAAACGCCACCGGAAGCGCCGTCCAGATACTCGTTTCCATCAGTGTCCTTGAGCCGAGCCCCCTCGCCTACAACGAAGACCTTCGGATCCTGCGACTCGAAGATCTTGTGCTGAATCATGTGATGCCACAGATGCTTCTTGTCCTTCTCGATGATGTCTCTGGCATCATAGTTGGACAGCAACTCTCGCGTATCGAACATACGGATTCTGCTCCCGGCCGGACCGGAAAGGGGCTCGTGTGGGTCCTCGAAGCTTCTAATCCAGATTCAGGTGTGCGTATTTGTCGAGATGGCGGGTAGGCATCTCCAGTGCGTCGCGTCGGAAAGGCTCCGCCAGCACCTTCTCTCCGCCCTCGACGACCGCGTCGATCACGCAAGGCTTGCCACAAGCTATGGCTTCCCGCACTACGTCCTGGACATCCCTGTAGTCGTCGACGGTGAAGCCCCGCGCGCCCATTGCCTCAGCCACTTTGGCGAAATCCGGATTGCGCGGCCGGTTGGTGCCGACGAAACGGTCACCGTAGAAGTCGATCTGGTTCTTCTTCTCCGCACCCCATTCGTGGTTGTTGATTACGATGGCGACGACCGGAATGTCTTCCTGGACGGCGGTCATCACCTCGCTCAACCCGCTGATACCCCAGGCGCCGTCCCCCTGAATGGCGAGGACCGGTGCGTCCGGTTTGCCGATCTTGGCCCCCATGGCGGCGCCATAGGCGAAACCGCAGTTGCCCCAGGTCAACGCGGGCAGATGCTGTCGGGGCCCTTCGAATCTGAGGTATCCGTTGGTGATAGAGCAGGTGTTCCCGATGTCCGTCGTCACCAATGCGTCCTCAGGCAGAGCTCGAGTCAACTCCCAGAGGAAGCGCCGGGGATGCATCAACTTGTTCGTAGACGACGACCAGCCTTCGAGCTCGGCATCCCACGTCTCCTTTTCCCTGGCCACGTCGGCGATCCGCCCTTCGTTCCTCTCCAGGTTCGGTTGGGCGTTCTTCAACTCCCCTAGCAACTCGGCAGCATACTCCTTCACGTCCGCCACGGAAAACAGATCCGGAATCTTGCTCATGCCCCACTGTTTCGGGTCTCTGTCCACCTGGATGAGCGTGGCCTCCTCGGGCCAGTAGGTCATATCGTACTGGGGAAGCAGACCGAAGACCCCAAGTCTGGTTCCCAAAGCCAACACCACGTCGGCTTTGGCGATGGTCCGCATGGCCGCCTTGGAGCCAAGGTACCCGATCGGTCCGCAGCCCAGCTCGTGGCTGTACGGGAAGGTGTCGTTGTGCAGGTAGGTATTGACCACCGGAGCGCTCAGATACTCGGCCAGAGCCTTGACTTCGTTCAGGGCATCGCCCTGACTGACGCCACCTCCCGAGACGACAACCGGATAATCAGCAGCCTTCAGAAGGCCGATCGCAGCTTCCATGTCCCCTTTGGGCGGCCGACCCGCACCCAGAGTCGGGGTGACCAGGATTTCTGCTTCGAGATCCCCGTAGAAATAGTCCCGGGGAATGTTCAGCTGGGCCGGGCCGAGTTCAAGCTTGGCCCGAAAAAAGCAGCGACTGGCCAGCTCGGCCATCCGGTCGGGGCGGTTGACCCGTACCTGATATACGGTCTGCTCCGCGAACATGGCCATCTGGTCCAACTCCTGAAAACCGCCGGTGCCGATCCCCTTCGACCCCGCCTCGGGAGTGATGGCCACCACCGGAGAATGAGCCCAGTAAGCCGCAGCGATGGCGGATACAAAATTCGCTGCGCCCGGCCCGTTCTGAGCAATGCAGGCCTGAGGCCTTCCGGTCACCCTGGCCAGACCGTCAGCGGCGTGGGCAGCCGCCTGCTCGTGGGCCACAGGAATGAACCGAATGCCGGCGTCCGGAAACAGGTCCAGGGCGTCTATGAACGCCGATCCCACCAGGCCGAACACGTCCTTCACTCCCTCGGCGACGAGCGTCTCCACGAGCGCCTCAGAGGGCGTCATTTTTTTCTTCGCCATCATATCCTCTCTGTTGCCCCGGTTGTCTCTGTTGTCGGGTTTCTGGGACCTCGGCGCCCCAAGATGGATGATCGTGCCCGGGAATCGCCTCGTATCAGGCAGCCGAAACTAGGGACCTGTCAAGGGTTCGCCACACTCCGTGAAAATTCCGTGCCCGGCCTCTCGTGGTGTTTTGAGTCGATCTGAATGAACGCGACCTTGCGGGCGTCGTGCAGGAGGCCCGGAACGCCCGGCTACTTCGCTACCACGCAGGCATCAGCATGATCGGTGTGAATATCGGAGTGGCAGCTCCGATGGCATGGCTTTCCCTTCGGAGGCTCCCGGGGCTCCTTCTACGGCGACCTGAAGGCTCAAGGAAAGGACGCCCTCGAGTTTTTCACAGACAAGCGGGTGGTCATGAGCCGATGGTGAGATCACGGATAGAAATCAGTAACGCTCGAGTCGCTCTCGGTAGGAGAGTATTTCCCCCCTTATCACTGGAGCGAGAAAATACAACCCCAGAAGATTGGGAATCGCTACCACAAACACCAAGGCGTCTGACAGATCGATCAGGGCGCCGAGTTGGATACTGCTACCGAGGACGATAAAGCTGCAGTAAAACAACTTGAAGCCCATATCGACGAGCCGATGTTGTCCTGCGAGGTAGGTGAACGCCTTCAAGCCGTAGTAGCTCCAGGAAATTATGGTCGAGAAGGCGAATAAAACTGCGGCGATGGACAGGGGGATGGGTGACCAGGAAAGCGTGCTCGCAAATGCGCTCGTGGTCAATTCGATCCCGCTGATGCCTGCGGGCGCCATCGCCGGATCGTAAACGGTGGTAATGATAACCAGAGCAGTCAGGGTGCAGATGACTACCGTGTCGATAAACGGTTCCAGCAGACTGACGAACCCTTCTGTAACGGGCTCGTCAGTCTGAACCGCAGAGTGGGCGATCGCAGCGGAGCCGAGGCCAGCTTCGTTGGAAAACACCGCCCGACGAAAGCCAATGATCATGACCCCGACCAGGCCGCCACCGATGCCCTCCGGCGTGAAGGCACCCTGCCAGATCTGCACAATGGCGGTGGGCAATTTTCCGAAGTTGACCGCCAGAACCACCAAGGCCAACGCGATGTACAAGCCCGCCATGAAGGGGACGAGCTTTGCGGTAGTTTTGGCGATGCTCTTGATCCCGCCGACAATCACCAAAGCCACGATAGCAGCCATAACAAGACCCAATACCCAGGCCTTGTCCTGGAAGAAGCTGGTGCTGCCTCCAGTCACGTCAATCACAATGGCGACAGCCTGATTGGACTGGAACATGTTACCGATACCGAGGCAGCCCACCACCATGCTGGCGGCGTAGAATATCCCCAGCGTATGGCCTAGCCTAGGCAAGTTTCGCAGCGCTAGTCCGCGCTGCAGATAATGCATGGGCCCACCACTTACAGAACCATCGGCGTGGGTGCGCCGAAACTTTACGGCCAGGGTACATTCGGCGAATTTGGTGCTCATGCCGAGCAGGCCTGCGATGATCATCCATAACGTAGCTCCGGGCCCGCCCAAGGATATGGCCACCGCCACACTGGCCATATTTCCGATTCCGACGGTACCCGATACCGCGGTGGCCAAAGCTTGAAACGGCGTGACTTCTCCAGGCTGTGAAGGATCCGTATAGCGCCCTCTAACCAGGTCCAGGGCATGTTTGAACCCACGGACGTTGATAAAGCCCAGATATACCGTGAAAAACAGCCCTCCAGCCATGAGCCATGCCACAATTAGAGGCAGTTCCGCTCCAGCCACAGGTACGGCGAAGAAGATGAACTGGGAAATCAGATCAGCGAGCGGGCGCATCATTTGGTCGATGGCTTCATCAACGCTCATTGCTGACATCCCTTTTCATCAAGAGGTTGCACTTTAATGCCTCAGACCTTATCCGATCTTGTCGCCGCCGGATCTAGCCGTTGGGCCTAGGGTGTGCAACAGGACTTCTCTTGAATGGCCCGCTGGCCACCTCCCATCAAAGTGGAAGGCATGCAGGTCGGGATCCGTCAGATCACCCGGGCCAGGGCGCGCATGGGGAAGGCCAAGGTCGATCATTGTCCATCCCGAAGGAAGGCGTGAAACCCCTTGGGGAACTTCGGGTCCGACACCCCCCGGTACCTGGCCTGATTATTGATACCCAAAGTACTCCAACCAATACGGCCTCCCGAGCCCAAGGCCCGGAAAGCCGCTTAGTTCCTGCCTCATCTTCTACTGGGGCGGGTGGGTTCGAACCACCAACCTCCTGGTTAACAGCCAGGCGCTCTGCCGGTTGAGCTACGCCCCATTCTTGTCATTTCGTCGTATACCTAAGCGGGTTTCTCAAGCCGCCGCGTTCAGCCACAAGCAGTGGTGTGCAATGTTCTGTGCAAGAACGGGCACTCTCATCCCCGCTTCTCTCTCAACTCACTGCCACTGAAAACGGCGTGAAGCATAGTGTCAACATCGGATTGTTGGTAGACCCCCTTGAGCGTCAGCAAATTCGCCCAACCTCCCGCCGTAGCCACATCAGTATCGGATAGGTGTTTCCGCTCGGTGGCCCATTTGCGACGGTATGCGTGCCGGAGAGAGCCCTTCTGTGATTCAACTTCCGGGGAGGTCCGGAGGGAATATCAAGGCAGGTAGGTAGGACAACGCGTCAGCGAACTTGTCGGGCTGTGGGTGCCGCCGATTTTCCATAGGGCATCGGCCCCTCTCCGGTAGGGAAAAACCCTACGCGCTCGAGGGTGCGGGATTATCCCACACCGGGAGCCCCGCAGTTGCCCTCTCCCCCCGTCGGGGACACCTTCGGGGGCTCGCACCCGAGATTCCCCCGAATAGTGCCGGGCTGGCGCGCGGATCTTCGCCGATCCACAAGAGTGAGGGACCATCATGGCCGTTAGCGGGAGTGCCGAGAGTCGTTCGATCAACGACGTTGAACTCCCGATACCCAACTTCATCGGGGGAGAGTGGATCCGCTCATCCACATCGGACGCGCTCCCGGTCCACGACCCGGGTACGGGGGAACTCCTTGGACACGTCCCCCTCTCGACCGACGACGATGTCCAGGCCGCGGTGGCGGCGGCCAAAGAAGCGTTGGGAGCGTGGCGTGCGACACCCGCCGCAGGGCGAGTGCAGATCTTGTTTCGCCTGAAGGCGCTCCTCGACGAACATCGGGATGACCTGGCGCGAGAATTGAGCAGGGAGCACGGCAAGAACGTTGCCGAGACGGCGGGCGAGATCCAACGGGGAATCGAGAACGTTGAACACGCCTGCGGTATCCCCACGCTGATGATGGGTGAGACGCTCGAGGATGTTACCCGGGGAGTCGACTGTGAAACGGTTCGACAGCCTCTGGGCGTCTTCGCGGGGATCACTCCGTACAACTTCCCGGTGATGATCCCGATGTGGTTTTGGCCGTACGCGGTTGCAACCGGAAACACGTTCGTCTTGAAGCCGAGCGAGCAGGATCCACTCACGCACCAACGGATCGTCCAGTTGGCGGTGGAGGCAGGCCTTCCCAGTGGCGTGCTGAACGTAGTCCATGGTAACGCGTCGGTCGCGCAAGCGCTCGTTGAGCACCCCGACGTGGTTGGCGTCTCATTCGTGGGTTCCAGCTCGGTCGCTCGCGACGTCTACGCAAGGGCCGGACTAGCCGGCAAACGGGTCCAGGCCCTGGGCGGAGCGAAGAACCACATGGTCGTCCTCCCGGACGCCGATCTGGACTTGGCCACAGACTCGGCTGTCTCGTCGATCTTTGGCTCGGCGGGACAGCGCTGCCTCGCAAACAGCATCCTGGTGGGAGTGGGAGAAGCGTATGATCGGTTGAGAGTTGGGTTGCTCGACCGGGCTTCCTCCCTCCCGGTGGGCTACGGGCTGGACGGGGGCACGTTCATGGGACCTGTGATTTCACGACGACACCGAGATCGCGTGGTGGGCCTGATCGACCAAGGAGAGCGCGAGGGCGCGAGTGTTGTGCTGGACGGACGGGGGTTCCAGGTCGACGGCTATCCGGAAGGCCACTGGGTCGGTCCCACTATCCTGGAGGGCGTAGAGCCCGGAATGAGCGTGGGGCAGGAGGAGATCTTTGGTCCTGTAGCGGGCCTCACGCGTGCGGGCTCAGTCGAGGACGCGATTACGCTCATGCACGAGATCGGGTACGGCAACGCGACCTCGATCTTCACAACCAGCGGTCGAGCCGCCCGCGATTTTCGCTACCACGCGGGCATCAGTATGATCGGTGTGAATATCGGGGTGGCAGCGCCGATGGCATGCTTTCCCTTCGGAGGCTCCCGGGGTTCCTTCTACGGCGACCTGAAGGCTCAGGGAAAGGACGCCATCGAGTTCTTCACGGACAAGCGGGTGGTCATCAGCCGTTGGTGAAATTTCCCGACGTCCGCTTTCTCGCTAGGAGGTTCCGAGATCAGACTTCTTGATCTGACCGCCGGCCGAGAATGCAGAATGTCGCGAACGCTGGCCTCTGCCCTGGGCGTGGCGGTGGTGGTAACGCTGGGCGTGGGTTATCACGATGTCGTGGCCTAGTCGGCATTGGATGCCGTGGGCCATACTCGAGGCGTTGTCTCGGCCAACGAAGAGGGATTGATCAAGGCCCAGGTCCGTCACACTGTGGGCCTGTACTACGAGTATTTCTCGACGGGACAGGTGGAGCGGATACCGCAAGAGACGAACCTGACTCCCTACATCATTCTCAGGGGAGGAGTCACCCTCAGCACCGAGGCAACTGTGGAGGGCTACGAACGGAAGCGCCAAAGCGTCATTGACAATCTCGACGCCGACTACGAGAAGTCGAACTACACTTTCACGAATATCTGCGTGTTGTGGGGGCCGGCACGGTGATCACCAGCGGCTACAACACCCGCACCAACTCGAACGGCGGCATCGTCTCGGTCGAGGGTGTCTCCTACATGCTTACGAAGGCACCGCAGGGCTGGCGCATCGCGGCTTTTTCGGCCACCACGCCGGGGAAAGTGATCCGCTACGAAGACGAATAGCGGGGGATGTTTTCAACCTGGACCAAGGAGATCGCAAATGCCAGCCAAGCCCGGTAGCGCACAGATCGGGTTCGTCGGCCTCGGGATCATGGGAGCGCCGATGGCGTTGAACCTGATCAAGGCGGGCTTCTCGCTGAAAGTATACAATCGCACAGACCGGCCGCGGGTGCAGGAAGTGGTCGACGCGGGCGCCGAGCGCGTGGCGACGGCGGCGGCGGCGGCGAACGGCAGCGACGTGATCATCACCATCGTCACGGACACACCCGACGCGGAGAAGGTGATCCTCGGCGCGGACGGTGTGCTGCAAACCGCTCGTGAAGGCGCGACCGTCATCGACATGAGCACGATCTCTCCCCGGGTAACACAAGAGATTGCCGCTGCCTTGCGCGAGAAGGGTGTGAACATGCTCGACGCGCCGGTGAGTGGCGGTGACGTGGGCGCGCAGCAGGGCACGTTGTCGATCATGGTCGGCGGCGAGCAGAGCGTGTTCGACGACTGTCTGCCCGTGTTCGAGGCGATGGGCAAGAACATCAACCTGATCGGCGGCAACGGCGCCGGTCAGACGACGAAGGCGTGTAACCAGATCGCGGTGTCGGTGGCCAACCTGGCTATGGCCGAGGCCTTGATGCTGGCCGCGGCCTCGGAGTTGGACGTGGGAAAGGTCGTGGATGCTATCAGCGGCGGTGCCGCAGGATCATGGCAATTGGCGAATCTGGGCCCACGCATCCTGAAGGGGGACTTCGCCCCCGGATTCATGGTGCGCCTGCAGCAGAAAGACCTCAAGCTGGTCATGGAGGCAGCGAACGACGTCAAGCTGGCGCTGCCCGGTGCCAGCCTGGCCCACCAGTTCTTCAACATCGTCGAGCGGCTCGGCTGTGCCGACGAAGGCACGCAAGCCCTTATCAAGGCGTACGAGGCGCAGGCCGGCAAAGAGGCGCGCGCCTCGCACCGAGAGGGCGTGTGAGGACCCCACGCCCTTGAGCCAACCGAAAGCCTCGGCCGGCATCATCGTCTTCGCCCTCTGGCTCCTGGTTTTCGCCGCCAGCAGCCAGATCATGATCATCACACCCATTCTCCCTCAGATCGGAGAAGAGTTGGGGATCGGCGAATCCGCGCTGGGAACCCTGGTCTCGGCCTACTCGATCATGGTCGGGGTCTTCGCCATCCTCGCGGGTCCCGTATCGGACAAGATCGGGCGCCGCCGGATCCTGCTCCTCGGCACGGGCGTCATGACGGGCGCCCTTCTGATGCACCATTTCGTCGTCGGATACTACTCCTTTCTGGCCGTTCGGGTGGGCGCCGGCGCTGCGGGCGGAATCCTCAGCGGGTCCGCCGTCTCCTACATCGGCGACTTCTTCCCCTATAACCGACGTGGGTGGGCCACGGGCTGGGTCATGAGCGGGATGGCTTTCGGCCAGATCGCGGGCATCCCGATCGGGATTGTCCTTGCCGGGGCGTACGGCTTCAAGGTGCCCTTCTATCTCTTCGCGGCCGCCATGGCGGCGACTTTCGTCTTGATCTGGTTCCGGGTTCCTCAGCCGGACGTCCAGCGTAGCTTGGGCCGCCTGACAATTTCGGGCGCCGTGCGGAACTACCGGGCGATGCTCGCCAAGAGCGAGATCGCCGCCGCCGCCTTCGCCTACTTCATCATGTTTCTCGGCGTCTCGTTCTACGTCGTCTACTTGCCTTATTGGCTGACGCAGTCGTTGAGCATGAGTCCCAATGCGATCGCCAGCCTGTTCGTCGTCGGTGGGATCGCGAACGTGCTCACGGGACCCCGCGCCGGGAAGCTGTCGGATCGGGTGGGCCGCAAGCCCGTCATCATCGCGTCCTGCATCGGCCTCTCCATCGTCATGATCCTGACGACGGTACTCGTCCGGGAGTTCTGGGTCGCCTATGTACTCTACTTCGCTACCATGGTCTTGGTGGCGATGCGCCTCAGTCCCTTCTCGGCGTTGCTGACGGCGCTCGTCAGCGATGAGCGCCGCGGCTCGCTGATGAGCATGACCATCGCGTTGGGTCAAATTGGTTTCGCGGTGGGTGCCGCCACCGCGGGCCCGCTCTACAGCCGTTTCGGATACGGGAGCAACACGGTCGTCGGAGCCGCCGCCGTACTGATCATGGCCGGAATCGTCCGCTACCTCGTGCCGGAGCCGGAACTCTATGCCGAGCCCCCGGCCGGCCGGGGCGACGATCCACTCCTGGGCCGTCCGGCGACATCGTGAAACTGAGCCCGAGCCATTACAATTATAAGGACATCAGACAAGGGTCCTTCCGCGCCGTCAGACGCAGCCGTGTTCGGCGACGCCTTTTCCCCACCGACTGGAGGGCGACGTTGGCCGGATCGTCGAGGCTCGACTTCGAGCGTGACATCATGGAAGTCCAAGAGCAGATTGATGGGCTCGTGGCTTCGGCCGAGCGCAGCGGCTTCGATGTCACCAACGAACTCAAGGAGCTCCGGACGAGATTGGACGCCCTCAAGGAATCTACATACCAGAACCTGACCGCCATGGAGCAGGTGCAGGTGGCGCGTCACCCGGATCGCCCCTACACACTCGATTACGTGGAGCGGATTTTCACCAACTGGATCGAGTTGCACGGAGACAGAGCTTTTCGGGACGACGAGGCCATCGTCGGGGGCTGGGCGGCACTCGGGGGAACTCCCGTCATGGTGATCGGCCACCAGAAGGGCCGTGATATGAAGGAGAACCTCCGGCGGAACTTTGGCATGGCGCATCCGGAGGGCTATCGGAAGGCCTTGAGGCTCATGCGGCTGGCGGAAAAATTCGGGAGGGCTGTGGTCACCTTCATTGACACGCCCGGAGCCTATCCCGGACTTGGCTCGGAGGAGCGTGGGGTCGCCGAGGCCATCGCGATGAACTTACGGGAAATGGCCCGACTCAGAGTCCCCATCCTGTCGGTGGTCATCGGGGAGGGCGGCTCGGGAGGGGCACTCGGCCTCGGTGTGAGCGATCGCATCCTGATGCTGGAGTACGCCATATACTCGGTCATCTCGCCGGAGGGCTGTGCCGCTATCCTGTGGCACTCTCGGGACTTCAAGGCGGAGGCGGCGGAGGCGCTCAAGCTCACGTCCAAGGATCTGTTGGAGCTGGGGGTGGCCGATGAGGTCATTCCCGAACCGACGGGGGGAGCGCACTCGGATTGGGACGCCACGATAGCCGCCGTGAAGAAGTCCGTTATGCGTAACCTCACGGAACTGGGCCCCCTCAAAACGCACCAGTTGCTGAAGGCACGCTGGGCGAAATACGAAGCGATTGGGGCGTGGGGCGAGTCGGCGGCTAGCTCGGCTAGTACGTCCGCCGACGCCTGAGCGCGGCTCACATCGATGGCCGGATTCGCCGAAGTTCGCTTCAAGGGTACGCGTAAGGCGTACTTCGCATACGAGGCGCTCGACCTCGTCCCCGGGGCCCAGGTCATCGTCGAAGCGGACCGAGGAGAGGATCTCGGTGAGATTTCGGCGCTCGGCTCGATCGCGGAGCGCAAGTGCTCATCTTCCGGGGGATGCTCCACGCCCTTGCCCGAAATGCGTGTTCTCCGGATTGCCCATGAGGCCGAGAGCGTCCAGATCGAGGAACTTCGGTCCGATGAGGCCCGTGTGCGCACCGAGACGCGCAAGCTTGTCGAGCGCCATGAACTGAACATGAAAATCACTGAGGCCGAGTGGCAGTTCGACAAGAACAAGTTGATCATCTACTTCACTGCGGAACGACGGGTGGACTTCCGAGCACTGGTTCGGGATCTCGCGAGCACATTCCGAGCCCGAATCGAGCTCAAGCAGATCGGGGTCCGTGATGAAGCCGCTCTTCTCGGCGGAGTGGGGCGCTGCGGCCGCGAGCTTTGTTGCTCGACCTGGTTGCCCACCTTGAAGCCCGTCAGCCTGCAACTCGCCAAGGACCAACTCCTGTCGCTCAACCCGGCCCAGATCTCCGGCTGCTGCGGACGGCTGATGTGCTGTCTCATGTACGAACACAAGACCTACGTCGAGGACCGCCGCCGCTTTCCTCGGGAGGGTAAGGCCCTCCGCACCTCCTTGGGAGAAGAGAAAGTGATCGGCGTCGACATCTTGAGGGAGACGGTCACGCTTCGATCCGCAGAGGGAGAGAGCCGCACCGTATCCCTTGCCGACCTCAAACGCGAGGTCTCGGCAAAGCCCGAATGAAGCGCCGATACCTCACGACTCCGATCTACTACGCCACCGGCGATCCCCACCTGGGGCACGCCTATACGACCGTGCTCACCGACGCGTTGGCCCGCTATTATCGGCAGACCGGAGCCGAAGTTCGTTTTCTCACGGGGACCGACGAGCACGGCCAAAAGATGCAGGAGACCGCCGCCAAGAAGGGCATGACTCCCATCGAACTCGCAGATCAGATGGCGGAGTCGTTCAACGCGTCCTGGAAGGATCTGAACATCTCGTTCGATCGCTTCATCAGGACCACCGAACCCGATCACATCGGAGTCGTCACGACATTCCTGGAGCGCCTCTGGGCAGAGGGACAGATCTACGACGACGTGTACAGCGGCTGGTACTGCGTCCAGGACGAGCGGTACTGGACGGAGAAGGAAGTCGGAGCGGAACACGTCTGTCCGGACTGCAACCGCCCCGTCGAGTTCGTGGAAGAGAAGAACTATTTCTTCCGCATGAGTGATTATCAGGAACGGCTGATCCAGCATATCGAGGATCACCCGGATTGGATCGTTCCCGCGACCAGACGCAACGAAGTCCTCGGGTTCCTCAAACAGCCTTTGCAGGATCTCTCCATCTCCCGGCCCAAGGCACGCCTTTCATGGGGCATCACCCTCCCGTTCGATCCCGATCACGTGTGCTACGTGTGGGTGGACGCGCTCATTAACTACGTCACCGCATCGGGTGTCTTGGATCCTGAGGGTGGTCCGAACCAACCAGGCTTCACAGACCCTGGGGATTCCTGGTGGCCAGCGAGCCTGCACGTCATGGGGAAGGACATCATCACGACGCACGCAATCTATTGGCCGACGTTGCTCATGGCCGTCGGCCTTCCGCTTCCGGAGCAGATTCTCTCGCACGGCTGGTGGGTGATGGAAGACGTGAAGATGTCGAAATCCCTGGGCAACGTCGTGGACCCCCTGGAACTCCTGGAGGATTACGGGACCGACGGAGTCCGCTGGTACCTGCTCCGCGACATGCCCACCGGCTCCGACGCGTCGTATACGCCCGAGCGCTTTCGGGCGCGCTACGACGAAATCGCCAACGTTTTTGGCAACTTGGCCAACCGCGCGATTTCCATGATCGACAAGTACCGGGACGGGGTCATCCCGGAGGCGGGGGGGGACGGATTGGACACCGAGATCGCATCGACCCTGGGTGAGGTGGCCGAGCACATGGATGGGCTGAGGGCCCATGACGCCTTGGCCGCGGCCATGGAACTCGCCAGGACGGCCAACGGATACGTGGACAGCCGCAAGCCATGGGCTCAAGCGAAGGACGTATCTGGTGCCAGCGATCTCGACGAGACCCTGGCATCTCTCGCCAGGGTGCTGACCGTCCTAACCGCGCTGTTTGAGCCTGTGACGCCTCAAAAGATGACGGACCTCGCCCACCAGTTGGGCCTGGAGTCGGTGCCGACCCTCGACCAGGCCCGCGCCATCCCACTCGGAGGTCGAAGGGTCGAAAAAGGCGCGCCCCTCTTCCCTCGACCGGACCGGTAGCGCCGTCCAGCTTGACACTCTCCGACGGCGCCGAATATCTTCCCGCCTTCCGAGCTCGGCGCGGACGAGCCCGATCAAGAGAAACCCGAATATGACGAAGCAGCGCTGGACTTTTGTTTGTGTTACCGAGGATAAGCGTCCAGTGCAGCAATTCAGCGTCTCTGCTCGGGCCCTCCACTATGCTCCCTCTCTGATTGCCGCCGCTGTCACGGTCGTGGCCGCTCTGGCCATGATCGTCGCGATGGACGGGTCGGCCCGCTTCGAAGTCCTCAAGCTCCGCAGCGAAAAGGCCGCGATCTCCCGAGAAGTCGAGTCGATACGGATGAGGGTCGGCCTGATGGAAGGGTCCATCGACGGATTCATCAAAAACGACGAGCAGTTTCGGGTTGTCGCGGGTCTGAGTCCGATCGACGCCGAAATTTTCGAGGTCGGCGTCGGTGGGCCGGGCATGAGCACACCCGTGTCCAATCCGATATGGGAGACAGATCCGGTGACCGCCGAGGCCGTCTTCACGGTGGCATACGACCTCTCGGCATTGGAGCGTCGGGCAACCCTCCTCTCGGAAAGCATGGCGCAAGCCATGCGGAGCCTCTCGGCGAATTACTCTCTTCTCGAGGCAACTCCGTCCATCCTGCCGGCGCAGGGGATGGTCAGCAGCCAGTTCACTCAAGCCCGACTGCATCCCATCTACCACGAAGAGTTGCCGCACGTCGGTATCGATCTAAGCGCGGTCGAGGGCACGCCGATTCTCTCCGCCGCGAAAGGATTCGTCTCTTATGCGGGCTGGAAGTCGGGGTATGGCTATACCGTCGAGGTCGATCACGGGTTCGGAATCATGACCCGCTATGCGCATTCATCTCAGATACTCGTCAGGCCGGGACAAGCGGTGGTGAGGAACGAGGTTCTTGCTCAGGTCGGCAGGACTGGTATGGCGACTGCAAGCCATCTCCACTATGAAGTCTGGGTGGATGGCGAGGCCAAGGACCCGAGGGACTATATCCTGAACGGAGTAATCCCTTAGCACGAATCTTCAGCTACGCCTGTCGGACTTCACCGCCAGCGCCGTTGAACTTGATGCGTCTTAGGTCGATCGGTAGTTTTGCCCAACCTTTTCGGCCACATGTAACGGAGTTGGACATGAAGCATAGCAAATTTCTGCTGGGCCTCCTCGGAACGGCTCTCGTCTCTGCCTGTGGTCCCACCCAGGTGGCGGTGATCGCGGAGATCGCCCCGGACGACCCATCTCAAGGCACCGAGGCCAGGGCGTTGGCCGACCTCGAAATTCGCCTGTTCCCGTACGATCGGGACGTCGTTTTCGATTCGATGACGGCCGCGGCTACGACCCCCGAACCGGCGATCCCGGACTCGGTCTTGGATGCTCAGACTCAGGTGGCCGCAGCACAGCAAGCTTGGCGCGACATGGAGGCCCGGTGGAACGTCCTTCGGGACACGCTGCAAACCTTGAGTGACGAGCTCGAGACTTTGAGCCGCGGTTCAGGGCAGTATCGCCTTCTTTTCCGGGAATTTCAGGACCTCGATGGCGACTACAGCTCTGTAGAGCGGCAGCGCGACGCAGCCTTCGAAGATTTCACGTCCCTCCAGTCCGCCTCCATGGCAGCCGCTGAACAGACGCGGGCGCTCCGCGAGCAGTGGGCGGATGAGGCGTTCGCCGAGGTCGGTCCGGTGATGTCCCTGCACGAACGCGCCAGCGGCCTCGCAACGCTTTACGACACGACCGATGCCAGTGGCGTTGCCGAGTTCGAAGCCAAGGCCGGAGACTATTGGGTAACCGCCCGGTACGAGCTCCCCTATACGGAGCTGTACTGGAACATCCCAATGGCGGTGGGCAGTGAGCCCGCACAGGTCCGACTCACACGAGAGAACGCTATAGTTCGACCGAACTTGTAGGCCTTCCCGAGACTCGACTGCGAGAAACCCCGGGGGTCCTCAGCGGCCCCCGGGGTTTTCGAATAGCTTAGGCCATGAGTACCAAACCTTCGCCCGACGCCAACCCGGCGCTCCACGTCGACGAGAAGGGCGTTGCCTGGATCACCTTCGACGACCCTCAGCGTAAGGTCAACGTACTCAGTGAGCAGGTCCTCAAGCGATTCGGTGAGCACTTGGACGAGGTGCGAGGCCTGGCACGGCAAAGCAGGGTGCACATGGTCGTCCTGTGGAGCGCAAAAAGCGGCTTCATTGCGGGGGCGGACCTAGCCACTATTGAGGGTCTCGAGGATCCGGCTCAGGGAGCCGAGGGAGCCAGGTTCGGACAGGGAATTTTCAGCTCTCTGAAAGAAGTCGGCGTCCCGACCGTCGCTGCCGTACACGGAATTTGCCTGGGCGGCGGCGTGGAGATGGCGCTCGCCTGCAGTCATCGCGTGGCTTCCGATGCACCCTCCACCAAGATGGGCCTGCCGGAGGTACTTCTCGGTATTCTACCGGCGTGGGGAGGAACGACCCGGCTCCCCCGGCTGATCGGAGTCGAGGACGCCCTGGACTTGATGCTCAGCGGCCGCCAGGTGTCGGCTTCCACCGCCCGGCGCATGGGACTTGTGGACGAGGTCGTGCCAGCGGATCTCTTCCGAGAGAAAGTCGCCGCCTTCGCGTCACAAGCGGCTTCGACCAAGAAACCACGTGCACGGCGCCCTATCCTGAAACGCCTCAAGGACGGCACCGCCCCAGGCCGCCGGTTGGTCCTGTTCTTTGCAAGAAAGCAGGTCATGCGGCTGACGGGAGGCCACTACCCGGCACCTTTGAAGATCCTCGAGGTCGTCGCCCGGAGCGTGAAACAACCCCTCGGGAAGGCCCTCGAGATCGAGGCGACGGCCGCGGGCGAACTCGTCGCCACAACCGTCTTCAAGAATCTGATCCACGTATTCCACCTCCGCGAGGAAGCGCGTAAGGGGACCGGAGTCGATGACGAGACGGTCGAGCCCGAACGCGTAGAATACCTCGCGGTGCTGGGAGCCGGCGTGATGGGCGGTGGAATCGCGCAACTCGCCGCTTTCCGGGGCATTCGCGTTCGCATGAAGGATATTCGCCATGATGCGGTCGCGAGGGGCTTTCAGCACGCCGGGAAGCTCTTCGCCGAACTCGTAAAGCGGCGAAAGCTTCGCCGTCGTGAGGCGGATCAGAGGATGACGCTCATCTCCGGCGGCCTCGGGTACGAGGGATTCAAACGGCAGGACCTGGTGGTCGAAGCGGTCGTAGAGAAGATGGAAATCAAGCGTATCGTCCTGCGGGAAACGGAGGATGCCGTGCAAAGAGGGTGCGTGTTGGCCACCAACACGTCTTCACTGTCCGTGGACGAAATGGCGTCTGCCCTGGCCCGGCCCGAAGACTTCGTCGGCATGCACTTCTTCAACCCTGTCCACCGGATGCCCCTGGTCGAAGTCGTGCGCGGGACGCGCAGCAGTCATCAGGCGGTGGCCACGACGTATGAGCTCGCCCTCACCCTCGGAAAAGTGCCCGTGGTGACCAGCGACGGCCCCGGCTTCTTGGTGAATCGCATTCTGGGCCCATATATGAACGAGGCGGGCTTCCTCCTCGCCGACGGAGCCAGTGTCGAGGCCGTCGACGCCGCCGCGAAGAAGTTCGGCATGCCGATGGGCCCGCTCCGATTGGTGGACGAAATCGGCATCGACATCAGCCGGCACGCCGGGCAGTCTCTGCATGAGGCCCTCGGCGACCGGTTGACTCCCTCCCCGCCGCTGGTGGCGCTGGCGGACAGCGGGCGTTTAGGGAAGAAGGGAGGGCTCGGCTTCTACCGGTACGAATCAGGCAAGGAGAAGGGCGTCGACCCGGAGATCTACGCCGTCCTCTCCACGGCGGTGCCGGACGTTCGTACGACTCTCGAAGAGCGCGAGATCCGCAGCCGCCTCGTGCTGGCCATGGTGAACGAGGCCGCTCGCGTTCTGGACGAAGGCATCGTTCGACGAGCGAGCGACGTGGATCTCGGGATGATCATGGGGACGGGCTTCCCGCCCTTTCGTGGCGGACTTCTTCGCTTCGCCGACACGATACACACCCGGACCATCTTGAGCCACCTGAAGGAATTCGAGGAGAGATACGGCGCCCGCTTCACGCCGGCCGATCTCATTCGCCGTCTGGCCGGAGAGAACCGTGGGTTCTATGAGTCCTTCCCGGGCTAAGGTTTGGGGGGTGATTCCCTGCTCCGGAACTTCCAGCCGGATGGGTACCACCAAGGCGATGCTCGACGCCGGTGGACGCACGTTCCTGGAACGTGTGATTCACGCGCACCGAGCCGGGGGCTGCGCTCACGTGCTGGTCGCACTCCCGACCCTGGACGGACCCGAGGCCACCGTCGCGGTGGAGGCTGGCGCGCAGGTCGTGATGAACCCATCCCCTGAAGACGGCCCGATCGGGTCTCTACGCGCCTCGCTCCGGGTCCTCGGTGATTCCGTCGAGGGAGTTTCCTTCTGCCCGGTAGATCATCCGTTGATTCACGAAGAGACCGTTCGAAAACTCATCGAGATGTTTCGGCAAAACCGAGCGCCGTTGGTCGTGCCCACGTACAATGGCAAGCGTGGTCATCCTGTCCTCTTCAGTAGGGCGCTGTTCCAAGAGCTTCTGAGTGACGCGCTCCCCGAGGGTGCACGCACCGTGGTGCATCGGCACCTCGACGAGACCGTATCGGTACCGGTCGACGATGAGGGCACCGTCATCGACATCGACGACATGACGGTCTACCGCCGTCACTGTCCCGAGGAGTACCGCCTCCACCTCCTAGAAGGCTGTTGAAAAAGCACCGATGACAGACGCCAAGAACGAGCCACTCACGCCCATGGAGGCGACGGCAGAGGTGCTCAATGCCCAGGAGACCCGCCAGCCGATCGCGCTCATCGTTCCGGTTTCGGCACCTCCGGAGCTCGTGGGAAAACGGGTAGTCGTCCGTCAGGCCAAGGGCGGCGCCAAGGGCCTCGTGGGTTCGTTCGGCGATGCCGGCCTCGACGAAGCGGCCTTGGCGCTCGGAACGCAGCGGCTCGAGGAACGCAGAACCTCGAAGGAAGGCGTCCATGAGCTGAAATCGGCCACCGGACCGACGATCCAGGTATACGTGGAGGCGCATCACCCCCATCCGGACCTGGTGATCGTCGGCGCGGGTCATATCGCACAGCCGATGTGCTCCGTGGGCGCTGCGATGGGCTTTCGCGTCATCGTCGTGGACGATCGGCCCGACTTCGCCACCCGGGAGCGCTTCCCCGAGGCCGACCAAATCCTGAAAGTCGATTTCAGGAATCCGTTCGCAGCCGTCCCCATGCATTCCACGAGTCACGTCGTGCTCGTGACCCGTGGACACAAGTACGACTACGAGTGCCTCCGCCACTTGTTGCAGACCGACGTGGAGCCACCTTACGTGGGCATGATCGGAAGCCGGCGGCGCGTGCGGGCCGCCTTCTCCCAGCTCCAGAACGAAGTATGGGAGAAGGACGGAGTCGACACGGAAGGAACGGCGAGGGATCGGCTCACCCGGGTGCGGGCGCCGGTCGGACTGGACATCGGGGCCGAGACACCGATCGAGATCGCCGTTGCGGTTCTTGCGGAGATCATCCTTCAGTGGAGAGGCGGCACCGGCGCGCCCCTGATGGACCAGGAGCGAATTCTGGATAGGTTTTTCAAAGAGACCGAGGATAAATGAATAGCCACAACGACTACGACGTCTATCAAGCCATCGCCGACAAGGTCCGTGGGGGCAGTACCATAGCCCTGGCGACGATCGTATCCGCCAAGGGTTCCGTTCCCAGGGGTGTGGGCGCCAAGATGCTCGTCGACCCGGGGGAGGAGCTGGTGGGCACCGTAGGTGGTGGGTGTGGTGAGGGCGAGGTGATCGAGGCGGCGTACGAGGTGATCAAGACAGGAGAGCCCCAGATGGTTCGCGTCGACCTGACCGAAGATCTGCTTTCCCTGAGCCCCGCGGTATGCGGAGGCACGATGGAGGTCTTCGTGGAGGCCATCAGCGAGTGACGGATGTCAGCAGAGACGGATGAAGGCCCGCCGCTCGTCCACATTCACTACCTCAGGCCGCCCGATCGGACGCAGGTCTACACGCAGCATCTGATCCACGAGGAAGACAGCGTAAAGATCACGTACGCCCGTGACCTGCACTTCGAGTCCCCGATCCAGATCGCCGGTGACATCGTACTGGAGACCGGTTCCGAAGTGATCTGGTTCACCTTCCCCGACGCCTGGCACGATATCGGACTCTTCCACCGTGCCGACGGCTCGTTCACGGGCACATACACGAACATCCTGACCCCGTGCGTTTTCGAAGTGGGCCGGATCTGGCGCACGACAGATCTGTTCCTCGATCTCTGGCTCGATCCGAGCGGGCACCTTCTGACGCTCGACGAGGAAGATCTTGACGAAGCAGCGTCGAGAGGATGGGTCGATCCGGATACCGCCCGGCGCGCCCGGGAAGAGGTCACAACGCTGTCCGCGCAAGCAGCGGCCGGGCTCTGGCCCCCGGACATCGTTGGAGAATGGACCCTCGCTCGAGCCCGGGAGTTGACCGGCTAACTGGTTTTAGACGGCGAGCTGTTCTTAGGAGTGGCGCTCTCATTGGCCAACTCGGCGGAGCAGACGCGGGTGACGTCTACGTGAAGCCGCTTCAGCACGTCGGGGTCCTCCATGAGACAGTCGATCAACCGGTCATAGCCCGCCATCGACTCGTCCGGAATCACGACCTCCTCGTGGTGAAACGCTCCGTCATCCGCGAAGAGCAGCCGGACCGTGACGAGCTTCGCGCTCAACCTCCGTCTCCAACGTCCTCTTCCATGAGGCGCTCGATCACGCTCTGGAACCCCTCGAACTCATTCCAACGAACCACGCGAACACCGGTCCCCCCGCCTTTGCTCACGAAAATCGTCGGGGTGCCGCTCACGCCCAATTCGACGCCCAGGCGCATGTTGGCGCTGACCACCTCAGCGTGACGGTCACTAGCGAGACAGTTGGCGAAGTCGTCCACATCGAGACCGAGCGTACCAGCATAGTCTTCAAAGGCGTTCATGGGGAAGCCCTGGCTGAAAGACCACGTCGACTGGTGCGAGAAGAGTTGGTCGTGGAAGGGCCAGAAGTACTGATCGCCTTGATCGAGCGCGCAACGCGCCGCCCGGGACGCCAGGAACGAGTACGGGTGTCCCGACACGATGGGATAGTCGTGGAAGACGAAACGAGCCACTCCCTCCTCGACGTACGCCAAATCGATCTGAGGCTTCACGAACGTGGCGAACTGTTGGCACGCCGGGCACTGAAAGTCGCCGAACTCCAGAATCGTGATCGGAGCGTTGGGATCACCGCGCTCGACACCGGTCGCGGTCTCGACCAGCCATTCGATACCCTCTATCTCCCCCTCCACGATGCTCAGAATCGGCTGAGTCGCGGCAGACCTCGCGCCGCCGCCCATACCCGACCACGCCAGAGCGGCGACAGCGATCACGGCTGTCGCACCCAAAACCCAATAGAACGCCTTGAGATCTCCGCCTTTAGCCTTAGCCACGTTCACTCCGTTGCTCAATGTTCGGCCACGCGATCACCCTTGCACAACTATGGCCGTTGCACCACTCATGTAACCCGCTCCGCAGGCTCCGGTAAAGATGTTCCCCAAAGTGTCTCACTGCAAACCGCAGCCGACCCAATGGAGCTCCCGAGGAGTCAACCGCCCCGCTCGATCAGGGAAGCAGAACCTCCATCACCGAGTCGATATTGGACAGATCGTCGAAGACCGCGTCGGCCCCGGTCGTCTCGAGCCGGGCTCGTGGGACTCGTCCGGTCGCCACGGCGACTGTTCTCATCCCCTCGTGCTTCCCGCACTCCACGTCTCGGTGCGTGTCACCCACGATGACGGCCGACTCCGCTGCGAAGCGCACGTTCCAGGCCTCAAACGCCCGTTCGAGCGCGATGGCCGGAAGATGCTCACGGATCTCATGGTCTGAGCCGTATCCGCCCACCGTAAGGCGCTCGGCGAGTCCGACCGATCCGAGCTTGACCTGAGCCCCTCGAATGATGTTGCCGGTGACCAATCCCAACGCCACATCGGGTTCGGCATCGAGGGCCTCGATGAGGCTCGCCACCCCGGGTAACAGCCTCATTGGATTGTCGACGATGCGGGCCTCGAGTTCTCCGATATACCGGTCCCAAAGCTCGGGGAGCCTGGCGTCGACGGCATCGTCGTCCAGCCCGGCGTCTGTCAGGAGCTCCCTGACGATTTGCGGATCGGTCTTTCCCGAGAAGTCGTGAGACTCGATCGCTCCGGCGGTACCGAACGTCTCCAACATCGCCGTGTGGAATGCGACTTTGGCCGGCCCTCCCCGGGTGAGGGTGCCGTCAATATCGAACAGAATGAGTGTGTGCATGAATCAAGAATTCAGTATGTGCATCAATGTGGAGTGTGCATCAATGAAGAATCTAGTGTGTGTGTCGATCAGGGATCGAGAGTGCGCACGGATCAGAGATCTACGAGCAAGGCCGGGTCCACGTTCCCGCCGCTGATGACCGCGACCACGCCTCGTCCCTCCGTCTCGATCTTGCCGCTGCGCAACGCCGCGACCGTGGCCGCTCCGGAGAACTCGACCACCAATTTATGCTGCTTGAACAGAAATGAGACGGCCTCGCGGATCGCGTCGTCATCCACGAGCACGACGTCATCCACAAACTCACGGACATGCTTGAACGTCAAATTCCCAGTCCGGATCGGCAGAAGGCCGTCGGCAACGGATGTGCTGGAATCGAGCGTCACCGGCTGGCCGGCCTTGAGCGCAGCCTTCATGGAGGCGCCGCCCGTTGGCTCCACACCGTAGATCCGTACGTCGGGCCGTAGTCGGCGCAGCGCCGCCGCGGTTCCGCTGCACAGCCCACCTCCACCGATGGGCACCAATGCCGAGTCGAACGCATCCCAATCCTCAGCCATCTCGAGCCCCACCGTGCCGGCGCCGGCAATGATCGTCGGATCATCGAAGGGCGGCACCATCACAAGTCCCCGCTCCTCGGCGAGGAATTCCGCTTTGGCCATCCGCTCGAGGGAAGTCGTCCCCTCCAACACGACTTCAGCTCCCAACCGCTTCACCCCTTCTTGCTTGATCTGGGGTGACGTGGTCGGTATCACGACGACCGCCCGGGCTCCGTGGAGTTGAGCGGCCAACGCGACGGACTGTGCATGATTTCCGGACGAGTACGTGATGACGCCCTTCGAGCGAGCGTCAGCCGAGAGCCGAGAGACGTAGTTGTACGCCCCCCGAAACTTGAAGGAACCCGTCTGCTGCAGAGATTCGAGCTTGAGTCGGACGTCGGTACCCAGCTCACGCGTCAAAACGTCGGACGGATAGAGCGGAGTGCGCACGATAGCCGGGCGGATCCGCTCGTGGGCCTCTCTGATGGCGTCCAGTCCGACTAAGTCTTCACTCACCTTCCGTGTCGGGGTCCATCCTGACGGCCTCCCCGGTACCCGAATCCACGGAAGCCCCCGCTTCCTCGCCGCCATCGGCCCCCACGCCGTCCGTTTCCCCACCAGACACTGCCAAAGCCTCCGTCGTATCCTCCGGAATCACACGAGCCACATCCATGACGCTATCTTTGTCGTCGAGGTTCACGAGGCGAACACCCTGTGTCGCGCGCCCGATCACGCGGATCTCGTCGATGTTCTGCCGATTGATGATGCCGTTCCGAGTGATTACCATGAGTTGATCCCCGGGCACGACTGACTTGATCGCGACGACCTTTCCCGTCCTCTCGGTGGTCTTAAGGTTGATCACGCCCTTGCCGCCACGTGCCTGGAGCCGGTAAGCGTCGATCTCGGAGCGCTTCCCCATCCCCGATTCGGACACGACGAGCAACGTGGCGTCCTCGCGCGCCACAACAACCATGCCGACCACGCGGTCGCCGCCACCCAGACGGATGCCTCGGACCCCCTCCGCGACCCGACCCATCACACGGGCGTCCGACTCGTGAAAGCGGATCGCGAGGCCATTCCGCGTCGCAAGAATCACCTCGTCGTCGCCGCCCGTAACCTGAACATCGATCAACTCATCCCCCTCACGAATGTTGATCCCGATCAGGCCCACCGAACGCACATTTCCGTAAGCAGACAGTGCGGTCTTTTTGATCTTGCCGCCCCTGGTGCAGAACATGAGGTAGCGGTCGTCCGAGAACTCCCGGACCGGAACGACTGACGCGATCTCGTCCGCAGGATCGATTTCCAGGAGGTTCACGATCGGCTTCCCGCGCGAATGCCGCCCCGCAGGCGGGACCTGCCATACCTTCAACCAATGGCACTGACCCAACCGGGTGAAGATCATCAGGTACTCGTGGGCGGACGCCACGAAGAGGTGCTCCACCCAGTCCTCTTCCTTGGTGCCCATCCCCTGGAGTCCACGCCCTCCACGCCTCTGGGCACGGTAGGTATCGACTCCGGTCCGCTTCACGTATCCCGCGCGCGAGACCGTGATGACCATTTCCTCGTCCGCGATCAGGTCCTCGACCTCCAGCGAAGAAGCGTCCGCGACGATTTCGCTCCGCCGTTCGTCTCCGTACTTCTTGTCGATCGCGTCGAACTCATCGGTGATGATCTGTACTCTACGATCGCGACTCTCAAGAATCCCGCGAAGGTCCTCGATGGTGGCAAGCACCGCGGTGAGCTCCTCTTCGAGCTTTTCCATCTCCAACCCGGTGAGTCGGGACAACCGCATGTCCAAGATCGCCTTGGCTTGCCGCTCCGACAGCTCGAAGATCTCCTGCAGGCTCTCCGACGCGACCTCGGCATCCCGTGAGCCCCGGATGGTCTTGATCACTTCGTCGATATTGTCGACGGCGATCTTGAGACCCTCGAGGATGTGTGCTCGCTCCTCGGCCTTGTTCAGATCGAAGGTGGTCCGGCGCACGACCACCTCGTGGCGATGGTCGATGAAGTGCTGGAGCATCTGCCGGAGGGTAAGAACCCGAGGCTCGCCATCGACTAATGCCAGCAGAATGGTGCCGAACGTGGACTGCATCTGCGTGTGCTTGTACAGCCGGTTCAAGACGATCTCGGGAATGGCGTCCCGCTTGAGTTCCATTACGACCCGGAGCCCATCCCGGTCGGATTCATCGCGCATGTCCCGGAGGTCGGTCAGTTTCTTGTCTCGCACCAACTGCGCGATCTGCTCGATCATGCGGGACTTGTTGACCATGAACGGGACCTCCGTCACGACGATGCGCTCGGAGTGCTCATCCACCGGCTCGATCTTGGTGCGGGCGCGCATGACGATCCGGCCACGGCCGGTTCGGTAAGCATCCTCGATTCCCGACCGACCGCAGATGAAGCCCCCCGTGGGGAAGTCGGGACCCGTCACCATCTCCTCGAGACGCTCCTGCGACAGCTCCGGATCGGCGATCAGTGCCTTCGCCGCCGTGAGGACTTCGCGAAGGTTATGCGGCGGAATGTTGGTCGCCATGCCCACCGCGATACCCGAACTGCCGTTGATCAGCAGGTTCGGGACCTTGGCCGGAAGAACCGTCGGCTCCTCTAGACGCCCATCGAAATTGGGAATGAAGGCGACCGTCTCCTTTTCAATGTCCTCCAGAAGCTCCGCCGCCAGTGCCATCAGGCGGGCCTCGGTGTACCGGTACGCCGCAGCCCTGTCGCCGTCGATCGACCCGAAATTCCCCTGGCCGTCGACGAGGGGATAACGCAGCGAGAACTCCTGGACCATCCGCACCATGGAATCGTACACGGCAGAGTCGCCATGGGGGTGGTACTTGCCGAGCACGTCACCGACCACCGTGGCGGATTTCTTGTACCCCCGTCCCGAGCTCAACCCGAGCTCGCTCATTGCGTAAAGGATGCGGCGGTGGACCGGCTTCAGGCCATCGCGTACATCGGGGAGCGCTCGTTGCACGATCACGCTCATCGAGTAGTCGATGAACGAATCGCGCATTTCGTCTTCGAGAAGACGTTCGAGAACCGTCTCTCCACCCAATATGAGTTCGTCGTCTGCCATCAGTCAGCCTTGAAAAGAAGCCCGTGCGTCACCGTCGCCCGATCGGCACAAGCCGAATCGGTTAGGGCCTCGAGGAGGAGGGAGACGGTGACGCGGAAAGTGCCGGCAGCGGGGGCGTTACCGGGCGTAAAAGAGCCGTTGTTCCAGAGTTCGAGGGAACGCCTCAAAGAGACTCCGCGAAGGGGTGTTGCAACGGGGCTAAGTCGTTGAAATCTAACGAAAAAGCAGCCCTCGAACAATTCCTAGGGAGAGAGCCGATTCTGGGGCCCGGCTCCCCAAGGAGGCGCTGGCCGGTGATCCCTCTCAGGAGGGAAGAAAAGCGGGGGTCGGACCGCAAATCGGCCCAAGCCGCGTCCGTTCTCAGAGACGTCAATCGTCGGTCCCGGGCGCGCACCGCGTCCCGCAAGGAAGCCAACGCCCTCTTCGGTATTTCCGAGCGCGGCGTGGGCCGCCGCCAGATACACTGCCGAGACGCTCTCTCCCTCGGACGTCCGCTCCTGCAGGACGTCCGAGCGCCACTCCCAATACCCCTCCACACCGTCGCGGCGTAACCCGAATGGCGTCACTCGAAAGGTCTGACCCGACCGCCGGGACCACCCAATCATTAAGAGGCGGTCGAAGATCCCCTCGTTAAAGCGATCACCTCCAGGTCCACCCTGGTCAGGCCACGGCAACGAAGTCGGTGATTTCCCTCCAACCGGCCGACTCGAGTTCGGCCCGAATCCGCCCGCGGGCACCTTCCTGACCGACGGCCGCCACGGAGAAGCAGTCCCGGTATCGATTGATCTCAGAGGAGGGAACCACCGGGGCCCCGTGAATACACTGATCGATCTTTCTCGGATTCAGATCGACGAACGCCCGAACGGTCCCACCTTGCTCCTGGACCTCCCGAGCGAACGCCTTGCCGATGGGACCGGCCCCCCAGACCACCAATCCATCGCGATCTCGGGCCAGGGTGTCGAGCAAGTAGTGGATTTTGCAGCGCCGAAAGGCCTTCGGAGTGTAGGCCTCGTGCTGCATGGAAGCCCGGTCGTTCCGGATCCGCCACTGAAGCAGCACCCGATCGACCGCGGCCAATCGAGCACCGGATCGCCACAGACGAAACAACAGATCATAGTCCTCCGCCCATCCCCGCTCGACGTATCCGCCCACCTCCGCCACGGCGTCCGTCCTCAAGAAGAAGGTGGGGTGCGCCAGCGGACATTCGATGAACAGGTTCCTCTCGACATCGTCCGGGGTGCGAACCTTGTTGATCCAGTCCTCGTAGCGGCGACCCCCGTCCCGCACTTCCGCCCTTGGGAAGTACCGCACGCCCGTACCGCAACCGGCCAGGTCGGGCTGCCCCTCCAGCAGCGCGAACTGTTTGGCGAACCGAGCTGGCCCTGCAATGTCGTCGGCGTCCATGCGCGCCAGATAACGGCCTCGTGCGCGAACCCGAGCGGCCTCGAGTGCACGTACGATTCCCTCGGGCGCCTGGCGGACCAAGCTGACGCGGGAGTCGTCCGCGGCCCACGCCGAAAGCAGCCGTGGGCTCTCGTCCGTCGAGCCATCGTCCACGGCAAGCACCTCGAAGTCCTCGAACGTCTGGGCACGAAGCGACGCGATGCACCCGGGCAAGTACGGCGCGGCGTCGCGCACCGGAAGAAGGACCGAAATCGCTGGCGGCATTTCAGCCGGCGGCCGCGCCCACTGCGCTACCCACTGCCCCACCCAACACCTCGGCGAGATACCGCCCGGTCGCGCTCTGGGGAACGGAGGCCACAGCCTCGGGACGTCCCATAGCGACCACCTGTCCCCCTTGGGCGCCCGCCCCCGGCCCCAAATCGATGACCCAATCGGCCGCCTTGATCACTTCCAGGTTGTGCTCGATGACGAGCACGGAGTTGCCGGCATCCACCAGGCGGTTCAACACATGAAGGAGCTTCTTGATGTCCTCGCCCGAAAGGCCGGTCGTGGGCTCGTCCAAGATGTAGAGCTTGCGCCCTTTCTTCCCGGAAGCGCCGGCCAACTCGCGAGCAATCTTAAGCCGCTGGGCCTCACCGCCAGACAGGGTCGGAGCGGGCTGTCCGAGTTTGACATATCCGAGACCGACCTGCTGAAGCTGCCAGAGAATCCGCCCCAGACGGTCCTGACGGATGAAGAAGCGGATCGCCTCGTCAACGGTAATGTCGAGCACCTGTGCCACGTTCCGGCCCTTGAAGTGCACGTCCAGCAGTTCCGAGCGGTAGCGCGTGCCGCGGCAGGCATCGCACTCGATGTAGACGTCGGCCATGAAGATCATCTCGATCTCGACGTACCCCGCCCCTTGGCACGCCTCGCACCGGCCGCCTTTGACGTTGAATGAGAAGGCCCCGGCGCTGTACCCCCGCTCCTGGGCGAGGGGCTGGGCCGCGAACAACTTCCGGACTTCATCCCACGCCTTGATGTATGTGACGGGATTGGATCGTGGCGTGCGCCCGATCGGGGACTGATCGACCAGAACGACCTCGTCGAGCATGGAGGCCCCTTCGAGGAAGCCCACGTCGCCGATTAACTCGCCGAGGTGCTCCCGGGCACTCGTCTCTCCACCCTTGAGCTCCCGCTCTAACGCACGGTATAGGACGTCGTGAACCAGCGTCGACTTTCCGGACCCGGACACCCCGGTCACGACGGTCATCGCTTCGAGCGGAATTTCGACGTCGACGCCCTCAAGGTTGTGGAGGCGCCCACCCGTGAGGCTCAGCCTAGGACCATCCACCTTCCTTCGCTCATCGGGAACCGGAATCTCGGATCGCCCCGAGATGTACTGCCCGGTGGTCGTGTCGGCTCGGACGAGTTCGTCGGGGGAACCCTGGAACACCACGCTCCCACCCTTGTCACCCGAAGCTGGCCCCAACTCGAGGACGTGGTCGGCTTCGCGAATGGCCAGGGGGTCATGCTCGACGACCACCACGGAATTCCCCGCATCGCGCAGTTGCCTCAAGAGCGTCAGGAGGGCCGACGTGTCTTTCGGGTGTAGCCCCACGGTCGGCTCATCAAGGACGTACAGCGTGTCCACCAGCCGAGAGCCCAACGAGTTGGCGAGATTGATGCGCTGGGCTTCACCCCCGGAGAGGGTTCGCATCTGCCGGTCGAGAGAGACGTATCCGAGACCCACGTCGACGAGAAAGGCCAGGCGAGCGCGTAGTTCTTGGAGAATCGTCTCCGCGATCTGCGCCTCCATCTCACTCAACTCGAGACCGTCGACCCATCCCCGGGCGCCCTCGATAGGGAGCCTGCTCACGTCGTTGATCGAGCGATCGCCGATCCTGATGTTGAGCGCGGCCCGTTGAATCCGTGCGCCGCCGCAGTCACGGCAAACTTGGGGACTCTGGTACTGGCGAAGAAACACACGGATGTACTGCTTGTAGCGCTTCCGCTCGAGCCCCTCCAGGAAGGGGATCACCCCCTTGAAGCCCTTCGCTCCGTAGAGGACCCCCTCCCGGAAATCTTCGGGCAACTCCTCCCACGGACCGTAAAGCGACACGCCTTGGTCCAGGGTGAAGGTGCGCAGCTTGGCCCGCTCGCGGCGATAGCGGGGCTTGGACCAGGGATCGACCGCTCCACCTTCGATCGAGCGGGTGGGATTCGGTACGATGAGATCGACGTCATAGTCCAGCGTGGCGCCGAAGCCCGTACACAACGAGCAGGAGCCGTACGGGTTGTTGAAAGAGAACAGTTGGGGGGTCGGAGCGAGAAACCCGATCTCCGGGTGTTCCGGGCAGCGGAAGTGCTCGGTGAACGCCATGCGTCCCGTGACCTCGTGAGAAGCGGAGTCGCCACCCCCGCCGTGGATCAGCACGAGGGCCTCGCCCTCTCCTTCGACGAAGCAGGTGCTCATTGAGTCGGCCAGGCGATCGCGGTCCTCCGGAGAAGTCGTCAGACGGTCCACGACGACGAGCGCCTCGGCCGTGTCGGTGAGATCGAAGCCGACGTGCTCCACGGTGTCGGCGCCGTCCTCGCCGAGATCGACCAGCACTCCACCCGCCAGGATTCGGACGAACCCCATCGCCCGAAGGTTTTCGACCACGAGCGAGTGCTTCACCCGCCCCGAAAGCTTCAGGGGAAAGGTCACTTGGATCGGCGTGCCCTCGGGCAACGTGAGCACGCGGCCGACGGCGCTCGTCACGGAATCGGGGCGCACTTCGTCACCGCACTCCGGGCAGTACGTGCGGCCCACCCGTGCCCAAAGCAGCCGCAGATAGTCGTAGACTTCCGTCGCCGTTCCTACCGTGGAGCGACTGGACTTGGTCAGATTCTTCTGCTCGATGGCCACGGCTGGCGAGATCCCCTCGACTGAGTCGACATCGGGCTTCTCCATACGCTCAAGAAACTGCTTCGCGTAGGTGGAGAGCGACTCGACGTACCGGCGCTGCCCCTCAGCGAACAGGGTGTCCAAGGCCAGCGAAGACTTACCCGATCCCGAGGGCCCGGTGATCACCGTGAGGGATCGCTTGGGTAAGTCGATGTCCAGATTCTTGAGGTTGTGCTGACGTGCGCCGCGAATGCGGATCCAATCATCCATGCACGAAATAGCACAGTAATCCGGGAGCCGCGCAACGGTGGCTCTTCGGAACACGCCCACCGGCCAACGGGTAGCCCGACGCCCACGCCACCGTCGTTCGCCAAGTAGTCGGCCAAGTGCTCAGCCACCTGGTCAGCCAGAGGGTCAGCAGCCTGGTCAACCACCTACCGAGGGAGCTCGCAAAGTGCCTCCAGCGCAAGGCGATTCTCAGGAAGAAGAGGCGCTCGGGAAGGCGTACGACGCCCGCCTGATGAGGCGGCTGCTCCACTACTTGCGACCGTATCGATCGCAAGTCGCCGTGGCGATCGTGATCCTCGTGGCTGCGTCACTCCTCCAGGTCGTCGGGCCTTGGTTGACCCAGATCGCCATCGACGACGTGATCCCGAACCGCAACACATCCTTGCTGGCCACGCTCGCCGCCGCCTACCTCGCGTCGGTCGTTGCCGGCTTCGGTCTACTCTATGCCCAGACCGTCCTCACGACCTGGCTCGGCCAGCGGGTGATGTACGACCTGCGCACGGAAATCTTCAGAAAACTCCAGCGGCTCGACCTTGGCTTCTACGACAAGAATCCGGTGGGCCGCCTCATGACCCGCATCACGGGCGACGTAGAGACGCTGAACGAGCTCTTCAGTTCAGGGGTCGTCGCGGTTTTCGGGGACCTTTTCACACTCGGTTTCATCCTGAGCGCCATGCTGTACATGGACTGGGGGCTCGCGCTGATCACTTTCAGCGTTCTTCCCTTCGTGGTGCTCACAGCCTTTCTGTTTCGGGCCAAGCTCCGGACCGCCTACCGTGACATCCGCGTGCGGTTGGCGCGCATCAACGCGTACCTCCACGAGCGCCTCACCGGAATCACGGTGGTCAAACTCTTCAACCGGGAGGACACCGACGCGCGGCGTCACGCCGCGATCAACCAGGACTACCTAGAGGCCCACCTCCGGTCGATCACGTACTACGCGCTCTTTTTCCCGGTCATCGAGCTCTTCACCGCCATCGCGTTGGCCCTGATCATCTGGAGGGGGGGCGCCACCATGCTGGAGGGCGCGGTGACCGTGGGTGTGCTGGCCGCATTCATCCAGTACGCCCGCCGCTTCTTCCGGCCCATCCAGGACCTCTCGGAGAAGTACAACCTGCTCCAGTCGGCCATGGCATCGTCCGAGCGGATATTCAAGCTGATCGACGACGAGATCGAGATCGAGGACCCACCGAATCCGGTGTCTCTGAAGAAGCCGGTGCGTGGCGAGATCGAGTTCCAAGGCGTGTGGTTCGCGTACGGCAAGCGTGCTGAGGACGGCACCGCGGACCACGACTCCCCGGACGGCGGTGGTGAGGACAAGGGCGAAAACTGGGACTGGGTCCTGAGGGACGTCAGCTTCCGGGCGGCGCCGGGCGAGCGACTGGCGATCGTGGGACACACCGGAGCCGGAAAGACTACGATCATCCACCTGCTCATGCGTTTCTATCAGCCGCAACGTGGCCGCATCCTGCTCGACGGCGAGCCGATCGACCGACTACGGCTGGACGACCTTCGCGAGCACATCGGCCTCGTGCTCCAGGACGTGTTCCTCTTCAGTCAGGACGTCGCCCAAAACATCCGGCTCGGGGCGCAAGGTATCTCAGAAGATCACGTGCGCGAGGCGGCCGAGCGCATCGGCGCCGCGCCCTTCATCGAGCGCCTGCCGGATGGGTACAACCAGGAACTCGGCGAACGCGGAGCGACCCTGTCGGTGGGGGAACGCCAACTCGTGTCCTTCGCGCGTGCACTCGCGTTCGATCCCCGGGTCCTGGTGCTCGACGAAGCCACGAGCTCGGTCGACTCGGAGATCGAGGCCAAAATCGAGAAGGCCACCGACAAGCTCATGGCCGGCAGGACCTCCATGGTGATCGCCCATCGGCTGTCGACGGTGCTAGGGGCCGACCACATCGTGGTGCTGCACCACGGGGCGTTGTGCGAGGAGGGGACACACGAGGAGTTGCTGGAGCATGGTGGACTCTACGCCCGGCTGCATGAGCTACAGTTCGCGAGGACGCCGACCGCGTGATTCAAGAACTGCGCAACACGTACATCGCCCATCCCATGTCTAGCGGTTCGCCATTCCGGGGAAAGGTCCGGGGTTTGCCTTCATCGCATACATCACAAGCCAGGTGTGTTCAGCGTGCGCCCAGGACGCGGGCGCGGATCTTCGGAAAGGCGTCCCCCAAGATCTGTCGATGTCTGGATGGGGCAGATTGTCGGATGATGACAGCGAATTCGTCCTAGTCGAGAACTGGGACGAGGAGTTGAGGGAGCGGGCGGTAAACTAGCGAGCGTCGGCCACCAAGCTGTCCGCAATGGGAACACCGGCCCCAACGGCCGCCAAGCTATCCGCCTCCATCCGGGCCAACGCCCGCTCCTCGGCCTCCAGCGCCATCGCGACGTACCGTTCGGACACGGGGACGATCCTCCCTCCGACGCGCATATCGGGCTCCACACCCCCAGGGTAGCCCTCCGCGGGCTCCAGCGCGGCCTCGGTATAACGGCTCGAGGCATTCCAGAGCAGCCACTCGTCGATACCGGCATCGTAAGTCGCTTGAATCTGTGCCCGGACCTCCGGCGCTTCGTATCGGGGCGAACCTAGCGTAAAGTCCTGAAGCCACGGCCGTATGACTCCCGCGCCCTCCACCGCCTCGGAGCGCTGCAGTCCGGACACGAGCGCCGCCCGCACGACTTCATACGGATGTCCGTTCGGGTCCTGAATACCGAAGCTCCCAACCCAATAGTGGGACGGATAGACCATGGGGAGTGCCACCTCGACGGAACCGATGAAGCGCTCCCAGTACTGGCCGATCCCGACGTCGCTCTGAGCAGACGTCGTGGCCCCGAAGACGTCCATCGTCATGGCAACGCCGGACTCCTCCAGTTCGGCCCGGGCGTACTCCAGAAACGCCTCGACGGCGTCTCTGCGACGGCGCCCCTCGGCACCCGGGTAGACCGCCCGGTCGAGATCTTCCTGAGGGGCGTCCGCGAAACGGACGTAGTCCCACTGGATCTCAGGAAAGCCGACCGCGGCGGCCTCCTTCGCCAACTCGATGTGGTAATCCCACACGCGCTGATCGTGGAGGTTGGCCCAAAGCAGACCCTTGCTGTCCACCCACACGCCGCCTGCCGTGTCCTGCACCGCCCACTCAGGCTTCGATCGGATCAGGAGCGGATCCTTGACGATCACGATGCGGGCAATCGGATAGATGCCCGCCACCCGGAACCGCTCGAGGAGCCCCGGCAAATCGCGAATACGAATCTCCTGATCCGCACCTGCTTCCCGCGCCGTCATCACCTCGGTTGGATAGCTCACGTAGCCTGAGGCGTCCTTGAGATCGATTACGAACGTGTTGATCTCGGTCCGGGCCGCGATATCGATGAGCCCCTGGGACCGCGTGCTCGAACCGGCGGCCCAAGCGCTCATGTAAAGGCCCTTCACGGTGTCGGGCCGGGGGAACTCCGGGGGCTCCTCCGGCAGGACCAGACGTGGCACGGAGCCGCCCGCACCGGTCCGGGCGGTCGATGCGGGGAGGAGGACACCCGAATCCTCGGCAAGCCAACCCAGCGTTCTGTCACGCCGGCTCACTTCGGGTTCGTCGTCATCCTCGGCTTGGCTGTCGTCGTCTTCGGCCTGGCCGTCGTCGTCGGTCTCGTGATCGACATCCTGGTCGACGTCCTGGTCGACATTCTGGTCGGAATCGGGCTCGGCGCCGGCTTGCGCATCGGTGGTGTTCACACGGCTGGTGGCGGGCGATCCACGTTGAGCTTCGGTCGAGCCCCGCCTCTCAAGCACGGGCCTACCCAACGCTCTTGAAATGGGGGCCGCATCACCAACCAAGTTCGAATTCGCTCCCGCGTCCGACACCAGCGCCGATGAAGCCAACACCGCTCCACGGTCGGACGCCTGGTCCGGCTGAGCCAAATCACCGCTGCACGCAGACAAGAGGACGAGAAGAGTCGCCGTCGAAAGCGGCGAGTATCGGGCAAGCTGCAGGCGCAAAGTCAGGTCTCCCCTTCGGAGAGAGTCCCCAGTCGATCTTGGCGGGGCAAAAACTGGCTGATCAGGTCGGCCGTGCACTCAGCCGATCCTCGATGACTTTCAATATACACGATGGCACGCTGGCCGGCGTCCTCATTTTTTTCGGGGGCCTCGGACCACTCTCCCAGAGCGTGGGCGAGAGCCTCTGCATCCGCGACCGAACGCGCCGCACCGGCGGCCACAAGGCGAGCCGTGTGGACCGAACCCTTCCACCGCGGTCCGATGAGCACCGGTGACGCGGCAGCCGCCGGTTCGAGCACGGAGTGAAGGCCGCCCGTATGGAATCCCCCGCCCACGTAAGCGATCGAACCCAAAGCATATAGATCGGCAAGCACGCCGACGCGGTCCACAAGAATTACGTCGGCGCCATGGGCTCCCTCGGCCCCAGGGGCTCCCTCGATATCCCCGAGGAGTGCGGGTGTCCACCCATCCGCCGCCAACGCGCGGCCGAGCCCGGCGAAGTCGCAGCCGTCGGGCTCATGAGGGGCCAAGACGATCCGCAAACCAGGGACCGACTCGCGTACCCGGGCCACAGCCGGGATGAGCACCTCCTCATCCGACGGCCACGTCGAGCCAGCGACCAAAATCGGCCCTCGCTCGTCACCAAAGACGCGCATATGGGTTGCCGTACGGTCGATCCCAGCCACGCGGTCCCGAACGGCGTCGACGCCAGAATCACCGGTCACCGTCACTCGATCGCCCTTCACACCGAGGAGACCGAATCGCTCACCGTCCTCCTTGGAGACCACCCCGACCGCTCGAAGGCTCCGAAACGCAGGGCCGAGGAGAAGTCGGCCCGCACGACCGAGCCTTCCGGCCCCTTCCGGCATAGTTCCGGCGATAAGGACCGTCGGTACGCCTCGAGTCGCCGCCTGATCGGCCAGAGTCGGCCAAACCTCGCGCTGGGTGAACATGATCACGGACGGCTGAACAGTGTCCAGGACCGATCCCATCACGCCGGGGAGGTCCCACGGCAGATAGGAACAGATGTCAGCCGGGAAATCCTCGCACACCCGCTCAGCCGAGGGTGAGAAGAAGGTAAAGACGACTCGCAGCCCGGGTTTGCGCCGGCGAAGCACATCGATCACGGCCCGGGCCTGGAGGGATTCGCCGACCGATGAGGCGTGCACCCAGATAACCGGCTGGTCGGAACGGACCCCACCTCCCCATGCAACCAACCGCTCGTGGGCATCACGCCTGCCCCGCAGCCCTCGGGCGAGCTTGGACTCCCCGCGCATCAGCACCGGAGACAGGGCGCGAAAGGCCCGCAACGCGGTTCGGTACAACGCCTGGGGAAGTGCCATGGAACGGACGATGCCCCTTCGACGGGTCGCTCCACAAGACTGCTCGCCAGGGCCTTACTCATGAGGCCCGCCCATCGGCCCTACGCATGAAGGCTGCTCGCCCAAGGTCTTGTGCCTAGATTCCGTTAAAGCAGCGACCTTCGCCACCCGTACTCTCTAGTGGAATTGTGGAGAAGCATATCTTATTTAGATAGGGAGCCGAAGCTCCTCATCATAAGGAGGTCGTTATGGGGCCCGTGTTAATGGCCATTTTTCTCATCGCTGGGGGAGCCACCGTCCGTGTGATCGGTCCATCCGTAGGAGGCCGAGGCCAGGCCAAGCTCCTGAGCTACGGCCTGATGCTCGGAGGCCTCGCGACCGCCGCAATGAATACGGTGGTCGTGATTGACGTCGGTGAGGTCGGCGTGAAGCACTTCCTGGGCACCGTCGACACGCGAGTCCTGGGTCAGGGCGTGCACGTGATCAACCCGCTCGCGTCGGTCGGGAAGATGTCGGTCTGTGAGCAACAGGTGGCGGCCGAGAAGTTCCAGGCCGAGATCATCGAGGAGCAGGCACTCCAGGAGATCGCGGCTGCCAGGGGACTCGCCGAAGCCCAGCAGATCATTTCGGTGGGCGTCACGCCCGAGTACCTGATGTTCCACTACGCGAGTACCTGATGTTCCACTACGATAGAGAAACTAGGCGATCTTCCGGCTGGCTCAGTGGTCTACGTGCCGACGGAGGGCAGCATCCCCCCTCATGCGCAACATCGGGAGCAACTGACGTAATGCGAGGACGGCAGTCGATGGAAGAGAAGAAAAGCCGGAGATGCCTGAGTCCATGAAGCGACCAACGTGGTGGCGCTGGTCACTGGGAGCCGGCGTGGTCGTCCTGATCATCTTGCTCGCTTCGGCGTGCTCGCCCATGTATGTGATCCGGGCAGGCATCGCCGAGGCGAAGATCCTGCGTGCCCGTCGCCCCATCCCCGACGTGATTCTCGACCCCGCGACCGATGATCGTACTAAGACCAAGCTCACTTTCGTGGTGGAGGCGCGAAACTACGCGATCGACGTGTTCGAGTTCGACGTGGGGCGCTCCTACACGTCCTTTTCGCAACTGGAGTCCGACACGCTCGCCATGGTCCTGTCCGCGGCCCAGAAGGACCAGCTCACGCCGAAGACGTGGTGGTTTCCGATCGTCGGGACGGTCCCCTACAAGGGCTACTTCAATGATGACGCGGCGATGCGTGAGCAGAAGAAGCTCGAAGAGGACGGCTTTGATACTTTTCTTCGGCCCACCGCCGCGTTTAGCACGCTCGGATGGTTCGCGGATCCGCTTCTGTCCACGCTCATCCGGCTCGATGAGGTCGATCTGGTCGAGACGGTGCTTCACGAGCTGTCCCACAACCACCTCTTCGTGAAGGGACAGGTCCGCTTCAACGAGAGCTTCGCCACCTTCGTTGGGAGAGCGGGCGCCGTCGAGTTCTTCTGCAATCGCGAGGGGGGCGGCTCCGATACGGTCAAGTGCCTTCGCGCCCAGGCGCGTTGGCGTGACCATCAACGGTTCGAGGCGTTCATCGAGGGTCTGGTCGAGGAGCTACAGGTCGTATACCAGGATACTGCGCTCGTATACGACACCAAGCTGGCTGAGCGGGAGCGGATCTTCGACGCGAGCCTCGAGACGTTCGCGACGGAGGTGCAGCCCACCTTCGAAGCGAGCACGTACCAGAGTTTTCTGCTCGCTCCGCTCAACAACGCCACTTTGCTGACGCGCATCCGCTACCACCATCGCTTACAGGACTTCCAAACCCTCATGGAGCGGGAGGGTGACTTGCGCCGGGCCGTCCAGTACCTGAAGGAAGGCGTGGACGGTGTGGACGATCCTTTCGACCTGCTCCCCGTCGGTTGAGCGACCCTGACACCGACCCGCTCGAGGCCTACGCGCAGCGCGAGGCCGAGGCGTCGCGGTCGGCCGACGCGTTGCAGGCCCGCTTCGACGCCCTGGCCAACTCGAGGATGGGTGTGGCCCTGGCTCTGGTCGCCGTGGGCGTCGTGTATCTCGCGATCCCCGCCGGGCGGATGATTCTCGTCGCGGCCGCACTTCCGCTCTTCGTGATCTTCATGGTGTTGGTCGTGAAGCATACGCGCGTCCGCCGACAGGAGACCTGGTACCGGGAATTGGCCCAGGTGGCCCTCGAGGCTGGGCATCGGCGGCTACGCCGGTGGGAGGAGTTTTCGGATCTCTACCCCGAGCCCCCGCCCGACCATCCTTACGCGGACGATCTCGACGTGTTCGGTCACGCATCCCTGCACGTGCTGTTGGGGACCCCGAGCACCCGCCCGGGAGCCGACATGCTCACCGACTGGCTCTTGGCCCCTGCCCCTCCCGAAGTCGTCCAGCAGCGCCAGAAGGCCGTGCGGGAGTTGACGCCGGCGATCGAGTTCCGAGACGAGCTTCAGACCATGGGCCGCATCGCAGGGCAGGTTGAGCCCGAGCAACTCCGGTTTCTCTTGGAGTGGGCCGAGGGCCCCGGGTGGTTGCTACCCAGGCGAGGCCTGAAGCGGCTGGCCATCGCGTTGCCGATGTTCACGATAGCGACGGCGGGCCTCCACATTCTCGGTGTTGTCTCTTACCTGTGGATCATTCCCGTCATCCTCGCAATGGATGTCGCCAGGCGCTACACCCAACGCATCCACGACGACTTCGCCCACACCTCCAGTGGGGACTCGGGCCTCCGGCAGTATCACACCATGGTGGCACACATCGCGGAGGGAAAGTTCGAGGATCCCCTTCTGGCCGAGCTTCGTGCCAGCCTCGTCGGAAGCGGTAGAGCGCCAGCCGAGTCTGACGCCCCGGCCAAGTCTCTCGAGCGATTGTTTCGGCTCGTCAAGTTGTCCGAGGTCAGATACAACAGCCAGATGCACTATCCCCTCAACATCCTGACGCTATGGGACATCCACGTGCTCGTGAGGCTGGAGCGCTGGAAGGAACGGCATGGCCGGGCGCTTCGCGGCTGGATGACGGCCCTGGGTCGGGCGGACTCTCTCTCGGCTCTCGCCGGCCTCGCGCACGCGCACCCCGACTGGGCCTTTCCGGAGATCGCCGATCGCCAGGGAGGCGAACCACCTCGACTGGAGGCACGGGCGCTCGGCCATCCACTTCTCTCCCCCGAGAGTGCCGTACGGAATGACGTCAGCCTCGGACCCCAGGGCAGCCTGCTACTCGTCACCGGATCCAACATGTCCGGCAAGAGCACGCTGCTTCGGGCCATCGGCGCGAACGTCATTCTGGCGGGTGCGGGTGGGCCCGTGTGCGCCGAAGCGATGACCCTCCCCGTCGCGGATCTCCGGACGAGCATGCGTATCCGCGACTCATTGGAGGAAGGCATCTCGTACTTCATGGCTGAGCTCAAGCGCCTCAAGGCGGTGTGTGATGCGGCGAGTTCGGCCAGCGAAAGGCCCGTCCTCTACCTCCTCGACGAACTGCTCCAGGGCACGAACACCGCCGAGCGGCAGATCGCGGCCCGCCGCATCCTACATCACCTCCTGGATCAACACGCCATCGGGGCGGTGACAACCCATGACCTCACGTTGGCCGACGCGGAGGATCTCAAAGAGCGGGCCGTGCTGGTGCACTTCCGTGAGTCCGTGGAAGCCCGACCAAGTGGCCCGCCCATCGCGTTTGATTACCGACTCCGCCCCGGGCTCGCGACCTCGACGAACGCGCTTCGGCTCATGGAAATCATGGGGCTCGCGGTGCCGGAGGACGGCGCCTGACGAAGCGGCCGGACCATAAACAACTGCTAATCGTGCGCTCGCAGATTTACCGTCAGCGAGGCGGGTTGTCTAGGTGTCGCCCGCGTGACAAGTTTCATTCTCGGCCATACTTTCATGCGCCAGTCGTTGGATTCCCGTGTCTTCACCGGAGCAAGCAATGCAAAGCATCACAAGACTAACTTTGGCTCTCTCGACGGTTGTAGCTCTTGCGAGCCCCGCCCTTGTCAACGCCCAGGCGATGTCCTCGGCTGAGCCATTCAAGGTCGGGACCTTCGAGATCGACGGCGCACCGACGGTAGGGGTCGTGCTCAGGGACGCTCTGATCATCGACCTCGCGGCGGCGAACACGGCGCTCGAGATCGATCCCATGTACCCGCACGTCAGCGCGCCGGCGGACATGCTCGAGCTGATCGGGCAGTACGAGTACGGTCTGAAGTACCGGATCTACGAGATCGTCAACAACGTAGTGGGCAACAACCTGACTGGAGCAGACTATGTTCACCGCGTCCAGGACGTGGGCATCCTTGCTCCGATCCTGTATCCCAGCAAGATCATGAACGCGGCAGTCAACTTCTACACGCACGCGTGTGAAGGTTGCACCCCGGAGGAACTGACGGCGAACACCCAGGAGCGGCAGGCGAATCGGGGGGTGCCGTACCTGTTCCTCAAGCCGACCCGCGGCGCGGTCATTGGCAGCGGCGATGACATCGTAATGCCTTATGGTCGTGACCGGATCGAATGGGAAGTCGAGTTGGCTGTCGTATTCGGACGGGCGGGCAAGTACATCTCTGCGAGCCGCGCGTACGACCACGTGTTCGGCTACATGGTCGCCTTGGATATATCCGATCGTGGCGGGCGTCCTCCGGGTGGCTACGGCTCCGGTTCTGACTGGTTCGTCGGTAAGGGCCACGACACTTTCGCGCCCCAGGGGCCCTGGATTGTTCCAAAGGAGTTCTACGGCGATCCGATGGAGCAACTGCACCAGAGTCTGGTCATCGACGGCGTGACCGTTCAGGAGGCCAGGGCGGGGGACATGATCCACAATATCCCGGAGCTAATCGAGTACGCGTCGTCGCTCATCACCGTATATCCTGGTGACGTTATGCAAAGCGGGACGTCGGGCGGAACGGGCGCTGGTCGCGTCGAGCGCGCAACCGGCTCGGGGTACCTGCAGGCTGGTGAGTCGATCCAAGCCTCCATTGAGGGCATCGGGACGCTAACGCACACCGTCGTCGCTGAGGGCGACCTTCCGGGCGATCTGTCTGGCGCACAGTTGCCTCCGGTTGCGAGCTACAGAAGCGGCAATTAGGAGGGCTTAGGCCCAGAGAAGGCCATCAGGACAGAGCGCCGGCCGGGATATCCCGGCCGGCGCTCTTCGTTGTCGAACGGCGCTCGAGGAAGCGGTTGCTCTAGCGCCATCCTGCCGTACCCCCGATGATATCCCGCCTTCCAGGGCAGGCCCGGGAGACGCACAAACGCGAGGCTTGAGGAAACACGCATGGAGCAGGCTACGGTGACCGCAGGATCCACACTGCTGGAGAAGGTCAACGACGTGGTGCACGACCGGGTCGTGGGCCAGAACGAGGCGGTGGAGGGGCTGCTCGTCGCGCTCCTGACCGGAGGGCACATCCTCCTCGAGGGTTTGCCCGGCCTCGCGAAGACACTGATGGTGCGCACGCTCGCGCAGTCGATCCATACAGGCTTCCGCAGGATTCAGTTCACGCCTGACCTGCTCCCCACCGACATCATCGGGACGCCGATCTTCGACCAGTCGAGCGGTCAGTTCCGGGTCCAGAAGGGGCCCATCTTCTCAAACATCATCCTTGCAGACGAGATCAACCGGGCGCCGCCCAAGGTGCAGGCAGCACTCCTCGAGGCGATGGAGGAGGGCCAGGTCACGATCGCGGGGGACACGTATCCGCTCGACGCGCCCTTCATGGTGCTGGCCACGCAGAACCCGGTCGAGCTGCACGGGACGTATCCGCTCGCAGAGGCGCAGCTCGATCGCTTCGCGCTGAAGCTCGAGATCGGGTATCCGACGAAGGACGAAGAGAAGACCATCGTGCGCCGCGTCGCAGCCGCGGGCCAGAAGCCGATCGAAGCAGTCGCCACGGTGGAGGAGCTGGCCAGCGCGCGCGCGGCTGTCGCGAACGTCCATCTGGAGGAGAAGGTGCTCGACTACATCGTGGAGCTGATCTTCGCGACGCGTGAGCCCAGTGGGGTCGGCCTGGCAGACCTGGAGGACCTGATCGAGTTCGGTACGTCGCCGCGCGCGACGATCTTCCTGACCCGCGTCTCCCGCGCGAGGGCATACCTGCAGGGCCGCGACTACGTCATGCCCGACGACGCGAAGGCGATGGCGCCGGCCGTACTCTGCCACCGGCTGCGCACGACGTACGAGGCCGACGCCCGCGGAATCGACTCAGGCGAGATCGTGCGGCGGGTCCTGGACGCGGTGCCGGCCCCGTAGGCCTGATGAGGCAAAAGCTGCCGGTCGGCGGACAGCACCGCGACGCGACACACGTCTTCTCGAGGGAGATCGCCGCCCAGGTGCGCCGCATCGAGTTGCGTACGAAGGGCCTGGTGGAGTCGCTCTTCAGCGGCGAGTACCGCTCAGCCTTCAAGGGCCGCGGTCTCGAGTTCTCAGACGTGCGGGAGTACCAACCCGGCGACGACGTGCGCGCAATCGACTGGAACGTGACGGCACGCCGCGGTCACCTCTTCCTGAAGGAGTACGTCGAGGAGCGCGAGCTCACCGCTCTGCTGATCGTCGACCTCTCCGCATCCAAGGAGTTCGGCACCGGAGAGAAGTCGAACGCAACAATCGCGTCGGAGATCGCGGCGATCCTCGCCTTCGCAGCGGCGGGGAACAACGACCGCGTTGGTCTCCTGTTGGTCACCGACCACGTGGAGTTGTTCGTGCCGCCCGACTCAGGTCGCCGCCACGTGATGCGACTCGTCCTGGAGCTGCTCTCCTTCCGCCCGAGCGGTCGCGGCACCCGCCTATCGACTGCGCTGGAGTACGCTTCCCGAGTGCTGCACCGGCGCTCGGCAATTTTCCTCGTGAGCGATTTTCTGCTCGACGACGACACCGACCCCGAATTCGCGCGCGCGACCCGACTAGTGAAGCGCGATCACGACCTAGTGCCCATCCGACTCGCAGACCCGGGGGGCGCGGTGCTTCCGAACGTGGGGCTCCTGGCGCTCGTCGATCCGGAGACGGGCGAGCGGCTCATCGTCGATACCGGATCGGCCGCCAAGCGGCGGGGCTACGCCGAAGGAAAGGCGGCACAGCAGGACCGGATGACCGCGCTCTTCCGCGAGCTCCGGATGGATACCGTCGAAGTGAGCACCACTGAGGACTACGTGCCCATCCTCATCCGCTTTTTCCGTCAACGGGAGCGGGTGTCGCGGTGAGGCTCGTGTGGTGCGTCGCGCTGGTGTGGGCACTCCAACCGCTCTCGACAGCGGCGCAGAGCCCAGAACCGGTCGCAGTCCTGTCCGCCGACTCGGTGGAGATGGCCGAGGTCTTCGAGCTCCGCGTGGAGGTGCCGGTCCCAGGTGGAAGCATGGTCTACTTCCCCCCCAACGTGCCCTCCACCAGTGACGTCGAGAGCTTCACCCCGGTCGACTGGCGGGCCCGTCGCGGACCGAACAGCGGCGCGACGATCGAGCTGAGGTACGCGCTGATTCCGTTCGGAATGGGGAACATCGCCCTTCCCCGGGTGGACGTGATCACGATGCCGCTGGAGGACGAAACCGATGGGGAGGACATCCCGGGAGGATCGATCGTCGGCGTGTGGGAGGAGCGCCAGCAGACCATCCGGTACACGCGTAGCATCACGCCTCCGACGATCTGGGTGGAGCCGGTCTATTCGTCGGACGACGTCGTTGCGGGTATGTCGCCGAGGGGGCCCGGGGATGTGTTCGGCTTCAGTTGGAGCTGGCCCTCCATGGCGCTCCTTCTCCTCTTCTCGACGGTCACCGCCAGCGCCGTCGTCACCACGACGCGGGAGTGGCTCGCCCACCGCGCTGAGCCGGCACCGCTACCGCCGCCCGGCCCCACCCCTCTGGAAGAGGCCCGGAAGCAGGCGCTCACTGAGCTCGATCGACTGTTGGCGACCGGTCCGTACCCGGCCGAGCACGCCCACGAGCTGTACGAGGAGAGCAGCGGCATCGTTCGCGGATACGTCGAGCGGCTCGATCCCGAGTGGGGGCCTGAGCTCACCAGCACAGAGCTCATGGACAGGCTGAAGGGCCGCTCGCCCGAGGGCGGGGTGCTCGCAGCCGAGTTGCGGACCGCCGAGGCCGTGAAGTTCGGGCGGCTGAGGCCCCACGCTGAGCCCACGGCCGAACACCTGACGGTGCTCCGGGCTTGGCTGGCCGGCAGGCGGGAGGTCCGTTCGTGAGCTTCGCGTTCGCCCAACCCGGTTGGCTGATCCTCCTCGCGGCCGTCCCGATCTGGGTGTGGTGGATCATCCCGAAAGGGAGTGGGGCCATGCTCGTCGCGCGCGGGACCGAGGCGAGAGCTGTCTCGCTGCGAGCATGGATCGGGCGAGGCCTCGAGCTCGCGCCCCTTGTCCTGCGTGGGCTCGGCGTCACGGCGGTCATTCTCGCGCTCGCCCAGCCACGGATCGTCGAGACGTTCGAGGAACCGGTAGTCGAGGGCGTGGGCATCGCCGTCGCGATCGACCTGTCCACCTCAATGGGCGCCCGCGACTTGTCGCGGCGCGCATCGAGGATGCAGGCCGCTAAGCAGACCATCCTCGACTTTCTCGAGGGCCGCACCGACGACGTCGGCGTCATCTCCTTCGGCGGAGAGGCGCTCACCCGCGTGCCCCTGACGCACGATCACTACGTCGTGCGCGCCGCGATCGAGGACCTGGATTCCCGGCTCCTTCTCGACGGAACCGACATCGCGGGTGCCATCGCGGCAGGGGCGGGGCTCCTGCGCGACGCGCCCCACAGCTCGAAGATACTGATCCTGGTGACCGACGGCGCCCACAACGGCGAGGGTCTCGAGCCGTCGCGTGCTGCGCGGGCCGCGGCGGCGTTCGGCGTCCGTATCTACGCGATCGCTATCGGCACCGATTACATGCTGAGGGACCGGCTCGCTGAGATGGAAACGGTCCTCATACAGGCCGCCTCCATTACGGACGGCCGCTACTTCCGCGCGACCGACCTCGACGACCTGGAGGAGGTCTACGAGGAGATCGACCGCCTGGCCGCCCCCTCGGAGGAGATCGTCGAGCGGACGGAGGCCACCCCGATAGGCCTCTGGGTCCTGCTGGCGTCGCTGCCCATACTCCTTTCGGGGGCGGCGCTGCGCGGCTCGCGCTGGGGGGTGCTCCCGTGATCTTCGAGCGCCCCGAGCTCCTCGCGGTGGCTCCCCTCGCGGCGATCCTCTTCGCGTTCACGGTCGGGGCACACTGGCGTCGGCTCAGGGGGTTGGTGTCGGCCTACGAGCTGCCCGCCCTTCGCCGCCTGTTGCCGACCAGCACCGGACGCTTCCCCACCCAGCGGTTTCTGAGTCTCGTCGGCGCGGGGGCGCTCCTCGGCTTGGCCGCCGCCGGCCCGGTACTTTGGGACCCGGAGCCCCCCGAGCCGGTGCCTCCGCTCGACGTCGCCATCGCGGTCGATCTGTCGCTGTCGATGAACGCTGAGGGTGAAACGGGAAGTCGGATCGAGCGGGCAAGAGAGGCGATATACCGCCTCACGGAGGAGCTGCCTTCCGTCCGCTTCTCCCTCGTCGTGTTCGCCGGGTGGCCGTACGTGCTCGTGCCTCCCACCGACGATCCGGACGTGATCCGATACTTCGTGGACTCTCTCCAGCCCGGGGCGGTCCAGGAGGAGGACTGGGGCAACTCGCTGGGGAGCACCCTGGAGCTCGCCGGCAGCACCCTGGAGACCCGGCCGTCAGAGGATGGGCGTCAAGCCATCCTGGTCATCTCCGACGGCGACGTGTACGAGGACGAGGACGTGCTCGTGCGCGGGGCCGCAGACGCAGCCGCCCGTGGCTTCGAGGTCTGGATGGCCGGGCTGGGCTCTGAGGAGGAATCTCCGATCGCGATCGCAGGGGAGCCCGTTCTCGACGCAGTCGGCAGAGCCGTGGGCACGAGCCAGAACGCGGACGTCCTCAGCGCGATGGCCGAGGCCGGCCAGGGTCGCTACGAGGACATCACGGAGGACGAGGGGCTCGACGCCCTCGTCGACGACCTGCGCGACCTGAGCGGCGACTCACGGGAGGGTCCGGCTGAGCCGTTCGACACAACCGCGCTCTTCGCGATCTTGGCGATCCCGCTCCTGCTGTTGGAGGGCCTCGTCGACGCCCGTCGAGGAGTCATCGGGGCCAGCACCAACCAAAGGCTCGACGGCGGGCCGGATGCTGTCGGCGGCCACGGCGAAAAGGCCCGGGCCGCATGACCGACTCGATTTTCGGAAGCGGGTGGCGGGCGCTGCTCCTGGTCGGCCTCTCCGTCGTCGGCATCGCGCTCACGGTCAGGGCGGAGCGTGCGAGCGAGTCACGCGCCAACCGACTCCACCGCGCCGACCGGCTCGAGGAGGCCGCAGAGATCTACGTCGATAGGGCCGCGGAGGAGTCGGCCACCGAGCGGCTCCACTACAACCTCGGGACCACGCTGCTCCGAATGGGGAGCCCCGAGGCCACTCTGGAGCTCACCAGCGCAACTGAGTCGGACAACGAGCGGGTGCGCGTCGGCGCCCACTACAACCTGGGGCTGTGGCGCCTCATCCAGGCACTCTTGTCACAGAGCAGCGACTCGATCATCTACCAAGCGAGCCAAGCGGTCGAAGAGAACAAGGCCGCGCTTCGCCTGGATCCGAGTCACCCCGATGCGGGATGGAATCTCGCGTTCGCCCAAATTCTCATTGTGGAGGCTTCACCCGATTTCGACGTGGGCAACATAGACGAGCCGAACGGGGCACCCGACCTCGGCGAGATCCAGATCATCGAGGGCCCCTCACCCTTCGGGCAGGACGAGGGGTTTGGCGATCAGCCTTCCGAAGCCGAGGAAGAGGCGATCGCGCAGGAGGACCTCCTGCCGCTCACGCTGTCCGAGGCGAGCGACATCCTCGGGACGGGGCACCTCGACCCGTCCACCATGACGGGCAAGCTGCTGCTGAGGGAGGGACGCGCTCGACGCCGTCGGCAGAACGTCGTCGTGGGTCCGCCCTGGTAAGTTTGGGAGCTCCACGCTGGAGCGAACTTCGACGCGTTGTGATGCCCCCGCCCGCGGTGTAGGTTAGGGCGAACTTTTTTCGGGGTGGATTTCTTCACGCCTTCTTCCGCATGGCCCACTTTTCAGGCGCACGGCCCTCTTTCGGACATAGATGAGCAGCGACGGAACCGCGGGCTACAACCCGTCCGAAGTAGAGGCCAAGTGGCAAGGTCGTTGGGATGAGCAAGGCACCAACGCCTTCACCAGCGACGCCCTCCGGACCGCTGAGGACCCCTACTACCAGTTGATGATGTTCCCCTACCCCTCCGCCGAGGGGCTCCACGTGGGCAACATCTATGCGTTCACCGGCGCGGACGTTCACGGACGTTTCCACCGCCTCACCGGTAAGCGAGTCTTCGAACCGATCGGCTTCGATGCGTTCGGTATCCACTCGGAGAACTTCGCGCTGAAGCAGGGCGTTCACCCGATGGACCTCATCCCGTCGAACGTCGCCAACTTCACCAGGCAGCTGCGGCGCATCGGCGGCATGTTCGACTGGGGCCATTCCGTCGACACGACCGATCCCGACTACTACCGCTGGACGCAGTGGATCTTCATTCAGCTGTTCAACGCTGGCTTGGCCGTACGCAAAGAAGCGCCGGTCAACTGGTGCCCATCGTGCATGACGGTCCTAGCGAACGAGCAGGTGATTTCTGGACGCTGCGAGCGCTGTAATACGCCCGTCGAGCAGCGGCGCATCGCGCAGTGGTTCTTCCGGATCACGGAGTACGCGCAGCGGCTGCTCGACAATCTCGAGGAGCTCGACTGGTCCGAGACCACCAAGAAGGCCCAGCAGAACTGGATCGGCCGAAGCGAAGGGGCGATCCTGCGCTTCCCGATCCAGCCTCCGGAGCAAGTGGACGAAGTGGATCCCCCGACCTTGGTTCTGGACCACGGATCCGGAGAGCAGGATCCCAGGGTGGACAAATCCCAGATCGATGTTTTCACCACGCGCCCCGACACGGTGTTCGGCGCGACCTACATGGTGCTCTCGCCCGAGCACCCACTGGTGGACGAAGTCACCGGTGAGGAGCAGGCAGGGGCCGTCGCGGCCTACCGTGAGCAGGCGGCCGCCAAGGATCTCGTGGCTCGCCAGAAGGTCGAGAAGACCAAGACGGGAGTGCATACGGGGGGTTATTGCCTGAATCCGGCCACCGGGCAGCCGATTCCCATCTGGGTGGCCGACTACGTGCTCATGGAATACGGAACCGGAGCCATCATGGCGGTGCCGGGCCACGACGAGCGCGACTTCGACTTCGCCGAGGCCATGGGACTGCCCATCGTGCGTGTGGTGGCGGGGGCGGACGACGATGCGGACACGCCGCTTTCCGAGGCGTATGCGGGCGACGGTGTAATGGTGAACTCGGGGCGTTTCGACGGAATGGCGGTCGCCGATGCCAAGCCGGCTATCGCGGCGTGGTTGGCCGAAAGCGGAAGCGGCGAGACCACGGTTAACTACCGCCTGCACGACTGGTGCATCTCGCGGCAACGTTACTGGGGTCCACCCATCCCGATCATCCACTGCGAAGCGTGCGGACCGGTACCGGTGCCCGAGGCGGATCTGCCGGTGGTGCTGCCAAGGGTCGAGGACTTCAAGCCGGACGATTCCGGCGTGAGCCCACTGGCGCGCGTCGAAGAGTGGTACCGGATCGACTGTCCCCAGTGCGGTGCCCCTGCTCGCAGAGAGACCGACGTCTCGGACACGTTCCTCGACAGTTCCTGGTATTTCCTGCGCTACCCGTCGACGGAGCACGCCGACGTGCCATTCGACGGCGAACTGATGCGCCGGTGGCTGCCCGTCGACTGCTACATCGGCGGGAACGAGCACGCCGTGCTCCATCTCCTCTATGCCCGCTTCGTCACGATGGCCCTCCATGACCTGGGCCACCTCGAATTCGATGAGCCGTTCAAGCGCTTCCGCGCCCACGGCATGATCATCCGCGAGGGCGCAAAGATGTCCAAGAGCAAGGGAAACGTGATCGTCCCTGACGAGATCATCGAACAATACGGGGCCGACACCTTCCGCACCTACCTCATGTTTCTGGGTTCGTACGAGGAGGGCGGAGACTATCAGGACGAGGGCATCCAGGGACCCCACGGGTTCCTGCATCGCGTGTACGAGACCGTCACCACCGCGGTCGGCGACGACGGGACCACCGGCGGCATCGGCAGCCCCGACAGCGACGGGGACGGTCGGGTCGCCCCCGACCCGGATGTCGAGCGCAAGCTCCACCAGACGATTCGCCAGGTTACACGGCAGATGCCCGAGCTCGGGTTCAACACGTCCATCGCCGCCATGATGGAGTACTTGAACACCGTTCGCGCCGGCGGCCGCACGGCCACCCCGAGCGAAGTCGAAGCCCTGGTCGTGATGATCGCACCCCTCGCCCCGCACATGGCCGAAGAGTTGTGGGCGCACCTGGGTCACGACGGCAGCATTTTCGAGGGGGCCAACTGGCCCTCATTCGACGAGGACAAAACGCGTGAGACGTCCGTGAAGGTGGCCGTCCAGGTGAACGGGAAGCTCCGTGCCACGGTCGAGGGACCGGCCGGGATGGATCAGGATGCGGCCGAGGCCGCCGCGCGCTCCGATGAAAACGTCTCACGCTACCTCGACGGTGGCACTCTGAAGCGCGTCATCTACGTCCCCAACAGACTCCTGAACTTCGTCGTGGGGCAAGCCTAAATGGAGCCAATCCAGGCGGAGCAAACCCAAGTGGAGCAAACCTAATGCCCGAGTCCCCCACCGGCCTCTCACCCGAGCTCGACCAACTCTGTATCGACGCGATCCGCGTACTCTCCATGGACGCGGTTCAGCAAGCCAACTGCGGCCATCCGGGCACGCCGATGGCGCTCGCCCCGCTCGGGTACCTGCTCTGGACGCGGCACTTACGGCACAACCCGGCGGACCCGGCCTGGGCCGACAGGGATCGCTTCGTGCTGTCGGTGGGCCACGCATCGATGCTCATCTACTCGCTCCTTCATCTGACGGGCTACGACCTGTCGATGGAGGAGATCGTGAACTTCCGGCAGTGGGGATCCCTCACGCCGGGGCATCCCGAGCTGCGGCACACGCCCGGCGTCGAGACCACGACCGGACCGCTCGGCCAGGGCGTCGCGAACTCGGTGGGGATGGCGCTTGCCGAACGCTGGCTCGCCGCACGATTCAACCGGCCCGGCCACGACGTGGTGGACCACTACACCTACGCGTTCTGCTCGGACGGAGATCTCATGGAGGGCATCTCCCACGAGGTTGCCGCGATGGCGGGGCACCAGAAGCTCGGCAAGCTCATCTGGGTCTTTGACGACAACCGCATCACCATCGAGGGAGGCACCGACTTGAGTACGGCCACGGACCAGGGCGATCGATTCCTCGGGTATCAGTGGCACGTTCAGCACGTCGAGGACGGAACCGATCTCGTCGCCCTCGATCAGGCGCTCATCGCCGCCCGCGCCGCGACCGACCGTCCCTCGTTGATCGCCATGAAGACCCGGATCGGCGAGGGTAGCCCCAACAGGGCGGGCCACCATTCGACCCACGGAGCCCCACTCGGTGAAGAGGAGATCGCCGCGACCAAGGCCAACCTCGCATACCCTTCATTAGAGCCTTTCCACGTCGACCCGGAGGGGCTCGCCGCGTGGCGCACTACAGCGGACCGTGGTGGCGAGCTCCAGGCCGACTGGAGCACACGTTTCCAGGCGTATCGGGCGGAGCACCCCGAGTTGGCCGAGGAGTTCGGCCGCATGATGGCCGGAGAGCTGGCCACGGACTGGGACGCCGAGGTCCACGGATACGAGAACATCGACAAGGCCGACGCCACCCGGTCGTGGTCCGGCAAGGTGCTCCAGGCCGTCGCCGCGGGCGTCCCCAATCTGATCGGTGGATCGGCCGACCTCGGATCGTCGAACAAGACCGACATCGACGGCGGCGGGGATCTCTCGGCGGACAATCCGGAGGGCCGAGTGATCCACTTCGGTGTCCGTGAGCACGGCATGGCCGGCGTCATGAACGGCATGGCGCTTCACGGCGGCATCCGCCCGTTCGGCGGGACGTTTTTGATTTTCTCGGACTACATGCGGCCCTCCATCCGCTTGGCGGCGCTCATGGGCCTGCCGGTCACGTACGTGTTCACGCACGACTCGATCGGGCTCGGTGAGGACGGCCCCACACACCAGCCGATCGAACAGCTGATGAGCCTCCGGTCCATGCCGGACCTGTTGGACCTGCGACCCGCCGACGCGGCCGAGACCGCCGTGGCATGGCGTATCGCGATGGAGCGAACCGAGGGCCCCACCTGGCTGTCGCTTACGCGGCAGAGCGTCCCCCCCCTGGACCGAACCGTGTTCGCCTCGGCCGAGGAAGCCCGCAGAGGAGCCTATGTGCTCGCCGAGGCCTCGAACTCCCCACCCCGTGTCGTCCTCATCGCGAGCGGTTCCGAAGTCGGGCTGGCCCTGGAGGCCAAGGAAGCCCTGGAAGCCGAGGGAACCGCCACTCGAGTGGTCAGCATGCCGAGCTGGTGGCTTTTCACACAGCAGGACCCAGCATATCAAGACCTCGTGCTGCCTCCCCAGGTACCCGCCCGTGTGGCGGTCGAGGCGGGATCCACATTCGGATGGGCGCGCTGGGTCGGCGACGCCGGCGCAGCAGTGGGCATAGACCATTTCGGGGCCTCTGCCCCTGCCAAGACGCTCTACGAGCGCTTCGGCGTGACGTCTGAGGACGTCGTGGCGACGGCCCGGGCTTCCCTCGAAAAGATGGCCCGAGCAGGGGCCTAACGAGGAACCCGTTCCTGCTCTCAAGCATTCTGAAGGTGTTCAGGTTTGCTCGAGCGGGGGAATCACATGAAGAACATCGCGGTCATGGCTCTATTCACAGTGTCGGCTTGGGGCTGCACGCTCACCGATGCGCAGGCAGGAACGGATCGTCCGGGAATTGGAGGCCGAGGGGAAGATTGGGGCGCCTCAGTCCGAGTCGTAGTCCGCCAACACCTTATTCCTAGTCCGCCAACACCTTATTCAGTAACGCGGTCGACTCCGGCGAAAGCTCCAGGGCGGCCGCCGCCGCGTGGCCACGCTCGGTCATCTTCTTCCATGTCTTGCGGATGATGTCGATGGCCTTGTCTTCTCCGATGTCGTCACGTTTCAGGAAATTGTCGAGATGATGGTCCAGGAAGACCAGCGCCGCGGCGTCCTCGAGGGTCTGCACGTCCGCATCGGTCCGGAGGTTTCGCTTCTGGAGCAATGTCCGGACGCGCTCAATCGTTTCATCGTCATAACCCGCGGCCCGAAGAAGCTCTGAGGCTGTATCCGCGTGGAATGCGTACAGCGTTGTACGCCAACGGAGATATCCACTCCGATCCATCGGATAAGCGCTACGCGGGATCTCCCACCTGCGGATGTGTTGGCTCCGGGCGGCGATGCGCAATGCTTCGGGGGCGTCCGGATCGAGCGCCTCGACCCATCCCTGCATTCGCATGCCGTACAGCAGTTCTTTGGGTTGGGCCATCCCGCCGTCGTCGAGCTCGGAGCTCGGGTCCTCGCCGTTAGCCTCGTCGATACTCCGGATGACGCGCTGAAATCGATCTGAGTCGCTCATGCTCCACAGAATACAGCCGGCCGTCGGGAACGCTAGCCGGGTACCTCCCCCGATGCAGCTTGCATGGAGCAAGACGCATACACATGGTAGTGGTGTGTCCACGAACAGGGTGAGATTCCCGGTTCCACCATCCCCTTGAACGAGCACACGCCATGAAGACGCGCAGGGAGTTCCTGGCTCGGGCCTCGCGAGGCCTGTTGGGGCTCAGCGCGATTCCCGCGCTGGGGGGCACGTCCGCGGCCCGGACCGGCGCGTCATTCCCACAGGCCCGAGGGACCGGGCTGGTTTACGACGCCCGCTACCTCGATCACGTTCTGCCACCAAGCGGAGGAGCACCACACCCCGAGCGCCCGCTCCGGCTGCGTAGGATCAGCGAGGTTTTCGCCGCGCGGGGTCTCGACCAAGAACTCACGCCCATTTCCCTCTCGTCGGATCCCCTTCCGTCTATTCGGCGGCACCACACCCCGGAGCACATCGAGTCCGTCCGATCGATCCCCGTCACCGGTCCCGTCGCGGAGCTGACCGTAGCCGGTGCCCTCGGGGGCATCGACGCCGTGGCCGGTGGGCAAGTGCGCAACGCGTTCTGTGCCATCCGACCCCCAGGTCACCACGCCAACAACACGGGCCAGGAGGAGGGCTTCTGTTTCTACAGCAACGCTGCGATCGCCGCTCGGTACGCGCAGGAGGTACACGGCTTCGGGAAGATCCTCATCATCGATTGGGACTACCACCACGGGAACGGCACTCAGAACGCGTTCTACAGTGATCCGTCAGTACTCTTTTTCTCAGCCCACGATTTTTTCGCGTACCCAGGCACCGGCCATCCGTCGCTGACGGGCGAGGGGGAGGGAGCGGGGCTCAACATCAACGCGCACCTAGACTGCGGTTCGAGGGACGCCGACATGCTGAGGCACTGGGACACTCAGCTTCTGCCTGCCGTGAGCCGATTTCGGCCCGACTTCATCATCCTGTCCGCTGGCTTCGACAGCCGTCAGGACGATTTACTGGGTTGTTTCGATCTCACCGACGACGTGTTCCGCCGCATGACCCGCATCTCGATGGACCTTGCGGACGACTACTGCGGAGGACGAATCGTGTCGTTGCTCGAAGGCGGGTACAACGTCGATGGGACGGCGCTCGCCACCGCCGCCCACGTGGAGACGCTGCTCGAGGGCGCCTGAGCCCCTTCAAATCACCAGCGGATCCCAGAGTACATCGACAGTCTCGGCAACGACCACTCGGTCGAACCCCGGATGGCTTGGGTTGATCACCACTTTCCATCCCCAGGGCTGAGCCACAACGGTTTCTTGTGCCGGCCAACGCCCCCGTGTCATCTTGTCACCGAGAAGCCTGTGGGATTGAACGCAACAGGAGTGACGAGCCGTGAGCGACCAGATCAACGACACGAAGACTGCCGGTACGGCCGGCGTAGTGACCCGCCGAAGCTTGCTTCTGTCGCTTCCGGGTTTAGTCCTCGCTCGCCGGCTGCTCGCGCAGGAGCAAGCCACTCCTCTTGCCGTTCGGGGGCTGCACCAAGTGACGCTCGCCGTATCCGACCTAGAGCACTCTCTGGACTTCTATCAGGGGCTCTTCGGCATGCCCGTGCAGGCGCGCCATGAAGGGACGATCCTTTTGCGTATTGGGGACGGACCGCACTTCATGGCACTCACCGAGGCGGGCTCCCAGCCACCCAGTATCTCCCGCTTCGGCTTGGCCGTGGAGGACTACGATGTCGGCCGTATAGTGTCGACCTTGGCAGGTCACGACGTGACGCCAGGGGACTGGATGCAAACCAGCTCGGGGGTGGGGTGGAGCGGTGGTCCGATGCGGATAGGCATGACCAACCGGGGGGGCACACGGGAACTCCACATGGGCGATCCCAACGGTCTTGTGATTCAGTTGCACGATCCCAGCTATTGCGGTGGAAGCGGGTCGCTCGGCGACCGCTGTGAGCCTCCGGTGCCCTCGCCGACCAGGGGGTCGATCGCGCTCAGCGGACTGAGCCACCTCACCATCAACGTGCCCGATCCCGTGGTTACGAACGAGTTTTACCAGCAGACGTTCGGGATGGACATCCAGACCTACCAAGCCGCGTCGCCCCTGATGGGTGTCGGCCCCGGTGTGCACTTCCTGATGTTCACCTCCTCAGGTGGCGGGGGGGCCCGCATCAATCACGTTTCCTTAAGCCTCGAGAATTTCGACGTCGAACGTATTCAGGACGAGTTGGAAGAACACGGCATCATGCCCCGAGGTGAGGACCCGGCCGGTCCGCTTCAGCACCGGGTGTCCATGCGCATGCCGAATCGCGGCGGCGCGCCGGATGGGACGCCGGAGCTCTACTTTAGCGATCCCGACGGCCTGTCGATCCAGCTTCAGGACGTGACCTACTGCGGCGGGGGGGGATACCTGGGCGGAGTGTGCCCCTGATATGTTCAATGCCGTCGCCCACGCGGCCATGGTCACCATGCGGACGAGCGTCCAGAGAGTGCGTTGGGCCATGTGGGCCGTGCTGCCCTTGGTGGGAGCCTCGGCCTGCTTCAGCTCGTCCGCCAATACGCTCCCTACGGATGTTCAAGTGGGGTTCGGCTCCATCCTGGTCCGGGTTGTTACGATGGGCGAGATGTTGGACCCGGATGGGTACACCGTGGCGATCGATGAGGACCGGAGCGACACGGTCAAGGTCAACGGGATGGTCGAGTTTGACCCCCTGCTTGCGGGAAGCTACGAGGTATTTTTGACCGACTTGGCCCAGAACTGTGGGGTGGCCGCCCCAAACCCCGCGTTGGCCACCGTGTTCAAGGGCAACGTGAGTGAGATTCTGTTCAGCGTCACGTGCACCGCCACGCCCTAGGGAGACTGGTGGAAAAAGCCGTTTGAGTCGGAGCACCGCATGGCCCGGCTGTCGCGCCCTACTCGGCCTTGAGAAGCGCGTCGGGATCCGTTCGAGAAGCTCGAAGGTAAGGAAACGGTGGCTTGAGGCGCGAGAACGGCGACCACTTCCGCAGGGCACTCCTGTCACGCGGCGGAAGCGCGGGCGCCATGACGCTCCATAGAAACTTCCGCGGCGCGGATCCGGACATCGCACCGCTTCTCGAGCGCCGCGGGCTGAGTCCTGACGACTACCCTGTCGTGTACCCACCGTCGATCAAGTAGACCGCCCCGGTCGTAAACGAGGATTCGTCACTTCCGAGGAATAGAGCCAGGTTCGCGACTTCTTCATCGGTGCCATACCGCTTCATGGGGATCGTGCTTTCTATGGCCTCATGCACCGCGTCGGGATCGTCGGGTGACATCTGTTCTTCCAGGGATATCATCATCCGGTTGGCGATCGCGCCCGGTGCGATGGCGTTGACCCGAATCCCCGAGTCAGCCAGTTCCAGCGCCGCCGTCTTGACGAAGCCACACACAGCGTGTTTGCTGGCAATGTAGGGTGCAAGGTTCGCAAACCCGATGACACCCGCTACGGAAGCTGTGGCCATGATCGAACCACCACCCCGCTCACGCATCGGGGCCACACAATGCTTCACCGAGAGCCAGACGCCGACCACGTTGGTCTGCAGTACGTGGTTGAACTCTTCGAGGGTCAACTGATCCAGCGGCTTTGCGGCACCCTCAGTACCGGCGTTGGCGAACAGGATATCGACGCCCCCAAACGCCTCGACCGTCGCCGCGACGGCGTCTCTCGTCGCGTCCTCGTCCGTCGCGTCCGCGACGAAGTGTGCCACGCTGTCCTCATGCCCCACCCGCCCGAGCGAAGCGCTCAACTTCTCAGCCGAGCGGCCGACCAGCATCACTTTTGCACCCTCGTTCAAGTAAAGCTGTGCGGTCGCTTCGCCGATACCGCCGGTGGCTCCGGTGATGATTGCTACTTTGCCATCTAGGCGTGCCATTTGAGTCTCTCCAGGTTGGTTGGGTCGCAGGTTGGTTCTGTCCGCAGACCGGGGTGTGTTCCGCCGGGGCTGGGACAACCGTTGACCCCACGATCAGCGTACGCGGGAGGCCTATCCCTCGCCAGAGAAGGGGCGGCCCACGACGCTCCAGACGGAGTCGAACTCCTCGTCGACGCCTGGGGGAGGCTCGGTGACGAGGCTCACTCCGATGGTCACCGCAAAGCCCAGGGCGAAGCCGGGAATCATTTCGTAGAGATCGTAAAACTGGGCCTTGAAGAGGAGTACCCAACCCACCGCACCGGCGAACCCCGCGATCATCCCCGCGATGGCCCCAGCCCTGGTGGTTCCTTTCCAGAAGAGGGCACAGAGAACCACGGGAGTGAAAGCGGACGCGAGCCCGGACCAAGCGAACAACACGAACCAGAAGATCACTCGGACTTCCTGAAGTGCGAGCGCCACGGCCCCGGCGCCGATCAGGACCGTCGTCAGCTTTCCCCAGCGAGAAAAAACCTTGTCGGTCCAAGGTGGATTGAAAGTCTTCTGGATCACGTCCCGAACCACCGCGGACGACGCCAGGATCAGGAGGGAATCCACCGTCGACATGATCGCCGCAAGGACCACCACCAGGAAGATGCCGGTGAAGAAGGCCGGGAACAGTTCGGTCCCCATCACCGGGTAGATCGTCTCGGGATCGTCCAGGCCGGGGAAGACCACCCGCCCGGCCATTCCTGCGAAAATCGCCCCGATGTCGAAAACGATGACGCAGACAACGGCGATGAGGCTAGCGTCGGTGATGGCCTCCTTGTCGCGCCCAGAAATGAAGCGGGTGAGGAGTTGTGGGGACCCTAGAAACGCGAAGCCGATTGCCACAAACCCCACGGCACTTGCGATCCCCGCCACGCTGAGGCCGTACTCGCCCATGGGACGCAGAAGAGCGGGGTCGGTGGCCTGGAGTGCCGCCATCATCGGAATCCAGCCTCCGGCTGCCACGATCCCTACGATGGGCAGCATCAGGAGGCACAGCACCATGAGTATCCCCTGCAGAAGATCGCTGTAGGCGACGGCCTTGAATCCTCCGATCGTCGTGTAGTAGAGGATGATCGCGGCGCCGATCACGACTCCCATCTCATAGCTGGTACCCAGGAACGACTCGAAGGCCCTCCCAGAGGCGGTCAGCTGCGCGGCCGTGTAGAACGCGGCCATGCTGAAGATGATGATCGCGCTCACGATCCGGAGGACATGAGCAGAATCATGGAACCGGTCTTCCAGAAAATCCGGCACCGTGATCGAGTCGTAGCGATCCGTGTACTCCTTGAACGGCCTCGCGACCAGTACCCAGGCCAGGGTGACGCCCAGCACTTCACCGAGGATCACCCAGAAGGCGTGGGCCCCGACCAGATAGCCCATGCCGGTGAGGCCGAGCATGAGCCACGCGCTCTCCCCGGTCGTGTTGGAGCTGAAGGCGATCACCCAGGAGGGAAGCTTCTTTCCGGCGACGTAGTAGCCGGCCATCTCACCGGACTCCCTGCCCCCCCACCAGCCGATGGCCAGCAGCACAAGGAGGTACAGAATCAGAACGGCGACCACCGTACCCGACGCCATCATCGGTTCGAACCCTCGCCGCCACCCGTGTCACCTATGTCGAGACCGCCCCGGTCGAGACGCGTCTTTCCTCCGCCTCTATGAACGCGGACAAAGGCGATGACGATAGCCAGCGGGATTCCGACCGACCCGAGCAGGAGAAGCCAGGATTCCCACGGGAGACCGGCAATCACAGAGGTCCGTCCGTGGCCCGCATTGCTCCTCGCTCCCCTATAATGGCTGGTCGAACCGGATCGATCCGCTATCCCCGACAGGAGTGCGTGGCGGAGGTCGCCTTGTCAACAGCGACGACCCGGCCAGCCACCGGGGTGAGCCCTCGGAGGTCGATCCGGAGCCGGCTTTCGGAGGCCCATCCGATGGGTCTATGTTGCCGCCGTGACATGCCGTGCACGAGTCGTCGACCATAACCTCGGATCACCAGGGCATTGGAGGAGCGAACCATGTACAAAGGCCACGATCGGGAACTCGGGATGGGGACTGCGATAGCCCGGCGGGATTTCCTGAACGGGATGGGGGTGGCGCTCACGAGCTCACTACTCCTGCCCGGCGACGTCGAGGCATTCGCGCGGCTGATGAGACAGGAGGAGTATTACCCGCCCACGCGCACCGGCATGCGGGGAAGCCACCCCGGCTCCTTCGAGGTTGGCCACGCCTTGCGTGACGGCGACCGCTTCGAGGACGCAGTGGACACCGGAGAACGCTACGACATGGTCGTGGTGGGAGCCGGATTGAGTGGCCTCTCGTCCGCGTATTTCTTCCATGATTACGCGGGCCAAGACTCTCGGGTTCTCCTCCTCGACAACCACGACGACTTCGGCGGCCACGCCAAGAGGAACGAGTTCTGGCATGAGGGTCGGATGCTGCTGCTCAACGGTGGCACAATGAACATGGAAATCACCAACCACTACAGCACGGTCTCCCGCACCATGCTCAAATCGATCGGTGTGGATTTCGATCGGCTCATCGCGGCGAACGAGACCGACGGCGCGGTCTACGACGAGATGGGACTGGGCTCCGCGACGTTCTTCAACCGGGAGACCTTCGGGGAGGACCGGCTGGTGTTGGGGTCGGCGGGCGGGCGGAGGTTCGCGGGCGGGTTGGAGAACCAACTCAGCTTAGCCGAGTGGCTGGCCCAGACCCCTCTGGCTGCCCACGTCCAGGAGGATGTTATCCGCCTCGAGGAGGGGGAGCACCCCGACTACCTTCCAGGCCTCAGCGATGCCGAGAAGAAGGCCCGCCTGGCGAAAATCAGCGAGAAGGATTTTCTGCTGGATTATGTGAAGATCCACCCGGACACCCTGGTGTGGCTCGGCGACCGGCTGGACATGGTGTCCGCTTTGGAGGCGGCTATGGGCAGGAGCCCCGTGTACGCCGGTCTCAACTTAACGCCTTACGCGAGCGTGGGCCCGCTCACGCATGTCGGAGGAACACAACACGGACGGGAGCGAGTCTTCGAAGGAGGCCCCACGGTGGTCTTCCCGGACGGCAATGCCTCGATCGCGCGCCTGCTGGTGCGGGCGATGATCCCCGACGCAGTCCCCGGCAGCACCATGGAGGACGTGGTCACGTCCCACATCGACTACAGCCGCCTCGACCACAGCGACTCAGCGGTACGCCTGCGCCTCAATAGCATGGGCGTCCGCGTGAGGCACCTCGGGGACCCGGAAAGCGGCCAGGAAGTGGAGATCACTTACGTAAGGAACGGTAATGCTGAGAAGGTGCGGGCAGCGCATGTCGTACTGGCATGTTACAACGCCGTGATCCCGCACATGTGCCCGGAGATGCCCGCGGCCCAGCGCGAGGCGCTCGTCTACGGGGTCAAGAGACCCAACATGTATACCAGTGTGCTCATCCGGAACTGGGAGGCCTTCGCTGAACTGGGAGTGCGTAACATCCGCACACCGGGAATGTTTCACGGCGGGTTCCGCCTCGGATTCAATCAGGTCTTCGGCAACTACGTGGGGCCGCGCACACCCGCCGAGCCCAATGTTCTCCACCTGAGCAAGACGTGGGCTGGCGAGGGCGCTACTGAGAAGGAGCAGCACCGCAACGGGCGGGCCGACATGCTCGCCACCACCTTCGAGGACTTCGAGCGTCACATCCGTGACGAGATGTCGCGCAGCCTGGCGAGTACAAGCTTCGACGCGGCCCGCGACATTCTGGCGATCACCGTGAACCGCTGGCCGCACGGATACGCCTACATGTACAACCCGCTCTTCGAGCCGCTCGAGTGGGCGCTGCTCGACGCCGACGACAAGCCGAACAAGATCGCCCGGCGCCGCTTCGGCCGCATCTCGATCGCCAATTCGGACGCGGCCGCCACGCCCCATACGGACGCGGCGATCGACGAAGGGTACCGGGCGGTGGGTGAGCAGTTGGTGGTAAGCAGCCGCACCCGAGTGAGGACCGCGTCGACGTCAAGGGGGTGACCCTCAGCCACGGCCTCAGCGGATACCGACGATCCCCCGGATCGAGTCGATCAGCTTGGCCGAATCCCAGCCGGTCCCATGCCGGAAGACGATCTTCGTCCCGTGCAGGTTCCCGACCGCCTCGAGGTTTCCCTCTATCACAACCAGGTCGGCGACTTTGCCGGCCTCGACCGTCCCCACATCCTCGTCGATCCCAAGCACCTTAGCGCCGTTGGCGCTCATGATCTGGACCACCTCCGGAGCGCTGAACCCCGCCTCGAGCAGAAGCTCGTAGTTGCGCTGGTCCCCGAGCCCGGGAGGCGCGGCACCGTATCCGGTCGGGTCGACACCCGCGCCCAGGAGACCGCCTGCGTCCACGAATGCCCGCTCGTACTCCATGGCCTTCGCAAAAACCTCAGGGTCGATGGCACCGCGTCCCTCACGGCGCTGGATCGAGATCTCGCGCACTTCTTCCGCAATCTCGGGGGCGAGCATTTCGAAGACGCGCTCGTCGATGGGCGGGCGCTCGGAGACGGAGATTTCATAGACGACGAGGGTGGAGGTCATCGCGACGCCGTTGTCGATCATGTCGCGAAACGTCGCCTGAACCTCCGGCCCGTTCACGTCGAGGTCGGCGTACGAGTTCCGGAAGCCCGAGGGACACTCGTCAGGTTGTTTGCCCGGCGCGTACTCGCTGTTTGCGAACAAGCCGTGCTCGACGTTGTCGATACCCAGGGCCACGGCTTCCCGGTAGCCGATAGAACAGAGGTGGGCCGTCACCTTGACACCGTGAGCATGCGCTTCTTCGATAGCGGCCCCGAGCTCTGCTCGTGAGATCCAGGTGTACGCCTTAAACCAGTCCACCCCCTCCTCGGCCCAGTAACGTACGACACGGCGTGCGTGTTCGGGCCCATCGAGGTGAATCATGGTCTGCGAACCTTGCTCACCGGTCAGATAGGGGCCAGTCGTGAACATCGTCGGTCCGATCACTCGGCCAGCCTCAATCTCTCTCGCGAGGTTGATCTCCTCGTAAGGGTAGCGCGCGCCCGTCGTGCGAATGGTCGTCACGCCGGATGCGAGGTAGAGCCGCGAGCCCGAGAACGAGAGCTGTGCGGCCCGACCGCGACCACCGGTGTAGTAACTGTGGTCATGCAGCCCGATCAACCCGGGGATCACGGTCTGACCCGTCAGGTCGAGGACCTCGGCATTCGACGGGACATCCACACTCCCGGACGGCCCGACCTCGACGATCCGTTCGCCCCGAATGAGGATGGTCTGGTTCGTGACGGCGGGAGCACCCGTACCGTCGATCACTCTCGCGTTCGTGAGCGCGATGACCGGCGCGTCGACCGCGATGAACTCCGCGAAGTTCTGCGCAGACGCCGGGGCTGAGGACGCGAGGGCGGTTACGGTAACGAAGACGGATGCAGCCACACGGATTAAGGTCTTCATCTCAGTTTCCTTCCACTTCGAAGACGAACTTCATGCCGGATTCGAGGTGCTCCGCAATATGGCAATGGATCATCCAGCGACCGGGGTTGGATAGCTCAAGCAGGATATCCGTCGTGGAGCCGGCCGGCAAAAGCACGGTGTCCTTCCAGACCAGATTATGGTTGGGTTCGCCGTTCTGAGCCAAAACCAGAAAGCGCTGCCCGTGGATGTGCAGCGGGTGCTGCATCGCGTGGAACGCGCCCCGGTCATTGTGGAGCCGGACCTTGACCACGTCGCCCGCTCGGAAGCTCCATACGATGTCCATGTTCTCCGCACCCGATTGGGCGTCGCGGAGAATCCAAGCGATTTCTGTGCCCGTAGTCGCCCAGTTCATGACCGGCATGGTGCCGGTCCACTCCACGGGGTTGAAGTAAACCCAATCGAGGTTCATCGACTGCTCGATGGCCATGGGCAGACTGTCGACCTCGAGTGTCAGCGCGAGCTCGTGATCCGGCGCTCGGTCGAACTCGGAGCGGTAACGGTCGATGTCCGCGATGACCTCCTCATTCACCCGCTCGATCTCGAAAGCGTGGGCGTGGTCCTCAGCGGTGCGAGCTCCCGAAACGTCCACCGTTCCGAGGTGGGCGACTTCCTCGAGAAATAGGCCCATGCGGTGGTTGATGCCCTGCACATGGTTCGTCAGCGCGTAGGCTCCCAGCTCACTAAAAAGGACTTCGACCACGTACCGCTCGGCCGGCGCGAGGACGACGCTCTCGACCATGGTCTCGCGTTCGAACTTCCCGACGTCTGAGGCAACCACTTTGACCGGGAGAGGCTGCGCCGAGGCGTCGTCGGTCGGGCGAAAGGAGACGTTGAACGTTCGCGTGTTCGAGACGTTGGTGAAGAAGAAGCGCACGACCTCGCCCGCGTCGACTTCCAGCCCGTATTCCGGCTCGCCATTGGTGAGGAAGACGTTGCCGTAGCGGCCATTGAGCATGTAGTTGGCCGATTCGTTCCCGAATGGCACGACGCCACTCCCGGTGACGACGTCACTCTGGGTGGCGATGTCACTGCTCCCGGTCAGCAGGAGGTCGTCGAGCATGACGACCTCCTCTCGGTTCACCGGACCGTAGTAGTCGGCGGCAAGCGGTTCGACGAGCATGTTGCCGGCGAGGCCGAGCTCCTGCTGAACGTCCTCCCGATGATGCGGGTGATACCAGTAGATGCCGGCGTCACGGAAGTAGATCTGGTAGCGGAACGTCGCACCGGGCTCTACCGGGTCCTGCGTGACACCTGGAACGCCGTCGTATCGGTTGTCGAGGCGCACTCCGTGCCAGTGCACGCTGGTGGGAAAAGGTGTGTCGTTCGTGAAGTTCACGAAGATCGTGGACTGCTGCCCAACCGAGATGAGCGGGCCCGGGATCTGCCCGTTGAAGCCGAACATCAGAATCTCACGCCCCGCGATCTCGCGTTTGACGAGACCCGCGGTCAAGTCGACGGTGCCGCCGTTCGGGAGTTCCACGACCCCGCTCGCCTCCGCTTCCGGAACGTCGGCGAGGTCCACGGTCAGCAGCAGCGGGGAGGCTCGCGGACGTGCACCCATGATTCCCGGGAGCCTGGGCACTCCTTCGTACATCGGCGGCAGAGACCACAGCTCGGCGAATTCGTGCACTGCGACCTCATTCTCCGATTCTGCTGAGGGGGCCATAGCCAAGAGGTCATGAGCCTCCATGAGGCTCGACGGTGAGCGCCCGCGGATCACGAGCGGGCCCGTGCGCTCCGAAACGTCCGCCGAGGCCTCGGCAGTGACCAGCACCAGATATTTGTTGAAAGCGACCTCGCCCAGGTCGGTCCGGCCGTTGCCGACCTCTCCGAGCTTGACCACGGGGTCGAGCAAGAGCGGCGTGGCCCACGCTACGTACGTCGTGTAGGGCCCCAGCGTGGCCGGATCAGGAAGTCCCGCGATCCAGGCCGTCAACTCGTTGCGATGGCGCCCCTCAGCCGTGACCGTCACCCCAAAGGGCGACCAGGGGCGAGACAGTTGCACGACCCCGGTGGCGTCCCCTCCACGCTGAGTTGAAAGGAGATCGATGCAGTAAAGGTCCGACGCGGGGCGATCGGGCCGTCCGCCCGCCCGCAAAGGCTGAGCGACCGGTGCGTCGAAGAGGGATATCCCGAGCGCTGGCCCCCGGTCGGCGCACAACGGTGAGACACCCGGGATTTGGCCCTGGATGGGACTAACGAGCAGGCTAGCGGCGAGAGCCGTAACAACTGCTACCGAACGGAGGTTCGACATGGGGTGAGCTTCGCCGCAGCGCAGCTCCTTGGCAAGAACGCGTTCCCGCGGGAGCATGTGGGCGAGATCATGCTCGGGTTCCCAACAGCCACCTTGCCCTGCGTGTCCTCATTGTATAATCGTCTGCGCTTGATCGTTGCGACTTGCCCACCGCCAGGCCCTGACCACACGAACTGCAGAGAAGACGAGAGGAAAGACGCATGATATCTCGACGCGAATGGCTCCAGATTACCGCCGGCGTTGGCGCCGGCGCCGCACTCGGCCTGAATCCGTGCGTCCTAGAGGCGCTCCAGAGCCAGGAACTGATCACCCGCGCGATCCCCTCTACCGGAGAGCGGATGCCGGCGGTCGGCTTGGGCGGCGCCAACACGTTCTCGCAAGTCGCGCGCGCCGAGGACTTAGAGGCGGTCGGGGGTGTCCTGCAAGCCCTCGTGGACGGGGGAGCCACCGTATTCGACACTGCGGCGGGCTACGGTGCTTCCGAGGAGGTCTCAGGCCGGGTCGCCGACGAGCTCGGAATCGCCAACCGACTTTTCTGGGCGACCAAGGTGAACGTGACCGGACGGGGTGGTACCCCTGCCGATCCCGCTGCGGTGCGGGCGCAGCTAGAGCGCTCGTTCTCGCGCCTGCGTATTCCCGTGATCGACGTGATCCAGGTACACAACATGGGCGATCCGCCGACGCAGCTTGGAATTCTGGAGGAGTTCAAGGCTGCGGGTCGGATTCGTTACACGGGGATCACGACCACGAACGAAAGGCAATACGGAGCGCTCGCGGATGTCATGCGCAACGAGCCGATCGACTTCATCGGCATCGACTACGCCGTCGACAACCGGACTCCCGAAGAGGTGATCCTTCCGCTGGCGCAGGAGCGTCGGATCGGTGTGATCGTGTACCTGCCGTTCGGTCGGAGCCGGATGTGGCGGCGGATCGGCGACCGTCCGCTGCCGGATTGGGCGGAAGAGTTCGACGCGCACAGCTGGGCTCAGTTCATGCTCAAGTTCGTACTCGCCCACCCAGCGGTCACCGTGGCGACCCCAGGCACGAGCGATCCAGAGCACATGACGGACAACATCGCCGGCGGGCGGGGGCGGCTCCCCGACGCGCAGCAACTCGGGCGGATGATTGCGCTGGCGGAGGGCCTGCCGCGGGCCTGAGGCGGCCTGGCACAGAGGCGACTTGGCACCGCTTCGGCGTCGCTCGGCCCGCCGCCTAGTGCTCCAATCCGTAGATGATCGTATCCACGAAACTCTGCTCTGCCGCCTCGTCCGCGCCCCACGCCGCGGCCTGGTCCATGAGAGGACGGAACTCGTGAATGTGCTCGGGCGGGTGGCCTTCCGCGATGAGCTCCGCGACCGCGGCGCGCATCGACATGAGCGCGTCCCGGTAGGCCCTCAGGTCCTCGCGCGTCGACAGCGCGCCGTGGCCCGGGATGACCATCGTACGAGCGTTCATGACGGCGAGGGCCGCACCGGTCGCCGCGATCACTCCATCGATCGAGCCACCCGTGGCGGTATCGATGAACGGAAAGCGGTCCCGGAAGAACGTGTCGCCCATGTGGACCACGTTCGCGCCCCGGAAGTGCACGATGGCGTCGCCGTCCGTGTGCGCGTTCGACACATGGAACGCGTACAACTCGTCCCCATTCAAGTGGAATGTCACGTCCTCCGCGAACGTGATGACGGGCAGCGCGCCGTCCGGACGTGCCGGCTCCGTCGCAGGTTCCCTGTCGATACGCTCAAGCACCTGGTCCATGCTGAGGCGTTCCCGGACGTTCTCGTGCGCCACGATGAGGGCCCCCGTCCTTCCGAGGTTCTCGTTGCCGCCCGTGTGGTCCCCATGCCAGTGCGTGTTGAACACGAAGCGGACCGGCTCAGACGAAATAGCCCGGATAGCAGCCAGAATCTTGTCGGTCAACGGCGCGTACTGGTCGTCGATGACGAAGACGCCGTCCTCGCCGACGAACAACCCGATGTTACCACCGGACCCGATCAGCATGTACACGCCCGTGGCGACCCGCTGCGTCTGGATCTCGACAGCGCCGAAATTCTGCGATGAGGCGAGGCCCGGCGAGGCCAGGGCGAGCAGCGCAAAAAATGCGAGGGGGCGGCTCATGGGACGTTCTCCCGTGTGAGGTGCATGGTCGGCTTGGTGGTAACATGCGGTGTGGACACGGGCGTGCAAGGACCGCAGAAAAAACTGTTGCCGCCGACGGCTTTACGGACGTTCAGCCCCTGCCTCCGAGCAGCTCCTGCGCCTCATCTCCAGTAAGCCCCACCTCGTCCACGTCAGCACTGGCGTCGAGCGATTCTCGCTCCTCCGCCATTCTGGCTAGCGCCAGCGAACCAGCGGCTGAGACCGGGCTCAGTAGAGTCGCAGAACCGATTAGCGCGGCAACCTCCAGCCATTGGCCCGGGTCGAATCCGGCACCGACAAGCCCCGGAAGAACAAAAAGCACGCCCAGCAGCAGGCCACCCACCGCCCCCCAGGCGCCAAATCGGAGAAGCGACAACTCATCGAATCTGCTACGGCCCTCTGCAATCCGAAGCACCGTGGAAAAGACCGCACCCCCTAGGAAGCCGACCAACGCCAACGCCGCCGGCCAGATATCAACGAGGGCCCCATCCCAACCGGGCACGAACTGCGTGATGATCTCTATCAGCACGCCAACGAGCGCCCATCCGGCTGCCCAAGTCACGCCCATCCCTACCGCGGCGAGGATGCGTCTCAGCCTCTTCTTCATTACTACCTCCTTCAGCCGGTAGTATTTCCGACGTCTTCCCGATTCCGAGCGACCCCATAAGGCCTTCACATAGCCGTTGCGTTCGAGACGGTGGAGTCGGGGTAGAGCATGCCGTCCGTCCACTGCAGCTCACCACCTGAGAGTTCGTCCACGCGTTTGATGATGGCGTAGCCGTAGCTCTCACCGTCATTAAGGATAGACAACACCAGGGGCGTGGCGGACGCCGCGACGAGATCCTTGCCGATGTTCATGCCGGCCGGATTCCCAGGCGGCGAGATGGAATCTGCGAATACAATAGGCCCAGCATACACAGTACCTCTATGTATTATAAGCACGTCAACAAAAAGCCCCCCAGGCCAAAGACCTGGAGGGCCGACAGCGGAGCCGGTGGGACTCGAACCCACAAGTCCGTTAGGACGCCGGTTTTCGAGACCGGTGCAATACCAGTTATGCGACGGCTCCAAGGACGTCTCGGACTACGTAATTCTGCCCCCCAGTCGGGGCGCCCGGATTTGAGTTGCGGTCGCCTTCGGAGATCCCCCCTCGTCTCGGCGGTCGACTGCTGGACCGCAAAGAGGATCACAGTTTCGCGCCTCGGCAGAACCAACGGTTCTGGCGTCCGACTAACGTCGGCCACCGCGTGCTCGCTAAAGCGAGTCCGCAAATCCGGGCGCCAGCACCGTTGATTGTTCAATTTCTAGTCGGGGCGCCCGGATTTGAACCGGGGACCTCTGCGTCCCGAACGCAGCGCTCTACCGAACTGAGCCACGCCCCGAGTTCGAACATCACCGCCCAAAAACGCGTTCCCGCGGGAACGCGTGAGGCGTCGATCATGCAAAGAAAGCCCTACTCCCAGCGGATGGGGTGGGATTCGAACCCACGCGGGTATTAACCCACACGATTTCCAATCGTGCGCCTTAAGCCGCTCGGCCACCCATCCAAGTCGAACGAATCCCACGTTATCCATCCGATCCATCGAATACGGAGGGAGTGGGATTCGAACCCACGCGGACTTACGTCCAACGCCTTAGCAGGGCGTCGCCTTAAGCCACTCGGCCATCCCTCCCGTGCACCATTGCCCCTCTAGGGCTCGAACCTAGACTCTCCGGAACCAGAATCCGGCGTGTTGCCAGTTACACCAAGGGGCAAAAAGCCAACACAGAGCCACCTGTCGGATTTGAACCGACGACCCCGTCATTACGAGTGACGTGCTCTACCAACTGAGCTAAGGTGGCTAAAATGGAGCCGAGGGGAATCGAACCCCTGACCTCAGCATTGCGAACGCTGCGCTCTCCCAACTGAGCTACGGCCCCCGTGAATGGGCGCGAGAGGACTCGAACCTCTGACCTCTACGATGTCAACGTAGCGCTCTAACCAACTGAGCTACGCGCCCAATCCTCTCAAAACCCAAAAAGCGCGCCCGGGAGGACTCGAACCCCCGGCCTCCTGATCCGTAGTCAGGCGCTCTAATCCAACTGAGCTACGGGCGCAAAAACCCACAATGAAAATGTTCTCGCCAAACGATCTCAAACCACAATGCCAAGGCCCTCGAAAATCGCAGCTTTTCGCGAGGTGATTTTGGTGTAGGGGTAGGAGGGCAAGGCGGTCCGAATGAGGCGTACATTCGTACGCCGCAGTGAAGACCGTCCACAGTCCCGACACCCCCCTACGCCAAAAGCGCCCGCGAAAAGTGCCCACGACAGGACTCGAACCTGTACGCCGTTTCCGACACCAGTCCCTCAAACTGGCCTGTCTACCAATTCCAGCACGTGGGCAACATGTCTCACAAAATTCCACACGAACCCATGCTCGGGGAGGGACTCGAACCCTCACGAGGTTAACCCCCACAGGGTCCTGAACCCTGCGCGTCTACCAATTCCGCCACCCGAGCGAGTTCGTACCCAGCGCACGCGAACGTGAGTACGCATGCCACCAGTGGAGCCGAGGGGAATCGAACCCCTGACCTCTTGAATGCCATTCAAGCGCTCTCCCGACTGAGCTACGGCCCCAACACGATCTACCTGATCTCTGTCAAACAACGTCTCAAGCGGGGCTGACGGGACTTGAACCCGCGACCTCCGGTGTGACAGACCGGCACTCTAACCAAACTGAGCTACAGCCCCCACGCACTGCAAATACCCTCACGGGGAATCGAACCCCGGTCTCCACCTTGAAAGAGTGGTGTCCTAACCGTTAGACGATGAGGGCGACTCCCCTACCAGCTTTCAAACAGGCCCGGAGGGGCTCGAACCCCCAACCCCCGGTTTTGGAGACCGGTGCTCTACCAATTGAGCTACGGACCTCTGACATCCAATCGGGTGCCATCTATTCGGGCTACACCACGCAATCCTTCAGTGGCCAGGGGCGGAATCGAACCACCGACACCACGATTTTCAGTCGCGTGCTCTACCAACTGAGCTACCTGGCCCGCTACCTCGCGCGCTACTGCAGCGAAAAAAAATCCGCCCGGGCCTTTCGGCGACGGGCGGCTCGGCGAGGGGTGCGCGCTCCGGTCGTCCTAGAGGCGCCCCTCGACGGCCCACCCTCGCGGGCTAGACCACGTGTCCGCCATCGTCCATCCCCGGGCCTGCTGTGCATCGGTCCTGAACACTGACGACTCTCCAAACCCAATGGATGAACATATAAACGCCGCCCGAAGGCGGCGTGCTGAAAGTAGCGGGGGCAGGATTTGAACCTGCGACCTTCGGGTTATGAGCCCGACGAGCTACCAGACTGCTCCACCCCGCACCGAAGACGGTAAAGGTATTGGTCCGAAGACAAAGGTTCAACCCTGGCGCTCGTGCCCTCGGGGGCCCGCGCGCCACTCGATTTGGTGCTACATTGGCGCACGAATTTTACACCCCCCGCCGGAGATATGACGATGATGAAGCGTTGGATGCTAATGATTCCAGCGGCCCTGTTGGTACTGCCCGCCGCTGTCACCGCCCAGCGGAGCGGCGGTAGAGGCGCCGCGATGCAGCGCTGGCAAAACGAGGCGGTGGCCGACCTCGAGCAGATGAGGGACAAATTCCTCTCGCTGGCCGAAGCGTTCCCAGAGGAGACATGGGATTGGCGGCCGATGGAGGGTGTACGATCGGTGCGGGACGTCATGGTCCTCATGGTTGTCGAGGGGCACGTCTTCCCCGGTATGTGGGGCGCGACCCCACCGACCGGCGCTGCCGACGGTTTCGGCCCCGAGACCGCCCGGGTGGCCGCCATGTCCAAGGCGGGCGTCATACAGGAGATGGAGCGTTCGCTGAACTACATGATCGAATCGGTTCGGAGCTTGACTGCACCTGAACGGAACGCCGAGGCTTCGTGGTTCGGTACAGCGACGACCGGAGCGGGCGTGATCACGCATGCGATCGTGGACATGCACGAACACCTGGGCCAGTCGATCGCTTACGCGCGCACGAATCAGATCGTCCCGCCCTGGAGCATGTAGGGGGAGTGGGCTGGAGGGGGATCGCAGGGTGCGCTCAGGGCGCTGGAACCATCACGAATTCCGCCACGGCGAAGCGATGGTCCAGCGTCAGCACTTCGCGGATTCGCTGTCCGGCCATGACCTCGAAGCTCACGGCGTCGGCCAGCGAGAAGTCCTGGTCTTCGTAGCGCTCAAGCCAGTGGGTGATCGCGCGGTCCTCTAGATCTGTGGTCGCGCTCACGACTTCGTTCGGTGATTGTCGAACCACACGTAGGAACCTCAGAGCCGCCCGCCAGCCTATGCGGGACAACAACAGCGCGTGGGTCTCGGCCACGATCAAGTTGGTCGCCACCACCCGATGGCCCGCAGCCCTGCTACCCGAAAGGGACCGACGTGAGGGTACCTGCCACGCCGGTAGCCTCCCACACATGGCGACCCGGAGCGCCGAGCCGTATCTTTTTAGCATTCGCCGGTATTCTCACAGATGGAGACGCGAGATGTTTGTTGGGAAGGCCAAGAAATTAGGAGTCGGCGCCGCAGCGCTCGTCCTCGTCGGAATGGCTGGCATCGGGTTCTCTCCCGCGCCCATGCAGCTTCCGACCATCACGGTGCGCCACGACCCCACCTGAGGATGCTGCATCCGGTGGGTGGGTCACCTACGAGACAACGGTTTTGAAGTAGACCTCATCGAGGTCGATAACATCAACGCGGTACAGGAAGAGCTTGGCGTCCCCGCCGAGTTCAGAGGGTGTCACTCGGCCCAGGCCGGAGACTACATGGTCGAGGGCCACGTTCCGGCGGACTTGATCCAGCGCTTCCTGGAGGAGGACTCGGGCCTGGCAGGCATCACGGTGCCCGGCATGATCGTGGGTCCACCGGGGATGGAAGGGTCGGAGCCGCGGCCCTATGACGTTCTAACGTGGGACCGGGACGGCAAGAGCACGATTTACGAATCGCGCTGACGAGACGGTTCAGTCTTCGGATTGCCCCGCTCCAGGCTTCGGCCCCGGGCGGGGCTTTTGCCGCCCCCCCCCCCCCCCGCCCGCTACCTCAACTCCACACCTGCTACCTCAGGGCCTCCGCCCAGTTCTCGACCAGGATGAGTTCCGGGTCAGCGGACAGGTCATTGATTCGCAGGATCACGAATCGGCTATCGGCTGGGCTCACGTCGTATTGGGGGTTGCCGCCTCCCGGCAGGCAGTTGTTCAGGGCGTGACAGAGTTTGAGTTCGGGAGCGGCACCCAAGCGCTATAGCTGTGCAGCCAGATCCAGAAAGTCCGTAGCGTTCACATCGAACGCCGGATCCGGCGTCGTATCGATCTCCCGATCAGGCCCATATTCGAGCGGACGCGGCACATAAGCCGTCTTGAACCCCAAAGCCCCCGCTGCCCGCAAATCTCCCTTATGCGCAGCCACCATCATGACCCGTTCGTGAGGAAGGCTCAAAAGTTCCGCGGCCTTGATATAGACCTCAGGATCCGTCTTGTAATGCCCCGACAACTCCGCCGAGAGAATCACATCCCACGGCAACCCCGCGTTCTTGGCCATGTTCGTCAGCAGTGAGACGTTGCCGTTCA
>Ga0315336_1000459_pt1 | contig 113816 bp, 96 predicted proteins | sample ASW5metaG_FD_204512 | JGI IMG/M metagenome (GOLD analysis project Ga0315336, IMG submission 204512) | Ammonia-oxidizing marine archaeal communities from Monterey Bay, California, United States - ASW #5 | ecosystem: Environmental > Aquatic > Marine > Intertidal zone | place: USA: California... | reverse complement strand
GCTCCCCCCCCGCGACTCACTGGTGGCCGCGCCATCCCGCGCCATCAATCACGGACAGGATTCTCAGATTCATCCATCCCGCGCCATCAATCACGGACAGGATTCAGACATCAATCACGGACAGGATTCAGACATCAATCACGGACAGGATTCAGACAGGATTCACATCCGTATCTGGCATCGCAGAAGTTTGATGATGTCTACCCGGGGTAGAGGGCGTCATGCATCCCATGCCCCAGAGCCAGGCTTCGACCACCATCGCGTCGGGGCCGCGACGAACGGAACCACGCACCCACCGCGGGGTGGAAGTCTTCGAGTGCGTCGCGCTCGGGCACCTCCACCGGAGACGGCGCGCGCTCTGCGCTGTCGCGTCCCCACGGCGTTTCGGCTCGACTAAAGGCGTGTCGCGTCGAGGTGGTAAGCCGCCCACCAGCGGCAGGCGCATGATGAAGCTCGCGGGCATGACCCTGTCGGCCACCGGGCACTATGCCAGGTGCCGCGTCGAGCGGGCGATGCTCTCGAGTGAGGCTGCAGACCGGGCGCGCAGCCAGGCGGCGGGTGAGGCGGCGCCGCGCGTCGCCCGCACGCTCGGCGAGCTCAAGGGCGCGGCCATATCGGAAAGCCACTCGATGTCTAATCCTCCGTCAAGCCTTCGTTTCGGAGCTCATGGGTTCTCTCTTCAAACGGAAGGTCGCGAAACTCGCTGGATGCCACGGCGCTATATCCCGCTCCATTCGCACGAGAGAAATTTAGTCGGGAAACCCAAGCATTGTCCACGGAGAGGATCTCCATGTCATCGACCGGGTCGTCGGCCGTACCGCTGAGCGTGATCTGTACATCAGCCTCATTGGCCCCAACGATCTCCTGAGCGAAGTCTATGGTCAGCAGATTCAACGGCGACGAATCGAGCGCGGCGCCCGCTGTTCGCGTGAGATCGCCATTCACATTCACTATCGTGGACCAGAGCAGCGGTGATTGAGGATCCGGCGGCCCGACACACCCTTCCGCCTCAAACAAGGTCAATCCATTACGCATGATCTTCGCAGCTACCGTTCCTTGGTCGAAATCCACATCGAGATCCATCTCTCCCATCTTCTTGGGCCAACCGCTCTGCCGCCCACCAGTCAGAGCTGCCATGCTGTCCACAATCATCCACGGGCAGTGCCACTTCCCAACGCCATCATCTACCACCCGCAATAGAATCGCCGACTCGTAGTATGGACCACAGCAGGTTGTGTTCGGGTAGTAGGCAACAAAGATACGGGCGCTTGCTGGATTCGTTGGCTCAAGAGTGTTCGGCAACCACCGTTCGGCATCGGCTTGGCTGATGGAGACATCCACGATCAAGGCTAACGCCATAGGCCATTGCCAAGTACTGGTGGACGGCAGTGAACCTATATTGCCACCGGTATTGCTATTGCTAATGGCACTGCATTCAGTACCAGCAACGCCACCAGCGCCGGCGTTACCATCACCACCGGCGTTGCCATCACCACCAGCATTGCCATTGCCACCGCCACTGGTACTGCCACCGCTACCGGCATCGTTCTGACTACCACTTTCCGTGTCGCTACATCCCGGCGCAAGAAACGCAAGCGTCATTGCCCAAACTACCAATACCGTTCTCATGGTCTCCGTCCTCTCTTTATGCGGACTATCCTCAGATCAGGCCGACGCGTCTGGGGTCGGCGCGGGGCGAGTGACCGCAGACTCAGTTCACCGGGGCGCAGTAGCTGGGGAAACGCTGGACCGCTTCAGCCCTTCCAACCCACACGGCCTGTGCGAGTCGTCCGATCGCCGACGTGGCGATACGTTCACTCTCCCACGAGCACGCTTTGGGGCCGTAGTCAGCACTGGGGTCACTAGCCCTTGAAGTAGTGACCGCAGCCGGCGGCCGTGCGGGACCAAGGCAGATGTCGTGCATGGAGGAGTTCGACGGATACGGGAGACTGCTGGCGACAGCGATGGGCGGTCCGAAACCCGATCAAATGCAGTCGTATGCCCATCACACATTATCGCACCATAATATCACTTTTTTCGGGGGATTCATGGACGCATTGATTATTTCTTATACTTGCATAATATCGAGTCAATGGCTCAGGCGCTCACAGGTACCGAATCACGGCAAAAGAGCGGGCGCAGGCGCGTCGGGGAAACCCGGGCGCTGCTGCTGCAGGCGTGCATTGAGCTGATCCGCGCCGATGGCTTGACCGCCCTGACGACCGACCGGGTGGCCAAGGCCGCCGGCATCAGCCAGCCGGGCTTCTACAACCACTTCAAGAACGTCGACGCGCTGCTCGAGGTCGCCGTCACAGACGTGCTTACCGAGATGGCGGACCGTCAATCGCGCCTGCGCCGCGAGGCGATGCAAGTGCCATCGACGCTGGCCGCGATGCTTCAGCCCGCGCCCACCCGCGCGCTGCTCGAGCGGATGCTCGAAGTGTTGCTCTCCGAGCCAACATTCGCCGACCTGTACCTGCGCTATCGCTTCGACCCCACCGTGCTTGGCGGGGCGATCGCCCGTGTCGCGCGCAAGGTGGAGGAGGAGATGATCGCCGACAACTGGGCGCTGTCACTCGTCGCGGGGACGCGCCCTGAGCACTACGACCGCGTGGCCCTGTACGCCGAGCAGATCAGCGCACTGTACTACCGCGCCGGTGAGCAGCTACTGCACGGCCGCTACGACCGCGAGCAGATACTGGAGTCGCTTACCAGCGCCAGCGTCGTGCTCAACCAGCAGCTCGTCGAGGAGCTGGTGCGTCTGCAACCCGAGTGGCGGCCGGTCGGGTCGGATTGACCCAATGCTGATGCGTTATCAACACAGTTGCCGTCACGCCCGGGAGATAGATATGAGAGCTCTGTTAGCAATCGCATGTGTCCTGGCCGGCTGCGCGGAAGATACCGACAGCCGCAACGGTTCGGGTGCCGGCAGCCAAAACGGCATGGGCGGCGGAGCGGGCACCAGTAACAGTGACGGATTCGCCAGCCCGGGCGGCGAGGCGAACGCGGGCGGCATGCTCAATCCCGCCGCGGGAGGTGACACCGAGGTCGACAGGTCCTTGATCTGGATCGCGAACAGCGAGGAGGGCACGGTCTCCAAGATAGATACGCGCACGCTCGAGGAGCTGGGGCGCTACATCACGAGTCCCAATGGCGATGGCTTGCCGTCGCGCACCTCGGTCGCACTCGACGGCGACATGGTGGTCGCCAACCGCGGCACGAGCAACCGACACCCGGGTGTCTTCGGGGACACGGGCGTGACCAAGATCTACGCCAGCCTGGACAGCTGCCCGGATGCCAACGGCAACGGCACGGTCGACACGTCGACGGGAGCCACCAACGTCTTGCCCTGGGGCGAGGATGAGTGCATCGCGTGGCACACGCCGCTTCCCCATGAGTCGAACCGACCTGTGCAGTGGGGCGTGCCGGGGCTCGATGCTGACGTGGCGCCGGTGTGGACCGCCGCCACGTCCGCCTGCTCGCCCGACTTCTGCACGTTCGACATCTTCATCCTCAACGGGAGCACGGGCGCGATCGACAGGACCATCCCGGCGACGTCTCCGCCCGGTACACCCAACGCGCCCGACAATTATATTCCCAACTTCGGCCCCTACGGGGCGACGGTCGATGCGGGCGGCAACGCCTGGTTCCTGATCGCGAACACGACCTACCTGTTCCGCGTCGACGCGCTTACCTACGAGCTGCAGCAGTGGCCGATCCCGATGGCCAATGGCTACGGCATCACGGTGGACTCGACCGGACGCATCCACCTGTGTGGCGAGCAGGGGCTCTCGCGCTTCGACCCGTCCTCGGCGACCTGGGAGAGCTTGCAGTTGGGCTGGGGCGGTGGCGGTGCAACGACGGTGCCCGGGGGGCAACCGGGCGGCACCTGGGAAGAGCCGGTGTCGCTCGGCCACAACGGTTGCATGACCGACGGCAACGGCACCCTCTGGGCTGCGGCCGGGGCCGACCAGGGAACCGCGGGCTTGCACGCGTTCAGCACCGACACGCTCGCCGCGATCGAGAGCTTCCCCGTCGGCAACGTCAAGGGTGTCAGCATCGACATCGACGGCTTCGTCTGGGGGGTCGGCTCCGCCGGCAATGGCATGTTCGCGCAGGAAGATGACTGGGGACGGCACGCCTACAAGCTGGATACGGTGACGGGCAACGTGGAGACCTTCAGCGGGCTCAACGGGGCCTACTCCTACAGCGACATGACCGGCTTCGGCCTCAAGCAGGCAGGCTTCCAGCCCGTGAAGCCGGAGTAGAGAACCGCGAGACGACCGAAGGACGACACATGACGATAGCGATAGTCACAGGCAGCAGCACGGGCATCGGACTGGCGGTGGCCCTGGGCCTCGCCCGCGCGGGACACACCGTCTACGGCACGATGCGCAACCCGAAGCGGGCTCCCGCGCTGGCACAGACCGCGAAGGAGGAGGGCCTGCCCGTCCATGTCATCGCGATGGACGTCGACAGCGACGTGTCGGTCAGCTCGGGCATCGCCAAGATCATCGAGGAGGCGGGCACCGTCGACATCCTGATCAACAACGCCGGCATCGCGCCGCTGGGTTCGATCGAGGAGATGCCGCTGTCGGGCTTCCGCGAGGTCATGGAGACGAACTACTTCGGCCTGCTGCGCTGCACCCAGGCGGTGCTGCCGACGATGCGGCGCCAGAAGTCGGGCGTGGTCGTCAACATCTCCTCGGTCGCTGGCCGCAACGCTGTCAGTCCCAACGGTGCCTACAGCGGCTCCAAGTTCGCGGTCGAAGGTCTCAGCGAGATCCTCTGCCAGGAGATGTGGTCGTTCGGCGGGCGCGTCGCGGTCATCGAGCCGGGGCTCGTAAAGACTGCGATCCTGGGCAAGATGCTCGGCGACGAGGAAGAGGTGCAGTCCCACTACCCGAGCGTCGCGCGTCTACGCGCGTACTACAAAGCCGGCGAGGCCGACGCGGCCGAGCCGGAGGAGGTGTGGCACGCGATACAGAAGTTCCTCGACAGCGACGACGGGACCCTGCGTCACCCCGTCGGCAAGGACGTTGTGGGCGTGCTGCCGATGCGCCACCAGATGTCCGATGAGGACTGGAACAACGTCTGCACCATCCAGGACGACGACGAGTGGAGGGCCATGATGAAAGCCACCTACGACCTGGATATCGCGCTGTAGCCATGAACGGGGGTTGTTCAGGGATCCGGCTTGCTTGCTTGGCGCTTCTTCCAGGATTGCTGGGGTGCGCCGTGGGCGCCGAGGATACGTACGGCCCCGGCAACGCACCGGCGAGCGGGGGTATCGACAACCCTGCGCCGGTCGAAGGCACACCCGCTGCCGCCGCATGCACGGTGGGCGCGCCCACCGCCTGCACGTGCAACGACGGGACCGAGAGCATCAAGTATTGCGAGGCCGGGGACACGACGGCGACGTTCGGCGCCTGCGATTGCCCCAACGATGTCGACGGGCAAGGCAACGGAGACGGCGACCTCGCGGCCGGCGACGGCGACGGCGACCTCGCGGTTGGCGACGGTGATGGTGATGGTGACAACAGTCAGCCCGTGAGCTGCACGACCGATGCGGACTGCGGCACAGTGGTCGACGCGAGCACCTTGCCGGCCGGTGCCGTGGCCTGTGTGCTGTGTGAGCCCGGCACTGGTGGCAACTGGTGCGTCGACAAGGGCGCCAGCACCTGCGGCGATGGCGTCGTCAGTGACTGCGAGCTATGCGATAGCGCGATCGTGGGCGGCGCCACGTGCGAGCAGCAGGGCGACGGGTTCAACGGCGGGGTGCTCGCATGCAACGACTCGTGCGCCGGCTACGACACCGCCGGATGCACCCGTTGTGGCGATGGCACACGGCAGCCGGGCGAAGACTGTGACGGCAGCGACGGCACAGCGACCTGCGCCGACCTCGGGCTCGACACGGTCGGCGATCCGAGCGCAGCCCTGGGTTGCACCGGCGGCTGCACATTCGACACGAGTCCCTGCAGTGGCTGCACATCCGAGACGGCCACCTGCATCACCTCCGACTGCGAGGGATCCGCGTGCAGCAACAGCGAGTGCTCCACCGGATCGAGCTGCACCTTTGACTGTTCGAACAGCGGCATATGCATCGGCCTGGCGTGCGCGCCCGGTGCCGAATGCGCCCTGAAGTGCAATCACTCGGGTAGATGCGAGGACATCGACTGCCAAGCCGGGTCGTCCTGCTCATTCAACTGCAGGGATAGCGCGCGATGCGAGGGTACTGCGATTTGCGCGGCCGGCCAGTCATGCGACTTCGACTGCACACTCAGCGGCATATGCGGCGGCCTGACGGTGACCTGCGAGGCGGGCTCCGAGTGCAACTTCGTCTGCCAGTCCAGCGGGACATGTCCGACGGCCACCTGCGAGGCCAACAGCACGTGCCACTTCGACTGCAGCATGGATGGCTACTGCAACAGCCCGCAGTGCGATCAGGGCGCGACCTGCACGGGGAACTGACGCGACCGGGCCACGTAGCGAAGGCCGCCGCCCCTAACTCCTGCGGGAGATGACGGTTGGCAACGCGACGGCCCACTGGGCGTGTGAGACGGCCGCAGATGGTGGAGGCGACCTGGTTACTCGAGCACGACCGGCACGTAGCCGGCCTGCGCGAGGCCAAAGCCTGTCATGTCACTGTAGGTGTAGGCGCCGACCAGCCCCGTGAAGGTCTCAAAGCTGCCGTCCGCCGGGTTGAGCTTGAAGGCGCGGTCGCCCGTCATGCCGGTGTTGCCGTTCTGGCCGTTGCCGCCGACGCCCCAGACCATGCCGTCGACGTCGATGCTCACGCCCTTGACCGCGCCCATCTCGTAGCTGTCGAGGTGCTCGAGGGTTTCGGCATCGAACGAGTGCAGCCCGGCGACGCCCTCGTCGACGCCGCCACCGACCCACAGCGTGCCGTCACCGTCGGTCATGCAGCCGTTGTAGCCGAGGTCGAGCATGCTGTTGCTCTGCGTGAAGCTCGCCGTAGCGGGGTCGAAACGCGTGATGCCGTTGGTGTGGCACAGGAAGATGCGCCCCTTGGAGCCGATCGTCAGGCCGTAGCCCGACGCCATGGGTAGCGGCCACGTCGCCGTCTTCAGCGTCGCAGCTTCGACGTAGAAGAGGTGGGTGGTGTTGGCCACGAAGCCCCAGAAGTTTCCGGCCGAGTCCGACGCACCGCCATAGGGTCCGTAGTTGTCGACGATCATGGGGGAGCCGTTGACGAAGTTCATCCCGGACATGCCCGGGAAGCTGACCGTGTCCTCGATCGCGCCGGTGTGGCCGTTGAGTCGGTAGACGTTCCATGTGCAGTCGTTCTGCAGGCAGTTGGTGGCACCGGCGGTCCAGACCGTCTCCAAGCCGTCCGGACCACTGGGTGGCGCCCACGCGACGGGTCGGTTGCTGAACTCGGCGAGGGGAGTGTGCCACGCGACGCATTCGTCCGTGCCCCAGGGCAGGATGTCGGTGCCGCCGCTCGATGTCTCGATCGTGCCGTTGCCGTTGTGGTCCTCGCAGTCCGAGGTCTGCGACCAGATCTTGGTCACGCCGGTCTCCGTGCCGCCGCCCGCTGGCATCATGGTGGGGGTGCAGCCGGGGACGCCGGGGAAACAGGTGCCGCCCCCGATGCCGCCCGCCCACCCCTGGGAGATGCCGCCGCGGTTGGCGACGGCGACCGCGCCGCTGGTCGCGACCGACGTGCGCGAGGGGAAGCCCGAGCCGTTGGGACTCGTGAGGTAGCGGCCGAGTTCCGTCATGGTGCGGGTGTCGATCTTGCTCACGGTGCCCTCGGTGGAGTTGGCGATCCAGATGAAGGGGTCGGTCATTTCGGTGTCACCGCTGAGGTCCTGCAGAGGCATGCCGTCCGCGCCCGTCGCGCCGGGTCCACCCTGGCCGCCGACGATCGGGTTGCCGTTGGCATCGACGCCCTGTTCGGCCCCCGTTCCGTTGCCGCCGAGGTTTCGCTGCGTGCCCTCGCCCTCGTCGTCGCTGGCGCAACCCAGCGGCATCATCACGAGCGCCAGCATCGTGATCGCGATTTCCAGTCGTGAAGTCAGTCGCATCAGCACACCCTTACGTTTGCCCTACACCCAGAAGGACGCCCCCTCGGGGACAATTCCTTCTAGTACAAAGATTCTACAGGAGCAAGGACGGCGGCCGCCCGGCCGCGGAGGGAGCTGTGTTGCCCGGGGCGCTGTTCATGGACAAAGAAGAACCCTCCGGGGTTTCTCCCGGAGGGTTTGGGTACGGCCGCACCGGGGGGGCGATGATGGCCGTTTCAGTGAATGCCGATGGTTGCGGGACCCGAAATATCAGCTCTCTAACCAGTGTCTCGATGCCGATCCAGGTGCCGTTGGTGGCCTGAGCGTGCCTCCCCGTGTGGGAATGGGGCGGGCTCTCGACGAACAAAATGCTCCGCGGTGAGCCGTTCGCGCCTCCTCCATGCACCATGGTAGTAGCATGTATCTAGAACGCATGTTCCAGATGAATGGGGATTGATCATGAACGAACTCATCATTCGCGGGGGGGCCACGATCCTGGCTCTGGCGCTCGCCGGTTGCAGCACCGAGTCCACGGACTACCGCTCAGGGGGGATGGGCAACGACAACGGCGGCGGCGCAGGTGCCGGTGGGGGGCTGGATTCGTTTGGGAATCAGGATGGAAGCCCCGAGGGATTCACCAACGGGGTCTCCGACGGTGTGCCCGCCGGAGGGTCGGCTGGGGCCGAGATGGTCTGCGACGGGATGGACGACGACGGCAACGGCGTGATCGACGACGTGGACATCGGCGGCGACGGCATCTGTGACTGCGTCAAGGTCGCAACCATCGGGACCATCGGCCCCTGGGGCACCGGGAACGTCTTCGTCGACTGGCTCCAGATGCGCAGCACCGATGGATCCGTCGCCCTGGGGGACCAGGTGCTGACGCCCGAGCTGCTCGCGCCCTACGACGTGATCATCTCGCTGAACGTCCACACCGAGCCCACGGGCCCTGCCCACGCCTTCGCTCCGACGGGGGGACTTCCGGGTGTGCCGACCACACCCACGGTTGGCGTCCCGGGTGCCGGCGCGGGCGGCCCGGGCACACCCAATCACGCCTTCTCTCCCGACGAGGTCGAAGCCCTGCGGGGCTGGGTGGACGCCGGCGGCGGTCTGATGACGACCGCCGGGTATCACTGGGACCAGGAGATCGTGAACCCCAACGCGCTGCTCGAGCCCTACGGCCTGAGCTACGTGGCTGGGGATGTGATGTCGGGGGGGCCGGGGGGATCGGTGCCCGTCGATCAGTGGCACGGCCATCCGCTGAGCCTCGGCGTGAAGGCGGTCGGCTTCAACCAGGGCAAGGCCGTCGAGGGCACCGGCGAAGCGGTCGCGAGCGGCGAGGGCAAGACGATCGGCATGACCACGGAGTACGGCGCGGGGAAGGTCTTTGCCTGGGGCGACGAGTGGATCACCCACGACCGCGACTGGGCCACCCTCAGCAACTTCCAGGTAGAGCTGTTCTGGGTGAACATCCTCGGCTACCTGACGCCCTCCGACGAGTGCCAGGTGCCTGTACCGCCCGAGCTGTACGATCCGGAGTGATCCGGTGCGCCTGTCCCACGTCACCGTCGACGACTCGAACTCGCATCGATCGCACACGCTGGGCGCACGGCGCGAGTCAGACACTTGAAGGAGCGCAACACGTGTTCTAGAACAGAGAAATGACAGCAGCGGACAGCCGAGCTCGCAAGCGCACCCGTGACAAGACCCCGCGTAACCGCAAGCAGGACACCAAGCCCAAGCCCAGGGCCAAGCGCAGCGAGGCGCTCGACGGCAAGCTGCTGAAGGTCGGGCGCCGGGCGTTCGCCCGCAGGGGGCTCGGCGGCGTGAGCCTGCGTGAGGACATCCTGACGCCCGCGGGCGTGTCGATCGGCTCCTTCTACTACCGCTACGAGACCAAGGCGGACCTACTGCTCGACATCGTGCGGCGCGACGGCCAGGCGCTCATCGACCTGCTTGGGGAGATTGAGGAGAGGGCCCGGGAAGAGGGCCTCGATGCCGTGGAACTGGGCGAGAGGAACATCAACGCGATGTTCGACCTCGTCGACAACAACCCCGACTTCTTCAAGGTGATCATCCGTGAGTACCACTCGGACGCCCCCGAGGTGCGCAGGGCCATCCGGAGGCTCTTCAAGCAGTCAACCGCGGTCAACACGGCGTACGCCGAGCTGGTGCGCGAGCATCTCGACATTCCTCTGGACACCGAGCTCGCGGGCGAGCTGATCGTGCACCTCACCTTTGGCGTGTTGCACCACTACAGCGATGCCCACCGGGGCAACCGAGTGGAGGCGCGCAAGCGCCTGGCCGAAGGAATAAATCGCGTTCTCGCCGGCGGCGTACCCGCGCTTCGGCGCTGACTCGATCGCACACACCCGGCAAAGACTAAAGTCGCCGCCCATGGTGTGGGCGACGGCTATAGAGCTGTGGTTGCGGGGACCCGCAAACAACGCTGTGTACCGTCGGTGTGGTGGTTCGGGTGGCGGCGTAACGGGAAGCGCGGTCGTATGCGGACGCCTGAAGGGACGTGCTTTGCGTTCAGCGGATAGGTCACATGAACGGGCAGGTCGAGGGTTTACATAATCTCATCTTCTGCGAACTCGGGTCCTCCACCACCCTGGCGGGTGGCGCGGCGGCGCATTCTGCTCATCCTCACCTTCGCCACCCGCGGCATCGAGGCCGGAGAGCTCGGCGACAGCTATTTCATGCGCGTGTACCTCCGCAACGCGATCCGGCGCCTCGAGCGCATCATCGGCGTGGAGGTCGCGCCTCCGTCCAGCGTCGCGGCATGGCGCTGACGCGATTCGCGGGTCGCGCATGCCGACTCGCAAGATGGTTAGCGGTTTTCGACCACCGCCGCCTTCACAAACCGTTCGTTCACGCTCCTTGACTGAGACGGGTACTCGCCTAGAGTCAGAGCGTTGGGTGCCTGTTGAGGGTTGGTGGGCATGAGGGTCGAGCTCTGGGGAGACGTCGTGGCGCGCGGAACGTTCCGACTCGCTGCGCGTCCATCGAGTACGGGCGTCGTGTCTCCTTCCCGGCTGTGACCGTGCTTGATTGGGAAAAGGGGAGCGACATGGGTCGTCAAATCTGGACAACGCTATTTCAACTGGCCGTGATGACGGCACTGTGCGCGCTCGTCGCCTGCGGATCGACCTCCGGCGAGGACGACGCTGACGCCGAATCAGCGGGCGTCATCGGCGACTGCGACATCCTCGTCGGTGGTCACTGTGTCAGCGGTGAGGTGCACGACGTGTGCGGCCTCGACACCGGCTACGACGGGGACGTCATGTGCCTGCTCGAACCGGACGCGGAGGATGGCTTCCAAATGCACATCGGCCCCGACGAGTACACCGAGGCGGGGATGGAGCCGTGGCTGTTGGAGCCCGGCGAAGAGGGCACCCGCTGCACCTATGTGACGACGCCCAACGAGACGCGCAAGTTCTACCGCGAGAGCATCGTGCATCAGCGGCCCGTCTCGCATCACCTGACGCCGTTCATCATCGATGCGATTCCGTCGGGGTACACAGGGGGTTGGGCGACGTGTGCGACGGAGTTTGGCTTCAGCACGATGCCGGGCGGAACGCGTGCAATCGGTAGCTTGCCCGGAACGCAAAAGGTCCGCACGGTGCAGCCAACCGGTGGCGTCGCGCCGCCCGAGTATGCTGACGTGGGCTGGTCGGTCTCCGGCAATTCGGCGGTTCAGATCGAGATGCACTTCGTCAACGTGACAGACAAGCCGCTGCTGCGTGAGGCGTGGATCAACATCTACTATGCGGACCGGAGCGACGTGAAGCAGCAGGTCGCCCAGGTGGCGGCCTACGGCTCGGTTTACCTCACCACCGCCCCGGGTGCCCACGACGTGAACGTCAACCAGGTGACCATCGCGGGCGACATGAAGGTCATGAGCCTGTACGGCCACTACCACGCCCACACCACGCGCTTCAGCATCTGGCGTGAGCGCGCCGGGGAGCGCAAGCTCGTCTACGAAGACTTCGACTGGTTCGACCCGTCGACGTTTGCGTACAACTCGGTCGTCGAGAATCCCGAGCCGGACCGCGAACTGCTCCTGCCGGGCGCGTCGACGGGCATCCTCGAGCTTCAGAACGACGATGTGCTGTACTGGGAGTGCGAGGTCGTCAACGACTCCGACGTCTACCTGCCCTACGCGAACGAGGCGTACACGGCGGAGATGTGCAACGTCTTCGGCGACGGCATCGGCGGTGCCCGCTTCGGCGACCAGCTCGGCGGTGGCGGCTTCTCCCGTGGCCGTGCGATTCCGATCGAGGACTACGAGGGCTAGGCGGATGCGGATAGGAAACATAAACCGGCCCAGCCCCGAGTTTACATAATGGCGTCCTCTGCGAAACAGCCCCCCCTACCCCCCCGCTGCGGCGGCGCCTGCGCCGGCGAAGCCCCTTTACGTTCCAGCGACGGATCGTGTTTGCTATGCCTGCAGATGGAACTTCGGCGGTGAGGTAGAGATGCGAGCGGTTGTTGCGGAAGATATTGGCCCATGGCGCAGCGTCCTGAAGCTGGCGGAGCGCCCGCCGATACAGCAGGTGCCACAGGGTGCGCTGCACGTGGAGGTCTCGGCCTGCGGGATGGGGTTTCCTGATCTGTTGCAGGTAGAGGGCAAGTACCAGCAGAAGGCCCAGCCCCCGTTTGTCCCGGTCAATTATATTTCGGGGCGTGTGCTCTCGGTGGGTGATGGCGTGGACGCCGGGGCCTTTCAGATCGGCGACCGGGTGGTCGGCAATGCCGCGGCCGATGGGGATGGCCACATGTGTGGTGGGCTGGCTGAGCAGGCGCTCCTGCGCGCCTCGAGCGCCCACCGCGTGCCGGACGGCATGGGTGACGCGGTGGTGCTGTCCATGCACGAGAACTACTGGGACGTGCACAATGCGCTCTTCGCCTGCGGGCGCTTGCAGCGCGGGGACATGCTTCTGGTGCTCGGAGCGTCGGGCGCCTGCGGGATGGCGGCAATCGATCTGGGCAAGACAGCCGGAGCCTCGGTGGTGGCCTGCGCCTCCACGGACGACAAGCTCCAGGCCTGTCGCGCGGCGGGTGCAGACCACCTCGTGAACTACGGCCAGGAGCCGGACTACGACGCATTGATCGCCACGCTTCGTGAGGCCGAGCTCTACGGCAAGCCCAACGTGGTGTTCGATCCGGTGGGCAGCAGGTACGCGGAGGCGGCCTTCCGTTCTATGGCCCGGGGTGGCCGGCACGTGGTCTTCGGCTTCGCCTCCGGCGGCACAGACCCCAAGCAGGCCTTTCCTAGCTTTCCCATCAACCTGTTGTTGATGAAGGCACAGCAGATCGTCGGCGCCATGGGCAGGGCCAGTGCCGAGCAGGTCCAGGAGATGTTCCAGCTGGTCCAGGATGGGCGTTTGACGCCCGGTGTGGCGACGGCCGATGGCGCCGCAAGTGCCTACACGCTGGAGAGTTTCGTCGAGGCATTCGACGATGTCGCCAACCGCAGGGCCATCGGCAAGGTGATCATCAGCGTGACCTAGGCAGTGGCGAATGCGACGCGATTGTGGGCGTCTATCGCGCCCACCGCATGATGTGGAGGACAACGCTTGGGTCGTAATTCCTACGCCGGACCCGAGCGAGGTTGGCGCAGCCAACGCGAATGTCGGGTGGACACCTGCGAGCGACAGAAGGCCATGAGACCTATGGGCGAATGGCTGACGCTGTCCGCTCGAGTGCCCTCGAAAGGTCGCACCGCTTCGCCTTGTCAATCAAAACTTGCTCGGGCTCAGCACAGCGTCAGTCGATGGCTGAGTTCAAGGGCAGGCGCACTACCCCTCCCGGAGAGCGACACGGTCATATGCAGGTCAGTTGCCTCCTCAAACTCGACGCCGTCGACGGATTCAGTGAGGGGCCATCGAAGCCCTGGTCCTGCGACGTGCACGCGTGTGATTCCCGAGCGGCCGCGAGCCGCTGGCTCACTCTCGTCCACATCCCCTGGAACCACGAAGATGATCGGTGCCCCAGTCCGTTGGGAGTTGTGGACGGGAATCACAAAGCCGTCGGGACCATACTCCGGATGGTAGTCCCAGAAACTTTTCCGATCCGCTTCAGAGATGACTCCACGCAGCCCGATCCCGAACGGTGCGAACGTCGGCTGCCTGCCATCGGCGTGTCGATCCAGCCGTAGGGGATTGCCGCGTGCCTCCTTCAGGTTGGTCAACGATCAGCATGGAGGGGTCGTCCTTAGCACACCCGAAAGGTCCCTAAGCGACGTCGGTCTCCCGATACTTGAAATAGGCAAAGAGCGCCAAGGCGCCGCATGCCAACTCGATAACCATCCCCGGGATGACTCCCGCGCCGGGGGACCCATCAAGGGCAAACCCGATCACACGGCCCAGCCCCAAGGATAGAAACACCACCGCCGCGAGCATGATGGAGGTGCGTGACCAATCATGTCGGAATACGCCCAAGGCAACGACGAGGCCGGAGGCCATGATGATCCCGCCAGCACCCCTGACCTCGCTCAACAACCCAGCTTCATTGGGCAACACCAGGGCGCTGAACGTGTAAAAACTTAGAGGACTAACCAGGCGCCAGCCGCCGAATACCACCAGGATCATCGCCAAGATGATCAGGACTATGCTGAACCCCTTAGATTCCTTCATGCCGCCCACCCCTTTTTTCCGATAGGAAGTACAACCCCCTATCCGAAGTTTCTATGGATCCCACTATCAGCCATTTTGCCTCAGGTACGCCAGCTGCGACCCAAGAAGCAAGGCGGAGCGGATAGGAAATATAAACCGGCCCGACCCAAGTCTACATAATCTCATCTTCTGCGAAGTCGGGTCCTCCACCACCCTGGCGGGTGGCGCGGCACCTTAGCGAGCAATCCACCTGAACGGCAAGGGCGTGCCGCGGTCCTGCCCGCTCACCGTGATCGACGCTCAGAACTGCGAGAAGAACGCCCAGATCTCCGCGCTAGCGAAGGACGGTGCAGTGTGGCCGCCGGCGAATGAGCACCAGGTCATCGGGTGGCCTGCGTCGCAGCCATCGTAGGCAACGCAGCCGTTACCGCCGATGGGCTGCGTCGTCGCATCGCAGTGGTTGGCGCCCACCCAGTGGTCGCGGCTGCGGTCGATGTAGTTGGCTGGGACGAGCTGGTCCATGTCGCCGTATGCCATCCAGACCGCCACCTGCTCCACGCACGGCATGGGCACCCCGATCGGTCCGAGCCCGGCCATCGGCGCGATCGCACGGAACTCGTCGCCCATCGCACAGCCCACGTTGTTCGACATGATTCCGCCATAGCTCATGCCGACGGCGAAGATGCGGTCGTTGTCGATGCAGTAGCTCGCGCGTAGCTGGGCCAGCATCGCGCGCGTGAACGCGATGTCGCGACCGTTCATGTTGTCCCAGCCGACCCCGCCGACACCGGTGCTCGTGTCGAGTCCCTGGGCTGCGACGAAGATCGATGTGCCGCCCGCGAGGCTCTCCAACCCGTAGTAGCCGATCGCGTCGATGTGCGAGGCGGTGATGGTCTGTCCGTGCCAGGCGAAGATCAGCTTGTGAGCAGTGTTCGCGTCGTAGCCGTCGGGCACCGCGACGATGAACTCGCGCTGCATTCCGGCCACGTCAATCGTCTGCCTGCCGTCGGCCGGAGCGTTGGTGACGCCGCATCCGTTCGAGCGCGACGTCATCCGTGCATCGCCAGTCCCCCTGGCTGCCCCCGCGCCTCCCGTGTCACCAACGCTGCCGATGCCGGAACTGCCGGCGGTGCCCGCGCTATCGTCGCCACCGGTTCCCCCGCTTGCGGCAGTGCTTCCTGCCATGCCGCCGGCCGGAAAGGCGGTGACGTAGCCGGGCCCTACCGCGTCGTTGCCACCCTTATCGGTGCCCGAGGCAGAACCGGCCTCGGCGTCGCAAGCGAGCTGCACGCACGACAGCGCGACAACGACGCTCCAGCGCGCCACGTTCCACAGCCGATTGGTGTTCGAATCCTTGCGCTGTTCGTAGACGTCCATGCAGCGACCCCCTGAAGAAGCAAGGTATATGGTCTGTATACCTTGTCAAGGACCAGGGTTGCGAATGGGAAACATGAACCGGCCCGACCTGAGTTCACATGATCTCAGCTTCTGCGAAGTCGGGTCCTCCACCACCCTGGCGGGTGGGGCGGAAGGCGTCGTGGTAGCGGATAGGCCACACAAACCGGCCCCGGCCAGAAGCTCACGTACGATGTCTTCTGCGATCTCGGTTTTCCGCCACCCTGACGGGCGGGCGCGGCCGCACCGGCCCGTCAGCGGTCCTGGAACATGACGAGCACGTTGCCGTCGCTGTTGGCTCTCCAGCGCGGGATGCGAAGGGTCGCGTCATTGAGAGTGATCTCCACGGGTCCATCGACGTCCGTCGGTATCGCCGTGTCGGCGCCCGTCAGGTAGGGGGCAGGCGCGAGCCGCGCCGTGGGTGTCCCGTCACTGACGCCATTGCCATTTTCGTCGGAGACGAAGATCGCCACGATCGTCGCTGCCTCGTCGGTGAGCTCGGGTCGGGAGAGCTCGATGCCGTCCATGGTCAAGCTGTCATCCCCTGCGATGATCGCGCGATTGGTGTGCTGGATGACCGTGATCATGAAGTCGTCGGTGTAGGGTGCCAGGCCACCGAGGAACAGCGCGCCGACGCTGCCCGGCTTGGGCATTGCCTTGAGGTACACCAGGTGCGTCGTGGCGACGAAGGGCTGGCGGTAGGAGTGCAGGTCGCGCCCGCCCTCGCCTCCGCCGGGTATCATGAACTCGTAGTAGGTATCCGGCTCGGCTTCCCAGGCAGGGAACCTGCCTTCCGCATCCACCAGCAGCAGGTGATCGGGCGTCTCGCTGATGCGCTCTCCGCTCAGGTGGTCGATCTCGTAGACCTCCACCTCGATGCCCTCCCGGGGTGTGTTGTCGGCGAAGTTCTTCACGAAGCCCTCGACGATGATCCGGTCGGTGGGCTCTATCGCCGTGACCTGTGGCGCTTCGCCATCGTTGAAGTACTTGTAGATCTCAACGAAGGTTGACTCGGCCGAGATGATCTCCATGTGGTCGAGGTAGGGCAGTTCGAGATTCTCTGCACCGGGGTACTCGACCAGGCCCACGGCCTTGTCACCGCGAGAGGTGAGGCCCAGCGTCGGCACCGTGCCCGCGGGATCGTAGCCGCCGGCAACGTGAACGAGCCGCTCGATCTTCTCGACGTTCTCGGGCTGCAGCAGGTAGTTCCGACACACCGAGGTTCCCAGCGAGTGGCCCACGAGATGGATCTTGTCGAACCCGAGCTCGGACCGCATTTGCTCGACGACGTCGTCCATCTCCTGCAGCGTTGCTGCGCTGGTGTTTCCGTTCAGGTTCGCGGGTGAGTCGTAGTCGAACGCCCGTATCCATTCCTTGCAGTAGCCGTTGGCCCTGAAGCGCTGTCCCTGGGGCTCGTAGTTGTCACCGCCGCCAAATCCCCCATGCACCAGCAGGACGGGACGCCTGGTCTCGTCGCAGACGGTCTCCTCGGGCAGCGCGTCGGTGCTGTCCTCGGCGGGCTCGTCAGTATGGCTGCCGTCGCCGTTCGAGCATCCAAACCCACACAGCGCCACCGTCAGAATCGCTAGAGCTCTCGCGGAAGTAGCCATTACTGCGGCCTCGCTCGTCGGGGGAATGCGGCATCTTGCTCGCCGGACCGGGCGCGCTCGCTGCGCCCCGTGCTGCCTGCGCCTCCCCGCATGATCGCCAGCGGTGGTGCAGAAGCGATGGCAGGCGAGGACAACTTGGGGTCACTTCGCACCGGGGTGTCCGCCCGTCCGTCAGGGTGGCGAAATACCCACTGCGCACAAGACCGCTTGCGTCGACACGTTCAGCAGTCCAGCGACGCTCTGTTCGGAAATGTCGTGGACTAGGGGGCTTCGGCCCTGTTCCGCACGACCACTCGCACCTACATGAAAGCGAGCGTCGGTAACGGTGGAGGTCCAATGATTGAACGGTGGGTGTCGATGGGACGGTGGGCTCTTGCGGTGGGGCTCATCATGGTTGCGGACACAGGATGCGGCGGCGGCGACGACGCGAAGGACGACGCCGACGATACCGGCAGTGCGGTGCTCGACGAGCAGCGCGTCGAGGGCTCGGCGGGCACGGGGTCCGAGGACGACGGTGAAGCGTCCAGCGGCGACGGTGAGGCGTCCAGCGACGACGGTGAGGCGTCCAGCGACGACGGCGAGGCCTCCAGCGACGACGGCGAGGCCTCCAGCGACGATGGCAGCAGCGCATCGCATGACGGCCGGCCGCTCTCTCGCGAGCGGGTGATGGCCTGCGACGACGGGCCAATCGCGACCGTTGCGATCGAGCCGCCGGTGCCGCAGGGCTGCCTCGACGACGTCTCTGCAGGCGACCACACGTTCGTCTGCGGCGACGTCTCCTTCATGCTGAAGGTTCCCGAGCGCTGCACCGAGTACGCGTGCGGGCTGATCGTGGACGTGCACGGCGGCACCATGTCCGCCGAGCAGATGCGCAAGGTGACCGAGCTCGACGAGCTCGCGCCGCCCTGCGACTACATCGTGCTGCATCCGAGCGAGACGTCCCCTCTGGTGCCCGGTTTCATGGAGACGAGCCAGTGGCACGCCGACGACGACCCGAAGATACGCTCCTTCATCGACGAGACGCTCGAGGCGTTCCAGGTCGATCGCGAGCGCGTTCACTTCACAGGCTTCTCGCTTGGCGGTGGCATGAGCTGGCGCTTCATCTGCGGGCACGGCGAGCTGTTCACGAGCGTCGCGCCGATCGCCGCGACGACCGACTGCGCAGCGGGCGGGCTCGACCCCGAGTTCCCGATCCTCTACATGCACGGTCACAGCGACGCCGTCGAGGACTACGCGGCCGGGGAGGCCCTGGTCGAGGCGGTGGCGGACGGCATGGGCATGGGCACCGAGCGCGTGGAGCTCGAGGGCGACAACCTCTACACGCGCTATCGCTACGAGAACGACCGCGGTACGACGCTGGACTTCATCGAGCACGACTACGGCGGTCAGCCGGCGCTCGATGGGCACTGCGTGCCCGGCGGGGTCGACCTCGATGGGCCCTTCGCGACGACCTGCCAGACGCCCCCGGGCACGGCGCACGTGCACTGGGGCGAGCTCGTGCTGGACTGGTTCCTCGAGACGGAGGGGCGCTAATGCGCTCGTTGGTTCCGCTCGCCTCACTCATGCTGTCTATCCTGTCGGGCTGTGGCACGCTCACCGGGCCGCAGGCTGACGTGGCGGACGCCGAGGTGGCCGATACCGAGGTGGCCGATACCGAGGTGGCCGATACCGAGGTGGCCGATACCGAGGCGGCCGATACCGAGGCGGCGGAAGCCGATGTCGAGGGTTCGGACGACGCTCCTGCAAGCCCGGCTGCGCCGCGTGCGGGTTTCGGCTGCCTCGCCGTCCCCGAGGAGGTCGACTACGAGCAGCCCGGTCCCTACGAGGTCTCCCGCGCGGGCGCGATGCCGGACTACACAGTCCTGTATCCGACCGAGTTCGAGGACGACTGCAAGCATCCGATCGTCGCGTGGGGCAACGGCTTCTTGATCAGCGGCGTCGAGCCCCACGAGGCGATGCATCGGCACCTGGCGAGCTGGGGCTTCGTGGTCATCCTCTCGCACGAGTCCGGCGTTGGCACCGGCTCGCATCACGAGGCCGGCCTGGACTGGATGCTGGAGCGCAACGACGACCCCGACAGTGTCTTCCATGGCCGGCTGGCCGAGGGCACCGGTGTCGCCGGACACTCCCAGGGTGGGCAAGGCGCCAACAACGCCGCCGATCACCCGAGCGTCGAGGCGGTCGCGTGCGTCCAGTGCATCACGCAGGGGTGCTCGCCAGGGTCCACGGGCAGCTGCGGCGATGCCATCGTCGACGACCGGCCGCGGCTGTGCCTCACCGCGGACGCCGACACTGCCCTCGAGCCCACGGGCCTCGCCTACGAGGCCAGCGAGGGACCGGCCTTCTATGCGCAGTGGGGCGCCGGGGCCAACCACCTGACGCCGCTGTGGACCGGCATCGACAGTGAGGCCGGCGGACAGTACCTGCGGCTGTACGCAGCCTGGTTCCGGTGCTTCCTCGCCGGTGATGACAACGCCTGTGGGCTCTTCGAGGGTGGCGACGACTGCCCTGTCTGTGACGATCCGGGGTGGACGGCGATACACGGGAAGAACCTGGGTTCCTGACGCGCGGCCACGCCGGCATCGACGCCTACGTTGGCGGAGGGTGGCCGCCTCTGCGGAATGCCTACGCGCTCGGACTGCTCGAGACGCTTCACCTACGCGACTTCCATGCTGCCGCGCTATCTCTGCATGAAACCGAAGGTCGAGTCTGAAGAGTTGTGTATGGGAGGAACTTCCTTGTCGACATCCAGCAGTGTGTAGATTCCGATCATTGCCGACCGGATGGATGTCTCGATCAGAAAGACGCATTCATTGGGAATCTCTACAAACTGACCGATGAACGCCAGATTGGTTGAACCTGGGGGGACGACTCTCGGGCGGTCACTGTGCTTGCGCGGCATGAAATGCGCTGTGTCGTAGGGCATCATGCTTGGGATACAGGTTGAGGTTTCCAGGATGTGCGGCAGGTCCGCGTCAAATCCAAACTGCTTGCAGACTTCGGTGAGGATTTCGTTGCCATTACAGTCAGGCATCTTCTTCTTCACGTAGTCGCCCTCTTTATCCTGGATCAGCCCGTAGCCCATCCAGAAGAGAACGCCCTGCGGCTGATCCGGAAACTGCGGCTGCTTGGGAACATGAACCGACATGTACCAGTTGGAGTCCACGAGGGTGACGAGGTCGGCATCCCCGTCGGCGTTCCCGGTGAGTCTTTCGTACGATTCGAGGAACCGGTGATCCTTCGCGGTTACAGAAAAGACGATCCATTTCGTTCTATTGACGTTGCCGCAGAATACGGCTGGATCGCCGAATTCCAGGGGCTCTTCAGAGCGCAACGCACCCGCGGCTTGGCGGGCGTTCTTTAGACTGCCGATCATGTTTTCCCAGAGCGTCCAGGAACCATCGAGCTTCCCCAGCTCAACAGGCGCTGGATCATTCATCGAGCCGGCCCGGGAATCGGCGACCTTGGAGCCGTTGGTTACCAGGACGATATCCTCGCTCGTTATGGATATCTCCTTCTCTTCGCCCGCCTGGGTATAGCGGATCTTGCTGACAGCAATCTCAGTCCGCGCAGCCTCGAAGTCCATGTCATCTACGCGGCAGCCCATGTGGAAGACGACCCCTTGGGCTTTGAGCCATTTCACCAGCGGCAAGATCTGGGAGTCATACTGGTTGTAGGTGGTCGACACCTTGGCGTTCTCCGGGTCGTCACGGCCGGCCTCGTGGATGAATCGCCGCAGGTACCTCTGGTACTCGATGGCGCTATGCCACGTCTCAAAACCGAACATGGACGCCCAACCATGCCAGTGACTGCTCTGAAAGAATTCAGGACGAAACAGATCGCTGATCTTCTTTCCATCCAGAGCTATCTCCTGCATTTCGTAGAACTGGGAGAGGGCTTTCGCGTCAGTGCTCGGCAACTCGATATGCTTCGCGGGAGCTTGGTTGCTTCCAACGAAGCGGGTTGCGATGTTCTTCGGGTGTTCCGTGTTGAACGCACGGATCTCATCCATGACCGTGATCTCTGGATCGCTCAGTGATGGAATGCCGTCGAAGAGGTTCCAGGTGCAGTTGTAGGCTGGGTAATTGTACTTGCGCGCGCCCCGCGCCACGTACTTGTCCGGGGTACCCGTGCCATCAAGCGCTCCACCGGCCATTTTCATGACCTCGAAGACGTGGACGTTGCGACCCGCAACCTCGGCATCACGGACTGAGAAAGCGGCTGCCGCCAAGCCGGCAATGCCGCCACCAACGATGTAGACCTGTGTCTCTTCGGTAGTCTTCATGAACTGTTCCTTCGTTGGAGCACCGCGTGCGCATGGCAAGCATGAACGTGAAGTCTGGCGCGGCGCCGCGCCAGTTGACGTGACATCCCTTGCGCGAAGTTCAGAGGTGTATACCGCCTACATTTGCCCCGCGGCTGCCACCGCCGGTCGTCAACTGCCCACGGAACGTCCTGTTTGGCCGAGGACGTTCACCTGTTCTCCAATTCGGCGAATGCTTCACCTGCCGTGACCGAGTTCAGAGGATGGGAAACATGAAGTTGGCCCGTGGGGGGATAGGAACACACCGACCTCATCCAAGTGTTGCCACGGCGTTCCACAGCGCCCCCGGGCGGCCTTCCCGGATATGCGATGCCTCGATGACGCCGGCGTCGCGGCACCTGTTGCAGGACTCGCTGCGTCCAATGAAGTCGCGACAGAGCGGGGACTCGATGAAGTCCGCAAGCGCTTGACTGCGCACGTTGGTCATCGGTGCGGCGTCTCTCGTGCAGTCCAAGATGTCGCCGTTGGGCTCGATTCGTAGTGCCACCTTCTTGTCGTGGCAGGTGTAGTGGAGCCGACTCACCGCTGAGCTTGCGCAGGTACGCGTTGGAGTCGGAAACGGGAAAGCCCCGTCGACGCAGCCGAGCGATCTGCTCGACCACGCGACGCTCGGCGGCCGCGTCCAGACGTACATCCTGTTGCACCTCGGCACGTGGCGCAAAGCCGTAGTCTGTAAAGTTCATCGCCTGGAAGATCACCTGGACGCCGGGAGCGGATAGGCCACATAAACCGGCCCCGGCCAGAAGTTGACGTAAGATACCTTCTGCGAAGTCGGGTCCTCCACCACCCTGGCGGGTGGCGCGGAAATGCCGGCGGCGCGGATGCCTTCGTCGCGCTCTTTTCGCAGCCCTGAGTGGTGCCCTCGCAATAGCCCCACCCACGTTGCCGACTATGCTTCCAGCTAGCATCGAGGGCTCACGGAGGTTCTATCCAGGCTTGGTGGCCACGACGAAGCCGACCACCGCCTTGGCTCCGACATCGGGCTGCGTCACGCCGATGAAGCCGGCCGCTGCAATCTCATCGACCAAGGTCTGAACCGTGATGGTGCTGATCTCTGGTGCCTTGCCGAGCCAGCGCATGATGCTGAGTATCGGGGCGTAGGGAATCCACGTTTCACCCAGGCACACCGTGGATGAAACGAAGAAGCCACCTGGTTTTAGCAGGCCGTAGATCCGCCCCAGCGCGGCCCGTCGATCGGGCACGAGATGCAAGATACTGCAGGCGCAGACTCCGTCGAGGGTCCCCGGCTCGAAGGCGTTGAAGCTCGCGTCGAAGGGGCCGGTGTGAAAGGTGACATTGTCGACCTTCTGTTCGACGGCCTTGCCCCTGGCGATGCGGGTCATCTCGCTTGCGAGGTCCAATCCGTGGACGTGCCCGGCGGCCGGCGCCAGGCGGAGCGCCAGGGACCCCGTGCCGCAACCCACGTCGAGGACGATGTCTTGCGACGTCATGCGGGCCTTCATGATCTCGATCTTTCGATCGAAGGCGTCGGGATCCGCGACGGGCTGGCTCGCGTACTTCTCCGCGAGCCCATTCCAGAATGCAGCATTGTCGGTCATACGGAGTCCGCGTAGCGGCGTAGCACACCTCCGAGCCGCGCCCTACGGCCAGTCTGGCACTCCACGTGCTACCATGCCGCGCCCACGTGAACGACACACCCATCACTGAGCTGGAGGCGCGCTTGGCGTCGACGACCGCCGCGCCTGGTGACGCCGTGGAGCGCATTGATGCGCTTACGAGGCTGGCCTGGGAGGTGCGGTTTCGCGAGGGGCCGCGGGCCAACAAGCTCGCGTTGGAGGCGCGGGAGCTGGCGCTCCAGCACGACTACAAGCTGGGTCAGGCACGCGCCACGCGCATCATGGCGATGACGGGCGTGGACTCCGAGAGCCTTGCGGATATCTTTCGTCTGGCCGATGAGGCCAGGGCGCTGTTCGACGAGGCGGATGACGCGGTCGGCCGTGCGGCATCCCGGGACTTCCTCGCGACCTTACACGAGCACATCGGCGATCTGGCTGGCGGACTCGAGCTGGCCATGGATGCGCTGAGTATCGCGCGCGAGGTCGGTGACCCTATTCGCCAGGGCTACGCCCTGAGCAGCATCGGAGCCATCCTCGGTGCGTCCGATGAGTTGGACGCGGCGGTCGAGCGTCTGCAGGAGGCGCTGCAGCTGTTCGAGGGCGCGCACGATGATGTCGGGGCCGGGACCATCACCTGGCGGCTCGCCAAGGTACTCAAGAAAGCGGGCAGGTACGACGAGGCAATGGCCCATGCCGAAAGGTGTCACCGCTTGGCTGTGGCCACCCAGCAGGAATCGAGCGAGTCGGGTGCGCTCAGCGTGATGGCCGAGCTCGAGGAGCACCGGGGTCAGCTGGACGAAGCGGAGCGCCTCTATCGCGCGGCGCTGGCCGCGCTCACGATGACCCGGACACAACGCGACGTGGTGGGTGCCGATACGCAGATCGCGCTGGGCAGGCTACTCATCCAACAGGGGAAGCTCGCCGCAGCCGGGGTGGAGCTCAACGACGCACTGGGTCGCATCGAGGGCCAGCCTGTCATGGTGGTTGCCGAGGCGGCGGCCCACAATGCGCTGGCCGACCTGGGCGAGCAGCAGGGCAACCTGGCGATGTCGATCGAGCACCTGCGCAAGGCCCAGGGGCTGCGGGAGCAGATCGCCAAACAGGAGGCGCGCAACAACCTCGCCCAGATCGAGCAGCGCACCGCGATTGAGACCGCCAAGAAGGACGCGGAGATCCACAAGCTGCGCTTCGCGGAGCTGCATGGCCAGCGATCGAGTCGCCGCGGGGCGAAGGGCGAGGGACCGCAGCTCGGCAACTACCAACTGCTCGAGCGCCTGGCCCACGGCGGGATGGGCGAGGTGTGGCGCGTCCGCCATCGAATGTTGAAGCGCGAGGCCGCCATCAAGGTCATCCGAAGCGAGGCCCTCGCACGTGGCGGCGACGCGGGCGAGGCGCTCCTGCGTCGCTTCGAGCGGGAGGCCCGTGCGACCTCGGCGCTGAAGTCCCCCCACACGGTCGAGATCCACGACTTCGGCATCACCGAGGACGGCACCTTCTACTACGTGATGGAGCTGCTCGATGGCCTCAGCCTCGAGGAGCTCGTCAAGCGCTACGGCCCGCAGTCCAGCGCCCGCGTCGCGTACATCATGTCGCAGGTGTGCGAGTCCCTCGCCGAGGCGCATCGCAGTCAGCTCACGCACCGCGACATCAAGCCGGGCAACATCCTGTTGTGCCGGTACGGGCTCGAGCGCGACTTCGTGAAGGTCCTCGACTTTGGCCTGGTGCGCAGCTCGTCGAGGCCCGAGGAGGATGCGGCCGATCTGACGGGCGCGACCGTGGTCGGCACGCCCGCATACATGCCACCCGAGGTCGCCCACGTTGCGCTGGATGCCCGCTCCGACATCTACGCGCTCGGCTGCGTCGGCTACTGGCTGCTGACGGGAAAGCTCGTCTTCGAGGCGCACACACCGCTGCAGATGGTCCTTGCGCACGTGCAGACACCACCCGAGGCGCCTTCGGCCCGCACGGACAGACCGATTGCGGCCGGTCTCGAGGCGGCAATCATGATGTGTCTCAGCAAGAACCCGGATGAGCGACCCCAGAGTGCCGAGGCGCTGTCGCGCCTGCTCGCCGACTGCACCCCGGGGGAAACGTGGACAGACACGGAAGCGGCCGAGTGGTGGAGCCTGCACTCGCCGTCCACGCTCGCGAGTTCCGTCGAGTCCGCAGCGTTCATTGACGACGAGTTCCCCGAGTCCAGAACATTTGCCCACCGCGTAAAGGGCGCCTTGCGCAAATGGTTCGCGGTGTGAAGTAGGTGCGAATAGGAAATGTAAACCGGCCCGACCCGAGTTTACATAATCTCATCTTCTGCGAAGTCGGGTCCTCCACCACCCTGGCGGGTGGCGGAGCCGTTTGTGTATTGGTCCCACACTGCTCATAGGAACCCACGCCGGTCGCCCGACCATCACCACGGGGAGCAAGCATGCCTGGAACCAGAACACGATCGCGCGTCGGGGCAGCTGCCAACGTCACCTGCAACCTGGCGATCATCCTGGTTGCCATGGGTTGCTCCACGGACGAGAGCGGTTCGCGCTACAGCGGACAGGGCGCGCAGTCCGAAGGCACGGCGGGTGGGGGTGCGGGCAGCGACAGAAGGTTGAAGAAACGGTCGAAGCCGTGCCGGTCGAATGCAGTGCGGATGACGAGTTCTGCTTCGAGGAATTCGAGCAGACCGCCGACTTCACGATCAATGGCGGTACGGCGCGCGGCCTCTCCAACGGCATGTACCCCTTCGAGTTCGAGATCAGGGGCGCGCTCGATTGCGCCACGGGCGAGTTCCATGCCCTGATCGAGAACGGTTGGTATGACGTCTACATGGTTCGGTACTTCTTCGATGGGACCATGGACGCCTCGTACGACGCGACAAGCAGTGAGTTCTTCGACGGAACCTGGGCGTCAAGCGAGCCAGCGGATCGGCAGCTCGGTGGCTCCGGCACCTGGTACACAGTGTGGACCGCGGACTGACGGCGACGACCTGTCAATCGTGTCAGGTAGACGAGTCGGTCGCAGCGCGTCTGCGCGTTGGGCATGCTGCAGGCGGCCGTGCCGAAGCGGGTCTGGCACAGGCGCTGGTGGCTGACCGCAGGGATGCCCGCGTACGTGGGTACGGGAGTGTCGCTGTCGAGCATGCAGTGGTGGGGGATCTCGTGCATCACGTGGGTCACGTCATCCACGTGGCCCTCGTCGTCGACGCCGTGCATGTTTGCCATGTCGGTCCAGGACGCGCCCGAGCTCGGCGTGACGCCTCGCCTCCGTGTAACCGCCGGAGTGGACATACAGCGGGCATTTGCGCCCAGTTGGGCGTTCCGGGCGAGGCATCCATCACTTGTATTTCGGCGGTGCGTCACCAATGCTTGGGTGCGAGGGGTTGGGGGCAATCGAGCGGCGTCGAAGCCAGCTCAACAACCGCAGGAGCATTGGAATGAATCACCGTCGCTGGTCACGATCCGCCCCATGGATCACATTCGGCTTGTCGCTCGCACTGAGCCTTGGCGCGTGCAGCGACGGCGACTCCGCGCAGGACGCCGGCGATGGCGCGGCCGTCGACGCCGACCCGGCCGACGCCTTCGAGTCGTGTCTCGCGGCCGTGGATCCCGTCTGCGAGATTGCCGAAGCCGAGACCGAAGAGGAGATCGAGGCGGCTTGCTTCGACGTGACGACCATTGCGATCCCTCTCAGCGACGGCAGCGAGTACGGCCCCGGGACGGTGCAGGGCGGTCCCTACGGCGGCAAGGTCCAATGGAACGAGGGCGCTGATACCGAGTTCGTCAACGAGGTCAATCCACAGGAGCCGCTCTGCCTTCCGGTCGGCGTCCGAACGTTCATGGAGCCCGACGCCATCAACGACCAGATCCTCAACACGCGCGACCTCGACTACTCCCTCTACACGATCTTCCGGCCTGCCTGCATGAGGGACGGCGAGACCTACCCTGTCATCACCTGGGCCAACGGAACCTGCGGACTGACCCATGGCTACTCGCCGCTGCTCGCCGGGATCGCGTCCCATGGCTTCGTCATCATCGCCTCGAACTCGAGCTGGACGAACACGAGTCCGACCGACGCGGTTCAGACACGGGCACTCGACTACGCCGAGGCGCTCAACGACGATCCGGATGGCCCCTACTACCAGCGCCTCGACCTCGACCGGATTGGGGCCATGGGGCACTCGCAGGGTGCCGCGGCCACGGTCAACGCAGCAAGCGACCCCCGCATCAAGGCACTCATCCTCTGGAACGGCGGGACCTCGGAGGACAAGCCGTTCCTGAACGTCTCCGGCGAGCGCGACACCGACAAGGCCATCACGCCCGAGACCATGGCCGCCGATGGCGAAGCGTCGACCCAGCCCGGAGCGTGGCTCTACTACCGCCAGGTCCTGGAGACGGGCGGGCACTCGACCGGACACCTGGTGCTCATGGAGCAACCCGAGCGCGTCGCCGAGATGGCCGTCGCCTGGTGGAAGTACATGCTGAACGACGATGAAGAGGCCAAGAAGATGTTCGTCGGCGACGACTGCGGCCTGTGCGACACGCCCGACGAGTTCGAGTACGGCGTCAACGGCCTCTTCTGAGCGTCGCAGCGCACCGGGTGCGCGGCCGGCAAGCTCTGCCGGCAGAGTCTGCATCGGTCAGCGGGTGATCACGCCGTGGCATCGCGTCGAACCATCATGACGTGGGGGGACCGTCGGAGAACACGCCGGCCGTTCCCTCGTAGTTGCGCCGCTCCTCGGGCGGAAGCACCGGTCTGCGCGACCGCAATCCCAGCCGAGACAGCACCCGCGCAAGCCGTAGACCGGGCTTGGCGGCGCGCGGTCCCCACTGAAAGAACACGTGGCTGAGCCACGGCACGGGAAGCCCCCACCAGAAGCGCTCGAGTCCAATGCGGTCCGCCATCCCATTGCCCCACGCTCTGCGAACGAACATGTTGGCCACCAGTAGCGTCATCGCGCGCGACAGCCGTTGTCGCAGGCCCACCGCGGGCCGGTAGCCAGTACGAATCGATTCCACCACGGGGCGCGCGGTCTCGGGCGACTCGTCGAGGTGGCCAACCACCAACACGAAGAAGCGGCGGATGCGATCGGTGGGCATCTCGACCAGGCGCCGCGGCGCGCCGAGCAGGTACTGCACGCTGCGCGTCTGCAACCGACTCAGCTCCACCGAGGGCGAGTCCGCCGGCGTGCCGAGGGCGACCGCGACGTCGGGCAGCATCAGCAACCCGGAGAGGAACACCATGTTGTCGAAGGACGAGATCGGGGTGCCGTAGTAGTCCTCGTCCCACTCTCCCCATGCCTCGATCTGGCGGCGCGCAAAGGCGTGTGCGAGGCGGACCTTGGCGCTGCTCTGGATGCCAATGCCGAAGCGTGCGAGCGCGCCCGGTGTCGCGAACGTGTCCTGCGCCCAGCGGGCCGTCTGTAGCACGCGGGCGTTGCCGTTGGTGATTGTGCCCGTGGCGCGCAGGGACTGGCCGACCGCGGGGTAGTTCGCGCCGATGTAAAAACCGGACCCCAGCGCGATGGCCTCGAGCAGGACGCGCGCGATGGGCGAGCGCGCAGCCGCCAGCTGGGCGCCGTCACCCCCCGACGCCTCGGGGCCCACGTGGGCGCCCGCGAGCTTCTCGTAGTCCGCCCAGTCGGGGATGTTCTCGTAGTAGTCGAGGTAGTCGACGAGCACCTGCGGTGGCTCGTCGAGGGATGCGATGCCATCCGCGAGGCCGCGGTCGAGCTGGGCGGCGAGGGTCGGGTCGACGAGGATCGCAGCCGCGAGGGCATCGGCGAGGTCGTCGGTCTCGTAGGCGAGGGTGGAGACGAGCTGGAGGTCCTCGGCCGTCGGCTCGAGATCGATCTTGCGCATCGCCGGGATCGCGCGGCGCACGGTGGCGACGTAGGCGGCAAAGGGGCCGTCCTCGACGCGACGGTCGGGCTTGAACTGGCCGGGCAGCCGGAGACCGGAAGGTGTCGAGGCACGCGCGGCGCGGTCGCTCATGCACTCTGGCATAGCATCTCCTGGCACCCGTCGCCTGGGGCCGGACGCCACCGGGCTGCGAAAACAGGACACCTGTTGGCGGGCGCGGACACCCGCGTGGGCCAGTCCCTGAAGGCGCTGGTCACGCCGCAGACGACCGCGGGTCGGCAGAATCGATCACCTGCTGGGCACCTCGGGACAGGAGCGGGCACACGTGTCGACCCCGCAGTGTGGCTGGGCCATCGTGCAGTCGATGCCGTGACCAGGCGAGAGACGAACATGACTCACCTCACTGCAAGACCAGGAGTCGCATCGCTGCTATCGTGGGTGCTGACCGCCCCGATGCTGTTCGGATGCGGAACGTCGGATGGCTCGAACGGGCGAGGCACCACGGGCGACATGCCGCTCGGCGCCGCCGGTGCGGGGGCGGGCGCGGACGGCGCGGCGTACGACAACGCCGGCTCCGCACAACCCGCGGCGCTCACGCCGAATACACAAGCGCCCGGATCCGGGGCCTGCGTGGCTGGCCACTACGTGGGCCAGTTCACGGGGGACTACCGATCCGCCGCCTGGGGCAACGGGACCACTCCCTTGCTTGTGGAGGCCGCGGAGGTGATGGGCATGCCCGGCCTGGAGTTCTGGCTCGAGGCGGTCGACGCGCCCTGCGACGCCGATCAGGAGTTCTGCTTCGACTTCAAGGTGACGGGAGGCAAGATCCGCGGGTTCGCCAATCCGACCATGGAGGGCTTCCCCGAAGTGCCGGACAACCCGCTGGCGGTGAAGGTGCCATTCGAGATCGACCTCAATGGCGACCTGGACTGCACCCAGGGTGTGTTCGAGGGGCAGCTCGAAAACGGCTGGTACGACTTCGGCGGAACGAAGTACCTCTTCGCCGGCTCGATCCAGAGCAGCTACGATGCCGCCACCGTCTCCTTCACTGATGGGATCTGGGCCGTGACCGAGCAGGCGGGCAACGGGGCGTTGTTGCCGCCGGACATGGCCATCGGCGGGGAGGGGAGCTGGGATGCGACCCTGCAGCCTTGACGGAGCGCTTCGGCCGAGGAGGCGGATGCCGGTGAGGAGACGGTCGCGGACGGCGACGACTCCGTGCTGTGCGGGCAAGACGCCCAGCGTGGCGGCAGCATGCGGCAGTTCGTGCAGCAGACCATCGACGACGACGCGATCGTGCTCGACTCGCTCACCGATCTGGTCTGGCAGCGGGACGCCCTCTAGGGGTCAGTTGCCGTCGTGGTCGTTGGCCGCGGGAGGGGCAGCGGGAGCAGGGGGCTGCGAATAGGAAATATAAACCGGCCCGACCCGAGTTTACACAATCGCATCTTCTGCGAAGTCGGGTCCTCCACCACCCTGGCGGGTGGCGCGGCGAGCCGGGCGACGCGCAGGATTTGCATCGCCTGGGCGTCACAGGGCGCAGTGATTACACCGCCCGGCAAGGCAGCGGCGATCCGGCTACGCGAAGACGGCAGGAAGCAGAGGTCGGCCACGTGGGCATAGAACCTGCATCGCGATCCTCCTCGAATCGCGATGGTCGCTGCAGTGCAGCGACGGGGAGGTGCCCATGGGCCACGTTGAGCTCCGAGACGGAGATACGCAGATCGAGTTGCCGTTGATCGAGGGCAGCGAAGGCGAACGGGGCATGGACATCTCCAAGCTGCGCGGCAGTACCGGGCTGGTCACCCTCGACCCCGGCTACGGCAACACCGGCTCCTGCAATAGCGCGATCACCTACATCGACGGCGAGCGCGGCATTCTCCGCTACCGGGGCTACCCGATCGAACAGGTTGCCGCATCCGCGCGCTTCACGGAGGTCTGCTACCTGCTCATCTACGGCGAGCGGCCGACGCTCGAGCAGCTCGGCAAGTTCCGCGAGGAGATGACGCTCCACACCCTCATCCACGAGGACATGAAGAAGTTCTACGAGGGCTACCCGCCCAACGCGCACCCGATGGCCATCATGGCCGGGATGGTGTCATCACTGTCCACGTATTACCCCGAGCAGGAGGACAACCTCGACCTCAACATCGTGCGCATCCTGGCCAAGGCAAAGACCCTGGCCGCGTTCGCGTACAAGAAGTCGGTCGGGCAGCCGTTCATCTATCCCAGCAATGACCTGAGCTGGCCGGCCAACTTCCTGCGCATGATGTTTGCGGTGCCGGCCGACGACTACGAGGTGTCGCCGGTACTTGAGGACGCACTGAATCTGCTACTGATCTTGCACGCCGACCATGAGCAGAACTGCAGCACGTCCACCATGCGGATGGTAGGCAGCAGTGAGGCCAATCTCTTCGCCTCTACCACCGCCGCCATCTGCGCGCTGTGGGGGCCGCGCCACGGTGGGGCCAACCAGGAAGTGATTGGGATGCTCGAGGGGATGCAGCGCGATGGCATCGCGCCGCGGGACTTCCTCGAGCAGATCAAGAGCGGCAAGACCGACCGCCGGCTGATGGGCTTCGGCCACCGCGTCTACAAGAACTTCGATCCGCGGGCCAGGATCCTGAAGGAGGCCGCCGACCGCGTCCTGGGCGAGCTGGGGATGCACGACCCCCTGCTGGAGCTGGCGACGACGCTGGAGCAGGCCGCACTCGCGGACGACTACTTCGCTGAGCGCAAGCTGTACCCGAACGTCGACTTCTACAGCGGCATCGTCTACCGGGCGATGGGGATCCCCTCGTCGATGTTCACCGTGATGTTCGTCCTCGGCCGACTGCCGGGATGGATCGCCCACTACGTCGAGCAGCGCGATCAGCCACAGGGCTACCGCATCCATCGACCGCGCCAGATCTACACGGGCGAGACCGAACGCACCTTCGAGGACCGGGGCACCCGCGCCAATCCCGTGCCCAGCGAGCGCTGAACCTCCATGCGGTCGGTAGACGCCAAGATTCTCCCCGCTCGAGTTTCGGAACACTGCGGGTTGTTGCGTCTGTGCCAGGCCGCCTTGCCGGCCTGGTACTCCTTCTTTCGCTGCAGCAGCGCGTCGTCGCCGAGATGACTCCCAAGAACCGAGATGGCCGGCCTCGAGTGTGCGTCTGGGGGTTGGCCCGTGGTCACGTTCCGCGGGTGGAGCTTTGCAGCGTTCCGTCGCTGCGCTGGGATCGCTCCCCGAGCTCGTCGGCGCTGGTGTGCGCGCCGCCGGACCAGGGGAGCAGCGGCATCGCATCGTAGCGGTAGGCGTCCGGCAGAAAGCCCATGAAGGCGATGTCGCGGGGCCCCAGCGGCAGACGCCTGCGCCACTTCAGCTTGCGCTCGACGGCCACGGTGGCATCGCGCAGGCGGCTGCAGGCCGCGTGGTCCGAGCGCACCCGCACCAGCAGTGTGCGAGCCTCGTCTCGCTTGCCGCGGTGGGCGGCGATCCGGGCCTTCAGGTAGCGGGCCAGCGGAATGCGCGTGGCGTCGGTCGCGAGCTCGAGTACCCGATCCGCTGCCGCGTCCGCCTCGCCGAACTCGCCCAGCTTGGCGGCCACCAGCCCTTGGATGAAATGGTAGGCGGGGTTGCTGTCGTCGGTCGCGTTGACCTCGCGCATGAGTCGCAGCGTCTCCGGAAGATCTGCGCGGTACTCGAAGGCGCACTTGGCGCGCACGAAGAGCTGCTCGGCCGCGGCCGCTTGCGGGTGCTGCTTGCGAAAGTCGTCGTTGTCGAAGGACGGCGTCTCGTGGGCGGCAAACGTCTCGGGATCGAAGCGATCGCAGGTGGGGAACTGGACGTAGCTGCCCTGGCTCACGGGTACGGTGCCGCTGGCCATGTACATGTGGCCGAGCGTGGGGCGCCAGATGGCCGAGGACACGGTGTAGTGGGCCGCGATGGTGTTGGGGAACGCGCGCACGGCACCCGTGATCGGATCGAACTTGTCGCCGAGGATCTCTGCTGCTCCGCGCGCGTCCAGCGTGCCGCGGCGCTCCTGCAGCATCTGCTCGGCGCGGCGCGCACGACCCTGGCTGTCGTCGTCCACGGACCTGTTGAGGTCCAGGAACCTCTCCACCATGTCCGGGTGTGACCAGTGGTTGGTCGTGACGTGGGTGTCGCCCTCGGCCACGCGCAGGCCCGTTGCATCGTTGGCCATCTCCAGGGTGGCGCAGCGATTCTCACGGGCGCTTGCGATGTGGTAGCTCCAGCCGGCGGCGGGGCGGAAGCGGTCGAGCAGCTCCAGGGCGTGGTCGAAACCGGTGGCGGCCCGCAGCACCTGCTGCCCGGCCATGAAGACTGGCATGCCCGCCGCCGATACGTGGCTGCTGACCACGGTGTGTACGGCGAGGTAGAGACCGGACTCGTTGAGTCCGCACACGCCCGCGTTGTGAAAGCCCGCGCTCGTGATCGTCATGAACTTCTGCCCGTCATCGGTCGGGTCGAAGTAGACGAGGGTGGGGTGCCGGTCGAAGTAGCCCGCCAGCGGGTAGTCCGTGTTGCGACCGATGATCATCTCCCCATCGTCGGTCGACTCGCCCCAGGCAGCGAAGGACGTGCAGTGATTGGCGCTCGTGCCGATGCCGATGCCGCTCTCGGTCAGCCCCATCAGCACTTGGGCCGACTCGGGACCAAGCGCGGCCTTGATGATCGTGTCGACCGGCACGCCGGAGCCGGCGCTCAGACCGTAGGCCTCGGCCAGGTGCACCTCGGGATCGTCGGGCGCGTTTGCGACCGCGTGGCGCAGCATGCGGCCACTGATGAGATGGCGAACGTAGAGCTTGACGAGCGAGCCCAGCGCGCCGTCGCCGACGCTGTTGTCGATCCCGTGGTCGGAGATCTTGCTCGCCTGCTGGAGCGAGCCGTCCGCGATCTCCTCGCGAAGCAGGCGCCCGTGCTGGTACGCCATCTCGAAGCGGTCGCCGTGCACGTACAGCACGTTGATCCCCTTCTTGCGCCACAGACGGCCCGCCCCCAGACGCGTCTCGCCGTTGTCGAGCACCTCTGGCTCCGCATCGAGCAGGGCGCCGTAGCGCTGCTCGTGTGCGGCCTCGTTGCCCTTACCTAGCTTTGCAAACATCGGCTGACCCCGTGTCATTCGTCTCGACTCAATTCCCGGTCCGTGGCCGGGGCGCGTCCGTAGCAGCGACGCGAAGGTCTCCGGCTCTCCCTGCCGGCTGGGCGTCCGGGCGCAGGCGCCCGGGAACGACATCGCGGCGCATCACGTCGTCCTGGGTCTCGGCGCGGCGGATCACCTCCGCGTGCTCGCCATGGACGAGCACCGTGGCCGGACGTGGCATCGCATTGAAGTTGCTGGCCGACACCTCCTGGTAGGCGCCCGTGTCGAGCAACGCCAGGACGTCGCCCACCTGCACCTCGGGCATCGGGACCGAGGGCAAGATCCGGTCGCCATAGCAGCTGCGACCAACCACGTCGGCGCTGCCCACTGCAGCGGCATCCGCTCTGTTCGCCACCCGGTAGTCGTGCAGGTGGTGCTCGTAGCGGCCACCGGTGAGGAAGAACTCGGTCGTGTCCACGGTGACTATCCTCCACGGGATCGGCGCGGTGATGTGCTTCAAGGCGTGCACGGTGGACAGGTGGATGCCGCACGGCCCGTGCAGTGCACGGCCCGGTTCGAGCTGAAGCATGAGCGGGTCCGGGTCGATGCCATGCCGGCGGAGTTCGGCCTTCAGCGTCGTCGTGACCGCGCTGGCGTATTCCTCGATGCTGGGGGCCGCCGTCGTATTGGGGTGGGCCGCCACTGTCTCGGCCAGCGGTGCGAGCGACTTGTAGCGATGCTTGGGAGCCAGCTTCGCGAGCACGTTGGACAGTCCATACAGGGCGGCCATCTGGTAGGGCGCCGTGTAGTCGGTGGCCGCGTTGTGCGGGTCGCGCGGTATGGCGAAGCCCCCGCCGACGTCGAGCTCGGTCGGCCGAAAGCCGCCAATGGCGGCGCAGACCGTGGCGACCTCCGCGGCGAACGCCTTCATCTGCTCGGCCCAGTACCTGGCGGACCTGTGATGGCGCCCGTGGTGCTGATGGAATCCGACCAGCTCGATGCCCGCGGTCGCCCGCAGGCGACGCGCCACCCGAACGGCCGCCTCCGTGGTGAGCCCACCCTTGTAGACGCTTGCCGCGAGGTCGGTCGGCATCGGACCCTCCGGCACGAAGTCCGAGCGCTCCACGAAGCCGGACAGCAGGGGCCGCAGCCTGATGCGCACCCTGGCCTCGACGCCGAGTTGCTGCACCGCCGCCTCCAGGAAGTCGACCTCTTCCTCGGAGTCGATCGTGACCCGGGCGCCGGCCTCGACGGCGCGCCGCACGTGGGCCTCGGACTTGGGCACGCCGTTGACCGAGATGTAGCGGGGGTCGAAGCCCGCGCGCACGGCGATGTCGAGCTCACCCGGCGAGTAGATATCCGCACCGCAGCCCTCGTCCGCCAGGATGTGCTGCACGGCGAGGATCCAGTTGGCCTTTACCGCCGGCATCACCTTGACCCGGCCGGGGGCCCACCCGGCGGTGAAGGCCTGCTGGAAGCGTCGCACCCTGCGACGAAGGTGGTCCTCGGAGACGACGAAGAGCGGGGAGCCGAACTGCCGCACCAGCTGCGCGGTGTCGCGTTCCTCGAGGAAGAGATGCCCGTCCCGAATCGATAGGGCCTCGTCCAGGTCTTGCTGCGCCATGCTGCTCCTCCTCGTCACCATTGGCGAAAGTTCGTCAGGCCCTAGAAGACTAGAAGACGATGACGGGTCCGACGGGTCCACTCGGCACCGGAGCCGGTCGGGGAGCCGGGCCGGCACTGGCGGTCGTGGCGATGCTCAGGACGATGACGGCTGCGAGGGCTGCAATGGTACGAAGGGCCTGGGACATTGTCTGACTCCTGTCTGTCGTGTGGGAGGGCCGTGTTGGCCACCCGACACTGGGGAACAACCGAACTCAGACATCTATAACTGTGACATCGTGGGATGTCAACACCAAACGGTGTCACGATTTCGAGGAGTGGCTTTCGTGCCGCTGAGCGAAGTGATTGGGGGGCACTGGCGCTACCTCACCGTGGTTGACGGTCCTCCACCCTCCGCCGGCGGCCGCCACCCATGGAACCTCCGTGGACCGTGCACACCGCCGGCATTTCCGCCAACTACGGTGAGGTCGCACCCGGCGGCGTTGCCTGGCCGAATGAGGAACCCTGAGCCCGGCACCGTCAATCGTCATCATCGTGCCCGTGGTGATGGGACTCGTGACCCTCGTGATGCTCGTGACTCTCATCACGTGAACCGCGACCCGCGACCACCCCGGACCGTGCACCGGTGTCGACGTGGGCCGCTGCAGCGCCGTGCTGATACACCAGAGCACCTCCGGCGTGACCCGTGCGAATGCCGAACGCCAGCACGACGAGTGTTCCCGCTGCCGCCGTGCTGGCGATCTGCAGACCAAGCTTGGATCGGGACGTGATCAGACCCAGCAGCATGACGCCGAGCACAGCGGCGCCCACACCGACGAACGCCTCCGCGGCTTCCTCGTGTTCCTCGATGAAACGTTCCGCCACGACCTCCTCGACGAGCTCCTCGTCGGCCTCGCCGGTCTGCAACGCGACGACCCCGGAGGCCACCAGCGCGGCCTGGAGCAGGACCGCAATGGCCCAGGCTCGACTCGGCAGCCATTTGCGCCACCAGGCCAGAAGCAGGCCGCCAGCGACCAGCGGCATGAGCACGCCAAGGGCCATGGGAATGTGAACGAGCTTGGGATGGAACAGGAGTGAGTCCATGGGTCATCGCCTCCGGTGGGTGATTGGGGTAGTGCTAAAGTGCATCGCGGGTGCGTCTTGGCCATCCACCATCCGTGATATGCAAAGGGTTTCGGCGGTTTGCAGGACACGGGCTTCACATCCGAGCGACACCTTCTGGTGGGGGTCCTCGGCGTCTTCCTCACAATGGGGGTCCTGGCGTCCGTCGATATCGTCACGGACCTCGACGAGGGGACGACCCTGGGACACGTGGTCACGGAGAGCGGCATCCTCGCCTGCTGTCTGCTCGGCATCCTGCTGGTGGCGCGCAAGCTGCTGCTGACCGTGCGCCACGGGCGGGCAGCCACCGCCGCTGCCCAAGCCCTGGCGGGTCAGCTCGAGCTTACGACGGCGGAGGCGGCGCGGTGGAGGCAGGAAGCCCACCACCTGATGACAGGGTTGGCCGAGGCCATAGATTCCCAGTTCGAGCGGTGGCAGCTGTCACCGGCCGAAAAGGAAGTCGCGCTGCTGCTGCTCAAGGGCCTGAGCCACCGTGAGATCGCCAACGCACGCAACGTGACCGAGGCCACCGCCCGGCAGCAGGCACGCGCGGTCTACCGCAAGGCCGAGCTGTCGGGCCGCCACGATCTCGCGGCGTTCTTCCTCGAGGACCTGATGCTACCGGTCGATGACCGCGATGCCAGCCAGCGCGGTTAGCGCGACTAGCGCGGCTGGCGCGACTACGTGATTAGCGCGCCGGCTCGGTGTGTACGTTGGCGGCGTCGGGGGAAGACTCGGCCCGTAGGCGCGACCCGACCGTGGCTGACGGTCCGCCACCCTCCGCCGGCGGCCGTCACCCATGGATGTTCGCGCCCTCGGTATTGGTCAGCGTGGCCGCTGCATCGGCGTCTAGAACTTCTCGACCGCCGGCCTCAGGTCGACCTCTTGCGTCCACGCGGTCGGGTGCTGCAGATGCAGGTGCCAATAGGTATCGGCGATGGCGTCCGGAGACAGCATCTGCTCGTCTTTCTTGTCGGGGAACATCGCGCGCGTCTGTGGGATGTCGATCATGCCGTCGATCACCACGTGGGCCACATGGACCCCCTTCGGCCCAAACTCGCGCGCGGTCGACTGGGCGAGCGCCCTGAGGCCAAACTTGCCGACAGCGAGGCACGCGAAATTCGACCCGCCGCGGTTGGCCGCAGTGGCGCCCGTGAAGATGACCGTGCCGGCGGCCCGGTCGACCATGTCGGGCAACACCTGCTGCACAGCGTAGAGCGCACCTGCACAGTTGGCCTTCCAGCAGGCGTCGAAGACCTCCGGCGTGATGTCGAGGATGCCGGCAATCTTGAAGGAGCCCGCGTTGTAGACGAGCACGTCGACCGGTCCGAGGTCCGCCTTGATGCTCGCAAACGCGGCGGTCACCGCGGCCGGATCGGTGGCGTCGACGGTCAAGCTGAGCGCATGCCCGCCCGCGCCATCGATCGCCGTCTGCACCGGCTCGAGCTTGTCGTTGCCGCGGGCGAGCAGCGCAACAGCGAACCCTTCCCGCGCGAATCGCTTTGCGACGGCCGACCCCAGACCGGGCCCGACACCAACGATGACTGCGACCTTGTCTGCCATGTCTCTCCCCTTCGAGCCCGAGGTGGCCCTGTCAATACATCCGCGCGTGACCGGAACAGCCAGAATAGATCCGAAAGCCATCACCGACGAGCGCGAATCGATGCCGCGCGAGCCGACCGTGGTTGACGCGAGCCGACCGTGGGGTGGCGCCATGATCACACATGGGTGTTGGGCTGCTCGTGCCGCGGGTGGCGGCACGATGCCTCCCGCTTCGAGAGGCTAGACTCTCGACGACGACTACTCGCTTCTCGTCATCTTCGAGTAGTCCGCGTTGGGGTACTGCCGCAGACTGATCATGTAGGGCGCTACCACATCTCGCACCATGGGCTCGGCCGGCGCGACACCTCCGCTGCGACCTCGCCCCCAGAGGGGCAAACCCTGGCGACATCGGCGACAACCTCCCGGCGGTCGAACTGGGCTGGTAGCCCGGACGGCCAGAGCTGTCGCATGGGCTGCACGGATCACTGAGCCTTGAACAACCCGTGACCGGTGACGGCACGGACCGCATGGTTTCCCGTGGCCTCGGGGACGGTGGACCCGTGGAACAAACCTGCTACCGCGAGCCTGCGCCGGAGCCGAAGTAGCGCGTGAAGTACTCCTGCATCTTGCGCTCGATGAGACCCTTCATCGGTCGCAATACGAGGCCCAATTCCATCTCGACCTCGACCTGTGTCGCATCGACCTCGATGTGACCCCTGAGCGAATAGGAAATATAAACCGGCCCGACCCGAGTTTACATAGTCGCATCTTCTGCGAAGTCGGGTCCTCCACCACCCTGGCGGGTGGCGCGGTACGCATGGATCGCTCCCCGCCGTTCTTCGACGCGTCGCATGTGTTGGTTGAGAGTGCCCGCGCCGGCCTGGGCGTTGCGGCGATGCCTCCGTTCAGCGTTGCCCGCGAGCTGGCCGATGGCTCCCTCGTCCGCGTGCTGCCCGGTTGGCGAACGGCACACGAACTCGGCATCTTCGGTGTGACTCCACACCGCACGATGCTGCCCGCCCGTGTCCATGCCGTGCTCGACGCCGTTCGCATTCGGGTAGACGAGCTCGTGCCTGCTTGGTCGGAGATGACGGGGTAAGAGCGGGCGGCGGTGATGGCGGCTCGAGGTCCGTGCGAATGACCGAGGGATGTTCTATCCCCGTGTCACACGTCCCGGGTCCGGCCACCCACCCAACGGGATTGGAAAAGAGAAGGGTAGTGTCCATTCCCGTGGTGTAGCGGCCTTTGCAGCGGAGCGGATCAAGTCTGCTTCCTGTTAAGGCATCGGCCATCGCGTCATCCTTCAATCGCCAAACCGAAAGAGGTACGCGATGACCGATGACGAGACGATGGACAGTATGGCGCGCATGCGCAAGCACCTCGAAGCAGCGGGGCCCGACCAGCTGCGCGAGATGGTGAAGTTGATGGCGGAGGGACTCATGGATGCCGAAGCGCAAGGCCGCTGCGGCGCTGAGTACGGAGCGGCGAGCCCCGAGCGCGTGAATCAGCGAAACGGATACAGGATGAGGCGCTGGGACACGCGTGCGGGCAGCATCGAGCTTGCCGTGCCGAAGTTGCGCCAGGGAAGCTACTACCCGGACTGGTTGCTCGACGCGCGCAAGCGCAGCGAGCGTGCCCTGATGGGCGTGGTCGCGGAGTGTTACGTGAAGGGCATCTCCACGCGCAAGGTGGATGCCGTGGTGAAGCAAATGGGCATCGAGGGGATCAGCAAGAGCCAGGTGAGCGAGCTCGCGGCGAGCCTGGACAAGCAAGTCGAGGACTTCAGGAGTCGACCGCTGGAGTCCGAGGGCTACCCATACGTTTGGCTGGATGCGATGTACGTCAAGAGCCGTGAGGATGGTCGCATCGCAAGTGTGGCGGTGGTGGTCGCGACGGGCGTCAATGCTGACGGCCACCGAGAAATCCTCGGTGTCGATGTGGTCACGACGGAGGACGGTGCATCGTGGACCCACTTCCTTCGCGGCCTGGTCGCTCGAGGCCTGAGCACCGTGAAGCTCGTCGTCTCAGACGCGCATGAGGGCTTGAAGGCGGCCGTCGCCGCTGTCCTGCCCGGTGCATCATGGCAACGGTGCAGGACCCACTTCATGCGCAACCTGCTGACGCGTGTACCCAAGAGCGCGCAGGGTATGGTCGCGACCCTAGTTCGGAGTACGTTCGCACAGCCCGACGACAAGGCCGTGTGGGAACATCACAGCCGTGTGGTCGAGCAGCTTGAACAACGGTTCCCGCAAGCGGCCACGATGCTCGACGAGACCGGGTCAGAGCTGCTGGCCTTCACGGCGTTTCCGAAGGCGCACTGGAAGCAAATCTGGTCGAACAATCCGCAGGAGCGGCTCAACAAGGAACTGCGGCGGCGCTCGGACGTCGTCGGCATCTTCCCCAACCGTGCGGCCGTTATCCGCTTGCTCGGCGCTGTGCTGGCGGAGCAACACGACGAGTGGGTCGTGGCCCGCCGCTATCTGACCATCGGGTCGCTGGACGCGTTGGTACAGACCCAAGACGACGACGATGACGAACTCAGAATGGAAGCTATGACTGCCTGATTGAAGACGACGCGGCGGCCAGCGCTACACCACCTTGACGGGCACTACTAAGAGAAGGGCCGCAACATCGATGTGTTGCGTCCCCTGCGTCCCCACGGGGGTTACACGCAGCTGTGACGCATGCCGTTTCAGTCGCGGCGTAGTCGAGAGTCAGTGCCTGTGACCCTCCCACCGGTTGCCGCTCGCTTCGGATTCGCCTGTGGACGCCGGTCGCGGAGAGTCCTTCTGTGGATCCACTGAAAGCCGAAGCCTCCAGTTTCCACCGTCGCGGCAGCGCGGGTCAGCGGTTGCTGCAGGCTCTCCATCTGATGCGCGATGGATTCGCACTCAAGCGTGCCAACCTGCAGCGCCTGCATGCCGATGACACGGCGGAACAGATTGACGCCAGGCTAGTCACCTGGATGGCCGGTGGCTGACAGCGGACCGCTGGCCGCACTGCGGCATGCCGATGATATGCGGAGAGGGTCGACGTGCTACCGGGCCTGGTGCTCCACGTCGCGCGGGTGGAGGAACTGCTCGCGTTGAAGGTGCTCGCCTCCGCGGACGACCGACCGCAGGACGCGATGGACTTCATCAACCTCGTGCAGTTCAACCCCACCTTCGATGAAGAGGCAGTCCTCGAGAGCCTTCGGTTGATCGAGGCGCGTGGCTATCATCGAGGCCAGCGACTGCAGGCGAAGTACCGAGGGATGCGAAGCCGCGTGGTCCTCTAGCCGCGGGCGCGCATGTGAGCAGGTGAGCAGGGCCGCTGCGTCCCTACGGGGACGACTTCGGAAGTGCACTGCGGGACGTGACGACTGAGGCCTGCTTGGGATGACCGGCGGATCTTCAACGAGGTACTGCTGTGGCCAGCGCGCCAGAATCGTAGGGGGAAGGGTGTGGCGCCGGTGCGGGGTACAGCGCATTTGCAGCAGATTCGCTCCTGCGAATGATCCGAGCCCGTCCCGTGGCAACGAGGCGCTTGCCTGGCACAAGTCGGCGCACCCCGGCCGAGCGCACGCACCCGATTGAGGGATCTTTGCCGTGCTTCTAGGTGGCACAGATCTCGCACCGTCCAGTGCCATGAAGGCCAGATCGACCCCTGGGATCGTGACCGCGTTGTGTACTGGTGCAGCGCTGGGGTGCCAATCCCTCACGCCGCCACCGTCCGATCCGCCGGACGCCGCCATGCCCATGGCAGGCGCACCGGCCTCTTCGCAGTCCGAAGACATGCCGCCCGAAGATATGCTGACCGGGTCAGAGCAACCCCTCCAGCCCCCTGTCGACGCCTCAAGTCTGAATACCTTGCCGGAGGAGGACTGGGGTCCCGACCCGGATTGTCGCGCGGCGTCTGTCGCGGTCGGAGGCTTTCACGTATGCGCCGTCAGCAACGGCGGGCGGGTGTACTGCTGGGGCGGCAACGGGTACCGCCAGCTGGGAGTGGACAGCATCGAGCTGGACTGCGAATCCCAGCCGGGGCAGCCGCAGGTGCCGTGTCCGTACACGCGACAACCCACGCATGTGCCGTCGCTGGCGAACGTCCGCGAGGTCGCGCTCGGACTTGTGCACACCTGCGCGCTGCGCTCGGACGGCATGGTCTACTGCTGGGGAAGCAACGCGAGCGGGACCCTCGGGGTAGGAGGCCCCGGTCGGTGCTCGGTGGGAGTGGACGTGATTGCGACTGATGGCACCGCCTGCCTGCAAACGCCTGTCAGCCCCCTGGACGACGCCATCGCGCTCGGCGCGTGGGGGCAAACCTGCGCAGTGCTGTCCACCGGGGAAGTCCACTGCTGGGCTGAGGGCGGCATGCATGGATGGGAGTCACTTGTTGATATCGAGTACATCGACGCGGGATGCGCGTTGGATGGCGCCCGTAATGTTCATTGCTGGGGCGACAATCTCCACGGCATGCGTGGCTCCCGCGTTGGTGAAGTCCTGCGATGCGCAGGCACACCCGACATTGGGTGCGAGGCCACAGCAGTCTCGGTCCCGCCTTCAATGGCGATGGACGTGGGCTACGCACACGCCTGCATCGTCAGCGAGTCCGGCGAGCTGTGGTGCTGGGGCAGCAACGATGCGGGGCAGCTGGGCCTCGACCCGAGCGGTCCGGAGCTGTGCGGGGGATTTCGGCCTTGCTCGCCCATGCCCGTACGGGTCTCGGGGCTACCCAAGGTGCGTGCGGTCGCCGCGTCCGGGCGCGGTACCTGCGCGATCGACGAGGGGGGTGAAGTGTGGTGCGTGGATGCGTTGGCCGGTGCACCGCGCCGGCTCCCGATGTCCTCGGCAGCAGTCCGGATCGAGGCTGGCTACGAAACGTTCTGCGCCGTACTCGAAGACGGCGGGATCAGCTGCTGGGGCGACGACAAGCAGGGAAAGCTCGGCCCGCTATCATCCTACGACGACACCGGCCCCGAACATGACGGCGGGCCCTACCGCGTTTCCCTGTGCGACGAGTGAGCGGCTGCGCATGCCGCGTGATTGGCGACAGGGATGTTCGAGCCCACGGTATCGCGACCCGACCGTCGCGACCCGACCGTGGTTGGCGGAATCTCGGCTGGCCCGCGTGAACGATGGAGGTTTCAGGGGTGGCGGCCGCCGGAGGAACGTGGCGGAACCGTCAACCACGGTGAGGTCGCGGTGAGGTCGGGCGGTGCCGCCGGCTAGGGTGCCGTGCAGGTGTCACCCTGCGCGACAGCCTCGCCCGTCTGCACCACGACGGGGCCGTCCGTTCCCCACGCGTCCATGGCCGCGCGGCCCTCTTCCTCACTCGTGAACCAGCGGATGTGCGGGTACTGCCAGCACGCGGGCGGGTCCGACGCGCTCCAGCTGCCCGGGCCGCTGCCTTCCGCGCAGGGGTTGCCTTCGAACAGCTCGGTGTCCGCCGCCAGCCCGTCGGTGGCGGGGGCCTGTCCGCACACGCACGTCAACTCGGACTCTACCGATTCCCCGGTCGTGACGAGCGTCACGGAGGTTTGTACGCAGTACTCGCTCAGGCACAGCGCCAGGCGCACCGATGACTCGTCATCTCGCGCGTCGGCTGGGCCGCCGCCGATCACGTTGCCCTCCGGGTCGATACCCCCGACGCTGTGGAGGAAGTACACCGAGCGCTCCCGGGGCTCCCGCGTGACGGCCAACTCCAGCTGGGAGCCGCGGTTGGTGCAGGCGACGCAGGTGTCGGGCTGTGGACACAGCGCGGGCGACTTCGCCTCGCAGCACTGCACGGGGAATCCCCAGTGCTGCCAGTGGAACGCGAGCTGTGTGTTGCCCGCAAGCTCGTCCGCGAGTTGCTGCTCGGGGGGAACGCTGGCGGTGGCGAAGTCGAAGGTCAGCTCCAGACCCCCGCCGGCGCAGTCGGGATTGTCCGCGCGTGCGTCGACAACGTAGGTCGTATCCGGCTGTAGCGGCACGCTCGGCCGCCAGGCCAGGTGCGCGGGCGGTAGTTGCCAGTAGCCCCCGACCAACGCGACGAAACTCTCGATGGTGCCAGTCAGTGCTTCGCCGTCCGGGCCACGCACCTCGAGCTCCAGCGGCACGTCCTGCGGGCCCCACGTGGAGCCCGGTTCGACCGTCTCACCGTACTGCAGGGGGATCAGCACGACGCCGGTCAGCGGCACGTCGTTGCGGTAGGCCTCGGGCACGGAAGCGCCGGGCGCCAATCCCGTGCTCCACGCGAAGCACGCCGGCGACGCGGGTGCCCCGCTGGTGACGGGGTCGTCCGTCTCCATCGCGGGCGTCGACTGAGCACCCCCACACGCCAGCAGTACGATGATCGTGGGCCACGGCGCCCAACGACTGGCGGTCGCGGTAGAGTTGGCGGGTGGCCGGCACGGCAGCATCCTCCTAACTGTGGGGTGCACTGTCTCCTCGCGCAACTTGCGAATGGCGGGAGTCGCGGAGGAGCGCCCGGTCTCTTACTCCTCGCTAGATCCGATCCGCCGGCTTCATGCGTTCGACCACGCGGTTGATCAGCTCCGGAGCCATTCGTGTCGGCCTGGGCCGGACGAAGTGTGCATCCGGTCCGAGATTGCATTCTGCCGCGACCACTTTGTTCCGCGGACGATGCGCCGTGCATGACGCAGCCGAGGAGGCGCCTACCGGAACTGTGTTGAGGAGATGGCGACTGCGGCCTGAGGCCAATCCGATGGGATGTCTGCTTGTCGAACTCACCCTTCGGCAGCTTTGCCCCGCGTTCTGTTCTCGCCGGGCGGCTCCCCCAACAGTCTCCCCACGAGGGTGCGGTAGGTGGCCCCTTCCTGCTCGAGCCGTCGCTGCAGCTGCCGAGCGCTCATGCGCAGGCGCCGTGCTACCGGATGTCCGATTCGGATCAAGTGCCCGTCCGACCGGCTCAAAGACACGCCTGGGGCCACATGACAGCTTCGGATCAAACGAGGGCAGGTACATGGACGATGTAGCAAGTTGGCGATGTGTGCGGCCGCTGGTCGCACTGGTGGCGGCAGCGGCCCTGGGCACGGGCTGCGCGGAGGGCGTGCCCACCGAATCCGGGACACTCGCATCGAGCGAATGTGCGCCCGGGACGTCGGGCTGCCTGTCGGTCGACGGATCCGTCGACATTCCACCGGGCCTTGGTGACGGCGGTGATGGCGGTGGCAATGGCAACGAGCCGGGCGCCGATGGCGCTGCGGGGGCTGTTGGCACGGACGTCGATGCCTACGACCAGAGCGCCGGCGGCGCTGATGGCGCGCTGGCCAACGACGAGGACCCACCTCCGCGCTGCGGCGGCCTGGACGCCGATGGGGACGGCACGCTCGACTGCGACGACGCCTGTCCCCACAACACCAACCTGGTCGAAGCGTGTCAGCCCGGACGCATGACCCTCCAGATCGACGGCGCGCAGGTGCCGTCTGCGCTGGTCGGCTTTCCGCTACTGGTGCGGCTGAGCGGCAACGCGGATCTGGCGCTGCACGCCGACCTGGACGGGATGGACATCTACTTCGAGGACGCTCAGGGCGTGGAGCTGCCCACCGACATCGAGTCGTTTAGCAACGGCTCGCTCGTCGCCTGGGTGCGCATCGACCTCACCGGAGACGAACAGCAGTTCGTCATGCGCTACGGGGGCGGCGACCGGCGCGACGCGGCCGACGGCGCAGGCGTCTGGGACGAGGAGTTCGAGGGCGTCTATCATCTGGACGGCACCGACGACGCCACTGCCCACGGGCGCAACGGCACCGACGCGGGCGGCACGACAGCCCACGCGGCTGGCCAGCTCGGAGCGGCGCGCGACTTCGATGGAAACTCGGAGATAGTCATCGGCACGGGACTGCTCCCCGGTGACGACGACTACACCGTCAGCTTCTGGGGCCGGGTGGACTACGACAGCGGCGACGACCCCAAGTGGGCTGTATCGTCTAAGGCAAACACCTCTCCCTATGAAGGCTTCGCGGCTGGCATCGACAAGCCCACGGGCCACCCGCTGACCTGGAACAGCGGCTGGAAACTCTTCGACACCCAGACCGTGCCCAACCTGGGCTGGGTGTTCGTGGTCGCACGTGTCCACGCGGCGAGCGCCGACGGCTACGTCGAGTTCAGCCTGGACGGCGGTCCCTTCGAGCGTCTTACCTTCGGCAATACCGAACAGCAGCGCAACGTTGCTGGCTCCGCGCTCGTCATCGGTGGCGAGGGACCCAACACCCACGAGAATTGGCTCGGGCAGCTCGACGAGGTGCGCGTCTCATCCACGCTGCGTTCCGACGCCTGGCTGCAGGTGGCCCATGCCAGCCAGCGCCAGGGCGCCACGCTCGTCACCGCCGGCGACCACGAAGCACTCTAGTCGGCGCAACGCCGGGCCTCGTATCTGTGGGTCGCTCCTCAGAGCGCTACGTCCAGCCGCACCCGATGACGCTCTGCTCCCGCGTCTGAGTTCACCAAAGAGACGGCCCTGGAACCGGATGGTTCCAAGGCCGCTGCGTCCCCACGTAGACGATTTTGGAACCGCGCTGCGGGAAACGCGGCGGCGTAACGGCGGCCGCGTAGTTCACGCGGACTCTTCGCGGCGGGCGCGCCTTCAGAGCGGCGTGGCGTCGAAGCGCGAGAACATCGGGTCGTTCACCAGGAACTGCTCGTAGCGCACGTCGTCGTTCATGTAGCGCTGCAACCACGACAGCACATAGCGGCCCGCGGTGCCGTTCACGCCCGGGTCGTTCGCGACGAAGTGGTCCGAGCCCGCGAACTCCGCGTACATCCGGTGCGTCGCGTTCGTGAGGCTCATGTAATACGGCCACCCGCACGCATCGGCTGATGCGAAGTTGTCGGTGTCTGCGGCCATGATGAGCGTCGGGATCTCGATCTCCGGGAAGGTTGGCGGCACCGGGGGGAAGAAGGCGCAGTCCTCGCTTGCGCAGGGGGTCAGGGAAACGTTGGCCCGCAACCGCTCGCCGTACAGTTTGGCTGCCCACAGGGCGCCTCCACCGCCGAGGGAGTGCCCGAGGAGTGCCAGGCGCGTGCCGTCGACGCGACCGGCGAGGGGTTTGCCCGCCGCGCCCTCCGCCACCACGATGTCGAGTGCCTCCATGAGCTGGTCGGCGCGAACGGTCGTTGCGTCGGCGGTGTCGGGGGGGTGGTAGGTGATCGCGATGAAGCCGTGGGAAGCGAGGAACTTGCCCCACCCGTCCAGCGGGTCCTCGGTCCAGCCCGCCGCGATCGCGACGACCCCAAAGGGGCCGGGGCCGTCGGGATGGAAGATCGTCGCGTAGTCGTGCAGGTCGGAAGGGGGGCTCGGGTAGGACTGAAACGTGAAGGTGCCCTGGGACGAGGCAGACGCGTGCGTCGGGGCCGAGCCAACTGGCGGCGCAGGAGCCATCGGGTTGGTGGAGCCCGGGGGCGTGCCCTCAGAAGGAAGCATTGCCCCGCCGCCGCCGCCAGCCCCCGTACCAGCTCCGCCAAAGCCCGCTGTCGGACCCTGGCCACCGGTACCCTGCTGGCCACCCGTACCCTGGCCGCCCAGCCCGTCGCCCGCCCACTGCTCACTGTCGTCGTCGCAGGCGACCACCGCCATCGCCTGAAGTGCCGCGACAGACCACAGAACCAGCTGGATACGCTTCATCGCAACCTCCCATTTGGGGAACGTGCCGACCCCACTTCGGTTGGCCGGTACGGACACAGTGTTGGGCCACCGGGAGTTCAATTGGCAGCCCGGACGCCGCACTCCAACCCCGCCAACGGAGACCTTCTCGCCACACGATGCAGTCTGTATAGGCATGAGAGGGGGGTGCGCAAAAACCATACACCTGATTTGGGCCTCCCGAGGCGCCGGCTAGCGGATTGACCGGTCGGGGACGGAGATGGCCGCTCAGGTAACAGTCTAGCCTCGGGCGCACCGCTGAGACGACGTACGATCTGGCCAACGAGACCGTGCCGGAGGGCTCCTACGACGACCGGGAGCGAGGGGAGCTGCTGCGCGGTCGTCGCGAGGCGCTTGGGATGACCGTGGGATTTCAGTCCCCGTACCGATGCAGCCAGGGCCTCAGAATCGTAGTGAGAAGCGCGGAGTGGCGGTGCGCGGTGCAGCGCATGTGCAACAGATGGACGTCGCCGCAGAGTGAGACCGCGCGCTGCGGGTACCAGCACGCGCGCCTCCATACTGGCAGAGGCGCCATCGTCGCTCGGGCCGTGGAAGTTGCACGTCTCGGTGATGCCGTCGCCAGGAACCACCAAGGCTTGGGCAACGAGCTGATCCAGGAGTCATCTCTACCGGCCAACGACAATGGTGAGATTCGCTGCCAGCAACGGCTCGGTGGATCGCTCAAGTACTACTGCAGGGAAGGCCGCGTAGGCGTGGACCCCATTTCCGGACACGGCAGGGTCGCTCGGACCGCTGCCACGCCCGCCACTCGGTACCGACGTGACGCTCAGTTGGCTGCGCGCTGGTGCTGCAGCGCTTAAGGCCGGGCCAGCGAACGATCTTCACCACGGGTGGCGCAGCAACCCGCCTGACTCGGGAGCTTCCAGAACGATTAACCGTCTGACGATTTGTCGTCTCGTCTCCCGCGGATGTCGGCGCGCCCTGATGCGACACACCGCGCCGGTTTACCCCCACATTCGTGCCATGGCGGTCGGGTCCCGAAGGCGACACGGTGGCACGACTCGACACACCGCGATCGTGCGCGATCGGGGCGCCTTGGTGGCACGGTTGTTGCTTTGTCTATTGCCATGCACTGGAGGACGACATGACCCAACTGTCACCATGGCTAGCAACCCCGATTGGCGCCGCGATGCTGCTCGCAGGCGGTTGCGCGGCAAGTTCCGACGACAACGCCGAGCACCCCTTCGACAGTCGAGCTCCAGTCGGGGTCGTGGTCGCAGGGCTGACACCGGCCGAGGACTGCGACCAGCTGCTGGAGCGGGTCCAGGGCGACGCGATTGCCAAGGCAGACCTCGCGGTGCTCGTGTACAGCGAGGCGGCCCGCGCTGGCTTCCCACGGTTCGATGATGGCTTCGACACCGGCGGGTTCGGCGGCGGCCCCGGCGTTGCCGGCGGCTCCGATGACCAGACGGGCTCCAATGGATCCGCAAGCGATGGCGATGCCGCCGGCGGCGGAGACTTTCAGAATGGTGGCGATGATTTCTCGGGCCCCGATGACTATTCGGACACCAACGTCCAGGTGGCGGACGTCGACGAGGCCGACATCGTGAAGGTCGCCAACGATGGCGAGCGCATCTACCTGCTCCACGGTAGCCAGCTGTTCGCCATCAGCGCGTGGCCGGCCGAGTCGATGGACCTCTTTGGCGAGCCCGTGAACATCGAGGGCATGCCCCAGGAGATGTTCGTGCACGACGGCAAGGCGGTGATCTTCTCGCACGTCGAGAGCTACGACGACGAGCGCTTCGAGGCATCGGGCCGCACGGGTCCGTACGACGATTCCTGGCGTCAGTTCACGAAGGTCACCGTCCTGGACGTCGCCGACGAGACCCCGGGTGTCCTGCGCGAACTCTACTACGAGGGCCAATACACCTCGTCGCGCCGCCACGACGACTTCGTGCGCATCGTGATGCAGGCCGAACAGGACTTCGAGGGGCTGTTCCACCCCGACATCGAACCCTTCGACGCCTGGGACCGCCCTTACCCGCAGAAGGTCATCGACAGCCAGCTGGCCGAGTGGCGCGGTCGCACGGTCTCGGCGATCGAGAACACCGAGCTGCGTGACTGGCTGCCCGACACCTACGAGGCCGTGGACGGCACCATCGAGCGGCTTGACCCGGCCTGCGACAGCTTTCTCACCCCCACCGCGGGCGTCGCCGGCTGGGGCCTCACGCGCCTAGTCGGGCTCGACATGTCCGCCCCCGAGGCGAACCTCGCCGCCAGCACGGTGATGGGTCAGGCCACCGTCGTGTATGCGAACCGCGAGACCATGGTGCTGGCCCAGCCCGACTACCGCGGCATGGGTGGAGACAGCGGCCTGGTCGACATCGAGCAGACCGCCCTGCACGTGTTTTCCATCGAGGGCGCGCAGAGCCTGTACTCGAGCTCGGGCTGGATCGAGGGGCACCCGCTCAATCAGTTCGCCATCGATGCGCTCGACGACGTCATCCGGGTGTCGACCACGGGCTGGCGCCGCGCCGACCCCGACGCCGAGCAGTTCAGCGATGACTGGTGGACCAGCGAACCGGTCAACCAGGTGATCGCACTGCGCGAGGTGGATGGTGCGCTGCAGGTTGCGAGCACGACCGGACCCATCGGCCACGAAAACGAGACCATCCAGTCGACGCGCTTCCTCGGCGACCGGGCCTACGTGGTGACCTTCGAGCAGACCGACCCGCTCATCGTCATCGACGTCTCCGACGCGGACGCTCTCGAGGCGCTGGGCGAGGTCGAGATCCCCGGCTTCAGCACCTACATGCACCCGCTCGGCGACGACCACCTGCTCACCATCGGGCAGAGCGGGGACTGGGGCGTGCAGATGCAGATCTTCGACGTCTCCGAAGACCTCAACCCGGTTCGAACCCACCTGCACGACTACGGAGCCAGCAGCTCCGAGGCCCGGACCAACCACAAGGCGTTCAACTACTACGCTGCGCACGACCTGCTGGCGATTCCCATCGAGAGCTACGGGAGTGACTACCGCACCGGGCTGGACGTGCTGCGGGTGAGCATCGAAGACGGCTTCACGGAGCTGGGTAGGGTCGACCACACCGCCTTCGCACAGGTCGAGTGCGAGACCTGGCAAGACGGTGACCAGGTCTTCGAGGAGTGCTGGAACACCTCGGAGTCGAGCGTGCGACGCGGCGTGTTCATGAGCGACGCGGACGACACCTACGTCTACTCCATCGGCTATGGCGGCGTCATGGCCCACGAGCTGCGGGACCTGGACGTGCCCTTGTCGAGCATCGACCTGCCGGAGCCAGACCACCACTACGACGATGGCTGGCTTGACGGCGGCGGGACCACCGCGGGCCCGGTCAGCAGCGGCGGCGGCGATGTCGGGCCCACCCCCGCAGGCGAGCCGACCCCCGACAGACCGTAGGGGCGGCCCTGGGCGCGATGTAGAGATCCCCGGCTTTACCGGGGAGGCGCCCGGGTTTGACATTCGGGGATACGGATCCCGGTAGAAGCCAGGCACCGTCCCCTTCCCATGCCCGGACCGCTCTCGCCGAGCGTCAGGGGATTTCCAGGCCCAGATTCAGCGCGACCGTGCGGGTAGGGGGATGGAGCCACACGCTGTGCACCGCCCCCGGCTGCACGAACACCTCGCCGCGCCACCCGCCAGGGTGGTGGAGACCTCCTGCGTAGAAGATGCGATTATGTAAACTCGGGTCGGGCCGGTTTATGTTTCCTATTCGCACCGCGTGAGCAGCATCCTTACGCTGGTGCAGATCGACAATCGGGTGACGGTGGTGCGCGGTAGCCGCGTACAGATCCCGCTGCGCGGCGCGCTCGGCTACCTGTGGCGCAACGGTGCGGTGCTGCGGCTGTCGACCGGTGTGGCGATCCCGCTCGGGCGCAGGACGGAGCTGGTGTTCGACATCATCGCGCCGACCTTCTGGCTGACGCCGGAGCAGACGCCGTTCTCGCTCAACCTCGCAGCCGAGGTCGGCTGGAAGTTCTGACGCGCGTGGCCTTGGCTACGGGTCGGGTTTCGCCCGCGGACTGGCATGCTTCGGCGTCCGTTGGTCGCGCGACACGGTCGAGGCAAGCCCGTGACGATGTGGTAGAGCGGAGCACGGCAGGCCTCGGCGTGCCACAACCTCCGGGAGAAGCGCCATGAGACCAGTTCATGCCCTGCACCTTGCCCTGCTGATGTGCATCCCCGCCACCGCGTGCGGCGGAGATGGCGACGGGTCTTCCTATGGTACGGAGCCCGGCACGGCAATCGGCCCCGCCGGAGGCAACACCTCGCTCGCCACTGGGGCGGGTCTCACCGTGCCGCCGGACGCACTCGACGGGGAGGTCCTGCTCGCGGTGCAGTCCCTCGACGAAGCGACGACCACTGCGCTGGGAGCCTTACTCGATGATGACATGACCCTCCGCAGCGAGTTGTTCGCCATCACACCGCACGGCACGCAGTTCCAGCGACCCGTCACGGTCACCATCCCCTACCGGGACGATGACGCATCGCTGTCCATCATCCGACTGGCGGACGAGAGCGACGAGAGCTGGGAGTGGCTGGAGGGCGGCGCGTTTTCGGGAAGCGTCGCCAGCATCGATGTGCGCAGCCTGTCCATCTTCGCGGTCGCCGCCCGCGTCGCTGCGGACGGCGGCATGAGGGCGGCCTCGCAGGGTACGCAGTGCAGCGACGGTGGCAGCTGCGAGAGCGGTCACTGCGTCGACGGCGTGTGCTGCGATGGTGCGTGCGCCGGTGGCTGCGAAGCCTGCGCTGTGACCGCGGGCGGCAGCGTGGACGGCGCGTGCGCGCCGATCGCATCCGGCCTCGACCCGGACATGGAGTGCGGGGGCGGTCTGACGTGCGATGGCAGCGGGGCGTGCCACGTTGCCAACGGTACGCAGTGCAGCGACGGTGGCAGCTGCGAGAGCGGGCACTGCGTCGACGGCGTGTGCTGCGATGGTGCGTGCGCCGGTGGCTGCGAAGCCTGTCATTCCTCTGCCACCCTGGCGGCCGATGGTACCTGCGCCCACGTACGTGATGGCGACGACCCGGGCCTCGAGTGCGCGGCCGACCTCACCTGCAACGGGGCTGGCGCATGCCACCTAGACAACGGAGCGCAGTGCGGCGTCGACGACGACTGCGAGAGCACCCGCTGCATCGACGGCGTGTGCTGTGACGCGCCGTGCGATGGTCAGTGCAGGGCTTGCCTGGGGTCGTTGACGGCGGGCTCCGATGGTCAGTGTGGGTTCATTACTGCGGGAATGGATCCCGACGCAGAGTGCATGCCCGGGCAGAGCTGTGATGGCGCCGGCGCATGCGCCCCATGAGCTACGGCTGGCAGCCGACGTGGTCGTCGGCGAAGGCGATCAGCACGTCGCGCAGGTTGGCCAGTGCGGGCGTCACCTCGCGGCAGCCTGCGTCGCCGGGGGCGCACGGCTGGCCCAGCGAAAGGAACGTGTCGTCGGTCATGATCTCCCAGGCCGGCTGGCCGTTGCCGTAGAACTCGTCGGCCTCCATGAAGACCGCCTGCACCTCGGGGTCGGCGAAGGCCTCGGCAATCGCGCTCGTCGCGCACGCCGGCAGCACCTGCATGCAGTCCTCGCCCTGGCCGTACGTCCGGTACTCGTAGACGTCGCACTGTGCGCTGATGACGTGGGTGGGGTGCGAGGGGTTGTTGATGGATGTGAACTCCCTCCACCGCAGCTCCAGGCCCGGGGCGCACTCGCAGGATGGGGTCCCTGCGCCGCCCGCGCCCGCGGAGCCCGTCGTCACCGCTGACCGCTGGGTGATCGACATCGTCGCGTCGCCCTCGGCATCGACGGCGCCGACCGAGAAGTCGTCGGAGCTGTCGCCCTGCACCGAGGCCTCGAAGGAGCCGTCCGCCTCGGAGGTGACGCGCGTGCTGTCGCCGGTGCTGTCGTTGTCCACCTCGATCTCCGCACCGCCCGGCGTCACAGCGCCGGCCTCGCCCACGACGTAGACGCTGTCGTCGCGGTCCTCGACGCGGACCAGTGCAGCCGCGATGACCGGCGGGTTGCCCGGCTCCGTGCTCCCGGCGCCTTCGTCGTGCGAGCTGAGGCATCCGCCCAGTGGCAGCGCCACTGGCAAACCGATGCAGAGGGAAAGTAGGCAGGCGGTTGGGCGCGTCATTTGAACTCCAGGGTGTTCGGCTCGTCGGACGTGATGTGTTCGGTCAGGGGAAAGAGCTGCAGGTTGAGCTGCACCACCTGGTCGCGGCTCGCGTCGACCTCGGCTTCGGCGAGCTCGACCAGCTCGCGGCGGAACTCCTGGATGCGCTGCTTCAGTCGCGCGATGCCGTCGGGGCCCAGGCACATCGTCAGCGACGAGATGTCGCGGCCGGCGGCGGGCACCAGCTCCATCGAGGCGGTCGCGCGCTGCATCATCTCGCGGTGGTAGTTGGTGATGTGCATGCCCTGGGTCTCGGGGCCGGTCGACACCACAGCCTGCGCCTGTGACAGCAGCCCCAGCTCGAGCAGCGTCTCGAGCGCCCTGCGCGCCTCGGCTGTCTTGATCGGCGGACACAGCATCGAGGCGATCCAGCGCGCGTCGGGTACGAAGGCGGGGCTGCCCGCGAGTTCGCGAATCGCGGGCAGGTACCAGGTCGAGTGGTAGGCGGCCTGGGCGAGCTCGAGCTTCTGCGCCTTGCGGTAGCGCTTGAAGGCCGACAGCCGCGCGTAGCCCTCGTTGCGCTGCTCGTTGGTCTGCGCCTGGTTGAACTCCACCAGCGCGCCAAAGTAGTCGGCCCCTTCGCCGGCGAGGTCACAGGCCTCCGCGAAGCATCGGGCCATCGGCGCGGTCAGGTTGCGCTCACCCTCGATGACCAGCTTCAGGTAGTTGGGCGCCCCGAGCCCCGCACGCCTCGAAAACGCCCGGTAGCTGAAGCTCCGGCGCTTCTTCTCGCGGTAGAAGTCGGCGAGGAAGTGCCGGTAGTCCATGTACCGAAACACATCCATCGGGCAGCGCCGCCGCGACTGTCGTGGCCTCTCCATCGCTGGGCACACGGGCACGGGCGCGTTGTGCTGACCATCCTACGAAACGCATTTCCGTATTCGTGAGAATACAAATCCGATCCCAGTCAGATGAAGTTAGCTCAGTGAGTCCGCGTGTTAATTGGCCAGAGCAACGCGTTGCTAATCTCGCTACGACCACTCTGAGAATTCTTCTTCCGGTCGTGCGCTGCCGACGGCTACTTCAGACCCGGGTCCGCACCGACGAAGGCGCCGACCGGTCCCTCGAGCGTGAACGGCCGCGGTACGGCCTGCTCGGCGTCCGTGAATCCGTAGCGACCGATGCCGAGGTAGAGGCCGCTTCGCACACGGCGCAGCTCGTCGACCATCTTCATCTTGCCCAGCAGCGATCCCATCGCCACGTAGTCGAGCTGAAAGGACGGCTTGCCGTCGTAGTGGGAGTCGACCATCGAGGTCTGCATTCGGAAGCGTCGCTCCACGCGACCCAGGCGGCGGAAGCTGTTGTAGCCGTGGCTCGGCTCGCCGGTGCCCGGGGTGAAGGCCTTGCAGAGCCACAGGCCCGGGAACAGCGGGTTGGATGAGCCGATGCGGGAGCGCAGCGTCGCGAGTCTGCCACCCTGGTCGGTGAGTCGTGCGGTGTACTCGCCGTCCATCTCCGCGAAGTCGGGCGCGACCAGCTGTGCGAACAGCGCGGTGACATCGCGCAGGGACATGCGGTGGATGCTTCGAAGGTCGATGTGGGCGGGCGCGTCAGTGGCGAATAGGAAATATAAACCGGCCCGACCCGAGTTTACATGATCTCATCTTCTGCGAAGTCGGGTCCTCCACCACCCTGGCGGGTGGCGCGGGGGTGGCGCGGTTTCCATGGCTGTTCATGCTCGATCGTGACTGGGCGACCAGACACGCCGACGACATTTTCGGAACCGGCAGGGGATCCAGCGATGATCTTCCCGGTGCTGCCTGGGACACCTATCTGACATTCTGTCGCGCATACGACCACGTCGTGGAAGCTCTCTGGGACTTCTACCTTGCTGCCGTCGACCGACTTTCCATCGTTCCCCAAGGAGACACCCCAGGACAGCTCCGACCCGACGAAGCCCTCGCTGAACATCTCATGACGTTGCTCGTGGATGGAAGGCCGGGTGCGTATCCGGTGCTGATCAACCGATTCTACAACGTCGCCAGCGACAGAGTCGCAGCGCATGCCATGACATTCGTCGGCCGAAGCCTCTACAACGATGACTCAGAGTTCGGGGCTGAGTGCCTCGCGCGCCTGCAAGCCTTCGCGGACAAACGGATCGAACATGCAAAGCACAACAGGGACGCCGACCACCCCGAGATCGCGGCCATGGGTTGGTGGTTCGCATCCAGCAGGTTCCCGAAGAAGTGGGCGCTGGACCTACTGACGACGGTGATTACGATCGCGGGACGAGTGGAGCATGAGCACCTTGTTATGGAAGAACTTGCCACCGTAGCGAAAGACTTTCCGGCAGAGGCGATCGCTGCCATTCGGCTACTCGCCGAGAGCCCTCATCGCTCATGGGCGTTCATTGGCTCCCAGGCAGAAGTGGCGAAGATTCTCCATGCGGGCCTGGGCAGTGTCCAATCCGATGCGACGCGTGATCTCATTCACCTGCTCGGTGCGCTCGGCTACCTTGAGTATCGCGAACTGCTCGCCCAGTAGTCAGGTACCAGATCTGTTAACGCCACTGCCGAGCGTTCTCGATAGTTCCCCTGTTTCTGCTCGGCGCCCTACTCCTCACATTGGGTTGCGGCTCGTCGCCTCAATATGCCCCGAGACCAGTGGTGATCCCATTCGACTGCGTGGAGTGGTTCAACGGGTGCAACTTCTGCGGCGCGGAAGATGGACAGCTGCTCGGGTGCGAAGAGAGGATGTGTCGTCCCGAACAGCTCTTGGAGCCGTGGTGTCGACAATGGCGAGAGCTGCCAAGCACTAGCGATGCGGGTGCACAGTGAGAGCCCAGCGCCCTATCCCCGATGGCAGCCTCGACCCACTACTGATATGGCTGCCCGTTGGGCTGCTGCCGACTGCTGTGTGGTTGCTGGGCGGCTACTAGCGGCCGTTCCGGTTCCGGTTCCGGCTACAGAGTGCAGCTGCGCACGCAGATCGAGCCCAATCCGCCGGCCTCCACGCACATGGTGCCGGCAAAGGCATCGCACTCTGACCCGCCAACGGTGCAACTCGGTGGAAGACCGTCCATTGTACAGAGGGGCATGCCGCTGCCCGGGTCGGCACACACCAGCGGAGCGGGGCATCCGCCGCCCGCCATCACGCTTCCAGTGCCGGGCATTGTGCCCCCAGTCCCCGCCATGGTGCTGCCAGTGCCGGCCATCACGCTGCCGGTGCCGGCCATGGTGCTGCCGGTGCCGGCCATGGTGCTGCCGGTGCCGGCCATGGTGCCGCCGGTGCCAGATATCACGGGGCCGGTCGGCGGGGTGTAGGTGTAACCCATCGTACCGCCAGTGCCTATCCCAAGGTCCACGCATAGCTCCAACTTGCAGCTCAGCATTCCATTGCAGGTCCCGTTGCCATAGCAGGCGCCGCCCTCGTCGCCATCATCGCCAGAGCTGCCCCGACGCGTCATCACAACGAACACGCTCTGGGCACAAACGTTGGCGCGATCGACGAAGTAACCGGGGGCACCGTGGCTGTTCGAGCCACCGATATTCTGGGTTGACGCTCGAAGCTGCTTCACAGGCCCGGGCTCCGGCCCTGGGTTGCACTGAAAATCAGCGCTGAGTTGAAGATAGGTTATTTCGTCATCCGTCCAGATACTGGCATCAAAATCATCACAAGCGGGATCGGGGCCGACACCTGTCCAGTAGACGCCCCCTTCGGAGCCCACAGTTTCTTCGAGCGTGACCGTCCACGTCACGGAGCCAGTAAGCCCGCATGTATCGTCCAGTTGGGAGCCTGGCACGACGGTCGTATAGTCGAACGTCCCTCCATATTCCCAGGTCACGTCCCAGGTCCCGGTGAGATCGCCGGAGTCTCCATCGCCCCCAACGCAGCCCTGGGCGAATGGCGCCAGAAGACAAAGACTCATCGTCCGCAGAATCCGCTCACCAGTCATGTTCCCCTCCCTATCCCCCATCCTGCCCATCCATGATCAACGTCGAGCCGCCAGGCTCTGTGCTGAATCAGCCCATCGTCGTCTCCCACTCCGGGGTCGAGATTGTACAAAGGCGCGACCGCAAAACAAGACGCCAAGTCCGTCGAGGACTTTGGGGCTTGCCAGGGCGACCCCCACGCAAACACGGGCGGAATGCGGTTGCCGAGACTCCGGCACAGTTTCGAGCGTCATTAGTCGAAGCGACGCAGCGCAAGAAGCATAGTCGGCTCGATGGGCCTCCCGTAGGCGGCAGGAAGCGATCGCGCCGCCCCCAGCGACCGAAGCGCCCCCCTATTCTCCCGGGCGGGTTCAAATCGGGGACCCGCAATGTCAGCTCTCTAGCCAGCGCGTCGGTGCCGGTCCGCGTACTGCTGGCGGCGTGACATCGAAGGGGGACCTTCTGATCGGAACCCGCACGCGGCTTCGCGAACCCCTCGAGGTCGTCGAACGCGCGGCGAAGCCTCCCTCGGACTCCGAGGAGCCGCAGGAGGCGGACACTGGGTTCGCGAAGGACGTGCCCCGATGCGGGCGCGGGCCGCATGCCGAGGCTCGGGCGCCGTCAGCGTGTCGGGATGACGGTCGCGCACCGACCCTGGTCGCATGCCGCGGACACATCGCCCGGGAAGGCCGGGTCGCAGGGCTCGCAGGCGATGTTCGGTAGGTCGGGGCACCGGGCGGCGGCGTAGTCGTCGTGCCGACCGCCGTTGATCGCGATCAGGGCATGCGGATCATCGAAGTTCCCACAGCCACAGCAGTCGGGCGAGCGCACCGCGCAGTCGGCGTCGACCTCGCAGTCGCGTATGGGGTCGTCGCCGCTGTCGAAGACTGTGCACCGCGCCGCGGCGCAGACCGGTTGCAGGTGCGGGTTCAGCAGGCTCCCGCACGAGCCGCACTGCTCCCCCGCGCATTCAGCCCGTTGCGCCTCGTCTTCCTGCCGAGTGACCGCGCGGACATCCGCCGCGGTGGGCTGCCCGCAGACGGCACAACACCCGTCCGGCCGCAGCAGGCAGTCTTCGGAGGTCGCGCAGGTGGTGGACGGCGGGTCGCCGCCCTGCCCCGAATCATCGATGTCCGCCGCCGATCCGTCGTCGCCGCAGCCGAGGCCTGCCCCCCACGGTAAAGCGATCAGGAGCACGACGAGAGTCGGCTGGAGGATGGGAGACCTGATCATGTGCGAGTCCTTCGATCTGTGTTGCCGTGGTGACCCCGACGTTGCATGAACCATGCCGCGGACCACGGGGTTCCGCCCACGCGTTGGTGCCCGTGGGCAGGGCGCAGCACTTGCGGCGGCGCACCAGGCGCTCGCAACCGTGTCACCCGGTGGGGTCGGGTCGGCTCTTCTTCGACGTGTTCGGTTCGACCCTGGGCATCGATGGCGGCGGAAGCCCCCATCCGTGATTGAACGCGGACCACGCACCTAGTCGGCGGAGGGCTCGCCCGACAGAAGGAAAATGTTTGGGATGAGGGCAGCCGTTGCGTATGCGGCCGCGCTGGCGTGTGTCGCCTCGGACCTCCGGTGCAGGTCGCGTTGCGCTAGATGCCGAAAGCGGTGGACGGGACATGCGCAGTGAGCGTCGAGGGCTGATCGCTCGCGGCATGCGCGGGTGGTCACGAGTGACGGCAAGTGATCGCACCATCGCCAACCCATCCATTCGTGCGCCTCCGAGGGTGTTCAGAAAATCCGCGTCAGACGATCGACCGGGCGCGAATGGGGCACCGCCTGACTCGGTTGCGACAACCACGGAAGCCGTGCAAGGTTTGTTGAGGGAGTGGCAGGACGGAGTCATCAGATGACGTATGAGCGAATCGACGAGGGGACAGAGGAAACACCTGCGGCAGAGATCCCGGCAGTCGTCGTTTCAAACTGTGACGGCGAAGTCATCGACCTCAACGGCACTGCCAAGGCGATGTTCGGAGACGGAGTCGGCACGCACTGCTGGGACCTGGTGCCGATCTTGAAAGACAGCACGGGACTGCCCTGCCGGCCGGGTTGCGTGCTCGAATTGCTTCAGAACGGGGTCGTGGCGGACTCCAAGCATGTACGCGTGACATCGGAGGGCCGGCACTACGGCCTGACCTGCGTGCCTACCGGCAAGACGGCCGTGTGCGTACTATCCGCGTGCGGCCGACAGCAGCCCGGCTACCGCGAGCGACCCACGGATCGTGAGCAGGAGGTATTGGACCTCCTGGGTGAAGGAACACCGACCGCCGACATCGCCGTGGACCTGGGCGTGAGGCCGGCCACGGTGCGCGCCCACGTCGAGCGATTGCTCTCCAAGTTCCGCACGCACTCGCGGGCCGCGCTCGTGGCCAAGGCATTCAGGCTCGGCTTCCTAGACTGACCAAGCCTGCTGGTGGGTTGCGGAGTCGGTCATTCGACCGTGGTCGCGTGACATAGGTCAAGCCGCCTAGGTTACGCGGCAGATGCGGTGGTCGCATATGTGGTGTGACATGCTGTCATGTCGACCATCGACGCCGCCATCATGGGTGGGTTTCGGGAGTACTCCGGGCGACTCGTCGTCTTCGCTTGCGCCGCCGCCGTCGCGGTCTTCGCGGCCCGCTCCCGGCCGGGCTACGTGTCTATGCAGCCGCCCGCGGTCGATCCGCCGCCAGCGCGTTTCGGGGCCGAGGTCATTCCGATCCTCGAGCGTCGCTGCGGCATCTCTTGTCACGCGATCCCGCAAGCCCGCTACCGAGCGTGGATGGACGACCCGGCGCACAGCATGGCGCTGTACATCCCCGTGGACGAGACGACGGGCGAGGTCTCCGACGACCCTCGGCTGCGCGCCATCCTGCACGACGTCGTGCGCGGCAAGTGGCAGCCGAACGGCAAGCCGAGCGGGGAGCACGCGGCGGGCCACGGGCGCATCGACTACGCCGCGGCCGCACGCTTCAGTCCCCTGCTGCGCGACCCGCTGGCCGAGACCTACGGCGGTAGCCCGCACCGGGGACGCGACGTCTTCCACTCCACCGACGACCCGGACTACCGGACGCTCGAGGCATGGGTGCAGGACGAGATCGACGCCCATCCCGAGGCCGCGCCCCCGACTACTGCCGCCGAAGACTACTTCGCGTCGGAGGTGCTCGGAGTGTTGGAGCGCAACGGGTGCTTCCTCCAGTCCTGCCACGGCGGCTACGTCTTCAACGACCTGAAGATGGAAAGCCCGCTGCCGGCCAACCCCTCGACGCCCTCGGACGCCGCGACGCGCATGTCGCCTCGCATGCTGGCCAAGCTTCGCAGGGCCGTGCTCGGAAACGTCACGCGCCTGGTGAACCTCGGAGGGGACGTCACGCGCAGTCGCGTGCTGGTGAAGAACCTTCCGATCGAGGCCGGTGGCGTGCACCAGCGTGGCGGCAACGTGCAGTTCTTCGAAGACCTCGAGGACCCCGACGCCCAGACGCTCGTGCTCTGGATGGAGATGGAGAAGGCGGTGCTCGAGGCCAAGCTCACCTCCGGAGGCGCGCCGATCAGACAAGGTGCGCTCGGCCGCGAGCAGGGCATCGCGTTCTTGCGCGGTCCCCGCTCGACGCCGCGACGCTTCTTCGACTTCGACACCTTCTGGCCAGGCACGCGCCTGCTCGTGTTACCCGCCGGCACCGAGCAGACCGTCGCCCTCGTGGACGAGCCGGACGTGGAGCTGCAGGCCTTCGACGTTCGCTATGACGCGCGCGCGATCGTGCTGTCGATGCGGACGGGACCCGACATCGGGTTTCGGCTGTACCAATTGATGCTGGGCGACGACCTGGAGGTGGCCCAGGGCTCGCTGCAACCAATCAGCTTCGCTCCGGCTCGACGTCCCGATGGTTCGCTGATCCACCACATCGATCCGGTCTACATCCCTGAGCGCTCCTCCACGAAGGACCCGTCGCTGGACCACGCCCTCGATCGGGTCGCGATCGCCTTCGCCTCCAATGCTGCCGGGGGCTTTGCCACCTCCGATGCTTTTGCGCTGCTGGGCGAGGCCGACGGCGGCGACGTCCACACGCTGCGCGACGCGCAGCGTGTGGAGGCCCCGGGCAGCCTGGAGGCTCGACGTCTGCATATCCTCGACGGTCCGATGCGCGGGCAGTGGCGGCGCATCACCGCGCACCTGCCCGGAGGAAAGCTGCGCCTCGACCGAGCCCTTCCCCAGCCGCCGGACCTCACGACCGTGTACGCGATCGAAAAGCCGGACGCGCACTACCGCCCCGGCTTCGACATCTGGCGTATGGAGCCGTCGGCGGACTTCGAGCAAAGCGCCCGCCGGATGAGCTGGACCAACGCCCAGGAGCGGCGGCCGACCGTGCGGACCACGGGCGAAGTGATGTTCACCAGCGTTCGCAACCGCGGCTACCAGCTGGACAGGCCCGTCTACAACGGCGCCATCTATCGCGTTCAGGCGGGCGGCTGGGACTACCACATTCAGGGTGGCAACCGCTCCCGCCACCCCCTGTACGTGGACTCGCGCGAGCTTCCCTCCGGTCTCGAGATCCGGATGGCGACCGACCCGCGCAACCTGTGGGGTGGCGGAGCGCCCATGCTGGCCGACCACGGCTTCGGCGTGAACATCGAGCCGGACAATCCTGTCGACGCACTCGCTTTCACGGCGGGCGACTCCTTCGCGCCGAGCTCGTCCCAGCGCTTCCTTCCGGCCCAGGTGGCGATGTTTCCGGAGCGTGGTGACGCGGCCGTGCACACGACGGGGCTGTCACCGGGGGGCAGCTTTCGCGATCCGTTCCCGCAGATGGACGGCACGATCTTCATCGCGCACGCCAGCGGACCCATCGACCATCTGAGCGCCAGTGCCGATCCCGACTGGGATCTCTACCGACTGCGTTTCGAGGACAGTCGCCTGCAGTCCGCGGACGGCCGCGGCCCGGGCCGACCGCTGCTCGACCGCATCGCCCCCGCCTCCACCGCCGAGTGGGCCGAGTACTCGCCGCGCCCACTCACGGTGCGACTCAAGGAGAGGTCGGTCACGCACCAGAAGTTTGCGACGCGCAGCGACGACCGCAGGCCGACAGTGCACGACGGGGTCCTGCGCCATCCGCGCGGAACACCGGGACAGATCGAGTGCTACGACTTCCCGTTGCTGCAGTCGTTCCTCGGCAACTTCACGCCCGCCGGCGAGCGCGACTTCAACGAGGACCGCGTTCGCCACGTGCGCATCGTGCAGCAGCTTCCGCGCGAGCTGTCCGACACCCGGGCGGTCGAGCCACCAGGGCCCGACGCCGACCCGTTCGCGACCCGCATCGGCCTGGGCGTCCACGACCGTCAGCGCATCGTCGCGGAGGTGCCGCTGGAGCCCGACGGCTCGTTCTACGCGGAGGTGCCCACGGAGGTTCCTCTGATCATGCAGGCGCTCGACGACAATCGTATGGCCTACCTCTCGCTCAACCGCTGGTTCTACCTGCAGCCGGGCGAGAAGCTGACCTTCTCGATCCCCCGCTCGGTCTTCCCGACACGCTGCACCGGCTGCCACGGCGCGCTCACAGGCGACAAGGCAGACGCGCTGGGCCCGCCGGACCTCGTCTCCGCCGCGTCGATGGTGATGGCGACCTGGGACCCGCAGGACAGCGTTCGGCGACCGCCGTTCCGGGATACCCCCGTCGACATCGACTTTCGTCGAGACGTCCAGCCCATCCTCGATCGCAAGTGCATGGGGTGCCACGGCGGAGCGCATGATGAGACTGGCCTGCTGGATCTTCGGGGCGAAGCGGACGGCGCGTTCAGCACGGCCTACCGTTCGTTGCACCAGCTGCGCCAACCCGGCAGCGGAAACCACGCCGACAAACGCTACGTCAACGAGCGCGAGGCGCTCTCGGGCGAGAGCCCGCTGATGCACAAGCTCACCGGTCGCACCCCTGATGAACGCGGCCGGCTGCGCGCGACGGCGGAGCCGCATCCACTCGATACTCCTCTCGACGAGACTGAGCTGCTGACGCTGAGCCGCTGGATCGACCTGGGTGCGTCGTTCCTGGGAGGTGGATCATGAAGTCGCGCCGCTGGGTCTTCGCATCGCTCGTGGCACTCCTGGCGCTAGCCTCACCGGCCAGCGAGTCGCGCACACAGTCTGGCGTCGGGCCAGCAACGGAGGATGCGGCGAGCGCGCGCCCCCCCGTGCACTTGCGCAATCGCTTCGGTCGACTCACGAGCGCAGTCTGGCGCTACCGGCAGCCCTTCGTGCGCCGCGACCTCGATCCGGTCCCGTCCAACAACCCGCATCCCGAACCGCAGCCGCAGCGCGACCGCCCCGAGCGAGTCACGCTAGGTGCCGGCGGCGACAAGCTCTACGTCACGCTCGCCGGAACCGAGGCACGCCCGGGCCACGAACTGGCCGTGGTCGACCTGGAGCAGCGGACGGTGGTGCGCCGAATCCTTGTCGGCGCCCGCCCTTATCAGGCTGCCCTGCATCCCGGAGGGCGCTTCCTGCTCGTGACCAACGAGCTGTCCAACTACGCGACCGTCGTCGACACGGACACCGACGCGGTGGTTGGCGAGATCGCGCTCGACTTCTACTGCCAGGGTGTCGCTTTCAGCGCAGACGGGCGCCGGGCGTTCATCGCCAACCGCTACCTCGACCAGGTGCTCGTGGTCGACCTGCGCATCGCGGCGGACGCCCTGCAGGGTGACATAGTGGAGGTGGGGGGCTTCGACGAGCGGGCGTTCTTCGGCGGTGGCGCTGCCTCGGAGCCGGTCGTCGAAGCGCTGCGCGCCCGGGGACTCGACGAGGCGGCGATCGCAGAGGCGACCCACGCGGGGGCCGGCGGCATCAACGCGATCCTGCGCGCGCGCTGCGGGCGCTGCCATGGACAGCGGGTCGGGGACTTCATCGCGGGGCCGGATGCTACCGAGAACTTCCTGTCAGCGATCGAAAACTCGGTCCCCGGGCAGCCCGACGACAGCCCACTGCTGCGCGCCGTGACGCCGGAGTCGATTGGCGGCTTCGGGGATCGGGACCGCACGCCCGACTTCCACGCCGGAGCCAACCTCTTCAGCCCAGGCGAGCCGGAGCTGCAGCGGATACGGCGATGGATCGAGGACGCCGACAACGGACCCGGCATCATGGTGGGCAACCCCCAGAGCCACCCCAAGGACCTGACGCTCAGCCCCGATGGCCGCCACCTCTTCGTCGGCAACACGGGCAGCATGGACGTCGCGATCATCGACACCGGCGCGCTGCGGCAGGTCGGAGGCATCTTCACCGGCAACGTCGCGATGCACCTGGGCGTCGTCACCGACCGGCGCGGCGAGGGACGCGACGCGCTCGTGATCCTCACCATGGGTGCCGGCTTCGGCGCAGCCAAGGCGCGCGACCCGGCCGGGGCGGAGACCTGGGACACCGACAGCCCCGCGGCCCAGCTCACGCTGCTGCGCGATCCGAAGACGACCGACCCGCTGCCGCTCGGGCAGCAGCACGTGATGGGCCCCTTCGACGCGGTCGACGGAACATGGAATCTCAAGATGCGCGACATCCAGAGCGACCTGATCGCCGTCGACCTCTCGCGCATGGAGGTGCCGGACTACGCGCGGGGCATGCGGCTCGACTACCAGCTGGTCGCCCGCGAGTACGAGTCCCACCCGGGCTGGGTCCGCTACACCTCGGACAGCGCGGAGGCGACCACCGGCGACATGAAGGGGGACCTTCCGCCGGAGCTGCAGCGGGTCCCCGGGTCGTTCTTCGAGTGGTCCGTCACCCATGGCGGTGACCTCTTCACGACGATGGCCGGGAGCTTCGAGGTCGTGCAGTGGCGTCTGCATGCGCACCGCACCGACCCCGCCGAGCGCATGGAGCCGGTGCGCATCTTCCAGACCGGTCCCCGCCCCGTGGGCGTGGCCGTCACCGACAGTCACGTGCTGGTCGCCAACCAGCTGGGCGAGAGCGTGTCCATCATCGATCGCGACAGCGGTCGACGCACGGACATCCCGCTTTCCCAGGGCGGACGGCCTCCACTCGACACCGACGCGGAGAAGGGCGAGCTGATCGCCCACAGCACCGTCTTCTCCTCGGACAACGATAGCTCGTGTCTGCACTGCCACTACCGGGACACGGGTGACGGCCGCGGCTGGGGCGCAGCCGAGAGCATCGGACAGGACCACCAGGGCTGGTTCACCCACGGCGGCACGCTCGGCATTCCCCAGATGCGCAACGTCCAGGCCATCCAGCCCTACTACTTCGAGGGCACCCACCGCCTGTCGGAGGGGCAAGGCGCCGATGTCAACGAGCCCGCGAGCTCGATCGACTTCGACCGTCCGGTCTGGGCAGGCGACTTCCGCGCCTACGACTCTCCCGTGCCGGAGTCGGAGCGACGGCCGCGCCACGAGGAGTTCAAAGAGCGGGTGTCGCCGCGCAAGCTCGGCAGCCTCGGATACACGCTCGATGAGCGACGCAACGAGTTCATCAGGCAGCAGTCGATGCGCCACTTCGGAGCGGCCTACGACCTCAAGGACCTCTACCGCTTCGTCGGCAGCTTCCTCGGCTCGGAAAACCACCTGCTGCCCAACCCCTACGACGCGCAGCACCCCTCGGTGAAGCGCGGCGCCCAGCTCTTCGGGGACGCCAGGGTCATGTGCAGCGTGTGCCACACCGCGCCCGAGTTCACGAACAAGACGTTCGAGCTCACCCACAACGACACGCGCACGCTGCCACCCCTGATCACGACCACCCGGCGCGGCGCCTCCTACACACTCGCGAGCGTCCGCGCGGTCGAGTACGCCAATGGCGACGAAGACATCGACATGAATCCCAAGGACCGCGGCCGGGTCGAGACGGTGGAGGGCGCCTTCACGACGATGCAGCTGCGCGGCATCTTCGACAGGCCGCCGGTCTTCCTTCATCACGGCCGGGCGCGCTCCCTGCGGGAAGCGATCGCCACCCCCGAGCACGCCGGGCTGCGACGCTTCCGCATGCCCGTGCACATGGGACTCGAGGAGGTACGGCCCGCGCGGCGCGAGGTCGGCTTCAACGAGATGACCGCGCGCTCGCCCGACGGACCGCTTTCGCTGGACGACCAGGTCCTCGACACCCACGGCGGCACCTCTCACCTGTCCGCAGGGCAGCTCGATGACCTCGTGAACTTCATGTTGAGCATCCAATGAGCAAGTATTCGCTGACAACCATCTGCGCCCTCGTCGTCGCCGCCGCGCCGGTGCCCGTGCGTGGTTCCGACTCCGACGGCATTGCCGAGACCTGCGGGGAGGCGCTCGCGATGCCATGCGTGCGGATCGCCGCCGGCTTCCACCAGCTCGGTGACATGGCCGGGCGATACGACGAGCGCCCGCGCGTCCGGGTTCGCCTGGGCGCCTTTCGACTCGCACGGTTCGAGGTGAGCAACGAACAGTTCGCGAGCTTCATCGCCGACAGCGGCTACCGTGCCGCCGGACCGTGGCGCAACGGCATGGCCCCGGGCGGTGCGGCGCTGCCGGTTCGCTTCGTGACGTGGGAGGACGCCACCGCCTTCACCCACTGGGCGGGCTGCCAGCTGCCGACGGAGGCCCAGTGGGAAGCCGCGGCGCGCGGGCAAGCGTCGCCCGCTATCGTACTCGGCCCGGACAGGCAGCAAGGGCCGGTGCCCGTGGATGCGGGCCCGATGGCCGCGACGGCGGTCATCCTGCACCTGTCGGACAACGTTCGCGAGTGGACCGCCGACTGGTACGACCGCTACCGCTACGGCACCTACGCGCGCGCGTCGGAGCCGGTGGTCGATCCACGGGGCCCCGCGGACGGGACGCCCCCCGAGGCGCGCTTCGTCGAGTCGGAGAACGTCGCGGGCAACGAGCGCAGCACCCGTCGTGCGGTGCGCGGCGCATCGTGGGCTGCAATGCATCGCGATCAGCTGCGCGTCGCGCGCCGCGATGGTCACAATCCCAAGCACTGGTACGACGACGTGGGGTTCCGATGCGCATGGTGAAACCCACACAGGCCGATGCCCGCGCGCGGCGTACGCGCGGCGCCCTGCTGTTCGGCGGCCTGCTCGCCGCCCTGCTCTGGGGGCTCACGGGACGCGAGCCGGCAGTGGCCACCGGGGCGCAGAGACCGGCAGCGGACGGTCCCACACTGTCGGGGCAGGGCTCCCACGACGGGGGAATGGTGCGCCAGGAGTTCGTCCTGATGGGATCCCTGTTCACGGTGGTCGTCGAGGCCGAACAGACGGCCGGTCGCGCTGCCATCGACAAGGTGCAGCGGCGCCTGCGGGAGCTTGAGGAGCGGGTGAGCTCGTGGCGCCCACGAAGTGAGGTCGCGGCTCTCAATGCGAGCGCGGGCGGGGCGGCGGTGGAAGTCAGCCCGGATACGCTCGCATTGCTCGAGCTCGCCAAGGCTACGCACGCGGAGACGAGGGGCGCCTTCGACGCGACCATCGGCCCGCTCTGGGACCTGTGGCCGTTCCGTGATCCCACCGCGCCACTGCCGAGCAAGCCGATGATCGGCCGGGCGCTCGCGCTCGTCGATGCATCGTCCATCGAACTCGACGCGGACGCTGGCAAAGCGCGACTTCCCAAGCGCGGCATGGCCGTCAACCTCGGCGGGATCGGTAAGGGCTTCGCCGCCAAGCTCGCGATCGAAGTCCTGGCGCAGGAGGGCCTGGAGTCGGCCGCGGTCAGCGCGGGCGGCGACCTCTTCGTAGGCGCGCCGAAGTCGACCGGTCCGTGGCGGGTCGAGATCGAAAACCCACGCTGGCCCGGACGCGCCATCGAACACTTCACCGCTTCGCACCTCGCGCTCGCGACCTCGGGCGACACCCACCGCCGCATCGTGCGCGACGGCAAGGTCTACGGGCATGTGCTCGACCCGCGGACGGGACAGCCAGTCGCAGGACTTCAGAGCGCGTCGGTGCTGACCGCCGACCCGGTGCGCGCCGATGCTTTCGCGACCGCGCTGCTCGTGATGGGCCTGGACCGGGGCCTGTCGTGGATCGAGCAGCTACCGGGCGTCGAGGCGGTGGTCGTGGATGCGGGCGGGCGCGTGCATCGGAGCACGGGCTTCGGGCGCCTCGCCGGGGGTGACGCGGACCTGGCGCCTGTCGACACCGCGCAGCCGCCCGCGCAGCCACCCGCACTGGTGCGGGCCGGTCGCCTGACGCGTCGCGACCCGCTGCGGCCGGTTCGCGATGCCGCCTACGACCCATCTCCCCGCTCGACACCACCGTTGCCGAAAACGCGCGCGACTCGACCCCGTGCGCGCACCGGCGCCATGGTCCAGGTCCCCGGCGGCGTGTTCACGTCCGCCACCACCGGCCGGACCCACCGCACCTCTGCGTTTCACATCAACCGCATGGAGGTCAGCAACGCGAGCTATCGCCGGTTCCTGGACGGGAGTCGCGACGACCCCCACGACTCGTGTCACCCGCTGGAGCCCGCTGGCAAGGACCACACCCCGCGCTACTGGGGCCGAACCTGGCGGCCCACCCTGCTGAGGCAGACCACCGAGGGCTCGCTCGCCCCCTTCGACCTCGATACCTTTCGCGTGCCTGATCACCCGGTTGTCGGCGTGGACTGGTGGGATGCCTACGCGTACGCACGCTGGGCCGGCAAGCGGCTGCCGTCGGCGGGCGAGTTCGAGAAGGCCGCCTGCGGTGACGACGGCCGCGCCTTCCCCTGGGGCAAGCGCTTTGTCCCCGGGCTCGCCAACATCGGGGGCGAGATGAACGGCGAGCGCGACGGCCACACCTACGCCGCCCCGGTGAGCGCCTTCAGGGCGGGGGCATCTCCCCATGGCGCGCTCAACATGGCCGGCAATGTCGCGGAGTGGACCGCCGAGGGACGCGTCATGGGCGGTGGCTCGAGCAGCGTACCCAGCCAGGTGCGCTGCGGATCCGGCCGGATGCGCGACCCGGCCTATCGCAGCTTCGTCATCGGAATCAGAACCGCCAGCGGTGCGCCATGAGCAACCCCGACCAAAGGCGAACGACCTGGATGACGGCGGTGGGGCGCATCCTGCGGGCGCACTGGGGAGCCATCGCGGTCGTGCTGAGCTGCACCGCCCTGCTGGTCGCGACCCTGCGACCCATGGCGCAGCCAGCTTCCCACGAGATGTACAGCCGGGGCGACTGTGCCGCGTGCCACGACCAGGCGCCCACCTACCACGACGACGCACAGTGGGCCTCCAACCACGGTCGCACCGACGATGACCACGTCGGACGCTGCGCCAGCTGTCACGCCCGCAGCGCCTGCGTGGGCTGTCACACGACAGCGCCGCCGAGCCACACGTCGGCGTTCCGCAGTCCCCAAGCGCGCGGAGCCGCGGAGGCGCAGCATGTATACGTCGCGCGCAGCGAGCCCGCCGCGTGTCTCACCTGTCACGCACAGGCAGCGAGCGACTGCGGTAGCTGCCATGACTTTTCGGAGATCACCAAGTGGTCCAAGAAGGCGCGGGCCAACCTCGCACGCTGGGATGACCTGCTGGGAGAGAGGCCATGACGACCGCAACGACGACCGCAGTGACGACCGACAGCTATCCCGCAGTCGGACGCGGGCCCCTACAGCGACTGCGCGCTCGCCTCGGCGCGAAGGGGTCGATCGTGCTGCTGCTGCTGCCGGTGTGGCTGTTCGGCGCCCTGCACTTTGGGCCGAGGGCGGGTCTGGTGGTGGCGGCGTCGGTCGCCGTGTGCGTCGCCGCGAGCGTGGTACCTCGCATCAGCGCGGGTCAGCCGTGGCAGCTGTTGAATCCGGGGACCGTGATCACGGGCATCCTGCTCGGCCTCACGCTCGGCCCACAGACGCCGATGTACATGATCGTCGTCGGCGGATTGGTCGCCGAGATCGTCGGCAAGGCGCCTTTCTTCGGGCTGGGGCACCCGCTGTTCAACCCCGCCGCGCTCGGCCGGGCCGCTATCGCCCTGCTCGAAGTACTCGACCCACCCGCGCGTGCCGAGCTCGGCAGCGGCGCCAGCCCGCTCATGGTCACAGCCGGCGGAAACCCACCGCCAGACTACCTGTGGGAGCTGATGCTGGGGTTTTCCAAAGGTGCGATCGGAGAGACCAATGCGCTGCTGTTGTTGCTCGTGGGTAGCGCCGTGCTGCTGCGCGTGGTCATCAAGCGCCACGCCGCGATCGCGATGTTGCTCGGCGCACCGATCCTGGTCGCCTTCATGCCAAGTACCGCCGACATACAGGGCCACGCGCCGTGGGTGCACCACCCGCTCGTCTACCTCGCGGGCGGAAGCACGTTGCTGATGGCGCTGTTCTTCGCCACTGACCCAATGACCACGCCCCAGACCCGCGTCGGCGGCGTGCTCTTTGGACTGGGCGCCGCGGCCATCGGCGTTACGGGTCGCCTGTACACGACGATCCCGGGCTGCGAGATGTGGGGCGTGCTCGTGATGAACGCCGCGACCCCGGCCCTCAACCGTCTCACCGGTGCCGCACGGAAAGCCACCACCAGCTCGCCGCCCTCCGGCCGCCGGCTTGCTGTACTCGACGCAGCCGCCGAAGATGCGAGCGTCGCGAGCTTCTACGCGAAGCAACCCCTCGACACGACAGAAAGCCCGTTCGCCGAAGCGCAGGACTCGGCCCCGTGGCGCACCACGCCGTCCCGTCGCTTCACCGGTTCCTCGGGTACACGCTTCGACGTTCTGCGCCATTGGCACCAGCGCAGCGCGCCCGAGGCGCTGCTGTCGCTGATCGACCGCCGCGGTCTCCGGGGCCGTGGAGGGGCAGGCTATCCGGCAAGCGACAAGTGGAGGGCAGCCCGCGCACACGCGGGTCCCCGGGTGGTCGTCATCAACGGCCAGGAGGGCGAGCCGGACACGTTCAAGGACCGCTACCTGATGGAACGGCACCCCCACACGGTCGTCGAGGGTGGGCTGCTCGCAGCGCTGGCCGTCGATGCGGGTGAGGTCCACTTCGTCGTGAAGGCCGACTACCACGAATCGCGGGCGGCGCTGGCCGCGGCGCTCGACGACGCGCATCAGGCCCTGCCTGGGCTCGGCGTACGGACCAGGCTGGTGGCGGGGCCGTCACTCTACGTCTGCGGTGAGGAGACGGCGCTGCTGCAGTTCCTCGAGTCGCGCCGGGGCGAGCCGCGCACTCGCCCGCCCTTCCCGACCGAGTCCGGGCTGTGGGGTCAGCCGACCGTGGTCCACAATGTCGAGACGGCGGCCTGGCTTCCGTCGACGGCATGCACCGAGGCGGACGACTCGGTGCAGCGACGTGACCGCCTGGCCTCCATCTCCGGCGGTGTGCAGGTGCCCGGCGTCTACGTGGTGCGGCCGGAGACCACGCTTCGGCAAGCCATCTCGATGGCCGGCGGCACGCCCGAAGACCTCGAACCCAAGGCACTCGTCGTCGGTGGCCCGGGCGGCGGACTGCTACCGCCATCGCTGCTCGACCTGCCGATGGAGCGGTCCGCGCTACGCCGGGAGGGGGCGTCGCTGGGGACCGCATCGGTCCGCGTGTTGGAGGAGGGCGTCTGCCTGATGTCGGAGGTCGTGCGCGCGGTGAGCTTCCTCGCCTCCGAGTCCTGCGGTCGCTGCACGCCGTGTCGCGCCGGGGGCGCCGAGCTGAGTCGGCTGATCACCAGCCTGGCCGACGGCACCCGCGACGCCGGGTCAATGGCCGAGCTGGACGGCCTCTGCCATGCCCTGGTCGCCGGCTCGGCCTGCGGCCTCGGCAGCAGCCTGCCCGGGATGCTGAAGTCCCTGCAACAACACTGGCCCGAGATCCTTCAGGCGCACGTCGATGGTGTGCCCTGTCCCTGCTGCAACCTCGCCACCCACGGTTCCAAGGAGTGTCGTGCCCAATACAATCCGACTCAACATCGATGACCGTGAGACCGGCGTGCCCGAAGGGGCCACGCTGCTCGAGGCCGCGCGGAAGCTTCGCATCACGCTGCCCACGCTCTGCAGCATGGGGGGGCGCAACGACCGGGCGGCCTGCCGGCTGTGCCTGGTGCGAGTCGACAGGTCCCCGCAGCTGGTATCTGCGTGCAGCACCCCCGCCCGCGCCGGCATGCGCGTCGTCACGGGCGACCCACAGATCATCGCAGCCCGCCGCGTCATCGCGGAGCTCACCCTGGCGGAGCACGGTCAGTGCGGCCGCGCGGACTGCGAGGTCGAGCGGCTGGCCGCTTCACTGGGCGTGACGCGGTCACGCTTCCGGGCCCACCGGGCCGAGCCAGCGGCGGACATGGGGTCGGACTACATCGACGTCGACGCCGCGCTGTGCGTGCACTGCGATCGCTGCATCCGCGCCTGCTCGCGCGACGTCATCGGCCGCTGTGGGCGCGGCGCCACGGTGGGCTCCAGCTTCGGCGTTCACGCAGGCAGCTTGGCACAGAGCGACTGCACCCAGTGCGGCGACTGCGTGCACGCCTGCCCGGCCTCCGCCCTGCGACATCACCCATCGCCTGCGCACGGGTGACGGCCCGAGCTTGCGACGATGCTGCAGCGTCCGGTTCAGCGCGCTGCGCTCCGGCTCGCGACGGCGGTAGACGCGCCCGTGGGATGCGGTGACCACCACCACGAATGGTGCGTGTGGCGTGCCCGCGACCAGACCGTGTGTTTGCCGGCACTTGCCGTGATGGGCTGGCGGTCGTCGACGCCGGCCACGGCAGACGCCGGCTCCACCGAAAATGATTGCAGCTCCCCTGGCGCCCAGGCGCGCCTCCCCGCTTGTTGGTCACGCCACCAGCCGGACTCGAATCGGCACGGTCACCAACTCAAACAAAACCCCGGCCTGGAGAACCAGACCGGGGTTTATACTATCGTGGTTGCGGGGACCGGATTTGAACCGACGGCCCTCGGGGGTGGTGCGCTCAGTACGTGCGCTCGCCGTCCAGGGGCGAGCCGGCCTGCACCGAGTCGAGGTAGTCGAGCAGCGCGCGGTTGAAGGCGTCGGGCCGCGCGTTCATCGAGTCGTGCGGCGCGTCCTCGATGGTCGCGAGGAAGCTGCCGCCCTGGGCGTCGTGGAGCGCGCGTGCGCCGCGGTAGTAGACGTCCTGGTCGCCGGCGAGGATGCCGATCGGAAGCGCGACGCCGGCCGCCGCCTGCTTGAGCCACGGCTCGGCCCAGGGGCGCGCGGTGCCCGCGCCGAAGAAGCCGTTGTCGGGCTGCAGTGAGTAGCGCTCGATGAACCGTCGCCGCGCGATCGGATCGTCGAGCACGAAGGGCGGCGCCAGGCGGTTGTCGAGAATGCGACGCGCGTAGTGCACGAGGCCGCGCTCCCGCACGATCTCGCGCCCGCGCTGCCGGTCCGCGTCGCGCTGCGCGTCCAGCACCGGATCGGCGGGCTGGTGACCGCCGTCGATGTTGCAGATCAGCAGCGCGATGCACAGCTCGGGGTGGCGCGCGCCGAAGGCCATCGCCGTGCCGCCACCCATGGAGTGGCCGGCGATGTGCGCCCGCTCCACACCGAGGTGGCCTAGCAGCCCATGCAGGTCCGCCACCATCCGCCCGAGCCGATAGCTCTCCTCGCCCGCGGGCGCCGTCGACAGGCCGTGGCCGCGCGCGTCGTAGGTGATGACGCGGTAGCGGGGCAGCAGTGCGGGCAGCTGCCGATCCCACATCGCAGCACTGGTGCAGAAGCCGTGGGCCAGCACCACCGTGGGCGCGTCATCAGCGCCGTGGACGGTGTGGTGAATGTCGACGTCATCGAGTCGGCACAACGGCATCAGGATACCCGGCCCAGGCACACGACGTTGAGCGGGACGATGCTCTTGCGCTGCCGCGCGGGCGTGTCGGGGCGCACGCCGAGCTCCATGAGCCGTCGCAGCCAGCTGCGCTGTGGAGCCGAGCTCGGATGCACGCGACCACCGTACCGGAAAAAAGGCGGGCGGCTGCACCTTCCGGGCGACTCGATCGAGAAGGCCGCCGGCAGCACGCACGCGTTCACGGTGCCCGACAGCGCGGCCCTGCTGCTCGCCGTCGTGCAGCATGGCTTCGACCTCCTCGAGGAACCCCGAGGCGCTACTGCCCGTCGGAGCGGGCCGACGCCGCCTCGCGGATCGCTCGACGCACCGTCAGCAGCAGGTCGTTGACCGAAAACGGCTTCGCCAGGTAGGTGCTGTCGTCGCCGATCAGCCCCTCGCGCGCAAGCTCCTCCTCCAGGTTGCCGGAGCAGACGAGCACGGGGCGGCCCGGCAGCATCTCACGGTAGCCCGCGATGAGCTCGGCGACGGGCGTGCCCGGCATGCTTGCGTCGGTGCAGAGCACGTCGATCGCGTCGCGATGCTGCCGTACGAGCTGCAACGCCTCGTCGGCGTTGCGCGCCCCCATCACCCGGTAGCCTGATGACTCGAGGGCCAGCTTCATCGTACGCAGCACGGCGGCCTCGTCCTCGGCGAGCAGGATGGTCGTCGTACGGCTCGTCGGTGCGTCGACTCGCTCAGAGCCGGAGGACACCGCGGGAGCTGGCTGTCGCGCGGGTGCGGCGGGTGCAGCGGGTGCAGCGGGTGCGGCCGGTGCGGCCGGTGCGGCGGACGCGGAGGGTGCGGGGGCCGGCGACCGTCCGAGCACATCGTTGCTGAGGTCCGCGGCGTGCGTGGCGGCCTCGTCGAGGTCCTCGAGCAGGCTATCGACGGTGGTCGAGGACGACCGGTCCATACGCAGCAGGTCGACGGACACGCGAATCGTCATCATCGCGTTCTTGAAGTCGTGCGCCGCAGAGCGCACGGGGCGGGCGGGCGACGACTGCGCGGGCGGTCCGTCGACGGGTGCGGCAGGTGCCGCAGGTGCCACAGGTGCCGCAGGTGCCGCAGGTGCCGCAGGCGCGGGTCGCTCGCCCGGCGCATCGGTCGGCGCATCGGTCACCGGAGAGGCGAGGCGCGCAGCGGCAAAGCGCGCTGACGCAAACACCAGCAGCGCGTATCCGAACGCGAGCGCCGATCCCAGAGCCGGCTCGAACGCGGCCCGGCCCACGAGGACGAGCGACACGAGCAGCGCCGCCCCTGGCAGGCCGAGCACCAGCAGCGTCGAGACCCCGGGCCGTGGGGCGTGGGCCGCCGGCTGTCGGGGTGGGGCCGGCTCGGGTTCGTCGTGGGTGGACATCGGTGCGGGCGGCGCGGCGGCGCGCCGCGGGCCCACAATTGTGGCGGCTGTCGCACCGTCGTGTCAAAGCCGGCCCATCGCGGCGGTGCCACACGGCCCACCGACCGGAAATCGACCCGCGAGCGGGCCCAAACGTCAGGGCGCTCACCAGGGCAGCCACTAGCGACCCACCGCCAGCAGCTGCCCATGATACCTTCAAAGCCGAAGGAAGGACGCCAGCCCAGGGGGCCTCTGCGTGCCGGATACGATCGACAACATCCACCTGCTGCTGGTGGAGGACGATGCACAGCTCGCACGGGTGCTGTCGCGCTACCTCGAGGCCAGGGGCCTGCGGGTGACGTGCGTCGGCGACGGCCACGAGGGGCTGCGCGGTGCGTTGTCGGAGAAGTACGACGTGGTGGTGCTCGACCTGATGCTGCCCGACCGCGACGGCCTGCAGGTGTGCCGTTCGATCCGGCGCGAGAGCGACGTGCCGATCGTCATGATCAGCGCCCGCGCCGAAGAGAGCGACCTGGTGCTGGGCCTCGAGTCCGGCGCCGATGACTACGTGCCGAAGCCGGTCGCCCCGTCCGAGCTGTTCGCCCGCATCCGCGCCGCGGTGCGGCGTGCGCGCGGCCAGGTCGGCCCGCACCGAAAGTCCGCACTGGTGGTGGGCGAGCTGACCCTCGATGCGGCCGCGATGGAGGCGACCATCGCCGGGCGTGCGCTGGCGCTGACCGCCTACGAGTTCTCGCTGCTGCGTGTGCTCTGCGAGCGCGCCAACAAGATCGTCTCGCGGGAGCAGCTCATGGATCAGGCCAAGGGCAGCGCCGACGAGTCCTTCGAGCGTTCGGTCGACGTCCATGTCTCGCGGCTGCGGCGCAAGCTCGGCGAGGACCCGAAGCAGCCGCGCATGCTCAAGACGGTGCGCGGCGTCGGCTACGTACTGGTCGCCCCCGGCGACGCCGACGACAACTAGCAAGCAACTCACGGCCCCGCCGCTGGTGCGATCGCTTACGTCACGGAGGCCATGTGGGCCCGGGTGAGGTGCGCTCCCACGAAAGTGCGTTCCGTTAACACTTCTTCATGCGGGCTACGCGGTCGCTACACGTCGGCTGCCTAGTCTTGATCCTCGACACTGGAGGATGCCATGACGTTTCCGATTACGCCGCAGTCGCTTCACCCCCTCGAGTTCGACCTACGCGCGGTCGATGAGCAGCCGCCGCTGAGCGTCTTGCTCATCGATGACGACCGCATGACCCTCGACGTGCTCGAGGCGGTCCTGGCACGCGCGGGCTTCCTGGTGGGCCGCCACGACACGCCCTTCGGCTCCGCCCACGTCGTCAACACCGCGCGCCCCGACGTGGTGCTGATGGATGTGGAGATGGGCGAGGCCACCGGGCGCACCGTGCTGACGCACCTGCGTCGCGGGCTCGACACCCACGGCCCGGCGGGCGACACCGAATTCATCCTGTACTCGGGCACGCGCGCATCCGAGCTCGACGGTCTGTGCAAGCAGGTCAACGCGCTGGGCTCGATCGAGAAGAGCGGCGACTTCCAGCTGTTCCTCGCCAAGTTCACGCTGCTGCTTCACCGCTCGCCGCGGCTGGCTACCCGACTTCAGGCCGCCTTTCGGTAGCTGACTGTGGGCAGGCGGATACATGCGGCGCACCGCTCCCACGAATCGACCTCGCGTTAACTCTTCTTCATACAAGCGCAGCGCTGGCGAAAAACCCGTCCGCTAGGTTCAACCTCGACGCAACCCGCAGGAGCGGCGACATGACCCCGATAGGCACTTCCCCAGACGAGTACACGGAGCTGAACTTGGCGCAGGCCGCACCGACCCCTTTGCGCGTACTGGTCGTCGACGATGACCCCATCACGCTCGACATTCTTGGCGCCGTCCTCAGCGAGGCAGGCTTCGAGGTCGGTCTGCACAACACACCCTTCGGCACCGCGCAGATCATGCGACGGGATCGGCCCGACGTGGTGCTGGTCGACGTCGAGATGCCGGCGCTCAAGGGCGACACGATCATCACCAACCTGCGCCGCAACCTCAGCCCCGGCGATGCCTGCGCAGACACGGAGTTCATCCTGTACTCGGGCACGCGCGCCGCGGAGCTCGAGGCGCTGCAGAAGAAGTCCGGAGCGCTCGGAGCGATCGAGAAGAGCAGCGACTTCGACGCCTTCCTCGCGAAGCTCACCGTCATCATGCACCGCTCGCCTCGCCTCGCCGCACGGCTCGAGAGTCCGTGATGATGACGTCCCCAGAGATCCTCGCGCCCTCCGCCAAGATGATCGGCCTGCGCGCGCTCGTCGTGAGTGACAACCCGATCTGCGGAGCCGTGGTCGCCGAGCAGCTCGGTGGCTGGGGCATGGCTGTGGTCGAGGCGGAGGGCAGCGCCGAGGCACTGGTGCAGCTGGAGCAGCTGGCCTGCGAGGACCGCACACCAGGGCTGATCGTACTCAACGCGCCCACCTCGCACGAGGATGGCCTCGGACTCGCAACAGCGATCTCGACCGACGCCCGCTACGCGGGCACACCCCTGATGATGCTGGCGCCGCGCGCCGAGGTGACATCGCTCGACATGGAGAGTGCGGGCATCGGCGGATGGCTCCCCGACGAGTTCACGGAGGCGCAGCTACGCGAGGTCGTGCTGCGCATCGTGGGGCCGCCGCCCTCGCGGACCGGGCCACGCGAGCGCAGCGCGCGACCGCTGCAGTACGACCCCGAGGCACTCGACCACACGGTCATCGCACAGCTGCGGGGGCTGGAGTCGCCGAGCCGACCCAACTTCCTGCGCTCGCTCGTCGATCGCTACATCCACTCGACCGACGGGCACATGAGCGAGATGCGCGACGCGGTCACGATGGGCGACGCCGAGCGTCTGCGGCTCAGCGCGCACTCCTTCAAAGGATCGAGTCTCAACCTCGGCGCCCACCGACTGGCCGCCGTGTGCGCAGAGCTCGAGGAGCGCGGGCGCGAGCGCAAGCTGAACATCTCGACGGAGGGCCTGCTCGCCAAGGCCGCGTACGAGCTCGAGCACGCGAAGATCGCACTGCGTGTCGCACAGGACGGCGACTGAGCACGGACCCCACCCACAGTTTTCCCCGGTTGCACACCCGCCCGCACTGCCCCTCCCCCCGTCGGTGCGGGCGGGTGATGCCCTTTTACTCAGACCGCCGCCTCGCACGCGGCGCCCCGAGGCGCAGGCGACCGTGCGGTCACGCGGGGGTGCGGGTCGTCGCCGGGCGATGAATCGACATCAGACTGTCCTCGCCGGGCACGCCCAGTCGGAGGGGAAAGCCGTAGTGTCCGGTGCCGCGGTGCACGTACAGCCGGTTGCGGCCCTGGCCCCACAGGCCGTGGTCCGGCATCTTCGCCACCGCCCACACGAAGGTCCAGTCGAGCCCGAGGCTCAGCAGCCCGACGTGGCCGCCGTGGGTGTGACCGGACAGCACCAGGTCCGCCTCCCCATCGCCAAGCCGACCAAAGGCCCCCGGGTCGTGCAGCAGGATCAGCCGCAGCGCGCCGTCGATCCGCGGGTGCGCCGCGCACACCGCCGCCATCGCCTCGGTGCGCTTCGCCCTCCGATGCTCCATGCCGAGGATCTGCACCTGCCCCGCGTCGGTGTCGACGACGCGCGCATCGTCGAACAACAGCTCCACCCCCGCGGCCGCGCAGGCCGACCGCACCAGCTTCGGCGCCTCGTAGTCGTGGTTGCCCATGCACGCGAAGACGCGCCCCGGCAGCGCCGACAGCGGGGCGAGCGCGGCGTGCAGTGCCTCGGGCGTCCCCTGCGACTCCATCGTAAGCAAGTCGCCCGTCACGAGGATCAGATCCGGGTCACGCTCCACCGCCCGCTGGCAGATGCGCTCGAGGCGCTCGGCCGACATGAAGGGCCCGAGGTGCGGATCGGTGATCTGCACGACGCGCAGTGGTCGCTCGCTGTCACCGTCCGGACTGACGACCCGCGATAGCTCACCGGCGTCCGCGCCATCGAGGGTCACCGCCACCGTCGACTCTCCGCTGCGCAGCGACTGCACGACACCGAAGACCGCGACCGCGTGCGACAGCCACGCGCCCCAGGGGGAGAAGCCCAGCGCGGTCAGCAGCGCCCAGGGTGCGGCGAACCAGCAACCCGAGAAGTGCAGCGCCGATGGGATGCTGATCAGCAGCCGGAAGCCGAGGCTGCGCATGCGCGGCCGCGCCAGCAGCAGGAAGTTCAGGTAGACGCTGACCTGCATCGCATCGAACAGCGGCTGCCAGCCGACGACGGCCGGGCGCAGACCGATCGAAAACAGCGTGTGGAGCGAGAGCAGGACGCCGACGAAGATGGCGTAGAAGCGCCCGCGGATGAGGTACGCCGACAGGATGCAGCCGAACCAGCCGGCCACCGATGCGATTGCGAACGCTTCCACCAGGACTCCATGGGGCCCGGGGAGCCGGGACGCCAGAGGGGAGCACGCACCGCGGGCCGTGCGCAAGCGGCCGCGGTGGACGCGGTGGACGCGGTGGACGCGGTGGACGCGACTCGGGCCATGGGCTACAGCCCCTCACCCGGCGTGACGCGCCGGTCGCACGCATGTCCGCGCTGTCCCCCAACTACCCCTTCGCCCCTGCGCGCGCGCCGTTCTTCTATGGCTGGTGGGTCGTGGCGGTGGGCGCCCTGGGCATCGTGATGAGCGTGCCGGGTCAGACGATGGGGGTGAGCGTCTTCACCGATCCGCTCATGCAGGCCACGGGCGTGACGCGACTGCAGCTCGCCAACGCCTACATGATCGGCACACTCGTGAGCTCCGTGCTGCTACCGCGCGGGGGGCGGCTGCTCGACCGCTTCGGCGCCCGGCTGACCGCGATGGCCGCCTGCGTCGGGATGGCCCTGACCCTGCTGCTGCTGTCCATGGTCGACCGGGTCGCCGCCGCGCTCGCCACGACCCTGGGCGAACACCTGGCGGCGATGGTCGTGCTGAGCTTTGCATTCCTGTGCGTACGCTTCAGCGGCCAGGGCATGCTCACCGTCGCGAGCCGCAACATGATGAGCAAGTGGTTCGACCGGCGCCGTGGGCTCGCCACGGGCATCTCCGGCACCGCCGTCTCCTTCGGCTTCGGCGTGGCGCCCGCCGCCCTGCAGGTCGCCATCGACGAGCTCAGCTGGCGCGGCGCATGGTGGACGATGGCGGCGGCGGCAGGCATCGGCATGACCACGATGGCCTGGCTCTTCTACCGCGACAACCCGGAGGAGTGCGGGCTGCGCATGGACGGCGTCGCCGCAGAGCCCACGCACCTGCAGGCGGCCGCCGCGGACGAGCCCGCCTTCACCCGCGCACAGGCGCTGCGCACCGGGGTCTTCTGGGCGGTGACGCTCTCGCTGACGATCAACGCCATGGTCTTCACCGGCATCACCTTTCACATCGTCGACATCGGCCGCGAGGTGGGCATGGACGCCTCGACGGTGGTCGGGATCTTCCTGCCGATCGCGGTCGTCAGCACCTTCGCGCGGCTCGTCGGTGGCTGGGCATCCGATCACGTCTCGGTGCGTCCGCTGGTGCTCATCCAGCTGGTGGCGCAGGGGGTGTGCTTCGTCGCCTGCGGGGATCTGACCGACCCGCTGCACGCGGCCGTCGCCGTCGGTGCGTGGGGCATCACCGCAGGGCTCTACAGCACGCTGCTCGGCGTCGCGATGCCGAACCTGTTCGGGCGCACGCACCTGGGCGCGATCGCCGGAGTCCAGATGAGCTGCATGGTCGCGGGCAGCGCTGCAGGGCCCGCCGCCCTGGCGATGGCCAAGGCATCACTCGGCAGCTACGCCGAGGGCCTGCTGTGGTGCTGCGCCATGACGGTCGTGTGCTTCGCGTTCACCGCCCTCACGCGCGTGCCATCGCGCAGGTAGCGGCCGCAGCCACCGGCGACAGGCAGATGGGTAGCGGGCGCGCGGCCGCCGCGTCTGCTAGCCTGCCGCGACCATGCACCGCATCTCGGTCGTCGGCTGCCCGGGGTCGGGCAAGACCACCTTCGCGCGTGCCATCGCGCAGGTCATCAGCGCACCCCACCTCGAGCTGGACAGCGTCTACCATCAGGCCGACTGGACGCCCCTGCCCGACGCGCAGTTCGTCGCGCGCGTCACCGAATTCGCAGCCGCCGAGCGCTGGGTGGTCGACGGCAACTACACGCGCAGCGGCGTACAGGACGTGCTGTGGGAGCGCGCGGACACGGTCGTCTGGCTGGACCTGCCGAGACCGCAGGTGATGTGGCACGTGACGACCCGCTCGCTGTCGCGCGTGCTGCGCGGCACCGAGCTGTGGAACGGCAACCGCGAGCGCCTGCGCAACCTGGTGGCCACCGACCCCAACGAGAACATCGTGCGCTGGGCATGGACGCAATACGATCGCATCGGAGCGAAGTTCGCGGACAAGCTCCGCGATCCCCGGTGGGTCGGCCTGAACTACCTGCGCGTGCGTACGCGCGCCCAGCAGCGCGCGCTGCTGCATGAGCTGGCGCGGCATTCGTCACACCCGGTGTGATAGCCTGCCGGCATGGGCAACCCCGACATCGACAACCTCGGTCCCCTCGCAGCGTTCGCAGGTACATGGGAGGGCAGCCGCGGCGTCGACCTCGCGCCGGACGACGATCGCGTGAGCGTGGAGCGCAACGAGTTCCGCGAGCGCATCGTGCTCGACCCCATCGGCCTGGTGGAGAACCACGAGCAACAGCTCTACGGGCTGCGCTACGCGAAGACGGCGTGGCGGCTCGGCGCCGACAATGCCTTCCACGAGGAGGTCGGCTATTGGCTGTGGGACGCGGCGGCCTCGCAGGTGATGCTCTCGTTCATCGTGCCGCGCGGCATCACGGTGCTCGCGGGCGGCGACGTGGCGGCCGATGCCACGCGCTTCGAACTGGCCGCCGATGTGGGCTCGGAGGTCTTCGGGATCTGCTCGGGGCCGTTCCTCGATCGCGAGTTCAAGACCGAGCGCTTCGAGATCGAGCTCTCGACCGATGGCGGCTCGAGCATCTCCTACAAGGAGAACACACGGCTGCGGATCGTCGGTCAGTCGGAGCTCTTCGACCACCGCGACGAGAACACGCTGCAGCGGGTCTAGCCTGGCGAAGAGCTACGACGCGAACACATGGGCGAGTCGCTCCTCGATCAGGGCAGCTTCGCCGGGGTCTCAACAGCGCCTGAGTGTGGGCGCACGCACGGGCCAGCCGCGCCCGCCGGTGCTACAGTCGCGCTGAGGACCGAGATGATCGCTCGCAGGACACGGCTGATTGCGGTGGTTGCGCTGGGCTGGCTCCTGGGCAGCCCCGCGCTGGCCAACGAGCCCTGCCCGCCGCCGCCGTGCCGCAGCGGCGATCCCCTCGACCCCGCGTTCGAGCCCGAGCGCTGCCTGGCCAAGGCCACGTGGGTAGCCGTGGGGCGCATCACGCAGCTCGAGCAGCGCGACGCCGGCGACAAGGACGGCAAGGAGGCGCCGAAGCACCTGGCCAGCTTCACGCTGAAGATCGTCAGCTGGGACAAGGGGCAGGTCGAGGGCGTCACGCGCATCCCGCTGACGGTGGGCGTCTGCAACCGCGTGCTACCCGACAAGACGTCGGGGCTGTGGCGCTTCTACGGCGTCGGCACCCTCGAGCCCGACGCGGGCCCGGCCGCCAAGCAGCAGCCGCCGCCCACCGGCGATCGACCGCGCTACCTGGACTTCGTGCGCTACCGCGAGGGTGACTAGCGCCGCCCGCCTGCGCTCCGCGCCCGGTACCGGGCGGCGCCTAGAAGCTGGAAACCGCCGCCCGCTTCGGTAAGCTCGCGGCATGGGAGCCCAGTGGAAGCAGAAGCATAGGGTCGCCGCCGCCGATCAACGCGGGCGGCTGTTCGGCAAGCTCGCCAAGGAAGTCATGATGGCCGCACGCGGGGGCGCGGACCCGGCGATGAACGCCGCGCTGCGCATGGCCGTCGACGCAGCGCGCAAGCAGTCGGTCCCGCGCGACACCGTGGACCGCGCGATCAAGAAGGGCGCGGGGCTGCTCGACGGCCCGGTCAACTTCGAGACCGTGACCTACGAGGGCTTCGGGCCGCACCAGGTGCCGGTCATCGTCGAGTGCCTCACCGACAACAAGAACCGCACGGCATCCAGCATGCGCGTGCTGTTCCGCGGCGGCCAGCAGGGTGCCTCGGGAAGCGTCTCGTGGGACTTCAAGCGCTGCGGCATGATCGAGGCCACCCCCCCCGAGGGCGGCGAGGATCCGGAGGAGGCCGCGATCGAGGCGGGCGCCGACGACGTCGGCGCCGAGGAGGATGGCGCCAGCAGCTTCATCACCGCGCCCGACCAGCTCGACGCGGTCGGCAAGGCGCTGACCGGGCGCGGCTGGACGCTGCAGTCCTCCGCGCTCGTGTGGCTGCCTAACAACCCGCTGCCACTCGACGACGCGCAGCGCGCGGAGGTCGAGGCCTGGCTCGACACGATGGACGCGGACGACGACGTGCAGAAGATCTTCGTCGCGCTCGGAGGCTAGCCGACCGACATGGCCTGGTACGACGTCTTCGCGAGCTTCTACGACGCCTCGGTGCAGGCGCACTACACGCAGCATCGCCTGCTGTCAGCCGAGGCGCTGAACCTCGGCGAGGGCATGTCGGTGCTCGACCTGCCCTGCGGCACCGGGCAGAGCTTCGAGGCCTTGCGCGCCGGCATCGGCGAGAGCGGCCACCTGATCGGCGTCGACCTGAGCCGCGGCATGCTGCGACGCGCCGGCGCGCGCGTCGAGCGTGGGGCACCGTCGGGGCAGACGACGCTGCGCATGCACGACGCGCGGGTGCTCAGCCTCGCGGAGCTACCCGGTGGGGCCGCCGTGGATCGCCTGCACGTCTTCCTGGGTATGTCGGTCTTCGAAGACATGCCCGCGACCTTCGAAAACCTCTGGGGCCTGCTGCGTCCGGGCGGACGGTGCGTGATCGTGGACGTGCACAGCCCGCAGCTGAGCTTCCAGGGGCGCATGGTCAACCTCGTCGCGGGCGCCGACATCCGCCGGCGCTTCTGGGAGCCGCTCGCCGCCGTGGCCGACGACTTCGAGCGCACCGACCTCCCCTACGACAGCGCCCACGGCGGACAGATCATGCTCGCGGCCGGCAACAAGCCCGGCTAGTCACTCGAGCATTCGCGCACGGAGTGCATCGGTGTCCGCGTCCGTCATGCCCAGCGCGTCCCGTAGGTAGCCGTCCATGGAGCCGTGGTCGCGCTCGACGGCGTCGAGGAAGACGTCGAGTAGCTCGGCCGTCGGCTCCAGGATCTCGATCAGCACCTCGGGCGGCGGAGGGTCGAGCCCGGCGGCGCGCATGGAGCGGTGCATCTGATCCACGTCCGGCGGCGGACCGTAGGTCGCGGTCAGGCAGTAGTCGGCGGTCACGACATCACGCGCCACACCCAGCGCCGACAGCACGATGGCGACCGCGGCCCCGGTGCGGTCCTGGCCCGCGTTGCAGTGCACGACCGTGGCACCCGGCGCCTCGAGCAACGCGCGCAGGAACGCGATCCAGGCCGCGTGGTTGTCGCTCGCCAGCTCGCGATAGGAGTCGACGAAGAGCGCTCGGTAGGGCGCCACGCGCTGCTCGCCCGCCTTCAGCAGGCGCTCGAAGCCTTCCGTCGAGGGCGTCGCGGCCGGCGCATGCACCACGGCTAGCGGCGATGCGAAGTCGAGCCTGCTGGGCCGGCGACTGCGCTCCACGTCACGCCGCAGGTCGCAGACCGTGCTGATGTCGAGCGCCGACAGCGCGTCGCGGTCGCGATCGCTCACCTCGCTGAGCCGACTCGAGCGGAACAACACACCGCGGCGAACCACCCGGCCGCCCGCGGTCCCGTAGCCACCCACGTCGCGGAAGTTCCACACGCCTTCAAGGGGCAGCCGTCGATCCTCCGTCATGACGCATCAACCCCTAACACGGGCGACCGGCACGGACGACTGGCACGGCGCTTGCGTTGTCACAGGGTTGGAGGTGCTTATGTGTCATTCTGAGCCAGGGCCGTGGGTGCGGCCGGTGGAGACGAGTCGATTTGTCCTGATTACCGCGTGCGCGGCGCTGATCTGGGTGTCTGCGGTACCGCGGCCTGCGGAGGCCTGCGGGTGCCTGTCGCCGCCGATCCCGGCGCCCGAGGAGGTCGACTTCGCGGTCAACCAGGAGTCGGAGCTGATCATCTTCGAGGTCGAGCAGGGGGACGATCCCCATGTGACGGCGCACGTGCTGATCAAGTACGCCGGCGATCCGGAAAAGTTCGGTTGGCTGATCCCCGTGCCCTCGGTACCCGAGCTCTCGCTCTCCCACTCCGGCGCTTTCGGACTGATCGAGGAGCAGACGCGACCGGCGATCAACATCACACCACGCAACGTCTGCCCGCAGCAGCAGTGGACCTGCCGCACGCATCCCCCGCCCAGCTGCACAAGCAGCAGCGACGGCCGCGGGTACTCCGCCGGGGGGGGTGCCCAGTACGATGACTACAACGCCGCGGGCGACTCGGGCGGCTTCGGGGCAGGTACCGGCGGAGCCGGGAGCGCGCCGCCGCCACCCGTGACGGTGTACGCACGCGAGTCGGTCGGCGACTACGAGACCGTCACCATCGGCGCCGGCGACGGCGAGGCCGCCGTACAGTGGCTCAACGACCAGGGCTTCATCGTCAACAGCACGATGGGCAAGTACATGCAGCCCTACCTCGATGCGGGGATGCTCTTCCTCGCGAGCAAGCTGCAGCCCAACGCGGATGTCTCCGAGCTGCGCCCGCTGCGCATGCGCTACGCGGGCGACACGCCGGCGATCCCGCTTCAGCTCACGGCGGTGGCCGCGGAGCCGCACCTGACCGTCACCGCGATCATCTACGCCGACGGCCCGTACGAGCCCTACGGCCACCCGATCGTCGAGGTCGGCGAGGACGACATCGGCAGCCCCGACGGCTCCGCCAACAACTACGCGGCGGTGCTGTCGCGCCTGGCCGACAGCGTGGGCGGCGATGGCTTCGTGCTGGAGTACTACGGCACGCCGCCCGCCTACGCCGACCCCAACCCCCAGTGCTGTGGCGCGCAGGGCGGGGTCACGGACGACATCTGCGGCGTCTCGGGCAACGGCGTGTGCGAGTGCCCGCTGCGCGACTACGACGCCGTCGACTGCGGCGGCGAGTCGGGGCCGGCGGCCGAGATCGGGATGGTCGCGGAGCTCGCCAGTAAATACACGCGAGTCACGCGGCTCAGCACGCGGCTGTCGCCGGAGGAGATGAGCTTCGACCCGATGTTCCGGCCGATGTTGAGTGACGACGTCGAGATGGGCCGCCGCACGTTCACCGGCACGCACACGGTGCTGACCGGCTGCTCCGCCGACGTCGTCAACGGCCCGGCCTACGACCAGGTGGTGTCGACGCAGGAGTGCGCATCGACCTACTGCGGCGTCGAGGGACAGTGTGTCGGCACTGCCGCCGGCGCCGGCTGCGTGTGCAGCCGCCAGGAGCTGGCGCGCGTCTTCACCGACCTCGACGGCACCCGCGCGGTCACCTGCGTGCCGCAGCAGGGCACGGTCGATCTGTCGGCCGGCGGCCTCGAGCTGCCCGACGCCTGCGCGGGCAAGGAGCTGTCCGCGGGTTCGTCGTGCTTCGACATCGGCGGCTTCGCGACGGTGCTGTGCCCGGCCGGCCAGGCGGCCGTGTCGACGGGTGCCGACGTGGCGGCGTGCGAGCCGGTGGTGGCGGAGACCGACGGACCCGGCGGCCGCAACTACACACTCGGCGTCGACGCCCTCGAGGTGTGTGCCCCGGCGCCGCCAGCCTGTCCGAGACACGGCTGGCTCGAGCCGGTCGCCGTACAGATCGAGGGCTCGCAATGCCTGAGCTCCGTACCCGACGCCTCGTGGCTCGAGGTGCCGCCCATGCCGACCTGCGGCGCGTACTACCCAACACCGATGGACACGGCCGCACCGCGCGCGCAGGAGGACGACGTCTCGCTGTGCGGCTGTCGCGCGGTCGGCTCTCAACCGGTGGGCTCGCCTGCCGGCGGGCTGGCGGCACTGCTGGTCATGCTGGGCGCGGCGCTGCGCTTGCGCCGAGGACAGGGTTAGGGAGGTTAATGACAAAGGGGGCGTGGCCCCCTTCGCGGACTGGAGTGCGTTCGCACTCCAGCCGCTACAACCCCCCAGGGGACGCACGCGCGTCCCCTCTGTTGGTGTGTCCACCGGACACACCAACATTCACCCCAGCGGGTCGCGCCGGAGGCGCTCCATCACTCTTCGATGACGGCCATGAACATGTTTGCTAGCTCGGCGTGGCCGGCGCTGTTGGGGTGGGTGCACGTGAGGTCGAACCACAGCTCGGCGTCGGGTCCGAGGTAGCAGCGACCCTCCGGGTCGTCGCGGCGGTAGCCGTGTCCACAGAAGCGCTCGAGGGCAAAGATCATGTCGACGCCGTGCTCGACCGCCACCTGCATGTGACGCTCCTGGAAGCGCAGCACCGCCGCCTCGCCCTCGATCCAGTTGCCCGTGTCGCCGACGAAGGCCGCAGCAGCCGCACACGACTCCAGATCGCCCGTGGCATCGGTGAACTCGTAGGGGTTGGCGTAGATGATGAAGACCCCGTCCGGAAAGCGGCCCGGCGCCTTCAGCCACGCGACCGCGTCCTCGAGCAGATCCGCCGCCGCATCCGCAGCCACCAGCGCATCGTCGGACGGCAGCGCGTCGCCGGCCCAGTTGCTGATGTCGTTGCCGCCCATCGTCCACACGACCAGCGTCGTGCCGGCGTTTTCATCCTCGGAGAAGCACTCGAGGATCTCCGCGCCGTCGCCGAGCAGGAAGTCGTCCGTGCGCGCGCCGTTGCGGGCGCAGTTGTCGACGGGGATATCGCCGAAGCGCTCCTTCACGCGCGCCCCGAGCAGCGAGCGGTAGTGATCCTGCACCGGCGTGGGTGGCGTCCCGACCGTGACCGAGTCGCCCAGGAACACGAGCCGCTCGACACCCTCGATGGCCTGGTGGTTGGTGCCCATGCAGTGGCTGCCCACCACGGGGGCGTACTGCTCGTAGCCAGGGCCGAATGGCTCCGACGACGACCGGTCGTTGGCGAAGCACGCCGCGATCGTCGGGGGTCCGGGCTCGGACACGTCGGCATCCGCCGCGGCGGCGGCGTCGGGCACGTCCTCGTCATCGCTGCTGCAGCCGAGCGCGCCAACCAGCAATGCCGCGCAGATCGTAAGCTTGGGTCTCGCAAGTGCCATGGGGTCCTCCTGACCCCTTGCTAGCGTAGCTGCGGACCGCAAACAATGTGGGCGCCGCAACCACCGCACCCTTCGCGCCGTTCTACGCGGATCGATCTACGCCGACCGACCTATCCGGGCCGCACGACCACGATCGCGTCGCCGACGGTCACCTCGCCGGCCTCGACGACGCGCACGTAGATGCCGCGCAGGCGGGTGCCGCGCCGCGACTTGTGGCCGATGATCTTGAGCGCATCGAGCCCGAAGCGTGCGCGGTACTTCTTGCAGCCGTTGTGCGGAGCCGGGGTCACGACCAGCTCGCAGCCCCCGATGCGCAGACGCGTACCCGTGGGAAGGTTGTCCGCGGACAGGTCGAGGTCGACGAGCAGGTTGTCGCCGAAGAGGCTCAGTGGCTGCCCGTTGGCGACCAGCTCGCCCACGTCCGTTCGCATCATCGTCAACTGCCCGTCGAGCCCATACTTGCAGCTGGCCTCGGTCCAGCGATCGCCGGGCAGGCTGCGCTCCGCCGTGAGGCGAGCGCTACGCGGCTCGATGCGAACGCCGTCCTCACCGCGCGCGATCACGTGGTCGAGGCGACCGGTGTCCCCCGGAGGGGTCTTCAGGGATGCGAGCCCGTCGGCCAGCGCCGCGCTTCCGAGGTGCCTCGGAGCGTCGCCGCGGGGCGCACCCTTGTACACGTCGTCGAGATCTCCGAGCTCGCCCTGCTCTGCGGGGTTGTCATCCATGCCCCTCCATGACACGTGGTTCGGGTGCATGCAAAAGCCAATGATCGGGTGAGCACGCGGGGGCGCGGATGAGCGCGGAGCGACTACCGGTCATCGTCGGCGTGGGGCAGCTGCTGCAGCGCGGCGTCCCGCTGTCGGAGAGCCTGGGGCCACTCGAGATGCTGACACAGGTCGCGCAGCGCGCGGCCGACGACGCCGGTGGTGGCGCGCAGCTGCTGGCCTCGCTCGACTCCATCAGCCTGGTCGACGCGACCGGCTGGCATCCATCGAGCAGCCCGTCGCTGCTGGCCGATGCCGTCGGCGCGCAGCCGACCACACGCGTCGTCACGCCGATCGGTGGCGAAAACGGACTGGCGCTGCTCAACGCCACGGCACGCAGGATCCTCGCGGGCGACAGCCGCATCGCCTTCGTCGGCGGCACCCACAACCTCAAGACGCTGCGTGCCGCGATGAAAGGCGGCGTGCACCTTCCGTGGCCCAAGGGCGGAGAGCCCGCGCCGAAGTGGTTTGCATCCGCGAAGCCCGGCGAGAGCGAGCTCGAGGAGAAGCACGGACTGTCCGACCCGACCGTCTACTACCCACTGTTCGAGAACGCGCTGCGGGCACGACGCGGCAGCTCGCCGGCCGACCACCTCGAGGCTCTGGGCCGGCTCTTCAGTCCGTTCACGACGGTGGCCAAGCACAACCCGCACGCCTGGTTCCCGGTCGAGCGCAGCGCGCAGGAGCTGTCGACGGTCACGGCCGACAACCGCATGATCGCCTACCCGTACCCGAAGTACCTCAACTCCGTGCTCGACACCGACCAGGCCGCGGGCCTGATCGTGATGTCGACGGAAGCTGCCGAGGCCCTGGGAATCCCAGCATCCCGACGCGTGCACTGGCTCGGCGGCGCCTACACGCAGGAGCGCTCGTGGTTCGTCAGCCAGCGGCAGCAGCTGTCGCGCTCGGTCGCGCTCGAGGCCTGTGCGCAGCGCGCGTTCCAGTCGACCGGGCTCGGCATCGACGACATCGACATGGTCGACTTCTACAGCTGCTTCCCCGTCGCCGTGGAGCTCGCCTGCGAGGCCTACGGCATCGCCGAGGACGACCCGCGCGGACTGACGGTGACGGGCGGCCTGCCGTACGCGGGTGGACCGGCAAGCAACTACACGACCCACGCGGTCGCCACGATGGTCGAGCGCCTGCGCGACGGCCGCGGCAGCATCGGGCTCGCGACCGGCAACGGCTGGTACCTGACCAAGCACAGCGCGACGCTGCTGGGCACCGAGCCACCCGACAACCTCACCGACGCCACCCCCATCGCCAGTCCAGCGATCGGAGAGCCGGCGATGCCGATCGCACTCGAGCCATCGGGGCCGGGCGAGGTGGAGACGTACACCGTGATCTACGATCGGCAGGGTGCACCGCAGCGTGGCATCGTGCTCGGCCGCCTCGACTCGGGCGAGCGCTTCGTCGCCAACACGCCAAGCGATCGCGCACTGCTCGAGTCGATGGTCGCCAGCGAGTTCTGCGGCCAGCGCGGCACGCTCAGCTGCCACGACGGTCTCGGACGCTTCGAGACCTAGGACCGCCCGCAAGGGTGGCGGCCCCGGCGCGAAGCGCGAAAGGGGATGAAAGCCCCCGTTTGGGCCCGATCGGCAGCGCTTGCATGAATGAACTATTCATTTATTATTGACCCTCGCGCGCGTGGACCTTCCGGGCCATGACGTGCAGGCAAGGGGTCATCCGATGTCATCGCAGGTCGTGAAGCTCGTAGCGGTCCCCGGGGACTCGGCGAATTCTCAGGAGTCGGTCGATCCCTTCCGCGAGTCGTCCATCGAACACCTCGGGCTGCTGGGCCTCGAGGCCCAGCGACAGCAGCTCGACCGCGACGGCTACACCGTCGTGGAGGGCGCGCTCGACGACGCCTTCGTGGAGACCCTGCGCACGCGATGCACCGGGGCGATGGACGCGCTTGGGCAGGACAGCGCGTTCATGCTCCTGCAAGCCGATCCGATCTTCGCGCAGGCACTGCTGCATCCGGTGGCCGTGGCGATGGCGGAGTACACCTGTGGGACGGGCTGCATCGTGAGCCAGGTCGCGAGCGTCCGAAAGCGCCAGCTGACGACGCGCACGTCCGCGACGGACCTTCCACCCTATGCCGACATGGCGCTTCACCGCGACCCCTACCCAGCCTACTCGGCCATGATGACGGCAACCCTCACCCTCGACGAGTGGACGCCCGGCGCAGGTCCGAGTGTGGTCCACAGGGGCAGCGCGACGCTGCGGCGCGGGTACAGCAAGCTGCGCGACACGGCGGAGCGCCGGGCGATCACCTGCCCCCGGGGCTCGATCGTCATCTGGGACGGTGCCGTGCACCACGAGGAGGCACCGCGCAGCCTGCCGGGCGAGCGGGTCTCACTGCACCTCACTTATACGCGCGCGGTCTACCGGCCCTACGAGGACTACCGGGACATCCAGCCGCAGCTGGTCGCGGAGCACGGTGAGGTGATGGCCGGGCTGCTCGGCGCAAACGATCCCTTCGGCAAGAACACGCCACGCGGCCACGACCGCTCGAAGATGGGCTACGCCGTGCGCGTGCGAAACTCCTGAGCACCCCTCACCCGCGGGCGCGGCCGAGCAGCGCGAGGGCGACCCCGCCGAGGATCAGCAGCGAGGCGAGCAGCAGCCGTGCGGTGATCGCCTCCGCCATGAAGAGCACGCCGCCGATGGCCGCGAGTACCGGGACCGAGAGCTGGACCGTGGCGGCGATGGTCGCGGTGAGTCCGCCCAGGGCCGCGTACCAGATCGCATAGCCCACGCCCGAGGCCACAGCGCCGGAGCTGACGGCGAGCACGGCTCCGGGCGCCGTGATGTGCACGTCGGAGAGCGCCGCCGCGCTGACCACCGCGACCATGGGCAGCGTGCGGACGAAGTTGCCGGCGGTCTCGGCGAGCGGGTCGGAGGCGCCGCGCCCGCGCAGCGAGTAGACGCCCCAGCCCACGCCCGCAACCGCCATGAGTGCGCTGCCGATCGGCTCGGGTGCACTGACGCCCGGAAGCACGAGGTAGACCAGCCCGCCGAGGGCGGTGGCGAGGCCCACCCACTGCAACACGCCCGGGCGCTCACCCGCGAGCACAGCCGCGATCAGCATGGTCGCCTGCACGGCCCCGAACAGGATCAGCGCGCCCGTCCCTGTCGCCAGACTCTGGTACGCGAACGAAAACGGCACCGCGTAGAGGAAGAGGTAGCCCGCCGACCACCAGCTGCCGGCGAGCCGACGACCGCCGAGCTGCACCAGCAGCGCCAGCGTCACGGCGCCTGACAGCAGGCGTACGGTCGAGAAGCTCGCCGCGTCGATCGCCCCGCCACCGAGCGCCGCCCTGCAGAGAATCGAGTTGGCGGCGAAGGCGGTGAGCGCGACCAGCGTGAGTACGGCCGTGGGCATCGACTAGTCGCGATGCACGATCGGCATCGTGTAGCAGAGCGCGTCACCGTCGAGCACCAGCGTGCCATCGCCGCGCAGCACCTGCGTCTTGAGCTTCGTGATCGGCTTGTCATCGCGCACCTCGAGCACCTCCGCACGTCCGGTGATCGTGTCGCCCGGGCGCACCGGCGCCTTGAAGCCCCAGTTGACCTGCAGGAACACCGTACCCGGGCCGGGCAGGTCCTCGGCAACGAGCGCGTTGAGGATCGCGCTGGTCACGCCACCCTGGACGACGATCTCACCGAAGCGGCTCGCCTTCGCCACCGCCTCGTCGTAGTGGAGCGGATTGCGATCACCGCTGATGTCGGTGAAACGCGCGATGTCGTCCGCCTGCACCTCGCGGGATCGCTCCGCGACCTGTCCAAGGCGCGGCTTGCCGCCGGGCCACACCGCCGTCGTCTCTGCTACCATGCCATCCCTCCGCGAAGGCGACAGCGTACAGCGTCCGCGCCCTCAGCGGGGAGTCAAGGCACTCGATCGGTGCCGGCATCGCCGCGCGGACCTGACTGCGAGGGACACGCGCGCAACGTCGACAGCGGTCTCGGCGGCGGCGACTCGGCGGCCATGCTGCCGGCCTGCAGCTCTTGTGACGCGCACGCGCTTGCGACGCTGGCGCGACCGGCCTATGCCTCGACGTATGGCCGAGCGACCCGCGCGCTACTTCCCGATCGATCTGCGACGCGGGGACGATGGCGTGCTGCTGCACCCGATGCCTGGACCCTTCGAGCCGCTGCGCGCCGACGCGGGGCGAAACGGCGACGTGGATGGTCTGCACTTCCAGCTCGACGATCAACGGGACGACTACCTGCGCCGCAAGACCGGGCTGCTAGCCGATGCGAGCGCCGGCCCTCGAAGGCTGGTGCTCGACGGTAGTGAGGATGCACTCGAGCGCGCGCGCAGCTTCATGGTCGACACGCTACGCGTCGAACACCCCGGCCTCGCAATCGCCGACGCCGACCCGACACTCGACGGGATCGCCGAGCGCGTGCAGGAGGACATCGTGGTGATGGCGCGGCCCCCCGACGAATCGGCGCAGCGCGCCCGCGCCATCTACCTCCACGTCTGCTTCCCGAGTGGCTGGCGGCCCGCGGCCGTCATCGGTCGCAGCTTCGTCGAGATGCACGCCGCCGTTCCCGCCCACGATCGCTTCGGTGAGCGCGGGCGCCGCGCTCTGGCGGAGACGCTCTTCGGCGGACCGCGCGTGCGCTACGTGTGGACCGTCACCCCCAACGACGAGCTCGATCGCCACCCGGACAGCCCGACACTCGGCGACTGGTCGACGACCGATGCGGCGTTCCTGCGAGTCGAGCGGCAGGTGATCGCGCCTCTGCGGGACGAGAGCGTGTTTCTGATCCGCGTCTACAGTTACCGGCTCGATGGGTTGTCGAGCGCGCAGCGGGCGCAGCTGCACGCCGCCGTCTCCGAGATGCCGGAGGCGGTAGCGCGCTACAAGGGTCTGTACGCGGCACGCGAGCGCATCGCCGAGCTGACCCGCTGACCCGCTAGCAGGTCGGTGAAGAAGGGCTTTCGATTCAGCGTGCCGTGATTTGGGTTCGCGGACGGCGTCCGAGTGCCGAGGAAACATGAATGTTTTCGCAGCGGACTTGGACGGCCGTGCGGGGCCCAAGGCGCGGTGCGATGGGCGGAATGACTTCTTCACCGACCTGCTAGGCGGCGCTGTCGCGAGCCGCCTCGACGCGCTCGTCGTGGCCGGCGCGCGTGATCTCGTAATAGGACAGCGATCGCCACGCGAACCCGTAGAAGATCATGAGCAGCGGCCCGAAGATGACGCCCATGTTGAAGATCACGTCATCGGGCACGCTGCCCGGCTCGGCGCCCGAGGGGAAGGAGATGAGCTCGAGCGCGATGCCCGCGACAAAGACGCCGGCGCTCGAGGCGACCTTGTGCGCGAACGTCCGCGCGGCGAAGAAGAGCCCCTCCTCGCGGCGCCCGGTCGAGGCCTCGCTGTGCTCGACGACGTCAGCGAGCATCGACGAGTTCAGGATGCCGAACATGATCAACAGCACGATCTCCGTGGCGGCATGGAAGACCATGATGGGCAACAGCCACGGGTGGCCATTGTCGGGAAAGAGGTCGAGCAGCCGCAGCACGACCGGCAGGGCCCCGTAGAGGATCGAGATCGCGTAGATGTTCATGGTCGCGCGCTTCTTGTCGAGCCGAGCGGCAATGCGGGGCGCCAGCACGGCGGCCACGATCGCGGACAGGAAGAGCGACATCGGGATGAACTTGATCTGCTGGGGTGTGAAGCCCCAGAAGTGAAGATTGATGTAGGAGTTGAAGTTGCTGCTGATGCCGGCACCGACGGACGCGAAGAGTGTCGCGACGAAGAGCGCGAGGAAGTTTCGGTTGTCGAAGGTGACCCGGACCCCCTTGAACGTCTCGAGGACACCCCTCGAGCGGCCCGCGGGCGCGGCGTTGAGCATGGGGATGAAGCGGTGGAGCCCTAGCGAGGAGAGCATGATCGAGGCGAAGATCACGAACGCCGCAAGCCAGCCATAGCCCCGCCAGCCGTCACGGTTGAGGACACCGACCGGGTGCGCCTCCGAGTTCGCGAGGAAGAAGCCCCAGGCCAGGGCCGACATGGTGAGGCCTCCGAACCAGCCAAACATGTAGCGCATGCTGAGCAGTCGCGTGCGCTCGTCGTAGTCCTCGGTGAGCTCTGCCACGAGCGCCGTCGAAGGGATCTCGTAGAGCGTGATCAGGAAGCGGATGACGATCGAGATCACTGTCAGGAATACGAACAGCGTGGTGTGGGACGGATTGTCGAACGGTGGCGCCCACAGGAAGAAGTACGCGACCGAGACGGGGAGCGCCGACGCATACATGAACGGGTGGCGGCGGCCCCACCGCGACGTCGTGTTGTCCGACCACGTCCCGACCAGCGGATCGGAGATGGCGTCGAACGCGAGCGCGATCATGATCGCCAGGCCGGCCAGCGAGGCCGGCAGGCCGAGCACCTGGTTGTAGTAGAGCAACAGCAGGTAGTTGAAGCCGTTGTCCTTGACGCCATAGGCGGCGGCGCCGATGCCGTAGAGAAATCGGACGCGCCCGGTGATCACCGGCGGCTCTTGCGTGGGCATGGCCCTCCCCAAACTGCCCCCCAACCATAGACGGGCCGAGACGCTTTTAGCGCAGCGAGGCGGCTGCCGAAAGGCCAGTTCTCTGGTACGACCGCGACATGGACATCAAGGACAAGGTCATCGTGGTCACGGGCGGCGCCAACGGCATCGGGCGCGCCCTGTGCGAGCGCTTCCACGCGGACGGCGCAAAGGGCATCTGCGTCGTCGACATGGACGAGGAGAGCGGCAAGGCGGTCGCGCAGGCCGTGGGCGGCCTCTTCGTGCGCTGCGATGTGAGCAAGCGCGCGGACATCGACGCGGTTGTTGACCAAACGGTTCAGCGCTTCGGGCCCATCGATCTCTTCTGCTCCAACGCCGGCATCGGCACGGCCAGCGAGGGCGCCTTCGGCATGGATGCGAGCGCCGAGCAGTGGCAGCGCATCTGGGACATCAACGTGATGGCACACGTGCACGCCGCGCAGGCCGTGCTGCCCTCGATGGTGGAGCGGGGAAGCGGCTACCTGCTGCAGACGTCCTCGGCCGCGGGTCTGCTCAGCCAGATCGGCTCGGCGACCTACTCCACCACCAAGCACGCCGCCATCGGCCTGGCCGAGTCGCTTGCGATCGCGTACGGCGACTCGGGCATCAAGGTCTCGGTGCTCTGCCCGCAGGGTGTGCGCACGGCGATGACCGCGGGCCAGGGCGACACGCCGCAGGCGGGCGACGGCATGCTCGACCCGTCCGAGGTAGCGGACGCGGTGGTCGACGCGCTCGCGAAGGAGAGCTTCCTCGTGCTGCCGCATCCCGAGGTGCTGACGTACATGCAGCGCAAGGCGGGCGACTACGATCGATGGATAGGTGGCATGCAGCGCTTCCGCCGCAAGTTCGTCGACTAGGTCAGCAGCGACCGGCGCCCGGTTGCGGATCGCGACGCTGCTTGCCAGTATCCGCGGCCATGCGCGACAACCCGATGAAGAAGAAGCTGGCCGCCGGCGAGCCTGCCCTCGGCATGTGGGCGTGCCTGAACACCGAGGTGACGCTCGAGGTGGCCGCGGGCCTCGGCTTCGACTGGGCGCTGATCGACTGCGAGCACGGGCTGATCCACACCGAGGGCCTGCTTCCGTTCCTGCGCGCAGCCGCAGGCCACGGGATGGCGACCGTCGTGCGCATGCCGAGTGTGCACGAGCTGTCGGCGTTCAAGCGCGTGCTCGACATGGGCGCGGAGGGCGTGCTCGTGCCGCTGGTGCGCACCGCCGAGGAGGTCGCGGCGGTGGTGGCCGAGTGCAAGTACCCGCCGGCGGGCAACCGCGGCATCGCGAGCCACCGCGCCCACGGCTACGGCACCGACTTCATGGACTACTTCCAGCGCGCCAACGACAACGTCTTCGTGGCGGTGCAGATCGAGACCGCCGAGGCGATGGAGAACGTCGAGGCGATCGCCGCCGTCGACGGACTCGACGGGCTCTTCGTCGGGCCCGCCGACCTCTCGGCCGCATTCGGCAAGCCCTTCGACACGCAGTCGCAGGTGTTCCAGGACGCCATCGACCGGGTGCTCGCCGCGTGCAAGGCCGCAGGCAAGCCCGCCGGCATCTACTGCCACGGACCCGACGACGCCAAGCAGTGGCTGCAGCGCGGCTTCACGTTCGTGAACGTCTGCAACGACCAGAGCACGCTCGTGCGGGGCATCCGCAGCGCGCTCGAGGAGATGCGCGACTAGGCGCGCGTCAGCCGGCTTCGAGCACGCGCTGCAGCTTCGGACCGGGACGCTTGATGCCCTCGGTCGCGGCGAGACCCTCCGCGAAGCGCTCGTGCAAGGCCGCATGCCCGGCACTCGCCGCGCACACCATGCCCTCGCGACACAGCTCGCGCGCGCGCTGACCGGCGCTGCGCTCAGCTTCGGCGCAGGCCAGCCCGAGCAGCGCGCGCGCTGCGATGTCGAGCGCTCCGCACTGGCGCGCCGCCGTGTCCGCATGGGTCAGGGCGGCAACCGCACCCGAGAGGTCGCCCACCTTGCCCATCACCGAGCCGAGCCGCAGGCTGATGAGCGCCTGCTGCAGCGCGTCGCCACCGCCCTCGTACGTGAGACCGTGGGCCGACAGCAGGTGTGACAGCGCGGCGTTCCATTCGCCGTCGGCCTCGTCCATCCCGGCCAGCGCCTCGTGCGCCGCGGCCTGGCACTCCACCGCGCCAACCGTCCGCGCCGCATCGAGCGTCTCCTGGAGCAGGGCCCGGGACTCGTCGTGACGGCCGCCGTCGCGCAGCACCTGCGCGAGGGTCAGCATGAGCCGCGGGCGGTGATCGTCGCCGGCGGGCGCGCGCTCGATCTGCTCACGCAGCAGCCACTCGGCGCCGAGCGCGTCGCCTATCGCCTGCAGCGCCAGGCCCAGACCGCTGGCCACCGTCACGAGCGTGCGATGCACGGCCGGACTGCCGGCGCTCTCCGCCGCCTCCGTCGCGAGCTCCCACGCCCGACGGTAGAGCCGGCGCGCGAGGTGCGCATCGCCCCGACGAAACGCGAGCACCCCTGCCTCCGCGAGCAGGTCGCAGGCCGCGCCCGCGTCGCCCGCCTTCGAGGCGTGCCACGCCCGCACCTCGATCGGCTCGGCCGCCTCGTCACACGACAGCAGCGCCTCGTGATGAAGCGAAGCGCGCAGGGCCGCGGGCATCGAGGACTCCACCGCCTCGCGAATGAACGGGTGGGAGAACTCCAGCCGGTCCTCCACGCGCCGCACGAGCCCCGCAGCGAAGAGTGCGTCCAGCTGCGCATCCACATCGTCGATGCCGTCGATGTCCTGGCTACGCAGCTGGGTCAGTGGCACCTGCTGGCCCACCACCGACGCGTGCTGCAGGAGCAGGCGCTGCGGAACGTCGAGCTGCTGCAGGCGTGCGTCCACGAGCTCGGCGAGGCCGGGGTCGCCGCTGATATCGAAGCTCGCGCCCAGAAGTGCCAGCTGCTGCACGTAGAGCGGGCGCATGGCGGCACGCTCCGACCCGCCCACGGTGCGCACGCCCGACTCCCACGATGGATTGGTAGCCACGGTGGGGCGCGCGAGCCCCTTCACCTCGAGCACCCCGGTGGCGACCGGAAGCTGGCGTCCGAGCGGCTCCGCGGAGATGCAGCAGACGAGGAAGGACTGCTCCGCCGTCCGCTCGATCAGCCCGGCGAGCACCTGCAGCGACGTGCCGTCCACGGTGGCCGCGTCGTCGAGCACGAGCATCAGCCGCCGCTCCGGGCTCTGCAGCGCGAAGCGCACGGCGGACTCGAGTGCGCGTGCGACCAGGGGCGCACGCGGCCAGCGGTCGCGCGCCGGCTGGGCCTCGGCGTTCAGCACTTCGCGGATCCCGGCGGCCTCGAGCGGGTCGATCGACCCCTCGCAGCGCTCCAGCAGCCCGGCATCGTCCGTCGCCCACAGTGCACGCATCCAGCATCGCACCGGCCAGTACGCGACCGGCGCGGTGCTCGGATGGGGCGCGGCCGTGGCGACGACGCAGTCCGGACCCTCGACCGCGGCGGCGAACTCGTGCACGAGCCGCGTCTTGCCGACGCCCACCTCGCCGTAAACGTTGACGCAGGTGGCGCGGCGGTGTGCGGCGGTGAGCAGATGCAACAGCTCGTTGATCTCCTGGTGCCGCCCGACGAAGGCGTCGACGAGCGGTACAGTCGACGGCGAGGCCGTGGGGATCCCGCCAGCCGGCGTCGACCGCTGGGATGCGATGTGGGCGGTCAGCGCCGCGTGCATCTCGGCGGCGGACTCGAAGCGGTCGGCCGGATCCTTCTGCAGCGCCCGCTCGACGATCGCGCGCAGTGATGCGGGCACCTCCTGCTGGGCCATCGCCTCGAGCGACGGTACCGGCTGATCGATGTGGCACAGCGCCGTGGCCGCCGGCGACGACGCCCGGAACGGAACGTTGCCGGTGAGCATCTCGTAGAGCACCACCCCCATCGAGTAGAGGTCCGAGCGCCCGTCGAGCGTCGCCCCACTGACCTGCTCGGGAGACATGTACTCGGGCGTCCCGCAGAGCAGACCGGCCTGCGTGATCGACGTCGAGCCGTCGCCGGGCTCCGCCAGCGTCGCGATGCCGAAGTCGAGCACCTTGATCACGCTGCGGTCGGTGCGCAGCCGCTCGACGAAGATGTTGTCGGGCTTGAGGTCGCGGTGAACGACACCGCAGGCGTGGGCCTCCTCGAGGGCCGACAGCACATCTGCAACGATCTCGCAGGCGCGCAGCTGGGTCGGGACGCCCTGGCGGACGACCAGCTCCCCGAGGTCCTCGCCCTCGAGGTACTCCATCACCAGGTAGAGCACGCCGGCGTCGGTGGTGCCGAAGTCGATGATGCGAACGCTGTTGGGATGATTGAGCGCACTCGACGCGCGCGCCTCGCGGTAGAAGCGCTGCCTCAGCTCCTCGTTGGCAGCGAAGTGCGGATGCACCACCTTCAGCGCGACGGGGCGGCCGAGCATGATCTGCTCCGCCCGGTAGACGCGCGCCATCCCGCCCATGCCGGCCAGCTCGAGCACCTCGTACTTCTCGCCGATCACCTTGCCGATCAGTGGGTCTTCGACCGGTCCGGAGATCTCGATCGTGCCGCCGCAGCCCGCGCAGAACCGATCGCTGCACGCGACCATGCGGCCGCAGTGCGGACACGCCTCCATCGCTCCGCCGGCCGGGTCCTCGGCGCTCTCCTGCTGTGCACGCAACGCTCGCATCAGGTCTTCTTGTCGGGGGGGGGAACGGTGGGGCGCTTCGAGCCGTGGGCCTCGTCGGGCGTGCGCCCCGCCTCACCGCGCGGGGAGATACCCGAGGTACGCGGGGTCCAGCTCGCCTCGTCGGCCAGCGCCTCCATGCGCTCACTGTCGCGATGTGGGGCGACGACACGCCGCTTGGCCAGCTCGAGATCCGAGCGCATCTGGTAGGTGGGCCGCGGCTGCAGGATCAGCCCCGTGGGCGCACCGTCGGCATCGAGCGTCGTACCGGTAATGTGGGCGCGCAGCTCGACGGTCTCGCCGTCGGGCAGCTCCACCGACAGCTGGACGTAGCCGGTGTCGAACGTGAGGGGCACCGTGACGGTGCAGTCCTCGTCGACGTCGGCGCACAGCGCCTGCACTTGCCCCCAGCTGTGACAGCGCAGCTGCACCTCGCCGCTGACGCGTTTTGGCGCCGGCTCTTGATAGGGGAGTGTGTTCTTCCTGGCTGCGTCTGGGGAGTCCGCCATGCCGTCGAGCATCATGCGGGCGGGCCCCCGACCGCAACAGTGGGCAAAATCCCATTCCTTTGTAGGGCGCCTGCCCTACAGGGGAATGTGTGTGCGACACCTACTGCCCGTGGTCCGAATCATCCAGAAGCCCCGCGGCGAGGGCGTAGCGCACGAGCGCGGCGCGGCCCTTGAGCTCGAGCTTGTCCTGCAGCCGCAGGCGGTAGGTGTCGACGCTCTTCTTGGCGACCCCTATCTGCTGGGCGACCTCGCGGTTGGAGTGCCCGAGCGCGAGCAGGCGCAGCACCTCCCACTCGCGCGGGCTGAGCTTGGGATCGTCGCCGCCACGGGTCGTCGCTGGACTGGGAACCGGGTCGGCCAGGCTCGCGCGGATGAAGCTGCGGCCGGCGTGGACCTCGCGGATCGCCTCGAGCAGGTCGGTGCCCGCGGCGCGCTTGACCACATAGGCGGCGGCCCCCGCGTCGAGCACGGCCTGCATGTGAGCCAGGTCGTCGTGCATCGTGAACACGACGACGCGGGTCGATAGGTTGCCGTCCTCGAGCTCGGCCAGCGCGGCGAGGCCGCCACCGCCGGGCATGCTCAGGTCGAACACGGCCACGTCGGGTACGTGCTCGCGGCAGCTCGCGACCGCCTCGGGTGCGGTCTCGGCCTCCGCCACGACCTCCATGTCGGTCTGGCGATCGATCAACGAGCGCAGGCCATCGCGTACGACCGCATGATCATCGGCGAGCACGACGCGGATGTTCGTCATGACGTCATCTCGGGCGGCCGCCACGACGGCGGGCGCGCGTCCTTCGGTATCGCGGCGAAGAGCGTGGTGCCCTCCCCTGGCTCGGTGTCGATCTCGAGCGTGCCGCCGAGCAGCGCCAGACGCTCGCGGATCGTGTGCAGCCCCAGGCCGCCCTCGCTCGAGTACTCCGGGTCTGCGTCGACATCGAAACCGCAACCGTCGTCCTCGACGGTCGCGCGGATGCCCGTGGCGTCGCTACGCACGACCAGGCTGATGTGGCGCGCCTGCCCGTGCTTGATCGCGTTGGTCAGCGCCTCCTGCGCGATGCGGTACAGGGCGGTGGCGATCGGCCCCTCGAGCGGCTTCGGGCCACGGTCGACGACCTCGACGTCGATGTCGATGCCGTGCAGCTCGCCGAGCTCGCGCGCATGGCGCTCGATGGCCGCACTGAATCCCAGATCCTCCAGCGCCGCCGGGTGCAGCCCGCGGGCCAGACGCCCCAGGTCGTCGAGCGTGGACTCGGCCACCTTTTGCAGCGCGGCGATGCGCGCATGGTCGGCGTCCCCACGCGTGCTGGCACCGAGCTCGCCAAGTCCGAGCAGGATGCCGGTCAGCGCCTGCCCCGCCTCATCGTGCAGCTCACGCGCGATCCTGCGTCGCTCCTCTTCCTGCGCGGCCAGCACATCCTCGACGAAGCGCGTGCGCAGGCGCATCTGCTCGCCGTGGGCCTCGTCGCGCAGGATCACCGCCATGCCCGGCAGCCCGTCGAACACGATCGCCAGCCGCACCGCCTCGACGCTCAGCACGGTGCCGTCGGGGCGCTGGATCGCCTCGCGCGAGAGCGACGGTCCGGACAGCGGTGTCACGCGGTCCAGACGGCGACGCGCGTCCTCCCGGTCCTGCTCCGGTGAGAGGTCGACCATGCGCATCCCCAGCAGCTCGTCCGCGTCCGCCCGCCCCAACAGCTCCGCGGCCGCCGCGTTGGCGAACACCACCTCACCCTCGCGATAGACCACGACGCCGTCGAGCGACCCCTCGATCAGGCTGCGGAAGCTACTCTCCGCACGCTCGACAGCATCGCCGACGACCCGGATGCGGCGCTGCCGCTGGCTCCCGATGCTGCCGATCACGACGGCGGCGAACGCGAAGCCGAACTCCATCAGCTGGGCCGTGTTGACGATCCGCATCGCATGCAGGACCTCGTTGATGGCGAGCGGCGCCAGGACGCTGGCATGCACGACGAGGCCGCCCTGCCGCTCGCGGTCCGCGATCAGCCCGGAGCGGCGCACGGCCATGACCGCCGCGCCGACGCAGTAAGCACAGTAGGCCATGAGCACGACGTGCAGCGACCCGGGCCTTGGCTCCAGGTACCTGCGGCCGAACATGTCCACGCGCTCGTCGCAGACCGACGTGAGAATCAGATCGGTGGTGACCCCCAGGACGGCGAGCGCGACAGCGCCGCTCATCAGGATGGCGACGGTCGAGCGAAACTTCAGCCGGCCTCCGGCTGCGCGCGTCGCGCCCACGGAGAGGCCCGCGATCAACGCCGCGCCCATTGCCTGCATGCGGTCGCCGAGCACGGCGACCGGCGCATCCAACGCGCCCATCTGGATCCAGCGGCCGACGATGAGGACCGCCGCAACCGCGCACCACAGGCTGCCCCAGAGGTGAACGCGGTCCCGGCGGTTGGCCTGGAAGGCGAAGAATTGGTAGATGGCGACGATCGTCGGCATGCCCGCGAGGAAGAGCAGGTAGTCAACCTGCGGCTGCAGCGAGTCGAGCATGCGTCTGACGATTGTAGGCGATCGCCGGCCGTTGTTCACCCGGGTGTCGGGTGACGTGCTAGCGTCCGCGCCGCGGAGGGACGGCATGCGCAGCGGACTCAAGGCAGCGGGTGGTGTGCTGCTGTTGCTCGGCCTCTACCTCGGGCTGTGGCCGGTGCCGGTCGATCCGATCGCGTGGGAGCCTCCGCCGGACACGACGGGCAGCGGGCCCTACGCGGACAACCGCAGGCTCGATCCGCTGGAGTCGATCGACATCGGCGACCATCACGGCCCGGAGGACCTCGCCATCGACGCGCAGGGCCGCATCTACGTGCCCACCGAGGACGGAACAATCCTCAGGGTCTCCCCCGACCGGGACGGCAGCAGCGGCACGAAGGTCGAGTCGATCGCGAACACGAAGGGCCGTCCGCTGGGCATCGAGCTGGACGCGCGCGGCAACCTGCTCGTCGCCGACGCGTTCCTCGGGCTGCTGCAGGTCAGCCCGGACGGCGAGGTCACGGTGCTGGCCGACGAGGCCGATGGCGTGCCTATCCTCTACGCGGACGACCTCGACATCGCGCGCGACGGCAAGGTCTACCTCTCGGATGCCTCCACGCGCTTCGGCGCCAAGCGCGCCGGGAGCACGATGCTCGCGAGCCGCCTGGAGATCATCGAGCACCGTCGCAGCGGCAGGTTACTCGAGTACGACCCGGCCACGGGCAAGGCGCGCACGCTGCTCGATGGCCTGTCGTTCGCCAACGGAGTGGCGGTCGCCCACGACGACAGCTTCGTGCTGGTCAACGAGACCGGCGAGTACCGCGTCATCCGCTACCACCTGCGCGGACCGAAGGCCGGCACCCACGACGTCTTCATCGATCAGCTGCCGGGGTTCCCCGACAACATCGGCCGCGGCCTCGACGGCGTCTACTGGCTGGCGCTGATCGCCCCGCGCAACAAGCTGCTCGACCGCATGGCCGACAGCCCGATGCTACGCAGGCTGGTGCTGCGGCTACCGCAGGTGATGCAGCCGCAGCCGGTCCCCCACGCGCACCTGCTGTCGCTCGATCGGAACGGCCGCGTGCTCGACGACCTGCAGCGCAGCGGCGCCGACGCCCTCTACACCGGCGCCTCGGAGACGGCCGACCACCTCTACCTCGGCTCGCTCACCTCCCCGGACCTCAAGCGCTGGCGCAAGCGTGGGCTCGCGCCGCGCCCGCGCTGAGGCTGACCGACGGTGGGGACGGGTACTGACCGTCCGGTTGAGTGGCGTTCAAATCAGCACACCGAATGCTCATCTCCCCGGTCTGTACGGCGCGGGCGGTTCGTGTAGGCTCGTGTCGTGCAAGCCCGACTCGCATTCGCCGTCGTGTTGCTGCTATCGACCGGCGCCGCGTGTTCGAAGAGCCCGCTCGGTGTGTTGGGCGAGGCGCACTACGCGAGCTCGACCGGCGCAGCCGGTGAGGGCGGCGGCTTCCGCGACACCGGGCCCGCGAGCGCCACGGGCACGGGCGTCGGCAGCGCCGCTCGCATCGGCGGCCCGGCCGTCGCGGGTGGCGAGCCGGTGGAGGACTGCAACGGGGAGATCGGGGGCCCGGCACGGCTCGACGGCTGCGGCACGTGCGACGCCGACTCCGCAAACGACTGCATCCCCAACAGCGTATCCGCGGGTCGCTATCACACCTGCAGCCTGATCGCCGAAGAGGGCCGCGTGCACTGCTGGGGCCGTGACCTGGAAGGACAGCTCGCCTCGCCGGCGGACGTCCGCTTCCTCGACCTCACGACCGGTGACTTCTACACCTGCGGCCTGCGCGCCGACGACCGACAGGTGCAGTGCTGGGGCACCGAGGAGTTCCCGCTCGGACGCGAGGCCTACAACAACGTCAGCACGGGCCGGTGGCACACCTGCGGCGTACGCGGCTCGGACGGCCGCGTCGTCTGCGGCGGCATCGAGCTCGCCGACGAGGCGACGCCGCCCGAGAGCATCTTCGTCACCGTGGCCGCCGGCTACCGCCACACCTGCGCGCGCGACACCGACGGGCTGGTGGAGTGTTGGGGGTCGGACACCAAGGGCCGCGCGACGCCTCCGGGCGACGTCCCCTTCGACTCGATCACCGCCGGCAAGTACCACGGCTGCGGCGTGCGCCGCGATGATGGGCAGGCCCAGTGCTGGGGCATCGACGAGGACAGCGAGCTGGACTTCGGGCAGGCCCGTGCACCGGCGGGCGTCGCGTTCAACAGCATCAGCGCGGGCGCCTTCCACACCTGCGGCGTGCGCGCCTGGGACTGGCTGGCGCAGTGCTGGGGGCGGGACGAGGATGGACAGGCCAGCGCGCCCGAGGGCGTCGCCTTCGCGCGTATCAGCGCAGGCTGGAAGCACACCTGCGGCGTGCGCCAGGACAACGGCGAGATCATCTGCTGGGGCGACGACTCGGATCGGAAGGCGACGCCGACGATCCCCGACTGAGCATGGAAGGAGACCCCGTGGTCGACCGAAGAGAGGCAATTGCGACACTCACCGCAGCCGGTGAGGACTACGAGCTCACGGAGGTGGAGCTGTTCGGGCGCACCTGCCGTGCATTCAAAAACGCCCCACCCACGCTGCGGCAGCTCTACGAAGACAACGTCAGCGAGCTCGACTTCTTCGTCTACGAAGACGAGCGCTACACCTTCGCGCAGACCTGGCGGCTCGCGTCGCGCATCGGCGCGCTGCTCGTCGAACAGTACGGCGTGCAGAAGGGTGACCGTGTCGCCATCTCGATGCGCAACTACCCCGAGTGGGTGACCTCGTTCTACGCGGCCACGTCGATCGGTGCGATCGCCGTGCCGATGAACGCGCTGTGGCAGCCGGACGAGATGGCCTACGGGCTGAAGGACAGCGGCGCGAAGGTGCTGCTGGCCGATCAGGAGCGCCTCGACCGCCTCGCGCGCTGCGAGCAGCCGCAGGGGCTGTCGGTCCTGGCGGTGCGACCGTCGAAGCCACTGCCACCGGGCGTGCGCGAGCTTGGCGAGGCGCTGGCCGCGATCCCCGAGGACGCCGAGATGCCGCTGCGCGACGTCTCCCCCAACGACGACGCCACCATCCTCTACACCTCGGGCTCGACCGGCCACCCCAAGGGCGCCGTCTCCTGCCACCGCAACGTCATCAGCGCACTGCTGTCATGGGAGCTCGACTTCCGCGCCGGGGCGTTGACGGCCGGGCTGGACACGGGCGCCCCCGGACAACCGCCCGCGCAGCCGGTGACGCTGCTGGCGGTGCCCCTCTTCCACGCGACCGGCTCGCATGCGGTCTTCCTCGCCTCGATCCGCGCGCAGCGACGGATCGTCTCGATGTACAAGTGGAGCGTCGAGCAGGCCGCGGAGCTGATCGAGCGCGAGCGGGTCAGCTCGTTCATCGCGCCGGCGGCCATGACCGGCGACCTCGTCGAGCACGCGCGCGTGACCGACCGGGATCTGAGCACACTGGTCGCCGTCGGCGGCGGCGGCGCGCACCGCGCACCCGAGCAGGTGGCGGGCATCGAGAAGGCGTTCACCGCCGCCCTGCCCCGCACCGGCTGGGGCATGACGGAGACCAATGCGATCGGCACCAGCATCGCGGGCGCGGACTACCTCGGGCGCCCGGCCAGCTCGGGCCGTTGCTCGGCCGTGCTCGACATCCGCATCGTCGACGACGCGGGCAGCGACTTGCCCACCGGCGAGCGCGGCGAGGTGCAGATCCGCGGGACGTCGATCATCCGTGGCTACTGGAAGCGTCCGGACGCCAATGCGACGACCTTCGTGGATGGCTGGCTGCGGACAGGCGACGTGGCCTACCTCGACGACGAGGGCTTTCTCTTCATCGTCGATCGGATCAAGGACCTCGTCATCCGCGGCGGCGAGAACATCGGCTGCGGCGCGGTGGAGTCGGCGCTGCTCGAGCACCCCTCGGTGATGGAGGCCAGCGTCTACGCCGTGCCGGACGAGCGCCTCGGCGAGGAGATCGGCGCGACGCTCTACACCACCGAGCGCCTCGCACAGGAGGAGCTGCGATCGTTTTTGAAGCCGCGCCTGGCGGCCTTCGAGATCCCGCGCTACTTCCACTTCCACCAGGCGCCGCTGCCGCGCACCGCCTCGGGCAAGATCCTCAAGCGTCAGCTGCGGCAGGAGGCCGTTGCGCGCATCTCGGACTGAGCGCGCGCGGCGCTCACTTCAGGTAGGCGCCGCAGCGCGCATCGCCGTCGGCCACGTCATCACCGCCCGCGACCGGGGGAAACGCCGTGCGATCGCAGAGCGCGGCGAGCACGTCGAGGGTGAAGACCGCGTGGGCGGCGCCGTCGTCGCCGTCGGGTAGCTGGCCGCCCATCGAGCTGCCGGGCTGGCCCCCGATGAACTTGAGCCAGTCCTCGTAGGCCTTCTGTCGCCCGTGGCTGCCGAGCGAGTACTTGCCGTCGATTGCGAAGTCCGTGCCGTCACGCCCGTGGCACTTCGAGCAGCGGCCGGCGATCACCTCGGCGCCACGGGCCGCCTCGCCCCCGGACACCAGCGTGTAGTTCTTCGGCGCGTCGCTCGAGAGCGCGAAGATCTGCGCCGGGCTCGGGAGGCGGCCCTCGCGGATGTCGAAGACGAACTCGACGACAAGCGACAGCTGCGCGGCGCTCAGCACCTGGCCGTATGCGGGCACGCCCTCCCCTCCAGAGGCGAGACGGGCGGCCAGCGCATCGCGCGACCACTCGACGGTCAGCAGGTTGACGGGCAGCGCGTACGCCTTGCCCTGATAGGCGGCGCCATAGATGCCCTCGCCGCCGCGCAGGTCCCAGCCGAAGAGGTTCTTCAGCCGGTAGTCGTGGCCCGCGTCGTTGAGCATCGGTGCGCCGTCGGCATCGTTGAGGGTGCCATCGCCGTTGGGCCCGCCGCTGCCATCCGCGACACCGGGGGTCGCCGGGTCGTCCGGTGAAAACTCGAGCTCGAGGCTGACCCACCACTTGTCGTAGATCGCCGCGCCCAGACCCGGCTCGGGCGCAGCGGTGGGCTGTTCGGCGCCGCTGGTCTCGGCGGAGCTGCCGGTCTCGGCGCCGCTTCCGCCGCAGCCGCTGACAGCGATCATCACGATCGCGTGAACGAGGTACTGGATGCGCATGGTGTCTCCCTCTCGGCACCTTCCGCGGCGCCGACTCCTGCTTAGCGTAGAACCGCCACGATTGCTCACGGCGTGCCCCCGGTAGCCACCCACAGCTCGGAGAGCCCGCGGAAGCTCGGCACCGCCGCGTAGCGATGCCCGCGAGCGCCGTGCGCGAGCTGCGGATGCCGCCGCAGCAACCCGCCGATCGCCTCCTGCACCTCCACGCGCGCGAGGTGTGCGCCCAGGCACATGTGTCGACCGCCACCGAACGCCTGGTGGTGCGTGTCCTTCCGCCGCACGTCGAAGGCATCGGGGTCCGGGTAGACATCGGGGTCGCGGTTGGCCGCTGCGAGCGAGGTCGCGAGCGTCTCACCCTTGGGCACGGGACAGCCGCCGAAGTCGACGGTGCGGTTGGCGATGCGACCGGAGTCGGTCACCGGCGAGTCGAAGCGCAGCATCTCCTCGACGGCGTTGTCGATCAGCGCCGGCTCCTTCCGCAGTGCGTGCAGCTGGTCGGGGTGATCGAGCAGCGCCTTGACGCCATTGCCGATCAGGTCGGTCGTCGTGATGTTGCCGGCCACCAGCAGCAGGTTGCACTGCTTGACGATCTCCGCGTCGGTCAGCCGGTCGTCGCCCTCCTCGGCGGCCACGAGGTCGCTGAGCAGGTCCCTACCGGGGGCCGCACGTCGCGCCGCAATCTCGGCGAGGAAGAACGCGCTCAGCGCGTCGTGGGCTGCCTGTCCCACGCGCGCCTGCTCCGGCGTGGGCGCGGGGTTGAAGCTGACGTGCACGATGTCGTCCGACCACTGCTTGAAGTCGCCGTGCTTGGCGGCATCGATGCCGAGCACCTCGGCGATGACCACGGTCGGGATGGGACCGGCGAAGCGCTCGATCAGCTCAAGGTCAGGTCCCTCGATCGCATCGAGCGTCCTGGCCACGACCTCGCGTACACGCGGGCGCCACTTCTCGACCGCGGGGGGCGTGAAGAAGCGGCTGACGAGCGAGCGCAGCCGCCGGTGCTCGGGGTCGTCCATCAACAACATCGACGGGCCCTCGTCGGACACACCCGGCGCGAGCAGCTCGTAGGTGAGGGTGCCGGGGTTGCCCTTGCGCGGGTCGCTCCACAGGTCGCGATCCTTGAGGATCGCGCGCACATCGTCGTGGCGCGTGTAGACGTACTGCCGAAGCTGCGTCTCCTCGTAGACAGGCGATCGCTCACGCAGCTCGCGCAGCACCGGGTAGGGGTCATCGCGGAAGCGCTCGTCGAGCGCCGTCAGCTCCATGCCGGTCGGTAGCTTGCTGTCGCCCACACACACCTCCTCGGTAGCGGCGACGATAACGGATCGATAGGCCTTCGGGTACGCTGCAACGGTGTGACCGACCCCGCCGTCGAGACGAGCATGCCCCCACCGGCCGGCGACAGCGAGGCGGTCGCGGAGGCACTCGGCGAGCGCATCGACGACAGGGCCAACCAGTCGCGACTGCTCGGCCGGGCCAGGCCGCGACGGCTCGAGCCGTAGTTCGGCGCCGCCCGCGTGGAAGAGCTCCGGCGCTCTCCATGACTCTCCGCTGCGACCGCGATCGCGCCCGGCGCCCATGTGGGACGTGTAGTCACGTACCCGCCATCACGTTCGGGCGCAGACTCCGACGGGCTGCTACGCTGCAGGTGTGTCTGGCCTGCTCGTCCGAAGCTGCGTGCTGCTTGCGCTGGCGACGCTGTCGTCGTGCAGCCTCACGGACATCGACCTGGACGGCCGCGCCTGCCCATGCACGGCGGGCTACACGTGCGAGGCCAACCTGTGCGTGCCCGACAACCTGCTCGGCGACCCGGACGGCCGTGGTGGGTTCGGCGGGGACGGCGACGGTCGCGGCGGTACCGGAGGCGGCGGCCCGATCGTCGGAGACGGTGACGCGCTCGGCAACGGCGATGGCGACGGAGACGGAAGCGGCGGGCAGGCTGGCGACGGAGACGGCGATGGCGATGGCGATGGCGATGGCGACATGGACTCGGGCATGTCGGGCGGAGACGGAGACGGAGACGGAGACGGCACCCCGATCGGCTGCGTGCCCGCGAGCTGCCCCGCCTGCGGCGTGGCGTCGACGAAGTGCTGCACCCTGGTCCGCGACACCTGTGGCTGCGCCTACGTGGGCGCGGTCTGCATCTGAGCGGGCACACGCGCTCAGCGCATGCGCTGCATCAGGTCGAGCTTGATGTTGATGCGCTCAGCCCGTCCCTACATCGACGGGTCGCCGCCATAGCGGCTGAGTAGCTGCTCGCCTCGTCGACGGCCCGCCTCGCTGTTGGCGCGCCAGCGCAGCAGCGGCGCGATCAGCGAAAACGGCAGCGGCAGCTCGACCTGTCCCCAGGTGGCGAGCAGCGCGGTGTCGGCAGATCGACGCCATCGTGGCGGGACGCGTGGGGGGACGCGCGGGGCGCCCGCGCCGTGTGCGGGTCGCTGCCCGCGGCTGACGCTCAGCTGCCCGCAGCGAGCTCGCGCCGGCGCCGGTCGGCCAGCTGCTTGAGCGTGCCGATCGAGCCGGTGCTGCGCGCCAGCGCCGAGGACAGCGACGGGAACATCGTCGTCAGCGCGACCCAGATGCGCACCGGCCGCGAGTTGACCACCACCTCGGGGAGGTTGCGGTCGATGCCGTCCATCATGCCCTTGATGACATCGGCGGGACGCGAGGTGCCGAGGACAGCCGGCATCTCGATGTTCGCACCGGTGCGCATCGCCTCGTACATGCCTGCCTCGAGCACGAAGCCGGGACACAGCGCGGTCGCGCCGATGGGATAGCCCTCGCCCTCGATGGTCAGGCGCAGCGCGCGGTTGAAGCCGACCAGCCCGTGCTTGGACGCGCTGTAGGTCACGCCGTAGGGCGTGCCGCTGACACCGGCGACCGAGGCCACGTTGACGATGTGGCCCCAGCCCCGCTCGATCATGGCTGGCATGCACATGCGCGCCAGCAGCATCGGCGAGGTGAGGTTGACGTGGATGGTCGACTCGATCTCCGACAGCGGTGTGATCGCGTAGTCGAGCATGTTCTCGACGCCCGCGTTGTTGACGAGCAGGTCGACGCCGCCGAAGGCCTGCCGCGCCGCGGCGACCAGCGCCTCGAGCGCGACGCGATCGCCCACGTCGGTCGGCACGGCGATGGCCTTGACGCCCTTCGCCTCGAGCGCAGCGCGAACCTCCTCGAGCGGTCCCGCCGAGCGCGCGGCCAGGACCAGGTTCATCCCCCGGTCCGCAAGCGCATGCGCCATGTGAACGCCCAGTCCCCTCGACGCGCCCGTGAGCAGCGCCGTCTTCCCCCTCAGGTCTAGCATTGGTCTTGGCTACCAGATGGGGAAGGGGCCACAAGGGGCTGGCGCGGCCGACCGCGGGGGCCGACGACGGCCAGTGATGCCAGCCAGATGGCGAGCTGTCGCGTCTGCCGCTACCTGGAGAGACCAGGGACGTCGCCGATGCCCGCGTCCGAGGACAGGCCGTCGATGGCGCGCGATCCCTGCTTCACGATCGCTGCGGCCGCGTCCTTGGCCACGTCGCCCGCGCTGTCGACCCAGGCCTCGCTCGCCTTCTGGTGCGTGACGAAGAAGCTGATAGCCAGCACGATGGCGCTCATCACCGCCAGCTTGAGCAACCCCTTGATGACGGTCCAGACGAACATGATCGCCAGGGCGCCGAGCAGGGCGGCGACCGCGGGGTACTGGCTGAGGTAGGCGAGGAGGGGTTCCACGGGCGGGAGCATAGTGGAGGATTGGGGGGTTGCCGACAAAGGTGGGGGGTTGGTCGTGCCCTGGTGCTTGCTGGCCGATGGTGCAGGAGCACTCTGGTGGCGTCTTCGCCACAGGGGTTAATGACAAAGGGGGCTGCGCCCCCTTCGCGGTCGGCAGTGCTTCGCACTGCCGCCGCTACAACCCCCCAGGGGACGCACGCGCGTCCCCTCTCTTGGTGTGTCCATTCGGGGAGGCGTCTTCGCCACAGGGGTTAATGACAAAGGGGGCTGCGCCCCCTTCGCGGTCGGCAGTGCTTCGCACCGCCGCCGCTACAACCCCCCCGGGGACGCACGCGCGTCCCCACTCTAGGTGTG